>Ga0265780_10000273_pt1 | contig 79799 bp, 89 predicted proteins | sample P1T30metagenome_FD_192432 | JGI IMG/M metagenome (GOLD analysis project Ga0265780, IMG submission 192432) | Plant litter microbial communities from East Loma Ridge, Irvine, California - P1 T30 | ecosystem: Environmental > Terrestrial > Plant litter > Unclassified | place: USA: California...
CTGGAGGACGTGCTGCAAGGCTTCGACAACCTGCCGAGCATCAAGGACCCGTTCGACCGCAACAAAACGCGCTTGCGCCTCATGGACCGTGCGCGCAAGGTCTCGCTCGACGTGCGCGCGGCCGAGTCATCCAGCAAGAGCGACGAAAAAGGCGGCAAGCTGGACGTGCTGGCCGATAACGTCAAGCGGATCTACAGCAAGTGGCATGCCGATCGCGGCACCCAGCTCATTTTCCTGGACCGCTCGGTACCGAAGAGCAAGGGCGACGACGCCATGCTCAAGGAATACGACGCCCTGGTGGCGGCGCAACGCAAGGCGCTGGAAGATGGCGACGAGGCGGCGCAGCGCCGGGCCGATGAAAGCCTGGAGCGCTTCGACCCGAACGAAATGGAAGAGCTGCGCAACGCGCAGGCCGGCGGCTGGAATGCCTACCAGCAGATCAAGGACAACTTGATCGCGCGCGGCATCCCGGCGAACGAGATCCGCTTCATTCAGGAGGCGAACACCGACGCCCAGAAGCAAGCGCTGTTCGATGCCGTCAACGCGGGCCATGTGCGCGTGCTGATCGGGTCGACCCCGCGCATGGGCGCCGGTACCAACGTGCAAAAGCTGCTGGTCGGCCTGCACCACGCCGATGTGACGTGGAAGCCGTCGGACATCGAGCAGCGCGAGGGCCGCATCATCCGTCAGGGCAATGAGCTGCTCAAGAAATACGGCGTCGACAAGTTCGAGGTCGAGATCCTGGCCTACGCCACCGAGCGCACGATCGACGCGAAAATGTGGTCGCTCAACGCCTCGAAGCTCAAGACCATCAACGCGATCCGCAACTACGACGGCGCTTTCTCGATGGACTTCGAGGACGAAGATTCCGTGTCGATGGCCGAGCTGGCCGCGTTGGCATCGGGCGACCCGCTGCTGCTGGAGCGCGTCAAGCTGATGTCCGAGATCGACAAGCTGGAACTGCTCAAGCGTGCGCACGCGCGCAAGGAGTGGGCAGTCGTCGGCCAGATCGAGGATGCCGAGAAGGATATCGCGAACCTGCCGCGCCGCATCACCGTGGCCGAGCAGGACGCCGCGGCCGCGCTGGCCGGCGCGCAAGCGATGGAAGAGTCCGCGCAAGGACGCACGGTCTCGATCGAGGGCGTCATCTACACCAGCGGAACCGAGGCGCGCAAAGCGGTCTACCAGATCTTCAAGGAGCAGAGCGGCGGCGACGAAAAGGCCAAGGTCTCGATCTCGGTCGGCAAGCGCCGCCTCACGTCCCTTGACGGCGCACTTGCGGCCGTCGGTACCGAAATGGGCGATGAGCAAACGTTCGCCATGACGGTCGACTTCAAGGACTACATTGCCCGCACCGATGCCGCGCGCGCGATCGCCGAGCTGGCAAAGGATCGTTCTGTGGGCTTGAACGAGGACGACGCTACGACGGTCGACCTGGGCGAGTTCTACGGCATGACGCTTTCGGCCACGTTCTCGCGCGCGCCGCACGCTGGATTCTGGACTTCGCTCGCAGTACTGCGCCCGGACGGCTCGACCCTGGCCTCGGGCGAAACGCGACTGCGGGAGGACTGGCAGTACACCACGTCGGGCATGCGCACCGCCCTGGACGAGCTGGAGAAGCTGGTTCAGCCGAAGCGGCTGGAATATGTACGTGAAACCCTGGAGCGCAAGCTCGCGCGCGCGCATGCTTCGCTGCCCGAGCTGCAAGCCCGGCGCGGCGGCCCGTTCAAGCAACAGGCCGAGCTGGATGAGAAGAATGCGCGCCTGGAGGAAGTGATTCGCCAGCTGTCGAGCGGCCCGTCGACGCCGGCGCGCAGTATCACGCTACGCGGCAACCCGCTGCGCAATGTGGATGGCTCCTACCGCCGGCAGGAACCGATGCCGATGATGCGCGGCCAATCAAAGGTCTTGGAGCCTTCTAAAATGCTGCCGCGTGCGGTAGTAGAAGAAGAAATTTTTAAGCGGATTGGCAAATTTGAACACCAGCCCCCGATCCTCGTCGCCGACAGCATCACAGATGTTTTCCCCGACTTGGCGCCCGGGTCCGCTTACGGCCTGACCCACAAGGGCCGGATCTACCTGTTCCGTGACGCCCTCCCGAATCTGCGGGAGGTCCAGCGGACCTTGTTCCATGAAATGCTGCACTACGGCCTCCGTCGCTTCCTGACAAGCGAGCAGTATAACAGCCAGATGATGAATCTTTATCAAGCCGACAAGAGCGCAAAAGCCTATGCCGACTGGTGGGTAACGACCACGCAGGGCCGCAAGGTGACGGCCGCACGCGGCGCCGAAACCGCGCGCGTGTTCGGCGTCGATGAGTATCTGGCGTGGTGGGCCGAGGGCGGTCGTGGCGAGTACAAGGATAACAGCTTGCGCGCGCGCTCAGCCCGCCAGATCCTGCGCTGGCTCGCGAACTTGGCGAATTTCCTGGGCTTCCCGCCGGGCGTCGCCGCGTGGCTGAACGGCCGCACAGCGCCGCAGGCGCACGACCTGATCAAGAGCATTTTCGCCAAGATGGAGACCAATGCGCCGCGCGCGAATCCGTGGCTTGACGAAGAAGCGGCATCGTTCCGCCGGCCGGAATGGGCAAGCGATGCCACGGCCGAAGAGCTGGGTGGCCTGCATCGCCCGATCGAAGATATCCGGGAAGAGGAACCGGGCCAGGATCAGGGTAATTTCGCGAAGTGGTTCGGGAATTCCAAGGTGGTCGACCCGCAGTCGGGTGAACCGCTGCGCGTGTATCACGGAACCGTTGCCGACTTCGATGCGTTCGACGCTACAAAACGCGGCGCGACGACCATGCACCCGACTGCGCGCGCTGGCTTCTTCTTTTCGGCTTCGCCGGAAGTGGCCGCACAATTCGCCGGCGAATCGCTGGCCGGCAAGCCTCTGCGCCCGACATACAAGGATGGGGCAAACGTCATGCCCGTCTATCTGGCGATCAGCAACCCGCTGCGCATCCCGGCGGCCGAATTCATGCGCAAGTACGTTGCCGAACGGGCAGATCTGGATCGCCTCGCGCAGCGCGCCCAGGCCGCCGGACACGACGGCATCTTGATCGAGGGCGATGCCAAGCTCGGCGCGATGTGGGGCGGCGCCGAGCATGGGGCCGACACATGGGTGGCCTTCAAGCCCGAGCAGGTCAAGAGCGCAACCGGCAACAGCGGCGCATACGGCACCGACACGTCCAATATCATGTTCCGCGAGACAGGCCTGGGCGAAGCCCTTGCCGGCGCCATGAACAATGCGGCCGCCGTGCGCCTGCCGGCCGGCTACCAGCTGGGCGACCTGTTCAACAAGTCGGGCAAGATCAGCTGGTGGCACAAGACGATCGGCACCATGGACAACCTGGCCAAGCATCACCCAGCGTTCGCGCCGGTCTACAGCGCCGTCCAGTCGTTCCTGGGCGACGTGTCCCGCTTTGCCACCGTGCCGGCCGATGCCGCGCCGCGCCTGCTGCCGAAGCTGGAGGACATCAAGGACATCATCGGCAAGGACCGCAAAAAGCCAGTGACGGCCGCCGACACCAAGGCGATCGCGGCGCCAATCTTCGAGGGCACGCTGATCTGGGCGCGCGACAGCCATGGCGAGCCGGTCAAGGTGAAGGATCTCGAAGAGCAGGCGGCCGCAATGACTGTCGGCCAGAAGGCGCAGGTCCTGCTGCACAAGGGCGTCATCACCGACGAGCAAAACCGCGCATGGCTGGCAAGCCCACTGGACTTCTACGACGCCACCATCGAGCGCCGCTATGCCGAGAGCGAACTCAAGGCGGGCGTCGTGTGGAGCGATAAAGAGCTGCGTGGCCTGTTCCGCCTGGACGACGAGCAGATCGCCCTGTATCGCGAATTCCGCGCCGCGACCGACAAGAGCCTCGCCAATCTGACGATCACCGAAATGATCAAGATGGGCGGCAAGGATGCCGAGGGCATGCTGGAGCCAGCGCTCGACGCCGCGGCTGATCCGCGTCACCTGTACGCCGGCGTCGACGCGGCGGCCGAGCTGCTGCGCGATCACTTCATCAAGCTGGCCCAGGACGTGCCGGACATGCAGGACATGCACCTTGCGACCGCGAAGAAGATCATGGATCTCGGCGACCGCGCGACGGATCTGATGGACCGGGGCTATGCGCCACTGTCACGCTTTGGCAAGTACACCGTCTACGTGACCGAGGAAAACGAGGACGGCGAATCCGAGCAGGTCTATTTCGGCATGTTCGAGACTTCGGCCGAGGCAGCGCGCATGGCTCGCCACATGACGGGCGCGCATCCCGAGGCGCAGGTCATGCAGGGCACGGTATCCGAACAGGCATACAAGCTGTTCGCCGGCGTCGCGCCGGAAACCATCGAACTCTTCGGCTCGATGGTGGGCATGGACAACGTGAATCCCGAGGCGCGCAGTGTGTATGAGACCTATCTGCAACTGGCGAAGAGCAACCGCTCGGCTATGAAGCGCATGATCCAGCGTAAGGGCATCGCCGGTTTCAGCGAGGACGCCGGCCGCGTGCTGGCTTCGTTCATCTATTCCAATGCACGCTTGGCAGCAGGCAATGCGCACCTGGGCGAGATCGACGCGGCCGTAAGTGAGATTCCACAGGGACTTGGCGAGCTGAAAGACGCTGCAATGGAGCTGCGCAGCCACATCAAGGACCCACAGGGCGGCGGCACGATGCTCGGCGGGATGATGTTCGCGCAGTTCCTGGGCGGCTCGATCGCATCGGCCATGGTCAACCTCACGCAGCCGTTCACCATGACCCTGCCGTACTTGAGCCAGTGGGGCGGCCTGGCCGGCGCCGGCAAGCGGCTGGGCGAGGCGATCCGACTGGCGCGCAAGGATGTGACCGGCGATGCACGCCTGGATGCCGCTCTCAAATGGGCAACGGAAGAAGGCATCGTGGCGCCGCAGGAGATCCACTACCTGCAGGCGCAGGCATCCGGCAAGGCTCAGCTGCGCACCGGCGACGGCACGAAGGCGGGCGATGCGCGCGCCATGCTCAACAACACCATGGCCAAGGTTTCGCTCGGCTGGGGCAAGTTGTTCGCCATGGCCGAGCTGGCAAACCGCCGAATCACGTTCATCGCCGCCTACCAGACAGCGGTGGCGCAGCGGATTGCGAACCCGGCCGGCTTCGCCGAAGAGGCGGTGCGCCAAACGCAGGGCACGTACAACAGCGGCAACAAACCGCGCTGGGCGCGCGGCACGCTCGGCGGGCTCGCGATGACGTTCAAGCAGTACTCGATCGCGTACCTCGAACTGCTGACCCGCATGTTCACCGCCGGCGCCCCGGGCTCGCCCGAGCGCGCAGCCGGCCGGCGCGCAGCGCTCTACATGGTCGCGATCCTGTTCCTGATGGCGGGCGCCGACGGCCTGCCGTTCGAGCAGGATCTGGAAGATGCGCTCGATGGCATCTTGCAGCGCTTCGGCTACAACTTCAGCACGAAGCGGGAGAAGCAAGCCTTCCTGACCGAAGTGCTGGGCCAGGGCGGCGCCGACTTCGTGCTCAAGGGTATGTCGGCTGTCCCGGGCATGCCGATCGACGTGGCCGGCCGCTTCGGCATGGGCAACCTCATCCCGGCAACCGGGCTCCTGACGAAAAAGGACTCGTACACGTCCGACCTGGGCGAGCTGGCCGGCCCGGCCGGCGACATCGCCAAGCGCGCTTTCACCGCCACCGGCAAGCTGCTGGGCGGCGATATCGGCGGCGCGGCGCTGGACATTTCGCCGGCGTCGGTGCGCAACGTAATCAAGGGCGTCGACATGCTCGACAGTGGCGCCTACAAGGATACGCGCGGGTACAAGGTCAACGACGTGACGCCGACCGAGGCGGTGTTGAAGGCGATCGGCTTCCAGCCAAGCAGCACGGCCGATATTCAGGACAACAAGGGCCAGGCCCTGAATATGATCGCTCAAACGCGCATGCGCTCGGTGGAGATCGCCGAACGCTGGTCGCAGGGTATCGCGAGCGGGGATGAGAAGATGATTCAGGAGGCGCGCGCAATGCGTGACGACTGGAATCGGAAGAACCCGGAAACGCCGATCCGCGTGAACATGCCTGCTGTGATCAAGCGGGCGCGCGCGATGCGACAGGATGTGTTGAACCGTACGAAGATGACGGCGCCGAAGGCGCTCAAGGCTTCGGTTCGTGCTGAACTGGCCCAGGTGCGGGATTGATGATGGACGGCTGGGGAGTCGAACCCCACTGGGCGGGGTATAACTCCCACCGCGCTCAACCCTAAGCCCGCCCTTTTAAAAGCCCGGAGAGATCCGGGCTTTTTAAATTTTAAAACTCTGTAAGTTCTTGATTATTAAAGAAAAGCGATTTTTAAATTAAAAATCAGCAGCTTTTAAACACTTGGAATGCGCAGATTATCCAAAGTCTTGCCCTGGGCGATCAGGTCCTTTACCCACTTGGGCATGCGGCCGCGACCTGACCATTTATTCTTGTCGTCGTTCGGGTCAATGTAGCGCACAGGCGCCGGCTGACCTTTCTTGGCCTTCGGAGGCTGGTTGCTGGTCACATCGCCGAGCCTGCCGGTTTTAGCAAGCAGCTCGCGCAGGGAAATGCCAAGGCCATGAGCAATTGCATACACCTGATCAGCGGCATCCTGATAGGTCTTGTTTTCAGTCTTGACGATTTGTCTCTCGACACGCCCTTGAAGCTCTTTCAGCTGGGCAATGTTCATACTTTCTAATTGATCAAACATTTGAGTCTTTCCCTTTGGTGTGAATTACAAAATGCGTTAGTAATCATAGCGCATAAGGAATGACGATTGAAATACCAATGGAACAATAAAAAAGCCGGCTTAATGCCGGCTTGAATTAGCGCATTAGCGCCGGAACTGCCATCGAGCGGGAGGCAAGGGCGGCCGTTCCATGTCGGCGAATGTATCGTAGCGAGTACGCTCGGTACCCTTGCGAATTTCAGTCAGGAGCATGGTTGCCAGCTCATCGGATACGCGGGGAATTACCACTTCGAGTGGCGCCTCGTAGATCGCCGCGTCGCTCAGGTAGTACCCTGCACTCTGATCGCCGAGGCTGACCCGCAAATGCGTCATTTCGCGTACCCTGTCCCGCACTGCTTTTACTTCCAGCAGGCGCATTACGATGCGGCGCGAATGGTTGATCGCCATAGCCGTCGCTGCGTTGTCGAGCCCACGGAAAGAATCGATGTGGAACATCGGGAGGCTGTAATCCTTTGGGTACCGCGTCCCAGGCGCACGCACGAACTGCGGATCGCCGGCGGCCATGGAGTACTGACCGACCATGCGCTCAACGTCGCCCAGGTAGCGGCGCAGCATGCCAATCTGCTCAGCCATGTCGCTTTGCATGTCGCGTGCTTTCGCGCGCTCCTGCGCCGAGCGGCTGCTCAGCGCCTCATTGGCGCGACGTGACAGGCCCAGCTCGTACTCGGCGCCGTGCAGGCGGTCATGCGCGCGTGCCAGTGCGACCTGCAGGCGCAGGCCGTGCCGTTTCTTGCGTTGGCTCATGCCGCCGCCCCGGTTTGAGCGTAGGGCACCGTGACGGTCGAGCCCAGACCGCGCGAAAAGTCGCGCAGGTTTTCGTGACCCGTCACGGAAACTTGGCGGCGCAGCTCTTCCTCGAACAGATAGCCCAGCTGCTCGCCGGCCAGGTTGCCGGGCAGGATCTGGTCGACCTCGATCATGCGCGCGACGTGCTCAACGAAGTCGATGCCTTCCTGCGGCAGTGCGATGCCTTCGCGGCCGTGGTGCGCGGCCAGATACAAGGCCTTGCTCAAGAAGCGCATGCCTTGCGCGAATGGGATCTTGACGCGGGTTTGTTTGCGCACCGATGCCAGCGCGCGCTCGACCGATTCAACATCGCCGAGGCCGTTCAGCAGCGCCGCGGCCGCGAGGCGGTGGCCGATCGCGCCCAGGTTGGTACCGGCCAGCGCGTCCTTGAGCGCGCGTACCGCACAGACAACGGCGAACTCGGCCAGCGCGTCGTCCTCGGCGATGCTTTCGGCCGTCGGGTGCAGATAGGTCGGCGCCGGCGGCGTGCTGTTTTGCGTGGCCGCGATTACCCGCAGGCTTCGCTCGCTCAACGGGGCGCCTTTCATAAGCTCCTGGGCGGCATTGGCGGCATCCATGGCAAACGTCATGATGGACTGTGCGAGGAAGGTCGGATCGGTCTTTTGGGAGTCTTGCATTTCCGTGTTTCCATTCAAGTGAAGATGGATTCGAGTGTATGGCGGCTTCCCGGAAACTTTACTTTTTCCCCTACTCGATGACCTCGACCAGATGGCCGGCCGCAATGCCCTTGTAGATGCCCTCCATCTGCCGGCCGACGTATGTTGTCGTGTTGCCGGCGAAGTCGGTAACATCGGCCGTGCCATCGTAGATGCGAATGGACAGGCCTTTGACCGGATGCTGATACTTTTTGAACCGGCAGGATCTCGCGACCTGGGCGAGCTTGGCGCCCTGCGGATTCTCCGCGCGCAGGATCTGCGCCGCTTTGCCCGCATAGTCGATCTTCTTCGGGTTCGCGAGCATCTTGTGCATGTAGGAGAAGGCCCGGGAGCGCGTGGCGCCTGCACGTTGCAGGTAGGGCTTGGCGATCAGGTAGACGTGTTCGAGCTGGTAGCCGGCTCGGGCGGCAATGCCGAGCAGCTTGCAAATGCCTGTCGGCTTGATGCCCGTTTCTTCCGGCATCTTTTCCACAGCAGGCGGTAGCTTGATCGGGTTTTCCCCTCGATTTTTAATCGAGATCTCTTGGTATTCTTTTTTTAAGCTAAGGTCCTTGTATATAGCACCGTCGGACATTTCTGTCTCTTGAGTCGGCAACTCTGGTTCCTGGGTAGCTTTTTCGGGCTTGATTGGAAGCAGGACCAGCTCGCAAAACGCCTGCGAAAATCGGTACCAGCGCGTGATGAATTGCCCATATTCCGATCGTCCCTCGCCGATCGGCGTCACCCAGCCCAGCAGCAAGCAGGCCTTGAGCACGCGCTGCACGGTCTTGTAGCTCACGCCGGCCTCATCGGCGACGTTGCCCAGCTTGGCATGTACCGGCGCGCACCCATTGTATTTACACGCTCGGGTAACGAAGGCCTTGAGGACCGGGATGGTACTCGGAGGTAACGTGCGGAACGTCGGGTGACATTCGAGTCTGAGTAGGGCCATCTGGATAACCTTCGGGTACTTCAAGTAAGGGGAGACTACATCATCTAGGGTTTGAGCGAGCATGGGGTATCCTTCACCACTTCTGGGTGAATAACGGTTTGACGCCAGCACCGCCGGGAGCTAATATTTGTGCCTCAAGTGGCAATTAGCTCCCATTGGTGTGGGGCCTAAAAAAGCAAAAACCCCGCAGCCGGTAAGCTGCGGGGTTTTTTTATGGGCGCTTGGTGGGCTACATGCCTGTCCTCCTTACGCGCTGTCCAATTTTAAATTTTAAAATCTTGTAAGCCATTGATTTTATTGAGTTTCTGTTTTTAAAGTTTCTGGGGTGACGGATCTTTCAAGGAATTCACTCACGCGCTCAAGCACCGTGCTGGCGTCGACTTCATCGCTATGCACGCGCAACGTGATCACGCGCCCCTTCAAGCGGGCCGTATAGGCGGATCTCTTGCTCGCGTCCGTGATGACCCGCGTATTCATGTCCTTGCTGTTGGCCTTGCTCTGGCTGGGCGCGCTCAAGCTTTTGGCCGCGATCATCTGGGCCACCCATGGCTTGATCGAGGCAGCAGTCGCGCCGGGTTCGGACTGGCGCGCGGCTGCTTGCGCGATGATGTCCAGATGGTCCGGGTACTGCGCCACCAGCGATAGCAGGATGTCGGCAGTGGTGAGGCTGAGCAGGTTCGGCGTGGTTTCCAGCAGGGCCAGGATCTGAGGCGGCAGTGTCAGCATTTTCAGGCGCCGGGATACGAGCGCCGCCTTTGTGGCGAACATCGCCGCCACGTCGTTCTGGGTTTTCGCATACGCCTGATCCAGCGCGCGCCGATACAGCTTCGCGCGCTGGTAGTCGGTCTTTTCCTGGCGGCCCTCGTTGTCGACCATGACCGCACGTTCTGCGCTCTTGTCGTCCAGCGTGTAGATGATCGCGAGGATCTTCCGCTTGATCATGCGCACCGCGCGCAGGCGCCGGTGGCCTGCAATCAGCTCGAACCGCTTCCCGATCCGGCGGACCTTGATCGGGCTGAGCTGTCCCTCGGAGGCGATCGTCTGGGCCAGCTCGCTAATCCCGGCTGGGTCGTAGCGTTGACCTTCCTCGGCCTCGCCCTGGAAGGGCGAGTCATCGATCAAGTCAGGGTCCAGTTCAATCACTTGCCCGTCGACCAGTTCCCATTCGGCGCTGTGCACCTGATCTCTGACTACAGGCAGGGGCGCAGCAGCTGGAGCAGGCGCAGCCGGCGCCGGCGCTGGCGGGATGGCAAGAAGGACCGGGCCAGTCGGGGCGGTCGGGAATTCGGTCGGCGCAGCAGGCGCGCCCTCGGGTTGCCGGCTCGCCAACACGCCCGAGACCTTGTAGCCGTCACGTCGTGGGTTGGTCATGCTGGTACCGCCGCCAAGTCATCGTCGGTCGCTTGTTTCGGCTTCGGCATAGGGCCGCTGCGCAGTCGAACGCCGTAGAGGGTCAGCAGCGAGGACGCTACGGCCACGATGTCGCGCGCGCCAGGGCTGAGCGGTTCGCGCTCGAAGAGCGGCATGGCAGTAGATACATCGTCTGGGTCCATTTCGCGCTTGAACCCGACATAGCTGCGCACGATGGTATTGTTCAGGTACGGGCCGTAGTCTCGTGCGAGCTTTTCTAAATTATCGACGTGCGGCTTGAACGGCGCGTTGAAGCCGTTGACGATGATGTGCATGCCGATCGGCTGGTGTGCGCGCACTGAGGCGTTCAATTCCTTGAGGTTGCTTTTCAGGCCCTTGAGCGCACGCACCGACTGCGGCTCGGGCATGACGATCGCTGTGACGAGCGGCGCGGCCGTCATGATCGGGCCGGCCAGCATCGTAGTTCCAGGGGCGCAGTCCACGATGACAAGATCATACTGTGAGAAGAAGTCGGCTTCTTCTTGCATGAGGCGGACGAACAGCGATTCTCGGCCGACGGCCGTGAGCAGCCAGCCTTCATCGGCCATGGTAATGTCCCCCGGGATAAGGTCGAGCATGCCGTCGTCGTAGATCGGCACTACGGCATCGCGGATACGCGACGGCCGGCCCGCCCGCACGTTTTCGAGCAAGTGCCCCAGATGGATGAGGTCATCGCGGTCAATGTCGTAGCCCATCTGCTCACTGAGAGAGCCTTGCGCGTCGCCTTCGATTAGGAGGACACGATAGCCCATGTGCGCGGTTGCCGCGCCGACGTTTCCCACGAACGTGGTCTTGCCCGTGCCGCCTTTGGTGATTCGTGCGGGCATAACCGGCGGCAGGGAGGGGAGCGTAGCGGCAATGATGTCCGCGAAGCGGTGGCGGCGGATCTTGCGGATCTCCGATGGCAGATAGAGCTTGTGTGTGTTATTGGTGGGCAGCTCGACGCCGGCAGCACGGGCCAGCTCGCGGAATTGCTTATCCGTATCCACGTAGCCAAGAAATTCCTTGGCCGCTTTCAGGCGGACGCCGGCGGGCCGGCGTGGGATGTGATTGGTCGAATTCATGTCGTCCCTTCTGATTGAGGTACGAGCATGTTAAGGCCACGCAATCCTATTTGCAACGAATTTCCCCAAAAAATAGGCTAGGGCTAGTTTAAGAATACCGGCGCCGCCTGTTTGATCATTTTCGCGAACTGAGCAAGTTCGCGTTTACCAAAATAGTAGCGTAAACAGCACGAATCAGCCAATACGGCATTGGCCGCCTCGCGCTCGTTGGGTTTGCGTAACAGAAAGCGTGAGAATTGCAGCACATTCAGAGTGGAAAACTTATGAACGTGGTACGCAGAGCCGGTATTGCAAGCGTCAGCCATGCGCAATATTTCAGCATCACTTAGGCCGATTGGCTCCAAATGAATCGAGAGCATACGTTGTAAGGTCATCGATATACGTGTCGGTCACGAGCAGCAAGGCGGCGCGGAACTCATCGACTGATTGAAAAGTGCGCCAATAGGCCGCGCTGGCCAGCAGCTCGCGCAGCTCGTGGAGTGCCTGGATAGGCGTGGCCGGCGTAGCTGCTGCCGTGCTCATTTCTTGGACACCGCCACGCTGCGGCGCAGGTCGCGCGCGAGATCGATGCGGCGCGCCATTTCTTCGGGGCCTACGTTCAGGCAGGCGTTCTGTGCGGCCAGGATGGCGGACTGGATCGAGGCGCCGCCGCCGATGCGGAACCCGGTTTCGACGTGGGTGACGGCGTACGGCGTGGCGCGCATGTCGGTGAACACGTTGGGGTGGACGGCAAAGACTTCGCCGGGCGCGGTCGGGATCTGGACCTGTTCGCCGATCATTTCGATGTCGTGTTTGCTGCCAGTAAGGATGAAGCGCATTGGAGACTCCGGTAAGAGGCGGGGCAACGCCCCGCCGGTGGTTCAGCCCTTGCGTGGGCGGTTGATGGTGACGCCGATGTACAGGCCGCCAATGCCGCCGGCCAGGGCCGAGAACAGGACGAAGCCGGCCAGGGCGCCGAAAGAAATCAGAAAGTGCATGGGTTCTCTCTCGGTCAGTTCGGGGCGCCAGCGCCCATCATTTGCTGGAGCAGGGCGATGCAGCTGTTGATCGGCGCCGGCACCATCTGGCTCTGGTACGGGGTGACGTTCATCAGCAGCTCCTGCGCGATCTCGCCCCCTTCGCTGACGCCTTCCAGCTGGAAGCCGATCAGTACCATGGAGGAAATGTTGTGCTGTTCGCACTTGGCGGCCAGGATCTGCAACAGCGGGGCGATCTCGGTCTCGAATGCTTGCTGGCCGGTCAGCAGGGCAGGTACGCCGGCGGCGCCCTGGTCGACCAGCTCGGCGCCGGTCTGCGCGGTTTCGGTGGTGGTGTCTTGAACTTGGTTCATGTTTCGCTTTCAGGTGGTGGTAAATCAGTTGCGGCCGCGGCGCGCTTGGATGCGAGAAATCGCTTGTGCGATGGCAGTGACCCAACGCTGGACCAGGCCGGGGCCGAGGATCTGGAGGAAATAGCGTTGACCGCAGTGCGGGCACTCCACCGGGCGCTCCTGCCCGGCCGCAAACGGCACGTTGTCGTGAAAATCGCGCAGGCCGGCGCGGCAGTAGCGACAGCGGCAGTGCAGCGCGGCAGGCATGCGAACCTTGAGGGTCTTGATGCTCTCGATATGGCGGCTAAATTTGCGGATCATTGCGGGTCCTTTTTCATTTCATGAATCAATTCGCCATCCTCGACCCACAGGACCGTAATGGTGGAGGGCAGGCCGGCCGGCGCCGCCTTGAGGGTCGCGTTGACCACGGCCGTATTGATCTTGCCGACGCGCGCCAGGGTGTCGAGCCAGATGATCAGCTTGTCGCGGTCGCCCAGGTCGAGCACGTCGAAGCCATCCAGCAGCAGGATCTTGATGCCGGACAGCTCGGCGATCGCGGCCGCGATCATGGCGTCGATGCGCCACTTTTCCGAGACCGAGTGCAGTTCGTACACGCGGCCCTCGGCCGTGATCGCCATGTCGGCATCGATGGCCGGCTGTCGCCAGCCCGTCGCCACGCTCGCGCCGCGCAGGGCGAGGTTGATCGGCTTGAGCGCCTGGGCCAGCAGCTCGGCCGGGAGGCCGTCGGGTGCCATGGCCTCGGCGATCGCCGTCCAGTCGGCCACGTCCTTGAAGTGCTTGGCAGCCGCGGCGGTCACGCTATCGGCCGCGAGCGCTGCCTCGCCCTCGCGCAAGCGCGCGTTGAATTCTGCCCGGGCGGCGTCGAGCACGCGCTCGGCCTTCGCCTGGGCATCGCGCAGCTGCTGGTGTTCGGTGTCCGACAACGGCGCCGGCGCACCGGCAATGGGGCCGTATTGGAGGCGGTACCTGTCGAGCAGGGAATCCGGCGCCGTGTCGTCCAGCAGTTCCATGCTGTTGAGCAGGTCGCGGTGCTGGTGGAGGAACGTCGCCATGTGGTGCACGATGCCGACCCGGGCGCCGTCGACGCGCTCTTGCGCGAGATTGGCGGCGATGCGGGCCTCGTCATACGTGGCCGATGCGGCGGCGTGGACGGCCGTATCGATCGCCGGCTTGGGCGCGGTCCAGTCCTGGCCCTTCTTCGCACCGAAGCGCTCCCCGGTCACGGTTTGCCACGCGCCCTTGGCTTTGGTGGCCTCGGTCTTGGCGTATTCGGCGGCCGCCGGGAACCCGGAGCGCAGCAGCGGCAGCACGGTCGCGGCCTTGACCGGATCGCATGCGCGGTCCTCGACCATTCGGCGCTCGATCTCGGCCGGCTCAACCTTGCAGCCGGCCATGGAGAACAGGAACGTGCGGCGCTCTTCCGGCGACAGCTGCGCGAAGCGCTGCGCATCGAGCACGTAGGGGAGGGCGTCGGGCATGCCGCGTTGCAGCTCGCCCGAGATATTCCACGCGCCCGAAGGGGTCACGAATTCGGCTTTGCCCAGGTCGGTTTGCACCGTGACTTGGCCGGTCTTGGCGCCCTCGCTCACGAGCTGGCCGTATTCCTTCTTCGACCGCACGCGCGCGCCGGTACCCGAGAAGGCCATGCGCACGCTCTCGTTGATGCTCGACTTCGCGGCGCCGTTGCGGCCGCATACCAGCATGATCGGCGTATCGACGGCAATCGACACGCGGCGCGCGCCGAGGGTGTTGCTGATCTTGATCTGTTCCAGTTTCATCTATTACTCCATGCCGAACGAGGTTTTTTCGGCGGCGGGCTTCTTGGGCTTGCTGGCGGCGCGCTTGGCGGCTGGCTTCTTCGCCGGCGCTTTCCTCGCGGCCGGCTTCTTTGCAACCGGCTTTTCCGCAGCTGGCTCGGCGGTCGGCGCGGACTCATCGACGGCGGCCGCCGGTGCCGGCGCAGCAGCTGCGGGTTCGGGCAGCGGCGTGCGCGCGTAGTTCGCGGCGTCCGCCTGCAGGGCCGCATCCATTTCGCGGGAGCGAGGCATGTACTGGAGCACGCGCAGCAGGGCGATCTTGCGGCCGTAGGACTCCATGGCCTCGTCGCTCTTGAGCGCGTAGTGGCTCGCGCCCTGGGCGTTGTACTTGTTCAGGTGGCGGATCACTTTCGCGACCGACCAGACCTCGATAATCGGCGTGTCGCTTCCCTTGACCTTGCCGATCGCGTAGTAGTGCGTGATCGAGGCGTGGTCGTCGGCGTCACCTGGGCGATGCTTCACGAACTGGTGGTCGCCGAGCTGGTACTCGAATGCGTCGCCCTTGCGGACCACGTTCGTCCAGACCGTGCCGCGCTCACTGCGCAAGACCAGCTCGACCAGGCCCTTCCATCCCGGGACGAAGGTGCACAGGTCCTTGTCGAACGACAGGAAACCGTTGCCATTGGACAGGCCCAGGCCACTCGCTACCGACGCGAGCACGGCGTCGAGGAACGATGTTGGCGTAGTGCCGAGCACGCCCGGGCTCTGGCCGGCGATCGCGAGCGCGTTCTGGATCTCGGCCTGGACGTTGATGGCGGTCGAGGCGCACGCATTGAGCAGGGCGGCACTTTCTTGCAGGATCGAGCGCTTTGCGGCGAGCAGATCCTGGGCATCGGGCGGCGCCGGCGCCTCGTCGGCCGGCGTGTTGCGCGAAGAGGCGCGTTTCTTGAGGTCTTGGATTTTGGTGGTTGCCATGGTCAATCGTGGTAGGCGCACTTGCTCCAGCGTGCGCAGAACTTTTCGGAGCAGAGGGAGGATTGCGGGTTGGGTGGGAACATGCCCAGCTTGAACATCGTGCTCGCCAGATCGATAAGCCCGGGCGCCTCGTCCGTGCCGATCAGCGTAGGGCGCGCATCCCAGATCGGGCTCACCATGGGGTCAGCCTTGCCGGCCGTCGGCAGAGCAATGATCTGTCCGCCGGTGGCCTCTTCGCCGGTCGTGTCCTCGTACATGAGCTGGTAGGCGCCGAGCTGGGCGGACTTGCCCTTGCGGATAACCTCGCCGTTCTCGATCAGGCGCGCGCCGCTCTTCAAGTCGGGGATGACGGCGCCGGCGTGGCCGATGGCGACCCGGGCGCGGTCCATGCTCCCGGTCAGGCGGATCGTGATGCCGTTGCCGCAGTCGATGTCCATCGGCTTCATCGTCATTTCGACGGCCTTGAACTCGAACAGTGGCGAGATCTGCATGCAGTACTTGGTCGTCAGCGACAGCCCGACCTTTTCCGCCTCGCGCATCGTGATCGAGGTGTCCCGCTTGTGGTCGACCTCGCCCTCGGGGTGGTGCAGCGTGTGCATGAAGGCATCGCCAGCGTCCAGCGCGGAGATCGGTGCGCCGTCGATGCGCGCCTGATCGAACGCCGCGGTGCCGGCGTGCACGGCCGTGCCCAGGCTCGCGCGCAGCGTCGACGGTCGGCGCATGCCGAGAAGGTGCTCGCCTTCCCACTTATAGGCGCAGTCGAACAGGCTTCCCCATGAGGATGCCCGGACGGTGACAATCCGGTTGGTCATCGATCGACGTGGGCGGCGCAGGACGGCGGCGGCGTGTCAGGGGTGCGCGGGATCTGGTTGATGGCGAACAGCAGCGCACACACGACTACGAGGAAAGCCGCATAAAGCGTCTTGTGCATGCCGTCGAGTGGTTGCGCGCATGGCGGGGCGATGCAGGCCTTGCTGGCCTCATCGGGTACGAACGGAGCGCTGGCGGTAGTGGTGGTCATGGCGGGTGGTCGGGCCGCGAGGTCTTGGCGGTGGTGGTCAGGAATCGCAGCCCGGGGAGCGGGTGCAATAATGTTTGCCGGCGCAATCGCGTGGTTGCAGGCAGTAAGGCGGCCAGCTGGACGGCAGGCCGGGGAGAACGGGCTCGGCTAGGAAATAGATGGGGCGGGCGGTAGCAGGGCGGATTCCGCGTGCTTGCTCGCCCAGGTCGAGTGCATGGATGGCGTCATGAGCTTCGATGCTTGCGCCGAAACCTGATTCCCAATCTAGCCAGAAGCTTGCCATCCAATTTGTCCTTGTCGAACGTCAACGAAAAGAACATTATGGTAGGGCAATTTACAATTTCATTGGTAATTGATACTTGACAACTTTCCACGAGTTGTATTGAGGCATCAACATTGCTAAATAGAAATGCAATTATCTTCCAAAAAATACTGTATGGATGTACAGGAATGTGAGAATTGGAGATAATCTCAGGGCATGAAAGGGGTTATCATGCACGTAGGATAAAGATTACGAGTTGGAAAGCTAATATCCTATTTGCAAGAGTGTTGCGCGGAACCAACCAAAATATTTTACCGTTGCGCGTGGCATGAAAGCTCTGGCAAAGTACCGCTCCTGAATTCCAATCAGGCAATGCAAATTGTCCGAATGCAGGAAGAAGATGGCACTATTTCAACGATGCTGCTGAGAGAGAATGATGAAACAACAAAACGTGGGCGTTGCGGGGACGAGCGCCCAGGACGGCCAAGAGATTGCCGGCCTGTGCGTGCAGCTGTCGGAAAAATCGCGAGCGTATATTGGGCGCCTTGCGCGCGCCTTGCTCATGGAAGAGCAGGCAACGGCAGGCCAGCAGGCCAGCAGGCCCGGCTTGCGTTTAGTTGTCGGAGGCATGCCGGCGTAATAGTTCAGCAACCGGCGTTTTCTCGGCAACGCGAGCGGAGGTGCGGATCATGTGCTTCCCTTCGCTTGTGCATCTTCGATAGTCCTGAATCAACAGGTGTTCATCTTCAACTAGATATTCCAGAACCGGCTCCATCTGGCGCGCGGGCGGCTTGGCAGGTGCCATCTCGCCATACCTCAACCAATGAGGCGTGACTTCCAGAAACTCAGCGATTTTAATCAAGCGGTCCTCGTGCGGATTGACCCCATCGGCCACCCAGGTGCGTGCGGTTTGCGGGTTCACTCCAACATAGCGGGCCAGCTCGGATATCGCGCCCCGGCCTCTCTTGTTCAGCTCAGCGCGCAATCGATCTTGTAATGTTTTCATGTTTATAGGATACCTCCTATTCAATTGCTTGACTACAATTACAAATATCGTTTGTATTGTCGTCGTAACTTTGCAATTTGAACTGTTAAAAGGTTTTTTTTTAGGGCTGAAACCTGCTGCACTGCCTGAAAACTGTACGCCTATGTCGACCACCATTCAAGAACGAGTCCGCCTGCAGGTGCGCGAGATCCTAGCCGGAAAGCCAGCTGGGCTGTCGGCCGCCGAGATCAATCGGGCGGTGCGGGATGCACTTTGCGATGAAGAGTACAGCCGCGCGATTCTGTCCGACGTGCTGGCCGAAATGGAATCGGCCAGCCAGATCGACAGCGATCGCCGCGCCGGCGTGCCACACAGTCATTTGCAGTATTTCCTGTGTGGGAAAGGCCCTGGCGGGCGCGTGCGCGTAGTGCCGGCGTCCACCGTGCCATTGCCTCCCATGGAAAAGCAATCGTGGGTGTCGCCGCTGGATATTTTCTGCTTGACCGTGGCCGCCCAGGTCGAAGCACGGCCGGCGCCAAGGTCCACCTGGCTGTCTGCGCTTGCTGTCGACCCGGAGGCAGTTGTATGACCGCGCTCGCCGCATCCCCTGGCGACGAATTCGAGCTGCTCGACGCTGAGCGCGCCGAGTTCAAGCTGCGCCGTTTCCTATTGCGCACCAAGGCCGAGCTGATGCAGCTGGTGGCGGCGCTTCGGTTCATCCCGCTCGACGCCGCCCGGCCTCTGGAAGTCTTGATACAGGAGCAGGAGGAAGGGCGCGGGCTGAGCGCAAATGCCCTCATGTGGGCTGGTCCGCTGCACGACATCGAGCAACAGGCCTGGATGGTCGTGGACGGGGTGCGCCGGCGCTTCCGTGCTGAAGTTTGGCACGAGTATTTCAAGCGCGAATACCTGCCCGAGCATCCGACGCCCGGCATGACCCGCAAGGGCTATGCGAAGTGGGCCATGGACCCGAGTAACAACCGGGTGATGGTCGGCAGCACAACGATGCTCACCAAGAAAGGCTTTGCCGAATACCTTACCCAAGTCGAGGCCCACGGTGCGAGCCTGGGCGTCATGTACCACGCGAATCCTAACGAACTACCGGCACTGCCGTACTGAGGACTCATGAATCACTCCCACACCAATGAAACATCCGACGCCGTATCCACCCTTGACCTGGGTGCGCTGACCGTGCCGTTCGCGCTGACTGCCGCCGCTGTGCCGCTGCGGGGCGACTTCATATTTCCCGACAAGGACGGCGCCGACATGCTGCGCATCACGCCGACGGGAATCGTGTTCCGCGGCGAGGCCGTGGTCGACGCCGGCGCTGTCTACAACGCGCTGGCCGCGACCATGAACATCGAGGCGCCGGGTGTGATCTTCTTCCGCAACCGCAGCATAGACGGGATCTGGGTCGAGGCCGATGAGCACGTCATCGACATCATCCAGAACTCCGAGGTGCGCGAGAACTACGAGCTGTGCGTGATGCGCAAGTGCACGGGCTCGACCGTGCCGGCGCGCGGGCTCCCCGCGTGAAACGCTCTCCCATGCCGGCCAGGAAAAAACCGATGTCGTCCGGTGGCGGCATCTTAAAGCGTTCGGCCATGCCGCGCGCTGGCGGTCTCGCGAGCAAGTTGAGCCGCCCGATCCTGCGCAGGTCGAAGGGTCCCAAGATGACGCCGATCCGGCGCTCGGCGCAGGGCGAAGACTGCACGCTGCGCTTCCCCGGGATCTGCCGCAATCGCACCGACACGACGGTCTGGGCGCACTCCAACCAGCTCGCGGACGGCAAGGGCATGGGACTGAAAGCAAATGACGAGGCGGGCTGCTATGCCTGCTTCGAGTGCCACTCGTTCCTTGATGGCGGCTGGGCCGCGCTCAAGGAATGGACGTGGGACATGGTTCAACGATTTTTCAAGGTCGCGCGCGAACGAAGCCGCGCGCGATTGCAGCACAAAGGCTTGGTTGCAGCATGATCCATTATTTCGACATCGGACACGCCCAGGAGCACGGCGTGATCGAGGCAGTCTTGATCCAGAACCTCTCGTTCTGGATCTCGCACAACAAGGCCAATAACACGCATTTCTACCAGGGGCGGACGTGGACCTACAACACGATCGCGGCGTTCGGCGAGCTGTTCCCCTACCTCTCGACTTCGCAGATCCGGCGCGCCATGGATGGGCTGATCGCGAAGGGCGTTGTCCTCGCTGGCAACTTCAACGCGCGTGCCGTCGACCGCACGAAATGGTATGCGTTTGCCGACGAATGCAATTTCCTAATTCAGCAAGTCCATTTGCCGATTCCAGCAAATGCAGTTGCGGGTTTCGGAAAGTCGTTAACAAGAACAGATGGAAACCAGCAGAAAGTAAACGCAGATCGTCCTGATGGAGCGCGAGCATCGCGCCTCGCCCCGGACTGGACTTTGCCGAAATCCTGGGGCGATTGGGCGCTGGCAGAGTTCCCGAGCTGGACGGCGGACTACGTGCGACTGGTCGCCGAGAAATTCCACGACCACTGGATCGCACAACCGAAATCGAAAGGCGTCAAGGCGGACTGGCTGGCGACGTGGCGGAACTGGTGCCGGAACGAGCCGGGCCCGAAGAAGGAAGGCGCCGGTACCGGCGGCGCGTGGTGGGCCAGCGAGGCATCCATCAAGGCGAAAGGGGCGTCGATGGGCATGCGCCCGATCGGCAACGAATCTTGGCAGGACTTCAAGAGCCGAATCCAAGCCGCGATCGACAACGGAGGGGTGCCGCCATCGGCCGGCCCCAGCCGCCTCCCGCAGCCGTACACGCCATTGCCCGAGGACGGCGGCCCGCCCGAGGACGATGCGCCGCCCGAGCATGTGGACCCGCCCCAGGATGGGCCGCCTCGCAAGGGCGGTGGCGGGGTGCAGGCAGTCATCGAAAATTTGAAAGTTCTGACCAACGTACGACCAAAACGACAGGACCCGCCGCATGACCAAGCGTAGCTATTCCGATGTGTCCGCGCCCGGCTATAACGCCAATGGGCTGCTCGATGTCGTCATGGCGCGATGCAAGCTCAAGAACGATCACGCGCTTTCGATCACGCTGGAGATCGCGCCGTCGATGATCAGCAAGATTCGCCACCATGCGCTGCCCGTCGGCCCCTCGGTCGTCCTGCGAATCCACGAGCAGGCCAACATGCCGGTCGCCCTGATTCGCGAGTACCTGGGCATGCCGCCGGCGTCGAAGATGGAGCCGGCGAAGTGATGTGCGACCTCTGCATCGCCATGGGCGGCCGGTTCGATGCGAACCGCGAATGCTGCCAGATCCGGCTCGCGGCCGCGCTGCCCCAGCACATGAAGCTGGCCGCGTTCGAGAAGGTGCGCAGGGAGTCCGGCACGGTGGCGGAAGAAGCGTTCAAGGAACGGGTGCGCGCCGAGTACGTGCGTCAACGAGAACACCGCCGCGCGAAGGCCCGGCAACACCTGGAAGCAGCATGAGCACGAAGTCGAAGTCGAAGCGTAACGATCGCAGCAAGAAGGGCGCGGTCTCGCGCCGGATGGCCAGCGTCAGCCACGCCGGTGCAGCCGCCAGCATCATGAGCATGCTCGGCCACCACGCAGTTATCGAGGCGGGGTTTGCCGAGCCGATATCGGAGCTGTTGCGCATCGAGCGCGGCATCAAAAACTGGATGGCCCTGCACCTGATCAAAACCAGCTCGGCCGTCACCGAATACACATGGATGCCCTTATGCGAGGCCGTGAACATCGGAATGATTCTGTCGGAGCGCGGCATCGGCGCCGAGTACGAAGCATCGTTCCTTGCCGCACAAGAGGCGATCACACGCGCCTGGACGCGATCGGGGCAGCATGGGATAGCAAGGCTGGACGGCGCCGGCATGTCGGAGATCGCGCTGGCCCTGGAAGTCCACGACGGCCAGCTTGAGCTTGCGATGCGCGGGCAGCTCGCGGCCGCAGATAGTGAAATGCGGCGGCGGTCTGCAAAGGGCAACGTCGTCCGCGTCGAAGAGCAGCGCAAAGCAGCATAACAATTCAACCACCACCCGAAGGAAAAGCAGCATGCAACAAGCACAGAAAACCGAAGCCAAGCCCGTCCTGATGTCGTTCTACAGCGACGACGACAAGTCGGCCTGGCTGGCCGGCCGTGACCTCGACCAGCTCGAACTCTGGGAGCGCGCCTGCTTCGAGTGCAATTTCATCCCGCCCGAAACGCGCGCCGAGTTTCTGGCTGCCGAGCCTCACTATCCCCAGCTGGACGCATGGCGAGACAAGGCCATCGCCGCGCGCCGTGAACAGTTCGGCGCGGACCTGCGCGAGAAGCTGCGCGCCGGCGGCCTGCCGGAAGAGCTGATCGAGGATGCCGTCCAGCAGACGCTCGCCGAACTCGGCAACAAGGTGCTGGGCATTCAGCCGGGCGACGTGAAAGTCATGACGGTGGATGCTTCGCAGGCGCCGGAAGATATCGTCGAGTCGGTGCTGAACGATGATGCGGCAACGCCGGGCGACATCATCGAGGCCTTCAAGGCGCTGATCAAGGTGAAGGAGCGAGTCGAGCGCAACAAGTGCATCGAGCTGATCGAAGCCCTGGACCCGGTTGAGGGCAAGCGCTTCGCCGACGCAATCCGCCAGCGCGCGAAAGAAGCCGATGCGTTTGAAGAGGCGCCGTGCGAATGCCCGCGCTGCACCGCCAAGCGCGAGAAAGCGGCCGCCGCGGCGTCCAGCTCGAAGCCGGCAACGGTCTAAACCCATGGCGCGGCCGCCGCGTGCGGCCGCAGCGAGGCGCGCGACATGAAGTATCCAACTGCAAATTCCCGGGGCGAGAAGGTTCTACGGACCTTCTTCAAGCATGGCCCCATGACGATCTACCAGTCCACCGAGATTCATGGGGACTTCGCATCATTGCGCGCGCCGGCCGGCATGAGCCACGACCAGCTGGTCGAGCTGTATGCGGAGCTGGTCGAGCGCGGGTGCCTGATACGCGACGGCATCAAGTACAAGCTGTCGACCCGGGCATGGGACCGGACAAAGCTGCTGGAAGAGGGCGTGCCAGTGCTCGAAGTCGCCCAGCCGCGCGCCCGGAATATCTTCACCGAGCCCATGCTAAATTTCTTTCGTCGGTCGCCGTGGCTGGTTGCCCTCTAAAAAGTAAAGTTCTGGAAAAGCGCTCTTATCATCCCTGGATCAACGGGAGCGCTTCATGGCACGACGCGAAAAATACGACTTCATTGCAGAACTTTGTACCGAGTGGGTGAGCTGGCTGAAAACACGCCGGTTCTACATCAACTCGTATTCCACCGGCAGTACGCTGAATGGGTTGGTCAACGGGCCAGGTGGCGGGCGCGAGCTGAACGGCCGCAACTATCCCGACATGCAGTACTTCAACATGGCGATCCATACCTGTTCGGACATGGAAAAGTACAAGGACGAGTGGGAGGCCTTCAAGGCGCACTACTTGGGTGAAGGCGAGCGCACCGTCGCCAAGCGCATTGCGTCCGACCTGGGCGTGTGCCGGCGCACCTATTACAACCACATCAAGAAATTCGCCGAGGCCGCGTATTCGATGAGCTTGAGTCTCAAGAAGGCCCACGAGACCATGACCAGTGCTGTCGATCGCCCGGCGCTCGTGCAATGACCAGTTTATCCACCACCGAGAGTAGCGCATGAAAAAGAGTTTGATCCCGATGTTCCTGATCCTGGCCGCCACGCTGGCCGGCTGTTCCCGTGACGTGCCGCCAGCGCCGCCGCCGGTGCCGGCGTACCAGCCGGCCGCGCCGACTGTCGTGCAGGCCGCCCCGGCCGCCGCCCCGGTCATCGTCAACGCTGCGCCGGCCAGCTCGGGCGCGGGTGACATGCTCGCCGGCGCCGCGCTCGGTGGCGCAGCCGGCTACATGCTGGGCGCCTCGACGGCGCGTAGCAATGCCCCGCCAGCGCCGGCGGCCGCGCCGGCCACGGTCATCAACAAGACCGTGATCCACAAGACCGTCGTGGTGAAGCAGGCGCCGCCGCCACCGCCGCCGCGCCCGGTCGCGCCCGTGCGGGCGCCGGTCTCGCTCGTGAAGTCGTCGCCTGCAGCTCCCAGCTACCGCGCGCCGTCGACCTCGTACGCGCCGTCGCGCAGCTACGCGCCGTCGACGGTCTCCTATTCGGGCATGCGTAAGTAGGCGGTGGACCCGATCGCGCAGGCCTTCGCGCTGTTCCAGCAGCTGCGCGATCAGCGGACCCACCTATGCGACTACCGCTATACCGAGCTGGCCGCCTTCCGCAAGGCGGTCGAGTCGCTTCCCCAGCTGCGCGCCGATCGGCCGCGCAAAAGAAAAAGCCGGGTTGCCCCGGCTTCGATCAATCAGGCTGAACGTTCGTAGACGTTTCGTTCGGCACGATCCACCAGCGCGCTTCCAGCGTGCACCCTGGCCCGACAGGCTGGCCGGCGTAGGCGTCGTCAGAGTCGCACAGTTCCTCGCTGAACTCGGCAGGATCTGCGGAGACCTTCTGCCCGCAATCCATGCAAACGTAGAAGTCCGGTGGCGTGCTCATTAGCGGGCCTCCTGCTTGCCCGGCACGAACGGCTGGTAGTGCCTGCGGCCCCAGCGCTCGACCAGCGCTGCGGCATCGCTCGCGCCCAGGCGGGCCAGTGCCTCGGGTACCGTGTCTTGGTACTCGTCCAGCAGGTCGGCGCGGCTGGCCGCCAGTAGCACGTAGATCCGCTCGCCGGTCGACAGCACGCCGAAACTGCCATCGTCAGGGTTGTCGATCAGGCGCTGCGCGTACTCGTCCAGTCGATCGAGCTGGCTGGAAGTCATGCCGCCGCCGCCGAGCTTGGCCTCGAATTCGGCTTGCCGCCGCTGCTGGCAAGCGTCGAACACGAATTTCGACAGGTCGATGAGGTCGGGATACATGGTCTTGACGATCGCGCCCACTTCGAGCAGTTCGGGGCTCTCCCCGTGGTTCAGGTACTCCGTGACCATATCGCCGGCCATTTTGGTGCGCAGCTCATCGAGCCCGAACACGCACGCGCCAAGGCTAAACGGGTGAATGCGGTTGTAGAGCGACAGGACCAGCTTGGCCAGGCCAAGCGCAGAGCTAGTGCCGGGATTCGTGGATATATACACCAGGGCGGCGCGGTACGGTTGTTGATTCATGTGGATCTCCTAGTTCGTGGTGTGGGATGCCGGCGGCCGGCCGGCGCGGTTTCAATCTTGGCTGCCGATGTCGGGGAGTGGGAAGTCGGTAAGCTCGCCGGCGGCTTCTTCCGGCGACCGCTTGGCCGCGTACATATCGGCAAGGTCGTAGCACTCGCTTTGTGTGAAGGCCCGGCCGCCCAGCAGGCGCCGGACCTCATCGGTCCACGCATTTTCGGCGAGCAGTTGGCGCGGTACGTGAAGAATCGTGGCGATCGCGTCGTCCTTGTCCCGCTCGTTGATGCTCTTGAAAGCTGCGAATTGGCCATTGGCCACCAGCAGCTGATCCCACACGCCCAGCGTGTCGCGGTAGATCACTGGCGTGTGCGCGAGGTCGACGCCGGCGGCCGCCAGATCCGCGATCACGCCCTCCGCGTCGTTGGTGACGCTCTTCCCGTTGTCGTTGTCGATCACGCAAATCACGCCATGCTCGACGGTGTAGCTGTAGTCGGCGCGGATCTTCATCCTTCGACCTCCATGTCGCCAGTGTCGCCGGCGTCGACGCGGCGCGCGATCTCGCCCAGGTCGTGCTCGATATGCCGTGGGGCGAGAAGCCAGCGCCCGTTGGGCATCGGATGATGGTACAGCGTGTGCCCGCCTGCGCCAATAGAGAAGCTGACGCAATCCGAGAGCAAGTACATGCGCGTTTTCCATGGGAACTCCATGCGCAGGCCGGCCACGTCGGCGGCCGCTTGGAGTGTGCTGTCCGGGCCATAGTCGACGCCCAGGTAATCGACATGGCGGCCGTTCTCGTCCGGCTTCAACAGCAGCTCGTGCAGGGCGGCGCCGAACTTGTCCAGCACGTCCGGCGTGTTGTTCTTCGGGATTCGGGCCGCCATCATGCTCTGCATGTCGGTCATGAGCGTGGCAAATTCCGGGCGCTCGTGTTGGTACTTGGGCGCCGCCAGGGCGCGCTTCCACAGGTCGACGGCGCGCGCGACGATGATGGGGTTCGGCTGGTACATATCAGCCCCTCCCGATCTGGTAGACGTGGCGGCGCTCGAAGGTGATCATGTCGCCAAGGAGTAGGCCATGCTTCGCGGTCAGAACAAGATCGTTATCCACCTTGCCGCTGATCTTGTTGCCGTTGATCGTCGCCACCTTGACCCAGAATCGCTCCAAGTCGTCAACGCAAACCTTGACGTGCCAGCCCGGGCGCACGGCGTCCAGTTCCTCGGCCGTTGGGGCCTCGAAGGTGGCTGGATTCAGCCGCTGTTTTTCTTGCGCATCAACGAAGGTCGGCCGGATCGGGCCGCGATCGGCTTGCGGCCGCGTGTCCGGGGAAAGCCGCCCGGCGTGCACGGCGGTCTCTGGTTCGAGTGGTGCGTATTCGAGGACGCGGCCTGGAAGAATAGGTAGAGATCCTGTGCGCTGCTGGCCTGGGCGATAAAGCTGGATAACGACAACTTCTCGTGCTTGCGGGTCGTGCTTGAGGTCGCGAGGGATGCCGGCCTGTTTGCGGATCTCGCCCTGCACGGCGTTCGGATCGGCCGCAACACTACGCACGTAGGCCTCGCTGATAAGGACGGCGCACGCATTGGGCGGCAGATCCGGCACATATCGCTGCAAGAGTGCGCCGACAGCACGCGAACCGGCCGGGCTCGTCATCATTTGCGCAATGGGGAACGGGTCGACATGGACGACATGCTCGCCCTCGACAACAACGGTCAGGATTACAGGTGGCAAGTCGCCTTTCGGCAGGCCTTTGCCGATCAGCTCGCGCGCGAGCCGTTCATACACGGCTTCAAAGGGGAATGTGGACATAATTTCTCCAGAGTTAGGGGATCTCGGTAAAGCGCTGTGTGCACTCTCCGCAAATCAGGTTCAGGGCGGGCTTGCCCCATACCGCTACGGGGTCATCGCACCCGCATGTGTATTTCGAGCGGTTGCTCTTGTTGGCCGTGGGTTTCGCCGGCGCCGGTTCCATCTGTAGGCCCGTGAGCGCGGCCACCGTCGTCGCCGGCGCCGGCAGCTGTGCGGTTTGCACCAGGGCGGCGCCGGATGGCTCAGCGCCGGCCGATGGCGGCTGGCCGAAGCGGTCGTACCACGCGATTTTGAAATCATCGTCCAGCAGCTCGCGGCAGGCTGCAAGGAACCGGCCGCCCTCGATCGGGTAGTCGGCCATCTTGTCGCCCGTGCGCGCGCCGCCAGGCCGGCCGGTAGACGACGGCATGAGCCCGATGGATTCCATTTTGTCCGCCCACTCGTGGTTGTGATAGCTGGCACGGCCGGGCTTGCCGAATTCGTATTGCCATACGTGGGATTGCTCGTGCACGAGGGTGGCCATGATCTCGACCAGGGGAACGACTGCGAAGTAGGTCGGATTCATCGCCAGCTCGTGCAGCTTGTCGCCGTTCTGGTTGCCGAAGCGGTTGCGCGAGAAGTAGCCATAGGCGCGCTCCTTGCGTTGCAAGGTGATCAGGCACTGCGGCAGCTTGCCGTCCCACAGAAGGCGATTGAACGTGTCATAGGCCTTTTGCAGCTCGGAATAGAAGGCGGTCGTCGGTTGATTCATCTTTGTATTGTGCAATCCAAAGTAGGAATTACAAATTCTACTGGCAATTTCTTGCGACGTGTCAAAGATTCAAGTTCAAAGGAGTAATAAAGTAGGAACTGAGACGCAGGCCGGTTCCACCAACAAACCTTCCTTCACACAGCCGCTGTTGGCGGCCTGCGCCTCACCTGATCAGGCCTTGCTCCTTACCCAAACCCGGATCTTCGTGCAGCCGCAATTCGGGGTGGAGCACTTCGGCGGGAGCTGATTCGGCAGATCTCGGCCCCAGCTAAAGGCGCTGCCGGCGTCAGGATCGCCCGGGCACATCCATCCGACCTGTCGGCCGTCGTGCGGTATCGCATCGCGGAGCCCGTTCTTGTAGCCCATGGCGGCGATTGCCTGGACGGCTTCGGCATGGGCGCGCGGGCCAGCGTGCGCGAGGTTGCCGAGCAGGGCGGCCGCTTCGCGCAGCTGGGCGGCGTCGATCGCGCCGATGATCGCGTCTGTCGCTGGCAGCGCCTCGGCCGCTTCAAGCTCTTCCAGCGTCATGTTGCTCGTCATGTTCAGCGCGGCCAGCAGGCGCCGCGCCATCAACGGCTTGTCGGCATCGCGCAGCTGCGAATACATGACCGTGGCCACGCCCTTGCCGTCGCGCTCGTCCGGCGCGATCCACAGATCCTTGAACCCGTGCAGCCTATACCTGATTCCCTTAAACATTCGTTTCCTCCGTAGTGACGCGCGCAACGAGGCCAGCCCCTTCCAGCTGGGCCAGCGCGGCGGCGGCCGAGATCGCAGGCAGGGCTTCGATAGCCGCGACCGACAGAAAGCGCGTCAGGTTCAGCGAGGCCGTGATTCGCCGGGCCATTTCCGCGCGCTCTTCGTCCGTCAGCTTGTAGCTGTAGGCGGTCGTCGCCACGCCGCCATCCTCGTCGGCGAAGCGGATCGAGCGATCGCCGTACCCGCCATACCTGTAGATCCTGCCCTCAAACACAGCCATCCTCCACTTTCTCGACCGCGTAGAGGAAATGGTCAACCTGCTCCAGCTGGAGAGTCAACTTCCGGCGGAGGTTGGCCGCCACGCGGTAGTGGAACTCCAGCGCGTTGCAGTGCGAGATCGCGGTGTTCTGCTCCAGGGGCGTGCGCTTGATACGGGGGTCAAGCACAAGCCGCTCAGCATCCTTGTATCGCTGGAAAGCCCGGTCGGTGTACTTGGTGATTCGGGCAAGCAGATCCGGCCGGAAGGCCGGGGCATCGGCGAGCAGGCTGGTAAGGTGCGTGTTGTTCAGGTCCATCGTATTGCAGTCGCCGCAAAGCATGATCCGCTCGGCGTCCGTTCTCGGGTCGGCCGCACTACGGCTGCAATTCATCGCGCACTGCTTGGCTGTCGGGTCGAACTTCGCCAGCTCGGCCGGGTCGGCGCGTGGGAAGTCGATCGGCGCCGTCGGCGCGGTCGGGGGCGTGCGGCGGGTCATGCCGAGGTCCCTGCGTTCGGCTCGATGCGCAGCAGCTTGCGGAGCGCCTGCAGGGCCTGCTCGCCGGCGGCGCGATCGTGCGGGTGGAAGGCCAGATCCGCCGGCAGAAGGTGCAGCAGGTCGGCCGCGCGCGAGCGGAAAATGAGGTCGCTCGTGGACAATCCGGCGCCAGGGTCAAAGCCAGCATTGGTGCGGGTTTCGGCAGATTCCGGGGCTGGTTTGGCGCCAGCGCTGCGGCCGTTTTCGATATGGGCAACGATCCGGCGCAGTAGCCCAACTGATTCCTCCCTTTTGATGACTGAGGGGAACTCCGTGATCATCGCGCGCCATTCCGCGGAGTCCAGACTGCGTAGTACGGTTTCGATGTGCTGCGACTCTGCTTCGCCCAGCACGCCGTCAGCTACGCCCGGCGCCTCTACGTGCTGCAAAAGTGTTGGCATGGCGCGCAAGAGTGCCGATTGAGCCGCCGGGACATCGCCCAGTGTCTTGACCACAGCGCGGCCGGCCACGTAGTGCCAGTCCATGCCCGGCGCGGTGCGGCTGGCCTCTTTCACCAGGCCTTCCATTGCCAGCATGCCGGCATCCATGACGGCGACGACCGCGCCAGCCTGGAAGATCTCGCTGTCGCACGCCGGCGGGACAGCGGCGGGGGCGTTCAGGGCTTCGTTCGCCAGGGTGTTGATGGTTTGGACGATCCCGATGTCGACGTTCGAGGACAAGTCGGCGATAACTTGGAGCGCCCGAGTATCGTCAGGTGCAGGCGTGGCCGTGCTCGTGTTGTTGGTCGTGCTCATAGGTGTCTTTCAGGTGAAGGTGGGTAGACCGGCATGCCATTGGCATCCGGCTCAAGGATCTCGTCGTACATGCCTTCCAGCTCGGACGCTTCCAGCATCCCGAAGCGGATCGCGACACGGATGGCAAGGGACTGGTGGCCGGCCCGGTACAGGTAGGCGATCGAGCCCATGCACGAGCTGCGCATCCGGCGGGGGAAGTTGGTCGTCTTGTGGCATGCGAAGTTGTGCCCATCGTCGGCCAGCAGGCCGGCGATGATGTCCTCAAGCCGGCCGGCGCGCAGCGGGATCGCGCCCTCTTTGCGGAACGGGCAGTTCGCGCACGGGCGCTTCATGTTCAGGTTCATCGCTTGCCTCGGCCTTTCGGGAAGAAGCGGCGCAGGTCCGCCATCTGGGACCACTCGGCTTCACCAAAGGCGTGCACATAGGCCTTGTCGTAAGTGTCGACGCGCAGCATTGGCGAAATGATCTCGACGCCGGGGAAGATCTCGCACAGGGTCTCATCCCGATCGACAATCAGATGCGTGCGGCAGGCGTACGGCCGCGAGTTGTAGATGGAGCAGGCGCCGTCGACCAGGAACGTGCACGGCACGCCATCAAAGGCGAGATCCCGCTCGGGCGGGAATGAGAACTCGGGCTTCGCCATCGGCACGCCGATATCCTTTGCGATCTGCGCCGCCTCGGTGGCGCCGACAAGGACCGGCATGTGGCAGCAGTGCGAACAGCCCTTGCTGCATGCGACATGCGGCGCGGCCGCAGCATTCAGCCCGTCGGCCAGCTCGCGTAGCAGGATGACTTTTGCCTTGGGCGACGTGGCGCGGTGGACCTTCGCTATGAGCGCGTTATGTTCGGCTGGGTCGACGCCAGCCTTGATCGCATTGGCGACCTTGTTGCCGTGGACGTAGACCTGGGGATCGGCCTCCCGCTCGCGGATCACGGCGAGGCGTTCAGCTTGAGACTTCATTGTTGATTCTCCATGCGGACATACCGCGCGTGGTTCAGGCGACGGCGCCGGCGACGTGCGGCGGCCGGCCCGGGCAGGCGCGGAGTAGTGTAGATCTTGGGTTGCGGTGTTACGGGCGTGCGCGCCTGGGCGATGATGCGGCCGAGGCTTTCAGCGGTAAGGGACTGCGCGCGCTGGTACTCGGCCTCGACGGCGCTGACGAAGCGGGAGTGGCCGGCGAGAGCTTCCTCGCGCGTGCTGTAGCGGCGGCCGTCGACCGGCTTCTCGTGCAGAAAAAGCATGGTCTCGAACAGCATGGGAAGGTGGAAGCCGGTATCGACGCCGGTAAATATGGTCGAGATCCGCACATCGTCTACCCAAGTGTCGCCGATGTGCTTGGGATGGGTTTGCATCCACTGGCCCCAGGTCAGGATGTCATCGCACGGGATCGGATCGCCGGCGTCGTCAAGGATGTATGTCAGCCTCATGCCTTGCGCCCGCCAGTCTGGACGAAGCTCGCCCAAGCGCCTTCCATGCCGTGATTGTGCCCGCGCTTGTTCCAGTAGTCCCGCTCGGCACCGCCCAGGTTTTCCCACCAGAGCGCGCGCAGCGTGGTATTGCGCAGCAGGTCCTCGCGGATCTGGGCGGCGAAGTCCTCCAGCATCGCCGGCAGGGTAGCGGTGACTGCCGGTGAGGCTTGGCAGGCAAAGCCGCCGCCGCCCGGGCCGCCGAAGATGATAAGAAATGCACCGTCCGCTTTCGCCTGCAGGCGAGCATGGGTGCAGGGGTCGTCGTATTTGCCGGGACCAAATGCCATGGTCAGGTTCCTTTCTTCGGCGTGTGGAAGGCGTGGCAGCGGCCACAGTAGAGGTAGGCGATATCGTTGGGGTTGTACGAAGTCTTGCCGCAGCGTGCGCACAAGATGCCCAGGTGGACGCCGGTAGCGACAAAGCGGAACGTCGGGTGCAGCGGCGCGCGCGCGATTGGCGGGAGCCCGTGCTCTTGCTTCCAGTGGAAGATCCGGGCGGCCGCACGCGCGGCCTGCCGGGGAGTCAGGCCCGGCGGATCTTCTTCGGTACCGCCGTAGCAGGAGCAGCGGCCGAGCTGGTGGCCGACACTGCCGGCTACGCCGCGCATGCTGCACTCGTAATGCACGGCGCCGCCGTTTTCGTACACCGAGCCCATATCGCCCTCGGCGATTGCTTCGTCGCACAGGACGCAGGGCGCGCCGATCGGCGTGTCGACGGTTTCCTCTCCCTCTCGCTTCAAGCCGGGCGGGCCAAAGAACTTAGACACGGGCCGCTCCTTTTGGCGCGTCGACCACGATGTTGTTCAGGTAGTGGTCGCGCTGCTTGACCCAGGCCCGGGCGTGGTTCGCCGGCATGCCCAGCTCGCCCTCGAAGTAGGCCAGCAGTTCGGCATCGGTCGACGACTCGTCATTCGAGAGGGACATTTTCGCGTTGCTCACTGCCTTGATAATGGATTGGCAGACCTTGCACTTGGAGATCGCGCCTTCGCTAATGCCGGTTTCTTTTGCGGCGGCGTAGCCGGTCTTGCCGGTCCAAAGCAGGATGCGCGCCTGCTTCATTTCATTGCTTGTTCGTGCGCCCATGGGCTTTCCTTTGGTTGGTTCGGGGGTGTCGGGAGCGGCCTGGGGATCGTCCGGTACCAGTGTGGCGCCGCCGGCGAGGTATTGCTCCAGCAAAGCGTTCGGGATGCACGCGAAGCGGAAGCCCTGAATGTAAGCGGGGTTGCCCTCGGGGATAGTGACGATGCTGTAGGGCGAGCCCATGGTCTTGCAAATCCGGGCAGTGTATTCGCGCACCGGCTCGATGGTCGCGTGGACCGGCTCGCACGGCGGTTGCTGCTTAAATTTCTCCCAGAGGGAGGTGGCTTCATTGTGTTGTGTTTTCATTTCGGCAGGCCTTGGATGGTCAGTCGGAGAGGCGGCCCCATTGCGAATGGTACGTGAATAATTCAAGCAGGGCCACCGGAGTGTTGTTAGGCGGCTGCCCAGGTTGCATCGTCCTTGATGGCCTGCGCGATCACGACCGTGCGGACCTTGATCAGATTCGTGCTGTTGGTCCTGACGCGGTGGGCGCGCAACTCGTCGCACTTCTGGGAAACGATGGCAAGGCGGCTGCGCAACCAGTTCGCATCGGCCGTGATCTGGGCGTCGGGCTGCTGGGCGCGCAGGGCCAGGATGCGGGCGATCTGTTCCGGGTCCTTCTGCACGCGGCCGAGGATGTGGAAGCTGTGGTGTTTCAGGGTGGCGCACTCGGCGACCGACATCGCGGCCGCGTTGCTCGGGATGCCCACGGTGAAGTCGCGGGTTTCGAGGATGACGGCGATGGTGTCGATCAGGTCGGCGGCCGCCAGCGGTCCAGTCTGAATCGGCACGATGACCTTGACGCCCATGGCGATCAGCTCGCGGACCTCGTTCTCGTACTTGCACAGGCGCTCGATCGATGCCCACTGGTCGCCAACCTTGTCCGGCGCGACCACGTACAGGCTCGCCGGCGTGATGCCGAAGTCGAGGGTGGATTCGGCGATCCGCTTGTAGGTGGCCAGCACTGCCGGGAAATCCGGCTCGATCTGGGTTTTCAGTTCCGAGAAGGCGCCGCTGTCGACAAACACGGCGCCGCCGCTCGCGAGATAGCGCGGGAGCGTGATCCCCTTTTGCAACACCATCAACTCGCCGGCGACGACGCCGACCGGAACGCCGGCCTCGATCGCGCCATGCAGGTCAGGCGAGCGGGACATCCCAGAGCGAAAAGCCAGATCCAGAGCGTGCGTTGCGGTGGAGTCGTTTTGCAAGGTTGCGGTCATGTTAGATCCTCAGTTTGTGCCCGAGCGCGGTAACACCAGGGCGGGTTTGGTGTGGGTTTTGCTCACCCTTGCGGGTGAGGCACCATAATACTTGAATTATTCAAGTATCGGAAGGGCGAATTGAGCCGTTTGGTAAGCAGGTAAGCAGAGTTTTGCGAACCATGCGAACCGGCTGAAACCCGCATGGATAGTGGCTTTCAGAGGTGTGCAAAATTGCTTGCGCACAATACCGCTGGGAGAACGTGCACACTTACCCCTAAAATTCAAACCAATTCGATAGATCTAAAAAGTGGGTCTAGCGAAACGAGAGGGGAGTCGCCAAGTTGGTCAAGGCACCGGATTTTGATTCCGGCATTCGTAGGTTCGATCCCTACTTCCCCCGCCAGAACGTCGCGCCACTTCCCAGATAGGGCTGGGCGCAGAGCGAAAGGAAGGCCGGCCCGTGTGGGTCGGCCAGTTCCGAGGCTGGAATCAGCCCCGAACAAGAGAGCCGGCCGGGCGCCGTTTGTCTTGTTGGTCGCGCACTGGATGCGGGTTAGCTCCGCATTGGTAATGAGCGGCATGAGTATCCCAATTGGTTGAGAAAGCACACGGCTTACAGTGAGCGGTGGGCGGCCAACAGACAACACTCCCTGACGAGCCCGTGAGATCCGGGCGAAACGCCGTGAGGCGTAGGAGTGACCGCAACGAGCACTTTCCCCGGGCACAGCGGTTATACCGGGGCAGCCATACGCAAGACATAGGACGCCACCTCTGTGCGCGAGATTTGATAGGCCGTATGGGCAATGAGGTTGACACTCTGGAAAGACAGGGGCCGTGATGTTGTATCGACTGCCCGCGCCCGGACGGTCCCCTGCAGGGGATAGTGAGTCTGACGGGGCTCGCGAAAAGCTCGGTAGGACATCGCCAGTTTTCAGCCGCCTTTCTGTAAAAAAGTCGGGCCACATTCCAAGCCTCGCCTCGTGCGGGGCTTTTTCATTTCTAGGACCGCACCATGAACAAAGACCAGAACGACATCGTGATCAGCCGTAAGAACCTGCCGACCGGGCTGGGCCTGGGCGCGCTGACTGCCTACTTCCTGCTGTTGACCCACCTCGGCGCGCCGACCTGGGCGTTCTGGATCTTCTACGTGTTCGCCGCCGTGATCGTCCTGGCCGGCATTGTCCGCCTGTTCCGCACCCGCGAGGTCGACCTGCTGGCGATCGCCCATGCGCGCCCCGCGCCGATCCTCCCGACTGCGCCGGCGCGGCGCGATACGTTCACGCTCAAGGGCGACGAGATCGTGATCGAGCGCCTGTGCAACGACGTTCTGCGCGTGAGTATTCGTGACGCGAACGGAAATCAGCTGTACTGCTTCAAAGATTATTCGATCCCGCCGGGCTCGTCGCTGCATCTCCATGATGTGCGTGTCGAAACCGACGTAAGGATCACGTACTGACACTTGCGGCCAAGCGAGCGTGCGACGCCTTAGCACTCCAGTGGCGTGTAACGGTGCTGTCGTTGACGTGGGAATCCCGCCGGACTTCACGCGCCGCATGGTGGGCTGCAATCCACTGTGCGGCGTGCTTTAAGCGGCACGGGCAACGACCGAAGAATTAGCACGGGCACGTAAAGCCCTGCCAAGAACACCACCAGGGGAGCCATGACCCACTTCAACGGACCAGACTACAAGCCCGAGCGGGACGATGCGCGCCTGTCGGCGCAGCAGGCCGCCATCTTCGAGCTGGTGAAGGATGGGCAGTGGCGAACCCTCCGGGCGATCGCGCAGGCCTGCGCCGCACCGGAGGCGAGCGTCAGCGCGCAGCTGCGCCACCTACGCAAAGAACGGTTCGGCGGCCATGCCGTCAACAAGCGGTACCTGGGCGCCGGCTTGTACGAGTACCAGCTCGTGCCCAGATTGACCGATTCCTCTGCAAAATGAAACTAACCAACCACGTCTACCCCTACATCAATTGCGACCAGGGCGAGATCGAGCTGCACGCCTACGCGGTCAACGAGTTCGGCGCCACTGTCCAGCGCATGCAGCGCGAGCTGGTACGCACCAAGGACAAAGCCGTCTACCTGGGCCTGCAGGCGCTGGGCTGGACCCCGCCGGATGGCCTGCACGATGTCGTGTTCGCCGACAGCGCTGAGCAGGCGGACGCGGCCCGGGTCGCCATGGAGGCACCGAGCCTACGCGCCGCCATCGAGCGCGCCGGCCCAGATGCCTTGCATGCTGCGCTGGCCGAGCTGGGCTGGACTCACCTCGGCCGCGGCGTATGGACGGACCCAGAATGATCGGTGAGCTGTTCGCGTACGGCGTGGCCGCCTGTTACCTGGCTGTCGCCATGTGGCACGGCTCGGACGCCATGCAGGCCGGCGAGGAAGCCAACGTGCGCCGGCGCCGCGCTCTTTACCTCCGATCGATCAAGAGGGCGCCGCCGCGTGGAACGTGAGCCCGCAGTAGGGGCACTTGTACAGCCGCAGGTTGAAGAACGCGCCGACATCCTCGGCGTCAGGGTGGCCCCACTGGTACTTGTCCTTGTCGGCCGCCGGCATGGGGCTGTCCTTTTCGCAGTAGCGGCGGGGGAGCGCAGGGCGCGCGTACAGCAGAGTGGGCATCGTTGCATTCCTGAATGAGTACGAACTAGAAGGATACCAGCCGGCCGCGCGCCGGCGCTATCCGGTTTGGGGGCTGGCCCAGCTGGGCAGGCTTGGTCAGCCTCGAAGGCGGCCAGCCTCCAAACCAGATAGCGATCCCCAGCCGAGGGGCGAATGCCCGGGCCTGCGCTGGGAAGTGATCGGAAATGCGCTTGGCCAGCGCTGCTATCGCCAGATCCACGCAGTACAAGGGAATCCCCGTGAAGCTGAAACGCACCACAACGGACCGCCCGGACTTCCGAATCCACGAGGTCCCGCAGCCAACGTGCTATGACGCCCGAGATCCGATCCGACCATGGATCGCCCTCGATCGCACCCAGGACGACTACGACGACATGCAACTCGTGCGCTCCTGGGCTCGCCGCGCACCAATCTCACCGCTGACTACCGCAGAGGCCTACGCCGGCCACGAGCCAGAGCCGCGCGTGTGCCATCCGAAGCACGTCGTCCCCGATCGCGTGTCGACCATCGAGCCGGCGCCGCCAGTAGATCCGGCCACCGAGATCCGCGAGCACGTCGCCCGACTGCTGGCCGAGCTGGATGACGCGCAAGGCTTCCTGCAGGCGCTCGATCGGCAGCGCGCCCAGGTCGACCGAGATCCGCCGCCATGGAAGCCACTGCGCTACGTGGTGATGGAGACCAGTGTGCGCCGCGATGCAGTTCAGATCCTGCTCCTGCCCGACAACGACGTATACGTGGGAGTGCTTGCCATCCCGAAGGAAGAGATTCGCCTTGTCGCCGGCATCCCGCAATGGATCAGCACACGAGCCGCCTACCTGTTGGGCACGAGCCCGCAGTTCACCCGCGTGTTGATGCGCCTGCACCCGCTGCCTCCCGCGCCGCCCGCAGACGCGCCACAACAGCCCGTAGAGGCTTCAACCGCCCTGTAAGGCACACAGACACCCATAGAGAGAGAAAGGAGCGCTGAGACTGCCATAGACGCCGGCAGGCAGGCAATCGAAGCCAGATACATCCATGGCAGAACCGAAGGCACCCGTCCAATGGGACTTGGTAGAGGTCGATTACCGCGCCGGCATCCTGTCCCTGAGAGTGATCGGGGCGAAATATGGCGTGTCCGACGCCGGCATCCTCAAGAAAGCGAAGAAAGAGGGCTGGACTCGTGACCTGGGCGCGAAGATCCGGGAAAAAGCAGCTCAGAAGGTTAGTGCGGCGGCGGTTAGCAAGCCGGTAAGTATACAAACCGCCGCTTACGAGCGCGAACTTGTTGAAGCAAATGCAACACTTCAATCCGACATCATCCTTGCGCACCGGCAAGACATCCAGCGGTCCCGCCGCCTGACGATGCGCCTGCTCACCGAGCTGGAAGGACAAACCGACCACCTCGATCTGGTCGAGCAGCTGCGCGAAATGGTGTACAGCCCGGACGACAAGGGCCAGGACAAGCGCGACGAGCTGATCCGCAAGGTTATCTCCCTTGCGAGCCGGTCGAGCACGATGAAAACGCTGGCCGATTCCCTCAAGGTACTGGTCGGCTTGGAGCGCGAGGCGTTCGGCGTCGACGCGGACGAGAACAAGGGCGGCAGCGAGGTCGACCAGGTTATCAAGCAAGTGAAAGCCAAAATTGCCGCGCGACAATGACAACTACCAGCGCGAGCTGGCCGAAACCGTCGAGATCCTGCGCAGCGACCTTGAGCTGCACTGCGAGACCTGCTTCTTCGTGAAGGACAAGGCGGGCCGCAAGGTTCCGTTCATCTGGAACAAGGCGCAGCACTACATCCATGCGCGGATCGAGGAGCAGCGCGCGAAAACCGGCAAGGTGCGCGCGATCATCCTCAAGGGCCGCCAGCAGGGCGCCTCGACGTACATCGCCGGCCGCTACTACGCGCGGACCTCGATCAACGAGGGCATCGGCGCCTTCATCGTGGCGCACGAGCAGAAGGCAACCGACAACCTCTTCACGATGGTGAAGCGGTATCACGATAACAACCCTCTCGCGCCGTCGACCAAGGCGTCGAACGCGAAAGAGCTGCTGTTCGGCGAGCTGGACGGCGGCTACAAGCTGGCGACCGCCGGCAGCGCCGACGTGGGCCGAGGCAACACCGCCCAGCTGCTGCACGCTTCCGAGTTCGCATTCTGGAAGAACGCCCAGAGCCACATGGCCGGCCTGGGCAACACCATTGCGGACATCGACGGCACCGAGATCATCATCGAGTCGACCGCGAACGGCACGAGCGGCGCCTACCACGAGATGTGGCAGAACGCCGAGGCCGGGATCGGCGACTACATCGCGATTTTCGTGCCGTGGTTCTGGCAGGACGAGTATCGCGCGCCAGTGCCGCCGGATCTGCTGCTGTCGAAGGACGACGATGCCTACATGCAGGCGTACGGCCTCGACATGGAGCAGATGGCGTGGCGCCGCAACAAGATCGTGTCGTACGGCCAAGGCTTCGAGTGGCTTTTCGATCAGGAATACCCGGCCACCCCGGCACTGGCTTTCAGATCGGCGACCACCGACCCGCTGATCACGCCAACGACCGTCATGGCGGCCGTGAACAGCGGCTATCGCGAGCGCACCGGCTCGTTCGTGATCGGGTGCGACCCGGCCGAATACGGCGCCGACCGCACCGCGATCGCATTCCGGCACGGCCGGACGTGCTACCGCATCGAATATCACGAGAAAAAGGGGCCGATGGAGGTCGCCGGCATCCTGGCGAGCTACTGGAAGGACCTGACGCCGAAGCCTGACGCCATCTTTGTCGACAAGATCGGCATCGGGTCGGGCATCGTGGACCGCCTCAAGGAGCTGGGCGTGCCCGTCATCGGCGTGAACAGCGCATCCAGGGCCGAGGACAGCGAGCGGTATGCCAACAAGCGCGCCGAGATCTGGTACCGGCTCAAGGAATGGTTGGAGGACGGCCCCAACAGGCTACCGAAAGACCCGGCGCTGATCGCCGATATCTCCGCGCCGAGCTACAAAACGTCGTCCAACGGCTCGCGCCTCATCGAGTCCAAGGACGACATGAAGAAGCGCGGCATGCGCTCCCCGGACGGCGCCGACGCCCTGGCCATGACGTTCGCCGAGAACGTGGTACCGCGTGCGCAGCGCGAAGGCAGCGATCGGGGCGACGACTACGGCAGCGGGGACACCGCGCCAGCATCACGAGCAGGGTATTGAGCATGAAAGACACCGATCAGGACTACATCAACACATGGAACGCGCCTGAGCAGCCGTCGACCTCGATTGTGATCGAGGCGAGCGGCGCCGACGCCGGCACCGACCCGGCCAGCGTGGCCAGCATGGCATCGCAAGCGGCCGTGCAGCTCGCCCAGGTCGCCGAGGCGGCCGGCAACGAGGCGGCCGCGCAGAGCGCCGCGGAATACAGCAGTTCCTGGGCGCGACACTGACCGCCCACCAACGAATCACCATGGCCCGCCGCGAGCGGGCTTTTTTTTGGACGTGTCCATGACCGAAGCATTAGAAAAAGACCAGCGGGAGTATGAAGCGGCAGCGGCCGAAGGGTTCCAGCGCGACGACAACACCGCCTATGTCGCCATGGATGCGCTCGGCACCGTCCTGATCTCCGAATTCCAGCAGGCGGTTCTGGACCGGCGCGAGACCGAGCAGCGCTGGTTGCAGGACCTGCGCCAGTACAAGGGCATCTACGACCCCGAGATCGAGCAGCGCATCGGCAGGAACCGCTCGAAGGCGTACGTGCGCGCTACCCGCGTCAAGGTCAAGACCGTCGACGCCCGCGTGGCGGATCTCCTGTTTCCGTCGAACTCCGACCGCAACTGGACGGCCGAGCCTACGCCGGTACCGTCGATCGACCGCCAGAGCAAGGTGGCGATCTTCGCACAGCTGGCCCAGGCCCTCGGCCGGGCGCCGAATCAGCGCGAGCAGGACGAAGCGGTGCGCAAGTACGTCAAGCGCGCGGCCGACAAGATGACCTCGATCATGGATGACCAGCTGTCCGAGGCCCGGTACCGCGAGACCGCGCGCGAGATCCTGCATTCCGGCCACCTGTACGGCACCGGCGTGCTCAAGGCGCCGCTGGTCGAGCGCAAGACCCGCGACAAGTTCGTGTTGGAGCACGGCCGCTGGGTCATGAAGCAGGAAAGCTACGTCGTCCCGTTCGTGGACTACGTGCCCCTGTGGCGGTTCTACCCGGATATGTCGGCGACCCGGCTGGAGGACTGCAATTTCGTCTACGAGCTGCACCTGTTCACCCGGGCACAGATCGCGGCCCTGTCCAAGCGCAAGTCGTTCAAGGGCGACAAGATCCGCGCCTACATCCTCGCGAATCCGAAGGGCGCGCAGACCACCACGTCGTCCACCTACGACAACGAGATCCGCCAGATCGGCGTGCGCACCAATGCGCGCGTGAACCACGACGGCAAGTACGAAGTGATCGAGCGCTGGGGATACCTCGACGGCGAGCAGCTGTCCCAGGTCGGCGTGAAGGTACCGCAGGAACGGATGCACGAGACCTTCTTCGCGAATACCTGGCTGTTGCCGAACGGTGAAGTGATCAAGTGCGTGCTCCAGCCGATCAACGGCGTCACCTACCCGTACCACCTGTACTACTGCGACAAGGACGAGACCAGCATCTTCGCGGACGGCTTCGCAGCCATCATGCGCGACGATCAGACCACCATCAACGCGGCAACGCGCATGGTTCTCGACCACGCGGCGATCACGGCCGGCCCGCAGTTTGAAGTCAACATGAAGCTGCTCTCGCCGAGCGAGCGCGCCGACGATATGTACCCGTTCAAGCTGTGGAAGCGGAACGGCGAGGACGCCGCAAGCCCGGCGATCCGCGTGCTGAACGTGCCGCTGGGCCTGGAAGAGCTGCTTCCGATCGTTGAAATGTTCCAGAAGAACGCCGACGACGTGACGGCGATCCCGCGCTACATGCAGGGCCAGAACGCCACCGGCGGCGCGGCCGGCACCGCGTCGGGCATGTCGATGCTGCTGGCGAACGCCTCGATCGTCATGAAGGACTTGCTGACCAACTACGACGCCGTGACGCGCACCTTCATCACGGCCCTGTACAAGTGGAACATGCAGTTCAACCCGGACAACGACTGCAAGGGCGACTTCGACATCAAGGCGCGCGGCACTGCGTCCCTGATGGCGAAAGAGATCCGCGCCCAGCAGCTCGACCAGTTCGCCGCCACGCTCAGCCCCGACGACGCGCCCTATATCAAGCGCGAAGAGCTGCTGCGCCAGCGTGCCGAGGCCCACGACCTCCAAAGCATCATCAAGAGCGAGGAAGAAGTGCAGGCCGAGCAGAACAGCGAAGCGGCCAAGCAGCAAGCGCAGTTCGCCCAGAAGATGCAGGAGCTGCAAATGCAGCTGGCCGAGGCGAACGTGCACAAGGTCATCGGCGAAGTGCAGCGACTGTCCGCCCTGGTCGAGCAGCTGCAAGCGGCCGCCACGAAAACGAAGGTCGACACGGCCTATGCCGGCATGCAGGCGGGCGGCGTTGCCACCGAGCGGCCCGAGATTGCGCCTGCAGGCGATGCAATCCTCAAGTCGGCCGGCTACGTCGACAAGACACCGCAAGATCCGGCGGCGCCAGTCATGCCGGCCGGCGCAGGAGCTGCGCAGGTCGATCCCGCTCAGCCGGGAATGACCAGCACCGACCCAGCGGCCGCGCCGCCGGCGCCAGTGCCAGCCGTGCCGGATCTCGCCGCGCAGCGCGACCCGCAAGGCGGCCAAGTCGGCGCCAACGTCGGCGAGCGTGCCGGTATCGAAACCCCAGCAATCGAGAGCTAACACATGACCTTTCCTCAAGTCGGCATGCCCATGGAGTACTGGCCGAGCCCGTGGGACCGTAGCGGGCCGGGCGCCATGGCCCAGCAGACCGGCGTGCCCCTGTACGCCGTCGTCGTGGCGGTGAATTCGCCGCAGAACGTCAATCTGGCCGTGTTCGACGCGGCGGGCAAGCATCACGCCCGCACGTCGGTCCCGATCGTGCACAACCGCGCCCAGGATCTGCCGGCCAGCAGCGGCACCGCCTATGCGGAGCTGGCTGGTTCGCATCTGCACCGCACGCTGGCCGCGCAGGCTGTCCCGGCATGATCGACATCGAGAAGCGCCGCGCACGCATCCATGCGGCCACGCAGGAGCTGCGCGAGTACCGCGCGATGCCGGAAACGAAGCTGATCCTGGCCCTGCTCGATAGCTTGGCCGTTGACCTGCTCGAAGATCTGGCCACTACCAAGCCGGAGCGCCTGCAATACACGCAAGGCGCGCTGGCCCAGGTGCGCGCGCTGCACCTCGCGATCAGTTCCGACGATCCCGACCGTTCCGCGAAAGCGTAAACACCGACCGCACGCATGAAACCCGCCCTTGAGCGGGTTTTTTTTCGTCCGCGCCGTCCATCCACACAGGAGAAACACCATGGCAATCGCCACCAAAGACCAGCAAGACCAGGACGACGCCGATTTCGCGGCGCAGTTCGACGCTCCCGACGCGGAGAAGAAGCAAATCAGCGAGGACGAAGCATTCGGCCTCGCCGATACCGACCCAGCCCCGGCCGCTGGCGAGGGCGAAGGCGCTACCACCGATACGGGCGGCGCCGATGCAGCGGCCGCGCCGGCCGAAGCCACCGCCCAGGAACCGCAGGAAAGCGATGCCGAGAAGGCACTGCGCGAGCGTGAAGCCGCCGTGGCAGCGCGCGAGGCCGAGCTGGCCGCGAAGGAAGCCTCGATCTCGACCACCAACGTCGGCGAGACCCAGAACGACGGCGAAGGCAGCGGCGAAGGCGGTACCGGCGGCAGCGCCGGCGAGGACCCGGACGGCGACCCGGCGCAGCTGCTGGCCGACGACTTCGGCCCGGACTTCGTACAGCTGCTGACCCGCTTCATCAAGCAGATCTGCAAGGGCGAGCTGGGCGAAGGCCTGGGCAGCATCAACGCCACCGTGGATCAAGTGATCCACCACCTGACCAGCGAGCGTCAGGCCAACCACTTCAAGGCGATCAAGGACGCGCACGACGACTTCATGGAAGTGGTCGATTCGCCGGAATTCAGCGCGTGGAAGGGCTCGCAGGCCCCGGAAGAGCAAGACCGCCTGCAGCGCGTGGTCGACAGCGGCAGCGCCCAAGAAATCATCGACATGCTGACCGCCTTCAAGCAGTCGCGCGGCAACGGCGCATCGACGGTGGACGAAAGCGCCCTGGACGACGCCGAGGGCGTGCGCAGCGGCGGCGGCATGTCGTTGCCGAGCGAGCCGGCGGCCGCCGACGACTACGCCCGGGCCTGGGATCAGGCCTGACACCCGTGCCAGTGCGGTCTCTCACTGGCAACGCTGCTGTTGACGCCTCAACAGATCCAAAACCCTCCCGGCCGCTCGGTCGACAAGCCACATAGATAGGAAATTCAATGGCACAAACCAACTACGGCGATATCTCGCCGCGTACCGCCGCGTATGCAGAAAAAGAGCTGCTGAAACGCGCGCTCCCGTTCATGGTCATCGAGAAGTTCGGCCAGGCCAAGGCCCTGCCGGCAAACAACTCGAAAACGATGGTGTTCCGTCGCTACTCGGCACTGGACCCGACCCCGGCCGTGCTGACCGAAGGCGTCACCCCGGGCTCGCAAACCATGCAGTTCACCGACATCCCGGTGACGCTGGTTCAATACGGCTCGATGATCACGATCAGCGACGTGATCCTCGACACCCACGAGGACAACGTGCTGAACGAGGCGATCGAGCTGCTGGGCGAGCAGGCCGCCCAGATGGTCGAGCGCATGCGCTTCGGCGTGCTGCGCGCGGGCACCAACGTCGTCTACGCGAACGGTGCGAACCGTGGCGCGGTGAACACCCCGATCAACCTGACCGCGCAGCGCCGCGTCGTCAAGGCGCTGAAACGCCAGAACGCCGAGCAGATCACCAAAGTGGTCAAGTCCACCCCGGCATTCGGTACCGAAGCGGTGGCAAAGGCCTACATCGCCCTGATCCACCCGGACATGGAAGCCGACGTGCGCAACATGGTCGGCGCCGACGGCCGCAGCGTGTTCGTGCCGGTCGAGAAGTACGGCACCATGACCCCGTACGAGAACGAGATCGGCAAGGTGGAGGACGTGCGCTACCTGTCGTCCACCATCTTCACCCCTTGGGCGGACGCCGGCGCCGTCAAGGGCAACATGACGTCGACCAACGGCGCCCAGGCCGACGTGTACCCGGCCCTGTTCATCGGCGCAAACGCCTACGCGATCGTGGCCCTCAAGGGCATGTTCGCACTGACCCCGATGGTCGTGAACCCGAAGCCGTCGGACAGCGACCCGATGGCCCAGCGCGGCCGCGTGGCCTTCAAGACCATGCAAGGTTGCGTGATCCTCAATGACCAGTTCATGGCCCGCCTGGAGGCGGCCGTCACCGCGTAATCGGTAGACCCGTCCCATAAACGCCCGCCGCGCGCGGGCGTTTCCTTTTCCAATTCAGGAGCATCAAAACATGGCAGCAAAAGACACCAGCGTTACCACCATCGACGACGAAACCCCAGCAGCCGCGGCCCCGCGCGCCAAAAAGATCGCCGTCACCGATGCGCACAGCGCAATGAGCGGCCAGATGGCCGAGATCACCATCCACTCGGGCGAAGGCGAAGCCGGCAAGCAGGCCGTTTTCCTGTCCATCAACGGCCATGGCATCCTGATTCCGCGCGGCGTGCCGTCGATCGTGCCGGCCGAAGTCGCCGAGATCCTCGATAACGCCACCATGACCGTCTACGAGGCAGGCGCGAACAACACGATCGTGTCGCGCGAAGTCAAGCGCTTCTCGTACAACGTCAAGGTCGGCATCGTCAAGTAACGGCGAGCTATGGCGGCCCTCTCTGACTTCATGCCGTACGTGCTGCCCTACGTCCCAGGCTGCACCTACCCGCTCGCCGAGCTGCACATCCGGCAGATCTGTATCGACTTCTGTGCGGCCTCATCGGTCGTACAGGAGCAGCTGGACCCGATCGACGTGGTAGCCGGCCAGATCAATTACGACATCGACTCGGCACCGCATACCACACCCACGCTGGTCATCGAGGCCGCCTACCTGATGCGGCCGCTGGCCATCATCAAGCAGGGCGACATCAACTTCCCGCGCGCCCACGAGTACCACGGCGAGCCGTTCGCGCTGATGCAGGCCGGCGACGGCACCTTCACGCTCGACCACACCCCGGCCCAGGACATCGCCGGCGCGATCTCCCTGCTGGTGGCGACCAAGCCGGCCCGTAACGCGCAGAACGTCGCCGACCTGCTGCTGGACGACTACGGCCACGAGATCGGCCAGGGCGCCGTCGGGCGCCTGCTGATGATCCCTGGCCACGAGTGGACGAATCCGGCCATCGCCGGCGCCTACACCCAGATCTACGAGAGAGCGCGCACCGACGCCCGCATTCGTGCCGAAGCGTCATTCGGGCGCACGTCGACGCGCGTGCGATCGCGCCGCTTCGAGTGATCGAGCCCTTCGGGGCTTTTTTTTCGCCTGTTGACTCCACCCATGCCCACTACTACCGCCCTCTCGATCATCGATCGCGCCGCAAGCCTGCTCCAAGACACCGGCTACCGTCGCTGGCCCCAGGCGCGCCATCTGGAATGGCTGAACGAGGGCCAGCGCGAAGCGGCGATGCTCGACCCGACCCTCTACGTGGTGACGGACACCTTCACGCTCGAAAAGGGCACCAAGCAGGTATTGCCGGACGATGCGCGCGCGCTGCTGGACGTGCCGCGCAACGAGGACGGCTATGCGATCACGCTCGTGGCGCGCAAGTCGCTCGATGCCCAGGTACCCGACTGGCACGCGCCGAGCCGGGCAGGGCGCCGCGTCATTCACTTCGCCTTCGCCACGCTGGCCGATCCGTGCACCTTCTACGTCTACCCGCCGTCACCCGGCGGCAATGCCGTGGAAGTGACCTACGAGGCGATTCCGCCGCTGGTCGGCCTGAACAGCCCGATCGCGATCCCCGATGACTACGCCGGCGCCCTGGTCGACTACCTGATGTACCGCGCCTACGAGAAGGACAGCGAATACGGCGGCAATGCGGATCTCGCCGCGCTGCACCGCCAGAGCTTCGTGTCGATCGTGAAGGGAACGGGCGCCCCGCCCGCGCAGCCTGCCGCACCTGCCGCTTGACCCACCAGTTTCACCACCCACCAATCACTATAGGAGCCACCAATGGCAGGATTATCCGATTGGGCCGAGCAGCAAATGATCAACGCACTGCTGCGCGGCACCAACTTTGTCGCACCCGCGACGGCATCGCTGCGCCTCGCGCTGTTCACGGCCGACCCCACCGACGCCGGCAATCTGAACGAGGTCCCAAGCGGGACGTGGTACACGCGCCAGCCGACCGGCGCATGGACGGCACCGGCGCCGGCCGGCTCGGCCCAGCAGAGCACGAATGCGGCCTCGATCACCTTCCCGGCCGTCACGGTTTCGGCCGTTACCGTCACCCACGTCGGCATTTACGACGCCAACACCGCCGGCAACATGCTGTTCTCGGCGCCGATGCAGTCCGCCAAGACCCTGCAAGTCGGCGACGTGCTGAGCTTCGCGCCCGGCACCCTGGTTGTCTCCGTCGACTGATCTAGCGGCCCATGAATTCCTTCGGTCTCAATAGTGCGGCACTCAATGCCGGCGTAAACGCTTCCGTCCTCGGCGCCGCACTGTTGGCGGCCGTGGGAACTCTCACCGCAGCGCCGTTGCGTACGGCGCTGCTTCCAGATCCTGTAGTAATCAGCTCAGGCGCGCAGCTCGACGCGCTCGGCGTGCGCATGTGCCTGGGCGCCGCCAAAACAGCCGCCGCCACGGCGCTGTCGGCAGATGGCGTGATCGCGATCACTTCGTCCGCCGAGAGCCGCGCCACATCGAAGATGACGGCGCGCTACACCGACGTGTACGCGACCATCGGATCGAGCTTCGCCGTCGACGGCACGAGAGTCCTGATCGGCGCCGCTGCAAGCGCGGGCACCTCGGCCATGACGGCCGAAGGCCAGCGCACCGCGTATTTCTTCACCTATCTGCCGGCGGCATCGGCAGGGTCCGCTGATGGCAGCGTCAAGCGCAGCGGCCAAGCAACAACCGATCGCGATGGTTATGTCGCGCCGATTAACGCCACCACCGGGTTCTCGGCAAATGGCCTGCGCACGGCAAACGGCCTGGCCGACATGGGCATCGCGGGCAGCTTCATCCCGGCCGACGCCCTCAAGACTCACGGCGGCCGCGCGCGCCTGGGCGTGTCGAGCAACTTGGATGCGCTGGCCTCTACCGACGGGGCGTTCTCCCGATGGGGCTCGAACTTCACCGCGACGCCGCTCCACACGCACAACGCCGGCGCACAGCTGGTCGCGCGCACCACGCTGGACGTGCCGCCGATTGCCACGACGCAGGCATTTATCACGCGCGTAACGACCGTAATCGACTTCTTCGCCGACGGCCGCCTTGCACTGCGCGGAGCAGCCTCGCCCGCGTCGATGAGCCGCTTTACCTCGGCCGAGCGACTGGCCCAGCTGGGCAGTGCCTCCGCCGTGACGCAAAACGACCTCCTGGCCGCGCCATGGGTCTATCGGCCGGCATTCGCCGACATCCCGGCGTCCGGCTGGCTCACGGCCAGCGGCACGCGCGCCGCCAGCGGTCAAGCCGTCCTGGCCGTCACCGTCGGCTTTACCGCTGACCCAATCGCCAACCCGGGAACCCTGGCCCCGGCCAGCCGCAGCGTCCGAGTGCCCGCAGACCCGCGAAGCATGCGCATCCCCTACGAGAACCGGACCATGAGGGCCACATGATTTTAGAAACATTCACCAAGCAGCCGCGCGAAAAGCTCGACTACGACGTGCTCTACGAGGACTGGCTCCCCGACACCGACCAGATCGACGCCGGCAAAAGCACCGTCACCGCCGACAAACCCGGCCTGAATGTCACTTTCACCGTCACGGGCAAAGTGGTGAAGGTGTGGATCAGCGGCGGCGCCAACAAAACCACCTACAAGGTAACGCTCACGATCGAGACCGATGACGGCCGCGTGAAGCAGGACGAATTCATCGTGAAGGTCAAGGATTACTGATGACTCAGCTTTTCACCAACAACGCAACGTCGAAACTTGCGGCCGACATCACCGCGGCCGCCACGAGTTTGACCCTGCAGGCGGGCGACGGCGCGAAGTTCCCGAACCCGGGCGCCGGCGATGACTTCCTGCTTACGCTGTTCCAGCTCTTCGGCACCGCCGAGATCAATCACGAGATCCTGCTGGTGACGGCGCGCGCCGGCGACGTGCTGACCGTCGTTCGCGCCCAGGAAGGCACCACGGCCAAGGCTTTCAACACCGGCGACCCCGCCGAGCTGCGCCTCACCGCCGGCGCAGTCCTGCCGGCGCGCGCCGGCGCGCTCACGGGCGCCTTGAACGAGGCACAAACCGTCACTCTCGCGAGCACCGCTTCGATGCTGATCGGCTCGGCCAAGGCCAACACGATCATCATTTCGGGCTCCACGACGATCAACGCCTTCGACACGGCGCCGATCGGCGCAATCCGCCGCACCCGCTTTCAAGGCGCACTGACGCTGACCCATAACGTGATCGCGAACACGATCCTGGGCGGCGCGAGCATGATCACGGCCGCCGGCGACTGGTGCGAATGGATCTCGATCGGCGCCGGCAAGTGGGAAATGATGAACTACACCCGCGCGAGCGGCAACGCGCTGGGCGTCGTGTCGCTGGACAAGGGCGGTACCGGCGCGACGACGGCGGCCGCAGCGCGCGCCGCATTGGGCGCAGCGCCTCTCGTAAGCCCGACCCTGACCGACAACGTGACGGTATCGGGCAACGCCGAGGTCGGCGCAACCTGGGCTTCTGGCGCCGGCGGCAAGTACACCCGCCTGTTCTACCGCGCGAGCGATGACACGTTCGGCCTGTACCTGTTCGACGGCAGCGGCGGCACGACCCGCTTGCGCTTTGTCGGCCGTACCGGCGCCATGCTGCTTTCTGAGGGCGGCGGCAACGTCGTCGTAGGCGCCAGTGCCGAGTTCTCGGGCGAAAAGCTGCAAGTGGCAGGCGCCGTCAAGGCGACGGGCGGCTTTGTCGGAGACCTCACCGGCAATGTCGCCGGCAACGTTTCAGGCAACGTCATCGGCAACGTGACCGGCAACGTCACGGGCAGCGCGGGCAGCGCGGGCAAGCTACAAACCGCGCGCAAAATCAATGGCGTGGCATTCGACGGCACGGCCGACATTACCGTGGCCGATAGCTCCAAGCTGGCCCTGACTGGTCACGTCGGGCTGCTCAACAGCGGCATGTCGCTCGGTATCAGCGGCTCGGATCTGAACAACCTCACCGCGACCGGCTTCTATCGCGGCAACCCATTGACGAACGCACCTGACACTGGCTGGTGGTACGTCATGGTCGAGGGCCACGACAACACTGGCGCTGCTGCCGGCTGGGCCAAGCAAACCGTTACCTCTTATGGCTCGGGCAACAGCTATCCCGCAGGGGCAACGTTCGTGCGGGTGAAAACCTCCGACTCTTGGTCCCTCTGGCGGCGTGTTGGCTTGGCGGGCGGCGACCCAGCCGTCGAGTTTGCGGCAAGCAATGTAACCGCATCGGGGAGTGTAATTGCATCGGGCGCCGGCGGGTTCATGAGCAGCACCTATGTCGCAAACGGGCGTAACCCGATCTGGCGTTTCGGTAGCGCTCAAGGCTACGGCCTGAGCTACTTCCAGCAGAACGCGGGCATCAACAACCTGGACACCATTGGCCTGCACTTCGGCGCCCCGACCGCTGGCGGCTCGGCGTTCCAGTTCGTGAGCGATGGCACCAGCTTCTTCGGCAACCGCGTCACCAGCTACGCCGGCGGGTTCAGGGCCCAGGGCGGCGGCGACTTGGCTTTCCAGCCGGCAGCGGGTAGCAACGATAACGGCGACATCGTCTGGATCAATGGCGACGGGTCGGAGCGACATCGACTGTGGACCGAGATTGGTACCAACACGATGCTGTACCGCTATAACGGCGGCACCGCATACAGCCTGTGGCACAGCGGGAACATGAACCCGAGCGAAAGCGCCGACCCAAGCAGTATCGTGCGCCGAACCACGAACGGCTACATCAACGGTAATTACATTTACATGACCGATGATGGCAATCCGGGCGGTAACGGGAATGCGGTCACGTCGATCATCACCAAGAAAGGCGACGACTACTACCGATCGTCCAATGCCGCAAGCGTCAAAGCATTCCTGAAATACTCTGGCGCCGATGTCTTTACCGATCGGATGGACTGGACCAAGGACATTTGGATTTCTCGACACCTGCGCTGGCAGAACTACGGCAACGGGCACATCATCTTCGATGCGAGTAGTGGCGCGGCGCCAGAAGGCAAGGCAATCGACCGAGTAAACTCGTCCGTCCCATGGTCGAGCACCTATCCAACCTTGATGGGGTGGAATGGCAACGAAACGTATGGCGTTCGCGTGGACTCGGCGCGCGTTGCGGACAACGTGTCATGGGGCGGAATCAGCGGCAAGCCGATCTTCATGGTCGACCAAGGCTCGGCCGCAATCGGGAATACAGACTCCCTTACCGCTCCCGGCTACTACAACCTGACCACCAGCGGCGACAGCTTGTGCATGCTGGTACTGGCACCGGGCGGCTCGACAAACATCACGCAGATCCAGTTCCACTACAACGGCTGGATGAAGTTCCGCAACAAGACGGATGGGGCCAACTGGACCGGATGGAAGGATGTTCTTACCAACGTCAATATCGGCAACTACCGGGCGGCCTCTGCCGGTTCGGCTGATATCTCCGGCACCACCAGCCGTGTTCGACTGGTTCAGGGCCAGGATGCAGCATTCCACTGGGAAGGTCAGCCTGGTCAGCCCGCATGGCTGTGGGGCGGTAGCGAGCCGACCAACATGTACGTCTATGATCCGCGCAATTTCAGCGTTGGATACGCGACGACTGCCAATCAACTGTCCGGGCCTGCGCACACCAATGGTAGTGATGGCTGGTGGCGTTCGTCGGGCAACACGGGCTGGTACAACGAGACCTATGCTGTCGGCATCTTTGCCGAGAGCGCCAATCTGGTCAAGGTCTACAACGGCGCCAGCTTCCAGACCGAAGGCAACTCGTATGCGAACCGCTTTCTGGGCAATGCCGGCTCGGCGGCTGCCCCGACCTATGGCTTCAACAACGACGGCGACAGCGGCATGTATTCGGGCGGCGACGGCACGCTGTACTTCTGCGTCAATTCCAGTTACGTCGGCGGCTGGGCGGGCAACAACTTCACTTCCACCGGCAACATCACGGCATTCTCGGATGAGCGCCTGAAAACGAACTGGCGCCCGGTTCAAGACGACTTCGTGGCGAAGCTGGCCCAGGTCAAGGCCGGCGTCTATGACCGTACCGACATCGATCTGACCCAGGCCGGCGTGGGAGCGCAGTCGTGGCGCGAACTGCTGCCCGAAACCGTCACCGAGGACAAGGACGGCAACCTGGGCGTGAACTACGGACAGGCGGCGCTCGTGTCGTCGGTGGAGCTGGCCAAGAAAGTCGTCCAGCTGGAGAACAGTCTCGCGCAAGCCATGGAACTGATCGCCCTCCTGAAACAGAAAGTGGATCTCCAATGAAACGAGGAATGAACGGCTTGACGCCGACGATCGACAGCGGCCGCGTGGTCAAGCTGTTTTTCAATGCCATTGTTGAGGGCGATAACGGCGCCCGCGTGGCGGCACCGCTCACGCTCGATGGACCGTTCCCAGCGCTTGACCAGCTGTCCAAGTCAGGCGAGCCCACGCAAGCCCAGATCCGGGCCGCCGCGCAGCAGCTGGCCGAGGACATGGGCCTGTATGCGCGCCTGGAGCAGCAGGTACGCGAATTCGAGCCGCCGGCGCCGAATTCGTCCGCGCCGGCTGTCGCTCAGATGCCCTTGAGCGACGACGAGACCAAAGCCGCTTGGGTCAACGACGTGGACACCACGATCGGCGACATCATCACGCGCTTTACCCGGTTCCAGCTGGGCTACGAACAGCGCGAGCAGGCGGCCAAGGCCTACAAGGCCGCAGGCTATGCCGGTGACGTAAGCATCTGGATCTCGGGCTTCGCCGACAACGCGAAGCTGGGCTACCGGGATGCGGCCGACCGGATTCTCGCCCAGGCCGCGGCGCTGCGCGCTGCTGTCGTCCAGCTCGACGGCACGCAGCGCATGCGCAAGTACTCCATTCTGGGCGCGGCGACGATCGGCGAAGCTCGCAAGATCTACGCCGACATCATCCAGACCGTGCGCGGCATCGAAGCGAGCCTGCCATGACGTTGCCAGCATCCGGCGCGCTGAGCATGGCTCAGATCAATACCGAGTTGGGCGTAGGCGCGACCGCAACCATGTCGATGGATGCCGCCTCACTCCGAGCGCTGGCCGGCCGGCCGGCCGGCTCGATCAGCTTTTCGGACCTGTGGGGCAAGAGTTCCATGCAGCCGCTGACCGCTGTGGGCAATGAAGCCTACAGCAGCGCCTACACCGCGAACGGGCGCGGCACGGTCTCGGCCCAGCCATCCGTCACGGTAAGCGGCGCGTTCAACGGGTTCAGCGTGGTCTGGTCGTTCATCGACAACCCGTTCGGCATGGGCCTCACGAACCCGAATGGCAATTATCCATCCGTCAGCTATCAGTTTGCCCGGTACATGGAAGGCAGTGCCGGGGCTTCTTTACGGGCCGTCATTACTGACGGTGCCGGCCGCAGCATCACAGTAAACAATATTTACGTGACCTTTGACTTCTATGGGTCGTAAAGGAAAACATGAACTATGACCAAGCGCGCGAGCGCATCGAAACTGGCGACCTGATTGCGGTACGCGGCAAAGAGGGCCTGCTCACCCCCTTCACCAAGTTTTTCACACGGTCCCCCTACACCCATGTCGGCATCGCCTTCTGGATGAACGGCGGCCTGTGGATGTCCGAGATCAACGGCGGCCGCAATCACGCGATCCCGCTGTCCCAGCTGGCCGACAGCGAATTCGACGTGTACGAGCGGCCGCCCGGCCTCTCGATCGCCGACATGCTGGAAGCGATCAACGAAGCCCTGCGCGAGAAGATCGACTACGGCTACCTGTCCCTGCCCGTGATCGGCCTGATCAACTTCCTGGGCATCAAGGTCTTTATCCACGCCCGCCGCATCATGTCGTGCGCCGGCTACTCGGTCATGACGTACGAGGCGGCCGGCTGGCCCGAGCACACGCGGATTCTGTCGCCTCGCGACCTGGCCGCGCTGCTGAAATTCAAGCTGGCCGTTCGCCCGTAGGGTGCAAGGGTTGCAGTACCAAAGGTGAAGCCCGTGCGAAGCGGGTTTTTTTTCGTCCACATCCAACCACCACCCTGCCCATGCAACCCACCGAGGAGATTGCCGACATGGCTCTCAAATCTAGCCCACCAGTCGCGGTAGCTGCCGTAAATGCCTTTTCCGATGTGTCCCTGCCGCACATCGTCAACGTGCTCACGGCCCTGTACCTGCTGCTGATGATCGCCCACAAGGCCTGGACGATGTTCCGCGAATACAAGGCCGCCGAGCGCGCGGCCGCCTACGTCCCTCGCTCGAAGGACCGTCGCGCACGCCCGCGCGACACCGATGAAAGGAGAACCCCGAATGAAGGACCCGATAGCTAAAAGCGCGATCGCGCTGGTGACGGCTGGCCTCATCACCAGCGTCAACGCCCTCGAAGGCATCCGGTATGTGCCGTACGAGGACATCGTGAACGTGTGGACTGTCTGCGCCGGCTATGCCGGCAAGGACGTGGTGCGCAACAAGATCTACACCCCGGCCGAGTGCAACACGCTGACCACGCGCGAGCTGACCGCCAAGGGAACGGCGGTCCTCAAGTGCACGAAGGTCCCGATCTCGCAGGATGAATACGAGGCATACACCCTGTTTGCCTACAACGTGGGCAGCAGCGCGTACTGCAATTCGTCCCTGCTCAAGAAGCTGAACGCCGGCGATCGCGCCGGCGCCTGCGCCGGGCTGATGGCGTGGGACATGGCCGGCGGCAAGCACGTCCAAGGCCTGCGCAATCGCCGCGACTACGAGCGGCGCCTCTGCCTGGGCCAGATCCAGCGTCCGGCACCGCCGGCCGCACCGAAATAACCGAACGGAGTAGCACATGGAAATCTCGAAACTCGCCGGCGTGACGCTGCCGACCTGGGGCCGCCTGCCGGCGATCCTGCTGGCCGTCGCCTGCATCTTCCTGCTGGGCGCCCTGTGGGGCGAGGGCCGCGCCGGCGAGCGCGAGATCGACAGCGCCGACAAGCGCGTGGCGGCCGCCGCCCAGGTCGCGCATGCGCAGGAGCGCGTGGTCGTGAAAACGGAAGTGGAGTACCGCGACCGAATCCGCACCATCTACCAGAAGGGAGAAACGATTGAAAAACAGGTACCAGTCTATGTCACGGCTGCTGATGACGGCCGTTGCAGTGTCAATGCTGGCTTCGTGCGCACATACAACGCAGCCTGGGCCGGCGAGCCTGCCGGACCTGCCGCCGATTCTGACCGAGAACCCGCCGGCGTACCGCTTTCTGGAGTCGCAGAAGTCGACGCCCACAACGCCGCCGCCTGTATCGCATGGCGAGAGCAAGCCCTCGGGTTGAGGGAATTCTACAAACGCCTGCAGGCGGCCACCGCCGGCCAGGACAACGGGAGCGCGCCATGACGGCACCACTGGCTTTGAAATCGTTCGGCGGCATCCTGCCGCGTGTGCCCGATACGGCACTGCCGTGGGGCGCCGCGCTGGTCGCCCGGAACATCGACTTTGGCTACGGCGAGCTGCGATCGGCGAAAGGTAACTTCATGCTGCGCGAGCTGGCGATCGCCGCGCGCACCGTGTTCAGTGACGACGGCTTGAGCTTCTACGCCTGGACCGACGACGTGAACGCGGTAGTGAGCCCGCTGCAATCCGGCGATGCGCACGACCGCCTGTACTACACCAGCGGTAAGGACTTCCGGGTTACGCTGCTGTCGCTGGCCACCCTCGGCGGATCGACGCCGACGGCCAGCTATCGCGTCGGCGTGCCGCGCCCGACCCTTGGCCCGCGCGTGGAAGTGGTACCGCCGCAAGAGCCGGCCGCGCCCGTGGCCACCGTCGATCCCGAGCCGGCCGCGACCTATCCCGAGCGCCTGAAAAGCGCGCAGGACGCCTCCGATTCGACGTTCAAGGCATCCAAGCAGGTCGACACCGAGACCCGCGCCTATGCCTACACCTACGCCAACGTCTACAACGAGGAAGGGCCACCGAGCCCCGCTACGGTAGTGGATGTCACCACGATCACGTACAACGGCGTCAGCTACAAGAGCAAGGTGACAGTGACGATCCAGTTCGACCCGGCAAGCGCGTACGTGCCGATCACGGAGGCGCGCCTATACCGCAGCGCCGGCGCCAACGATGCCGGCGACTACTACTTCACGACCACGATCCGCCCGGGCCAGCCGCAAATCGAGGATACCGTCACGGCCGGCAACCTGAACGAGTCCCTGTCGAGCCTGGACGCATACCCGCCGCCGGTCAACCTCAAGGGCCTATTCAACATCGGCAACGGCATCCTGTGCGCGTGGCGCGGCCGCGAGCTGTGGTTTAGCGATGCGTATCGGCCGTGGTCCTGGCCACCGTCTTACGTCGTCACGGTCCCGTACCCGATCGTCAGCGCGGTCGCGCACGGCGCCGGCGCGCTGGTGACGACGGTGGCCGAGCCCTGCCTCATCACCGGCATGAGCCCGGACGCCATGGCCCAGGTACCGCTGTCGATCTCCCAGGCCGGCGCCTCCAAGTGGTCCCTGATCAGCATGGGCGGCGTTGCCCTCTACGCCTGCAATGATGGCCTCGTGACGATTGAGGGCGGCCAGCCGAATTTCCAGCTGTCGGAGCGCTTCTTTACCCGTGACGTGTGGCGATCGCGGTACGCCGCCGGCCTGGCCAGCATGCAGTTCGCCAGCTACGACGGCAAGCTGATCGTGTTCTCGCGTGAAAATCGGTTCGTGCCGTTCATGATCGACCTGGGGCCGGAAGGCGGCCAGATGACGGAATTGCCCGAACTGGTGGCGTCGACGGCGCTCGTGCTGACCACTTCGGATCAGATGTACATCGTCAAGGGCACCGGCCTGTACCAGTTCGCCGGCGGCGACATGCTCCCGCTGACCTGGAAAAGTGGCGACCTCGTGTTGCAGTCGCCGGCTGTACTCGCGGCCGTCGAGGTCGAGTGCGTCGGCAATTTCACCATCAAGTTCTATCAGGATGGCGTGCTGGGCTTCACCGAGACCGTCGACACCGGCCGCACTGTGTTCCGCCTGCCGAGCGAGCCCATTCCGGGCCACGCAGGCCTGCCGCCGTCCGATCGGTGGCAATTCGAGATCAGCGGTACCGGCCGCTTCAAATGGATGAAAGCAGCGGCCTCGATCCGAGGCCTGAAAGCAGTGTAAATGGCAAAAGTACCAGCAGTTTCGACAGCCTCAATCGCATCGATCGCGGACCCGAACGTGCGCAATGTCCTGCGCGCGGTCGCGGACCATATCGCAGTGCGCAACGGCGATATCGGCAGTGGCGATCAGGCCTATCTGACCATGGGCGACCTGACCGGAAACAAACGGAACGCCCTGGAGCTGGCGAAAGCTGTCGCGCCGGCGCTGGCGTCAGGCGGCAGCGCGCCGGGCCAGCCGCTCGCGGATCTCGCCGACGCGCTGCGCGATCGCATCCTGCGCTCTCCCTATTGGCAAGAAATGTTCACCCGCCTGCAGGCGATCGACGCGCCCGACACCGTGCCCGGTAGTCCTGCCTGGAAGCTGCTGCGAGAGGCGCGCGAGCGCGGCGCGGCCATCGACCATGTGCAAAACGTGGTGCAGGGCGTGAACGAGTCCCTTGTCAACGTGCGTGACACGCTCACGACCGCCATCGGCGACAACGCGGCCGCGATCTCGTCCGAGGTCGAGCTGCGCACCACGGCCGACACCGCGATCCTCAATTCGGTGAAGGAGTTCATCACGTCGGTCGGGCAGTCGTTCGCCGGCGTCGAGCAAAAGATCACCCTACGGACCAACAACGAGAACGCGCTCGCCGAGGCCATCAACACGATCTGGGCGCGCGTGGGCGCCAATGAGGGCCTGATCCAGTCGGGCGAACAGATCGCGGTCAACCCGGTCGGCAGCGTCGTCACCAAGTTCGACCAGCTGCAAGCCGTCGTGCGCAAGCAGGCCGACGACCTGGGCAACACGATCGAGTCCGCGGCGATCATCCGAGAGGATCTGAAAGTCTCGAACACGGCCATCGACGGGCTCAAGGGCAAGTGGGGCGTGAAGGTCGACCTCGACGGCTACGTCGCCGGCGTTTCGCTCAATGCCGGCGTCGATCCGCAGGGCCGATCCGAATCCATGTTCATCGTCCTGTCCGATATCTTCGCAGTGGGCGCGCCGGGCAAGCCTACCGTCGTCCCGTTCGCGATCGACGCCACCACGGGCCTTGTCGCGATCGACGGCAACCTCGTGGCAACCGGCACGATCAGCGCAAAGCAGCTCTCGGCCTACTCGGTCCAGCGTGACAAGCTGGCCCTGAAAGTGGTCGGCGGCGCGCAGATCGACGACCTGGCCGTCGATACCCTCAAGCTGGCCAACCAGTCCGTGACCACGATGGAGCAGTTCAACGACGTGATCTACGGTAAAACACCTGGCTCGAACAACGGCAGCAAGTACTTCAACAGCTCGTTTTACATGGCGCACCCGGGCGATGCCTACATCATCACTGTGTCGCAGTTCTTCTCGAACAGCCCGAATGCCGACTGGAGCCAAGTGGAAGTCACCTGTGATGGCATGGCGGTCGGGTCGGGCATCGAGCGTAAGGCGTCATCGGTTCAGGCGCCGAACGTCATCATCGGCAAAGTCACCCTTTCGGCCGGCTGGAAAACGGTCCAAGTGAAAAACCAGTGGGCTAACATCGAGCTGGATAACACGGTCGTCAACACAACGTCCGTCGTCGTTTTTCGAGCGTACAAATGAAATACACCTTCTTTTCTCTTGAGGATGGCCGCTACCTGGGCGCCATCGACACATCGAGCCCGGAAAGCCTGGAGCGCAACACGCCGCCGGGCGCACGCGCCGTGGAGGGCAACCACTCGCACGAGTCCTATTTCGAGGACGGCGCGGTGCACCCGATCCCTGCGCGCGTGAACCCCTACGACACCTGGGATTTTGCTGCGCACCTGTGGCGCGACGTGCGCACGGACGAGAAGCGCACCGCCGATGCCGCCGAAGAGATCGCGGCCGCCCGGCGCGCCGCCTACCCACCGCTGGCGGATCTCGCCGACGCCCTGTACTGGCAGTCTCAGGGCGACAACTCCAAGATGGACGCCTACAACGCCCAGGTGGCGGCCGTGAAGGCGGAATTTCCGAAACGCGTCACGTAAATAGTCCAGACCGGCGCCTGTATTGTGCAATACAACAGGCCCGGCTAAAAAGTAAAAGTTCGCGGAACCGCCCATAGACTTCTGCCTATCAATTTTCAGGAGGCAGGCTTGGAACTCTCGCGCACCCACGAATCACCGTCCCACGCGCCGATCGCAGAACTCATGCGCGGCTTGCCGATCACGCCGGCAATGGTCGAGGCGGCCGAAAACGCATCGCTTCAACTCGAACAAGTGTCCTGCCCGGTTGTGCACCGCTTCGGCCCGGGGATCTGTGTGCGCGAGGTGTTCATGCCGGCCGGGACGTTCGCAATCGGCCACCACCAGCGTTACGAGCACATCAACGTTTTCCTGCAGGGCCGCGTGACGATGATTCAGGACGACGGGTCGACCCGCGAGCTGGTCGCGCCCATGTTCTTCATCGGCCAGCCCGGGCGCAAGGTCGGCTACATCCATGAGGATGTGGTGTGGCTGAATATCTACGCGACCGACGAGACCGACGTGGCGAAGATCGAAGAGCACTTTGTCGATCGAAGCGCGGCATGGAAGGCGCACGCCAGTCAGCAGCTGGCCATCGATTCACTCGGCCGACAGGTCGACCGCGACGACTTCGCCAGCGCGATCGCCGAGATGGGCTTTACCGCCGAGCAGGCACGCCAAATGGCCGAGGACGACAGCGACGTAATGCCGCTCCCGCCTGGGCACTACAAGATCCGGCTGTCCGACTCGCCGATCGAGGGCAAGGGCGTATTTGCCACGTCGAGCATTGCCCCGGGCGAAATGATCGCGCCGGCGCGCATCGACGGGTACCGGACCCTGGCCGGCCGCTACGTGAACCACGCAAAACACCCGAACGCACGACTGAAAGCGGTGAACGAGCGCGGCGACATGGCTTTTGTCGCGATCGCGCCTATCGCCGGCTGTCATGGCGGCGGGAATGGCGACGAGATCACGGTCGATTACCGGCAAGTGGTCCCGGCATATCCCAAATTTGTTAATAAGGAATAAACAATGTCAGTAGTTGCAGCAGCCGTTATCGGCAGCGCCGTTGTCGGCGGCGTGGTCTCCAGCAAAGCATCCAAGAATGCAACGCAGGCCCAGGACCGCGCCACCGACGCGAACGCGTACCAGGGCGAGATCGCGACCGACCAATACGACTACTACAAGGGCACCTATCGTCCGCTCGAAACGTCACTGGTCGCGGAGGCTACAGCTGCCGGCAGTCAAGCCGAGTACGACAAGGCCGCGGCCGACGCGCAATCGACGGTTTCGACCCAGCTGGGCCTTGCAGCGGATCGCTTGCGCCGTACGCCCGGGCTCGACCCATCCAGCGCGGCATCGGCGGCCGCAAACACCAATCTTGCGCTCAAGGGCGCCGCGATGGGCGCCGGCGCCCAGAACGCAGCGCGTGAGCAGGTCAAGGACAAGGCCTACGCGAAGAAGATGGATGCTGTCGGGCTCGGCAAGGGCCTCGTGACCAATGCCATGAACGGCCTGAGCAGCGCGGCCGCAACTGCGCAATCCGCAGCGAATGCGCAAAACGCGCAGGCCGCGTCGACCGCGAGTAGCGTGGGCGGCGCCGCGTCGACGGCAATCACGGCTCTGGCCAACAAGAATTGGGGGCTGACGGGCTACCAGCCGCAGGGCAACTACACCGGCACCGGCTCCAGCTGGGTCGACAACTACACGCCCAGCACAGCGCCGGTAACGATTGATCCGAGCGTCGGCGCCGTCATGCCCAGCATTTAACAGAAAGGTAACAGCATGTCATTCAATTGGGGCGGGGTCGCCGCAGCAATTCAGGGCGCAGATGCCGCGCAACGCCAGCGCAAGGACGATGAACGCAGGGACGCGGCCGAGGCGCGCGCCACACGCGCTGATGAGCGTGCGGATCAGGCCGCAGCGTTTGAAGAAGAGGCGCGCGGCCGCCAGCGCACCGAATGGAAGGAAACCGACCGTATCAAGGACGCCGACAAGGCGGATCGCGATGCGGTAGCCAAGGAATTCGACGCGAAGGCGGCCGCGCTCCAGACCGGCGCCGGCGCGCAGGATGTCGCCGACGCCCAGCAGCAGGTTGCGGCGGACAAGCAGCAGGCCGCGATCGACGCCGCGCTCGCCCCGCCGTCCGACCTGTTGCCGGGCGCGGCCGCAGCAGCGCCGGCGCCGGCCGCATCGGTCGTCAAGACCGGCGCCTCGACCAAGCCGAGCTGGGCCACGCCAGCGCCGGCGGCCGCCGATACCTCGGGCTCGCCCAAGCTCGACCCGGCCGTGGCCGCGAAGCTGCAAGCGAACGCCGGCGGCATCCCGCAGGCGCAAGACTTCAATGACTCCCTCGATCGCCAGCTGGCATTCCTGCGCCGCAAGAGCGCGCGCGGGGACATGAAGCCGGAAGAGTACGCTGCATCGGCAACCGTGCTGGACCGGCTGAAAAATGAAGGCGTCAACGATGCCCTGGCTCTGATGGCGCAAGGGCGCTACGACGAGGCGATGAAGCGCTACAACAGCGTGGGCACCATGCGTGGCGCCGCGATTATCAAGGCGGAAGAGGGCACGACCAAGATCAACGGCGAGGACGTGCCGACCCGCTTCGTCACGGTGCGCAACCCGGATGGCTCGCGCACGACCATGGACGTTGCGAAGGCGCAGTACCAGCTGCTCGACATGAATACGCAGCTCCAGCACGCCGACCGTGCGAACACGCGCCGGGATGCAAATACGCACGCTGACCGGACCTACGAGCTGCAAAAGAAGGAAGCCGACCAGCGCGCGAAAGACGCCGCGGCCTCGCGTTCGTTGCAGGCGCGCCAGATCGCGATCGCCGAGGCGAACACGCCATCGGGCCAGTTGCTCGCCGCCGAGAAGGCACTCGGCCGCAAGCTCACGCCCGAAGAAAAGGCGACGAAGCTGGGCTTTGACACGCTGCCGCCGCAGACCCGCGCCCAGCTCAACAGCCTGTTGAAAGAGGTCGAGGGAATCTCGTCGGCCATGAACAAGTCGCAGGCCGAGGGCACCTGGGACGAGAAAACCGCCGGCGCGCAGCAGCTCATGCAACGCCAGGGCGTGCTCAACGTCCAGATCAAGCAGCTGCTCAACAAGCAGGGGAATGGTTCGGGCAAGGCCGATGCCGATCCGCTGGGCCTGTTGTCGCCGCCGCCAGCGCAGAAAGGCGGCGCGCCGGCGGCCGCCGCTGCACCGGCCTCGCCCGCAGCAACGCCGAAAAGCACAACGAGGGCCGAGGTGGCCCAGGGAATTGCTGCGCAGGCGAAAAATCCAGCGCTGGGCGGTTTGCCGCCGCTTTCCTTCGCGGCCGCCAAGGCCAGCCCGATCCCTGCGGCTGCATCGGGCGTGCTCAAGCCCGTCGGCGGCGTACGGCCGCAAGCCCAAGCCGCCGGCCCGCAGGCGACTCCGGGCTCGCAGGCCGCAATCGCGCAGGCAATCGGCCTCACCAATGACGGCGCCATGAATGGCGTTGTCATGCAGCAGGCCGACGCAATCGCACAAGCGAACAACGCCTTCATCCTCGCGCGCCGCACCTATCAAGCGGTGGCGAATTCGGGCGACGAAGCGGCAACGAAACAAGCGCTGAAAGACTACTACACGACCAATGACGCCCTGCGCGAAGCGCTCGGCCGCGTGGGCAATCAGCGTGCGGCCGTCGAGGCCGCAATCGGAATGTAATGACAAGGAATTAAGCCGGCAATGAGTGATCTGAACGCAGTACGTCAAAAACTCCCCGAACTGGCCGGGCTCGACGATGAACACCTCGTCGACGCCGTGCACCAGTTGTATTACCCGCAGGTCGACAAGGCCGTTCTCGCGCAGAAGCTCGGCTACAAGCCGCCGGAAAAGCCGGTTGAGCAGGCTGGCCTGTTCCGCACGGCTGGCGACGTGGGCATCAAGCTCGCGCAAGGCGTGGTCGACCTGGGGCAATCTGCCATCGGCGCCGCCAATCTGGCATCGCTCGGTCTCGTCGGCTCGGGCCTGGATGCCGTAGGCTACGATCCGAACCTGCCGAAACGCATCAACGATGGCATGGGCGAGTACTTGAGTCCGGCCCAGAAGGCCTCGGACGCCAAGGTGGCGAATGCTGACGGCTTCGTGGACACGCTCGCGGAGTCCGTCAAGAACCCGCGCGCGATCGTCGGCAGCATCGCCGAATCGGTCCCGGGAATGGCCGCAGGCATGTACGGTACCAGCGCGCTCGCTGGCCGCATTGGCCTCAAGGCGGCCATGGCGACGGCCGAGGGGCAGGCCGCAAGCGCAGCTGCGAGCGCCGCCGGCGCGACTGCGAAAGAAGCAGCAGCGGCCGCGCTCAAGACGCAAGCCGGCGCCGCCGCCGCCAAGGATGCCATCGATGCGGCCGGCACCAAGCTGCTCGCCACCGGCGCCGGCATCGAGGGCGCCCAGAGCGCCGGCCAGATCGCCGAGCAGGCGCGTGCTGCCGGGCGTGATTACGGCGACTATGCGCTGCCGGCGGCCGCCGCAGGCCTGGGCACGGCCGCGATCGGGCTGGGCGCGGGCAAGCTCATGGGCGATTCGGCGACCAAGATCGCCACCGGCGCGCAGTCCACCGGCGTCAAGGGCGGGCTCGCGGCGCGCGTGGGCAAGGAATTCTTGAGCGAGGGCGTGCTGGAGGAAATGCCGCAGTCCGCCCAAGAGCAGGTATTCACCAACATGGCGAACGGCGACCCGCTCGATAAGGGCGTGGCCAATGCCGCCGCCTCGGGGCTGATCACGGGCGGCGTCATGGGCGCCGGCATGGGTGCATTCCAGAACCACGGCGATGCACCGGCCGCGCCGGCGCCTGTCGTACTGCCGAACACCGGCCCGCTGTCGCAGGCGGCGAACGCCGGCCAGGCCGCCCAGGCCGCAGCAGCAGCCCAGCAGGCGCCGGCGGCACCAGCTGCGCCGGCGGCACCAGCCGCTCCAGCGGCACCGGCCACGCCGGCGCAGATGCCGCTCGACGCGATCGACGCGCGCCTGTCCGAGATCCGCGCGATCGGGCGCGGTACCGAAGATCAGACCATCCAGAACCCGGACGGCACCACGTCGACCGTCAAGGGCGCAGTGCCGCGCCGCTACACCCCGGAAGAGCGCGCCGAGTACGACACCCTGATCGCCGAACGCAAGAAGCGGGTCGCGATCCCGGCCGACCAGCAGGCCGAGTATCAGCAGCTGCTGACCGACGAGGCGCAGGCGCAGGCGCAACAGGCAACCCCGAAGGGCCAGCAGGCCGCGCCGCAGAGCCAGCAGCAAACGCCCGATATGTTCGCGCCGCCGCCGCTGCCGTCGCCGGCCGAGCAGGATGCCGAGATCCAGCGCCTGATCGCCGAGGAAGAGGCGCAGCGCCGCGCCGCCCAGGAACAGGAGATCTCCACCACCAATGCGATCATCGAGCACGACATGGCCTCGCGCGCCGCGGCGAACCGCAAAGCGCTGCGCGACAAGATCCTGGCCGATGAACTGATCCCGGCCCGCAAGAAGAAAAAAGCCTTCCAGAAGGCCATGGAGCAGGACGGCTACACCTTCCCGCACCTGGGCGAAGAGGATCACGCCGCGATCGACGCGCACGCGGCCGGCCTGCGCGCATCCGTGCTTGAGCAAGTGCTCGCCGATGATTCCATCCCGGCCGAGCACAAGGCCGAAGGCCTGTCGCACGCGCTGTCGTACCACGGCTTCAAGGAAACCAAGCCGACCGAGGCAGATCTCGACGCGATCGCCGAGGCAACCGCGCCGGTACCGGCGGCGCCGAACGAGCTGGTCGACGCGGTACCCACGCGCGAGCAGACCGCGCCGGCACCGGCGCCTGCAGGCGGCGTGAACACGGCGGCCGTCGACGCGGCGATCGACGCCGGCATGCGCCTGAAAACTGCAAACGGCGCCGTTCTGCACAAGAAAGGGTCGAGCAAGATCTTCAAGCTGTCGACCGCGCAGAAAGCCTACTACTTGGAGCGCATGGCCGCCCTGGAGCCTGCCCAGGTCGAGGCGCCGGCCGCCGCCGCCGACGTGGAAACGCCGGCGGCCGCCGAGGCGCCGATCGAGCAGCAGGTACAGGATTACGTCGACGGCAACCGTGACACCCCGCCCGAACTGCCGGCCGCGCCCGTTGCGGCCGCGCCGGCACCGGCGCCGTCGACCACCGCAGAACGCGATGTAGCGCACGACGCCGGCATGGAGCAGCTGGCCCAGAAATGGGCCGAGGACGACACGAAGAAGGCCCAGGAGACCAACCCGACCATTGCCTACCAGAGTGGCGCGGGTACCGTGTGGGACGAAGAGGCTGTGCAGCGCCGCAACCTGACCCCACGCGGCCCGATCGGCGTCGACGTGCTCGGCGAAGAGCAGGCCAATATGTTCGCGGCCGCGGCCCTGCGCGAAGCGCGCGAGTCGTTCGACGCGGACGGCAAATTCATCGGCAAGTACAAGTACCGCGCGCGCCCGAACCACGCGAAAGCGCGCGTGATGATGTTCACCGATCTGGACGACGCGAAGGAATACGTCAACGACTACGGCCGCATCAAGAACCCGGAACAGCGCGAGAAGCGCAAGCGCCTGGGCCTGGGCGATCGTGGACAGACCATTTTCGAGAACGAGCAGGGCGTCCGCTCCTACCGCGCGAGCGGGTTCAAGTACACCGAAACACCGGGCAGCACGCGCGAGGATGACTTCAAGACCCAGGCCGAGCTGGAGCAGGAGAAAGCCGGCAAGGCGGCCGCGCCAGTCCCGCCGGCGCTGGATCTGCCGACCATCGATCACGACGGGGATACGTGGCATATCTCGAACACCGGAGCCGAGCGCGACGGTAAGATCTTCGCCCACCTGTCGAGCGCAACGCGCGGCACCCAGCAGAAAAACGGCGTCAATCCGGCCCAAATCAACGACTGGATCGACGCGGACAAGATCGCCGCCGCGCGTGAGCGCTTCGAGCTGGACAAGGCCGCCCATGAAGCCGCCACCAGCCCGACCAACGACCGCCCCGAGCCGACCGACGCCCAGAAAGAGGCCGGCAACTACAAGAAGGGCCATATCAAGCTGCACGGCCTGGATATCTCGATCGAGAATCCGGCCGGCTCGACCCGCAAGGGCGTCGACCCAGATGGCAAGCCGTGGGAAACCACGATGCAAAACCACTATGGCGACATCCTGGGGACCGAGGGCGCCGACGGCGATCCGGTCGACGTGTTCATCGGCAAGAACCACGAGAGCACGAAAGTATTCGTGGTCGACCAGAACAAGCCGGGCAGCGTCCGCAAATTCGATGAGCACAAGGTCATGCTGGGCTTCGACACCGCCGACGAGGCGCGTGCGGCCTACAGCAGCAACTACGCGGCCGATTGGAGGGGCGGCGACCGGATCACCACGACCGATATCGACGGCCTGAAAAAGTGGCTGGCCGAGGGCAAGCGCACCCGCCCGATCGCCTACGACCCGCCGAAGGGCGCGGAGATCGAGGACTTCCGCCCGGTCCAAGTGGGTACCGGCCCTATGGCACGGGAGATCGCCGCGCAGGAGCGCGTGCTCGCCCAGCTCAAGCGCTCGAAGGAGGAAGCGCAGGACGCCGGCAAGGAGTGGGTTTACGACAAAAAGATCGCCAGCGTCGAAAGCACCATTGAAGCGTATCGCCAAATCGAGGCGGCGCAGGCAGCGCATGCAGCGGCCGCCACCTCCACGCCCGAAGCCACGCCGGCAGAGGCGCCGCAGCTGACGAAGTTCGAGCTGAACAAGATGACGGTCAAGGACATGAGCGACGAGCAGCTGATGCAGGCGCAAACCGTCCTGGCCGACACCAAGCGCGCGCCGGCGATCGCCAAGGAGGTCGACAAGCGCGGCCTGGTGCAGAAGATGAAGGCGGCCGAAGATGCGGCGCGTGCGCGTGCGGCCGCTCGCGAATACTGGAAGCCGGGCATGGTCACGAGCATGCCGCTCTGGTCGGAGATCGAGGGCGGGTCGAAGCTGGCCTATACCCAGATGCTGCCGGGCGTCATCGAGTCGATTGACGGCGACACGGCCAGCGTGCGGATCTACGCTGCACCGGAATACGGCTACAGGCTCGAAAACTACAACCTGCACGGCAAGCTGGCAGTGAACGTGCCATTGACGGAGTTGGGCAAGAACGCCGATCGCCAGCTGCAACGCATTGCCGACGAGGGCAAGCTGGCCGAGGGAGATCCGCAGCTGGCCGCCCAGGTGCGTGAACGTGAGGCCGGGCGCGCTGCCGATGGCAAGGCCCAGACGACAGCGGCGGCACCCGCCGACATGCCGGCGGCACCAGCCGAGAGCACCGAGGGCGCAGCGCCGGCCGCGCCGGCAGAGGAGGCGAAAGCGCTCAGCACCGCGCCCGAGCATGCCCGCATGGACGGGACCGGCCCGAAGTCTGACCAGTTCACGAGCGAGAAATTCCGCGCGGCCGCGGCGCGGGTCAAAGACCTGCAGGCCGAGCGCGAAGCCATCCTTGCGGCCAACCCGGGGATGTTCGAGGGCAAGGGCAGCGGCCGCAAGCCGACGAAGGCGGCGCCGCCCGAGCTGGTCGCGCAGTGGAAGGAGTTCAAGCGCAAGTGGGATCAGGCCACGGGCGACTATAACGCCGCCCTGGCCGTGCCCAAGTACGGCACTGCGACCGGCAACCCGGTCAAGGGAGAGGCGCCGGTCGATGAGTCCATTGTTCCGATGACCATGGACAAGGCGCACTTCCAAGAGATCACCGACGAGTGGGCGGACCTGTTCGCCGAACCGCCGGCGGGCGAGCGCGTGCGCCTCGACATGAAAACCTTGCCCGAGACCATGGACGAGGCCGCCGCGCGCGCCCAGGTCGAGGAATGGATCGCGCACGCCCGCAAGCAGGGCGAGACCCACGGCAGCGAAAACAGCCGCCGCACCGTGCTGTCCCTGTTCGACCTGTCGGGCGAGTGGTCGAAGCCATGGGCCGAGGCCGGCTACAACGTCGTGCAGTTCGACATCCAGAGCGGGCAAGACGTGTTCGACTTCAACGTCGAGTACTTCACCGAGAACTACGACCTGTCGGACGTGTTCTGCATCCTGGCCGCCACGCCCTGCACCGACTTTGCATCGAGCGGCGCCAAGCACTTCCTCAAGAAAGACGAGGCAGGGCAGACCGAGCAGAGTGTCGAACTGGTGAACCAGACCGCGCGCACCATCGAGTACTTCCGCCCGATGATCTGGTCGCTGGAAAACCCGGTCGGCCGCCTGTCGAACCTCACCGGCCTGCCGGCGCCGCGCCTGATGTTCCAGCCGCACGCATTCGGCGACCCGTACACCAAGGAGACTTGGATCTGGGGCCGCTTCAATGGCGAGCTGCCGACCGCCAACGTGTTCCCGACCGAGGGCTCGAAGATGCACTCGAAGTTCGGCGGCAAGAGCATCGAGACCAAGAACGCGCGCAGCGAGACCCCGGAGGGCTTCGCTTACGCCTTCTTCATGGCGAACAACTACGTCGACATGCCGGCCGAGCGCAAGCTGCCGCTCGAATACCCGGAAGCGTCGGGCGCGATCACCCAGGCGTTGAAGGCTGGGATCTCCGAGCAGGAGATCCACGACCTGATGTACGACACCTACGGCAACTACGAGTACGAGGATGCGCGCAACGCGCTGATTCAAGCCGTGGCCGATCGCCAGAAGGCGGCCGAGCCGGCACCGGAGGCGGCGCCGGCCGAGCCCGAGCACGACGACGGCAAGGACATCCCGCGCGCCTTCTACAAGAAGGTGAAGGTACCCCATGACGTGTGGATCGAGGACGAGAAGCGGTACGAGTCCGTCGAAATCTCGGCCGACAAGGCGCTGACATCGGTGCGCGAGGACATCGACAACCTCAAGAGCCTGTTGGGCTGCATGAAAGGCTGACCATGATCAAGGTAGGTAGCAGGGCGGATCTCGACGCCCTGGCCGGCACCAAGCCGGCGCCAAAACCAACGCCGGCGCCGACGCCGGCCGCAATGCCAGCCCAGGCACCGGCCGCGCCGGCGGCATCGCCGCAGATCGAGCAGGCCCTGGCTGCGCTTTCCAAGCACATGCAGGACGTGGCGACCATGGCCGCGCAGGCAAACGCCGGCATCGCCGCACTGGCCAGCCGCAGTGAGCAGGTCATGGAGGCCACCGTCCAGCGGGACACCCTCGGCCGGATGGAGCGAATCATTATTAAAAGGAAAACACCGTGACTGAATACAAAGTCTACAGCCGCGCAACGGGCGCCTTCATGACCAGCTATCGCAGCCCGAGCGACGCGCCTATTGACATGGCTGCCTATGGCTTTGCCGAGTATGACCACCAGCCGCAAAGCGACGATGCGATCGCACAGCCGATCGAGGTGAATGACCACTTCGCCTACCTGATCGACATTGGCCCCTATTTCGATCGATTCGGCGTGGCCAAGCTGCCCGTACTGGCGTGCGCCGACAACGTGGTGCAAGCGATCGTTCGCGACGTGTCGGTACGCAAATGGATCGATCTGAAACGCCCCGAGGTTGCGCAGGCACTTGCCTATATCACCACCAAAGTGCCCGAGGTGACGCCGGAAATCGTTCAGGCAGTCTTGGCATACCCCGTTTTACCTCAAGAAAATGCTGTGTTGCGTACCAGCGGCTACATGGGATAAGGAGCCCAGATGAAAATTAAATACTGTGACCACGGCGCGTACTCCGTCAATGCTACCTTCACGTTCGATACGCAGAACTATTCCGATCGAATTAACGTGCGCAATGTCGTCGGCACAATTGCACCAGGGGCGCGCCTCGTTTCGACACTTTACGGCGATGGGAATCGCGGCATTACTGGCGGTAGCGGAACCTCGTTCGTCGTCAACCAATATATGAATCAGAACTCCGTTGCCAATCAGACCGCCCAGGCTTTCGGCGGATTCCTGCGCGACCCGGCAACGTGGGGCGTGCCGATTGAGGGAGACGGTTTGGCTAAGTCTCCATCTGCGGCCGCTGCAACCGTTACCATTGACATGAGCGGCGCGAGCGCCGTCGCCGGTAACACGTTCATCGTCGCCGGTGCAGTACTTACCTGCAATGCTGGCAACGGTGTCGACCAGTTCGCGCCGGCCAGCGGCGCGGGCCTTGTAGCCGCTCTGGTAGCGGCAATCAACCGCTCGAACAACGGCACGCGGGTAAATGCTGCCGATACTGGCTGGTATCAGCACAAGATTCAAGATGCTTTATTCGCACGCGTCGACCCGGCCAATGCCACCAACTTGCAAATCATGACGCGGGCCGGCTCGGCCAAGTACAACGCCAACACTAACTTTTCGATCACTTATTCAGGGATGACTGGGTTGGCCCAGCCAAACTACATTTTCGACGGGGGAGCAAGCGGCTGCTGGGGCGTATTTATGGCCGGTGTCGCGATGTGGCCGTCGGGGATCTCTGCTGGCCAGTATGGGATTGGCCTTGCGTTTGGCGGGAGCATCGGGGGAACAGCTGCAATCCCGCCATTGGCAGGCGTCCGTGCATCGGGCGACCGCATCGTGGTCCGTTCACACAACAAAATCGGCGGCTCGACCGTATGGTCCGGTGGAGACAATTATTCCTGCTACGTTGGCGCAAATGAAGGCACCGCAACAGAGGCAGTCGTATTTGACTTCGATGACGGCACTGAATGGCCGCAGGACGTGGTAGGCGGGAAGAAGCCGATCTTTCGCTTTACCTGGCCGGGCAGTCAATACCAACGCTTGCGAATCAATAGCTATGGTAATGGCATGCTTCACATGAAAGGGAAGCGTTACGCCGACGGGCAGCGAAATTGTGTATTCGAGTGCTATCAAGGTAGCGCGAACAACGTCAATATTCACCTGATTGCCGGTGGCCCTGCCATTTACGACAATCTCGATATCATTGCGATGGACGGAAACGCTTACGTCGCGATTATTCAAGATGGCAGTAACCCATACATTCAAAAAACGTTGATGCGTGGCGTGCGCGTGCTCTGGCAGTCCCAAAATGCCAGTCGCGTGTTCCTGAATATGAATACCGCCAATTACAGTGTATCGCTGCTTGAGTCGTACGACCTTACGCTCGAATTGGCAAGCTCGAATTCAATTCAGCCTGCTATCGTTCAGTTTATGAATGGCGGTAATAGCAGTGCTGTACGAACATTTATTGATGGCCTGAATCTTATCGGATTCCTCCAAGGCAGTACTTTCCATGGTGGCGGTCAATCTACCGGCAATAGTTGTAGTGCAGTAATTCGCAATGTGAATCCCGGCTCTGTAACGAACTTTGGGCCATCGTTCAGTACATGGAGCGTTGCAGACCAACGTATTTCCTATGGCGATATTGGCATTTTCATTTCGAGCGATATCGGCGCAGGATTGCTGGCGATGGATACGGCACTTGGCTTTTATGGATGGTCGCCACTACAAGATCCCCCGTGCTTGAATGCTCGTCGTCGTGATGGCACTGCATGGTCGATCAGAATCATGCCCAGCACCCAGCTGAATAATCTCAACATCCTGAATCCGCTCCCTGTCAACGGCGGCGCCAAGACGGTATTGTCCGCCGGCCGGAAAACGGTAACGGCCAATTTCCTGCTTGAGAAATCGATGGCATGGACTGCCCGGGATGTTGGGCTGACAGTGACGTACACGGACATTAGCGGGAAGGTGCGCACAGAGCACAGCATGGCATTCAACGACGGCACCCCGCTCTCCCCGGCAAGTAATGCCTGGATCAAACCGGGCGGCGGAAGTGCGATGGCGGTCGACCCGGCCGACGGCGTGCAGCGCGTGGGCTTTGCTGACGTAGGCGGCCTGCTCTACTTCAACCAGTTCGCGCTCTCGGTTCAGACGACATACCCGGTGGCGGCCGAATCCGACATCAACTGGACGTTCCGCGTCGGCCGCACTGTGGCCAACACGCTCCAACAGGTGTTTCTCGACCCCGACGTGCAGCTGGGGGATGTGGCCTGATGTCCTATTTCTACCTCTCGCCGTTTTGCCCCCTCGCGCTGAGCGGGGCATTGAGCCCGCCGACGGCCAACCAGCGCGGGAAGTCGTTTATTACAAGCCTCATGAACCCGATCGTGCGCGAGCGAGCGCCGACGGATGCAATCGGAACGATTCGCCTTTCCCTTACTGGTGTCAAAGATGGGAGCGAAGTCGCGGTATTCGGCCCAGGCGGGCAAGTGCTCGGGAATATCGAGCATGCCAGCGGCATCCCGTCCTTCGTCCTGCCGCGCTACGCCGCAGGCTCGCCCAATAACGTAGTGCGGATCATGGTCCTGGCCCTGCAATACGAAGTGGTCGACTTCGACTACACCCTCGCCGGCACCGAGGCAACAATCCCTGTTTTTCAGCGACTCGATCGCAGCTACCGCAACCCTGCATAAAGCACACCCATGACTACGAAAATTACTGATCCCGACCTGCTGCGAGTGGGCACCGAACTCATCATCGACCAGACTGCGCTGACCTTCCAGCTGGTCAAAGCCGGCAACCTGGGCGGCGAAGGCGTGCAAGCGCAGGCCCTGTATTCCAAGTTCAAAGAACTGTGGCTGACGATGCCATACCAGTCCACGCGCATTCCCATGTACTCGATCGATGCGGACGCCGGCAAGTACCAGTTCGGCACCGATGGCTCGAACTTCCACGGCTGGAGGCCGCTGGACGACACCACTCGCCAGCTGCTGCGTGACGGCGGTTGGGAAGAGTACGATGCAGCCGGCAACTTGCTGCGCGTCTACGCCGGCATCGTGACGCTTGGCGCGGTCGAATTGACCGACCAGCTGTACTACCAGCGTGCCGCCGGCGGGCAGGCTCGCGACTTCGTGTTCAAGGGCGCTGTGAATGAGGGCGTGCAGGTCTACGGCAATGCGGCCAATGGCGGGTTCGATGAGCGCGCCTACTTCAAGGTGTTCTCGCGCACCGGCAGCAAGCGCTTCGCGCAGTCGGATCTGGCGACGATCGGCGAGACCGCGACTGGCCCGCGCAAGATGACGTTCGCAGTCGCGAACGACGTTGACCAGCACATCACGGCCGTCGACGGGCAGATGACCGGCGCGCCGTACGCCGGCATCACCGTCACCTACTACAACGCCGATCAAAGCCTGCCGATCGGCGGCGTGAATTTCCCGTTCCGCGTCGTCATCCAAGGCAACGGCGCCACCAAGGGCCAGATCTACACCAAAGTGCAGTACCTGTTGCGCCAGAACAGCGACATCGACAGCGGCGCCGGCACCATTACCGGCAAGACCGCTGACGCGCTGCTGTCGTACGACGGCGAAACGCTGGTGACAGCCAAGGGCGTAATCATTCAGGGCTACGATCCGAACGACACCAACGGGATCAGGTTCACGGACCAGAACGGCGCCGCGCGCACCGAGCCATTTGTCGCGGCCGGCACGCTCGCGCCGAACTCGAACCTGATCGGCGACCCGACCGCAGTATTCCGCATGGTGTTCGCGTCGACCTACGGCACCGGCACCGCGGCGCTCACGGTGAAGGACAAGGACGGCGCCGATATCGCCGGCGTCGTCGGCGGCCGAAGCGCGATCCCGTTCACTTTCGCCTACGACACCAACAGCCAGGCCGGCCATGCGGCCGGCACCGATGCGGACGTGATCGTGATCGCCACCGGGACCAGCGGCGCCAAGTTCGTGACGGCCGCCGGCACGCTCAAGCGCGCGACCGGCCAAACCTTCGCCCTGGTCTCCGAAAAAGAGCGCTCGTACAAGAACCCAGCGTAACCCATGGCCTACACGTTCGATGGACCAAGCCGCCTCATCATCCTGCCGCCGGGGACGACGACCCTCGACGTGCAGGATATGTACAGCAGGTGGAAAGAGTGGACGATCGCCGGCGCCGGCGCGAACCTGGGCTATGCCCAGGCTATGCGCGCGGTCGGCGGCGACACCACGACAGGCAGCAACACGATCAGCAATTACTTCTACCTGATGAACGGGTGGAAGGTCCGGCCGCAGGAGGCGAACCACACGCTGACCGTGAACGGGACCCTGCTGGACGAAGAAGAAAAATCCGATCCATTCGCCAATACAATCGGCGTGTGGCGAGTGCGCATCGTCCAGATCATTCCCCTGCAGGCGGAAACCATCACGGTATCCGGCGCCGGCGGTGGTGGCGGCGGACTGACGGCCGCCCAGGATGCGCTGCTGGTTGCCCTCGCCAAGATTCACGGGCTCGTGCCGGGCGTGCCGCTGGTCGTCGGGCCAGCCTCGCGCGTGGCAGGGGATCTGGTGCAGTCGATCACCGAGGATAACGGCATCGTCACCGTCGCACGCGAATGAACGCACGCCTCATAGCCACGCAAGGCATCGGTGGCGGCGCCCGCATGGTGGCGGTGCTGGGCATTGCGCCGGCTCGCGCGCCGAGCGGGCCAGCGCTGCCGCCGCCGTCGACGGACCCGATCGGCGGCGGTGGGGCGTTCGCGCGTTACAGGGTGGACGACGACACCTACGAAGTTCCGCTTTTCCTCGCCAACGCCGAGGATGAAGAAGCGGTAGTACTGACATTATTGATGGAGCTTTCTCTTGTCCTTTAACAGTTGCATGGTCGGCCTCGGGCTGAATGGCAAAATCCCCGCCGGCGAATTACGCGAAGTGGCAAAGCAGTACGAACAAGACGGCATGGCGCCCGAGCAGGCATTGCAGCGCGCCGTTGAGGACAAATTGCAGTTGCTCCAAATGGAAGAGCGCCGCATCGTCGCGGCCGTGCGCACCGCATGGGAAGCGCAGGGCGGCACGAAGCGCGCGCGCAAGCTCGCCCAGGTGCAGAACGAACCTGCGCCGGCAGCGCCGGCTGGCGAAGGCACCAAGGCGCCCAAGGTCAAGGAAGATCCGCTGCGCGCGCTGAATCACGGCCGCGACGACTGGATTCCGAAAGGCGATCTCAAAACATACACCGCCACCGAGGCCAAGACCGTATGGGACACGTCGAGCCCGGGCTTCAAGCGTGTGATGATGGGCCGCATCGAGCGCGCTGGCGACGATCCGATGGTGGGCAAGAAGTGGGACGAGCTGACGCCGATCGAGCGCAAGCTCGCCCATGGCGCGCTGAACGAGGATCACTACAGCGGCAGCTGGTACACCAACAAGAAGGGCGCGCGCGTCGACCGTTTCCGCATGGAGGCGGCGTCCAGCGAGGCAGCGCTGGCAGAGCAGAAGCGCACGGCCGACGCCCAGGCCATGCAGGAGGCGGGCGAGCGCTGGGCCGCAGTCCCGTACGAGAATCGCAAGAGGATGCTGTACGACCTCGGCTACAACGATCAGGATGCGACGGGCGCCGCCGCATCACCGTTCGCCAGCTTCAAGGCCGAGCTGCGCGACCAGCTCGCGCCGCAACTGGCCCAGGCCGCCGCGCCGGTACCAGCCGCCCAGGTCGAGCAGCCGGCTAAGAAGGCTAAAAAAGGGTCGAGTGCGCCCGGCGAGGCTACGCTGCGGCAGGATTGGGGCGTCGACGTGATCGACGGCTATGCCTCGACCGATGAGCACACCGCCGATACCAACCGCGACAGCCCTGCAGGCGGCGTAAAAGATGCCTTCCTCAAGGACTCGCAGCGCTACCTCAAGGACGTGGTGGGCCTGCTGCTGGATGCCGGCTGGACGAACGCCGCGCAGCGTGACGGCAAGGCCATGAAGCCCGTCAGCGTGAACGAGAGCGGCGACGCCACCAGCGGCACGGTCTCGATGACCATGCTCAACGATAAGGCCGGCCGTGGCATCTATGTGCAGATCGGCGACCTGAACATCGCGCCCAAGACCCGGGCCGGGATCTCGCTCATGATGCGCGTGACTGACAAGGGCGATCCGTATGTTGGCCGTGAAAATATGTTCATGGAGCCGACCCTGACCTCGCGCGAGCTGGCGGACAAGATCATCGCGGCCGTGGACCGCGTGACCAGTACCGGCAAACCAGCTAAACTTGCAACAAACGTATGGACGGATCAACGAAATGGATCGAGCAACACTGGCAGCGCAGGCGCGCAAGCATTGGGAGACCTGGCTCCCGCAACGGACGGCCGAGCTGAAAGCGGCGAGGGAGTTCACGGAAGCGACGGAAGCAGCGGCCTCGCTAGCGCTCAAGGAACTGCAACACCTGATGCGCCAGGGCGCGAAGGAGCACGAGGCGCTGGAAGTGGTGTTGCCGAAGTTCATCCTGCTGACACCGGAACCGCCGGACGAGGACGATTGGGAGGCAAACGAGCTGGCCGAGAAGGAGCGCCAGTATCAGGACATGATGCAGGGCCACGAGTAGCCGACATCGCGCCGGCCGTGCCGCCGGCGCCGCAGATCCCCGCAGTCAATTTCCGCATCACCGAGGACGTGCGCCTCGGCCAAGGTGGCGAAGTCGAGAAGTTCAACGACAATCTCGCCGCAATCCGCACGCTGCAAGCCATCGAGCGCGAGAACCGCCGCGCCACGCCGGAAGAGCAGGCCATGATCGCCCGCTACGTGGGCTGGGGCGGTCTCGCCAACGCATTCCCGAACCCGGAAACCGGCGAATTCAAGGACGCATGGAAGAAGCGCGGGGCCGAGCTGGCCGAGCTGCTGACGCCCAAGGAATACGCCCTGGCGCGCCGCTCGACCCTCGACTCGCACTACACCTCGCAAACCGTTGTCGATAGCATGTGGGGCGCCGTCAAGCACCTGGGCGTGAAAGGCGGCCTGTTCCTGGAATCGTCCATGGGCATCGGCAACTTCCTGGGCCGCATGCCGTTCGATATCGCCGGCAACTCCAAGTTCATCGGCGTCGAGTACGACAGCCTCACCGCGCGCATGGCGGCCCTGCTGTACCCGGCCGAGACCGTGCTCAACAGCGGGTTCCAGAGCGTGCCGTTATCTGACGGCGCATTCGATCTGGCGATCGGCAACCCGCCGTTCGGCGAGCAGTCCCTGCGCTTCCAGTTCAAGCCCGAGCTGAACGGCCATTCGATCCACAATCAGTTCTTCATCGCCTCCCTGGACGCACTGCGCCCGGGCGGCGTGCTGGTTCAGGTCGTGTCGCGCTACCTGATGGACAAGCAGGACAAGTCGTCCCGTATCGCGCTCGCCAAGCGCGCGAAGCTGCTGGGCGCGATCCGCCTGCCGGACACCGCTTTCAAGGAAAACGCCCGCACCGAAGTGGTGACGGACATCGTTTTCCTGCAACGCCTGTCGCCCGCCGAGCAGACTGAAATGGAGGACGCATTCGCCGCGGCCGCCACGAAGCCCGGCCGCGATCGCGAGAAGGAAAACGAGCGTCAGCGGCTGGCCGCGCTCGTGCCGAAGTGGGTCGAGACCCTGAGCGTGAACGATCCGCTGGGCGGCGAGAAGATGCCGGTCAATCACTACTTCGCGACCAACCCGGGCATGATCATGGGCACGCTGGAGCGTTCGGGCTCGATGAAGCACGGCGCCGACATCACCGTGCGCCTCGACAAAGGCGCCGACCTGGGCAAGATGCTGGCCGATGCGATCGCCAAGCTGCCGCAGGGCGTGGCCGAGCAGGATCAGACCGCGATCGACCGCGCCAAGGCGCGCCACGAGGACATGAGCAACGCCTTGCGCATTGCCCTGGCCGGCCACGAGAACGGCTCGATCAAGCTCGAAGCCGGCGGCGTGTTGGAGCAGGTCATCGAGCGCGAGACCCCGGAAGGCGCGTACGAGCTGACCAAGCGCGCGCTGACGCCGGCGGCGCCGTGGTCGGACGCCCTGTACATGAATGGGGATGGCAAGTGGTACACCGTCGAGGCCAAGCTCGACAACGACGGCAAGCCGGTCAAGCAGGTCAAGGACGGCAAGCCGACCAAGCTGAACGTCTACGAGCGGAAGGTGTTCGACACCGATGCCGACATTCCGGCATCGATGCTGCTGGGCCAGTCCCGCTACGACCGCCTCAAGGAACTGGTCAAGATGCGCGACCTGCTGAAAGAGCAGTTGGCGATGGAGGCGGAAAATCATAACGCTTCGCTGATCGAGGCAAACCGCGCCGAAATGCGCAGCGCCTATGACGCGTTCGTGAAGAAACACGGGCTGATCTCCGAGCCGGCTAATTCCGGCCTCGTGAACGGCATGCCCGACGGCGCCCTGGTGCAAGCGCTGGAATTCGGCTACCGGCCGGCCATCACGGCCGCCCAGGCCGCGCGCAGCGGCGAGAAGGTGCGCGCGGCCTCGGCCACGCCGGCGCCGATCCTGTCCGAACGCGTCATCTTCCAGTACAAGCCGGCCGAGTCGGCCGATTCGCTGGCCGACGCGATCTCGATCAACCGCGCCGAGAGTGGCACCGTCGATATCGACCGCATTGCATCGCTCCTGGGCAAGACCGTCGAGCAGGTCGAGCAGGAGATCGAGGCGGCCGAGCACCCGCTGCTGTTCAAAGACCCGGAGACCCAGCGCTGGGAATCGCGCAACGATTACCTGACCGGCCACGTCAAGCGCAAGCTGCAAGCGGCGCAGGCGGCGCGCATGTCGAAGAACGTCGAAGCCCTGCAGGCGGTGCAGCCGGAGCCATGGGGCGCCGAGAACGTCACCGCGTTGCTTGGTTCCTCGTGGATTCCGCCATTCGTCTATGGCGACTTCGTGGAGCACATCGCCGGCGTGCCGGCGCGCGTGGGCTACTCGGCGCTGACCAACTCCTACAACATCAACGTCGGCAGCTCGGTCAAAGCCGACCGTGAAAGCGAGTGGGCAACGCCCGGCTATTCGTCCGTCGCGTTGATCTCGGACATCCTGAACAATCACCAGATCAAGGTGACGTACCGCGACATGGACGGCAAAACCCACGTCGACGGCGAGAAAACCGCGCTGGCACTGCTCAAGGCCAAGGCGATCAATGCCGAGTGGGCCGATTGGGTCTACAAGGACGGCGAGCGCCGTGGCAAGCTGGTCGAGATCTTCAACGAGAAGTTCAACACCCGCGTGATGCGTCAGCACGACGGCTCGCACCTGATCCTGCCGGGCAAAGTGCCGGACGAGATCATTGGCATGCGCCGGCACCAGAAGAATGCGATCTGGCGCGGGGTCTCCGAGCGCTTCATGCTGGCCGACCACGCCGTCGGCGCCGGCAAGACCTTCACGGCGATCGCGCGCGCGATGGAGCGCCGGCGCATGGGCTTGTCCAAGAAGCCGGCCATCATCGTGCCGAACCACATGGTCGACCAGTTCACGGCCGACGTGTACCGCCTCTATCCGGCCGCCAAGGTCCTGGCCGCCGGCAAAAAGGACTTCGAGAAGAGCCGCCGCCGCAAGCTGTTCGCCAAGATCGCCACCGGCGATTGGGACATCGTGATCATCCCGCATTCGTCGTTCGGCTTCATCGACATCGCACCCGAGACCGAAGAGCGCTACCTGCAAATGGAACTGGATTCCGCACTGGAAGCGGTGAAGGATGCCGAGGAAGAGGCAGAGGCCAACGGCGACGGCGGCGGCTTCCGCAAACCGTTCGGCGTCAAGGAGGCTGAGCGTCTGGTCGAGAAGATCACGCAGCGCATGGACAAGGTGCGCGGCAACAAGAACCGCGATCGCCTGCTGACGTTCGAGCAGCTGGGAATCGACGACATGACCGTAGACGAGGCACACGAATTTAAAAACCTCTTCTACAGCTCGCGCCTGACCGGCGTGAAGGGCATGGGCAATAAAACGGGCTCGCAAAAGGCCTTCGACCTGTACAACAAGGTGCGCGTCCTGGCCGAATCGCCGACCGGATCTGTTCTGTTCATGACCGGCACGCCGATCTCGAACAGTGCCGTCGAGATGTACACGATGATGCGGTACCTGGCCGCCGGCGAACTGGCAGATCTGGGCCTGGAACACTTCGACGCATGGCGCGCGCAGTACGTGAGCACCGACCCGGGCTGGGAGCCGACCGAAACCGGCCGCCTCAAGGAAGTCAACCGCCTCGGCCGTACGTGGTCGAACATGCGCAGCCTCATGGAGCTGTACTACAGCTTCACCGATGCGGTCGACAACGACGACATCAAGAAGGCCTACGCCGAGGACAACGACGGCGCCGCCTTCCCGATCCCGCGCGTCACCGGCGGCGACCGCCAGTCTGTCGTAATCGCGCCGACCAAGGCGCAGGTCGCGCTGCTGGAGGACGTGCTGCAAGGCTTCGACAACCTGCCGAGCATCAAGGACCCGTTCGACCGCAACAAAACGCGCTTGCGCCTCATGGACCGTGCGCGCAAGGTCTCGCTCGACGTGCGCGCGGCCGAGT
>Ga0265780_10000274_pt1 | contig 79765 bp, 60 predicted proteins | sample P1T30metagenome_FD_192432 | JGI IMG/M metagenome (GOLD analysis project Ga0265780, IMG submission 192432) | Plant litter microbial communities from East Loma Ridge, Irvine, California - P1 T30 | ecosystem: Environmental > Terrestrial > Plant litter > Unclassified | place: USA: California...
ACACGCGTACAAACCCCTCTTCTTTGAGGACAAGAATCTAAAGCAACCGATTTACTCTTCTTAGTTATCTGAGTTCTTCCTGTTCTTACTAATTGTTGAATTGTTGGCATAATTAATACTAAAAATTTATTATGTATATTAAATTCCCGCTTTTTACGGGGTTGCAAATGTATAAAATATTTTTCACTATACAAACGTTAATCCATTAATTTTCAATAACATTATTTAAGCTTAAACATTTACAAACAAATAATAGATATTTGCAATACTTTTAATAAATGAAACAATTGCTTTTGAAACTTTTTTTATACTTCCTCTTTTTATGCATTAGCGCTCCTGCTTATGCTCAAAATTTCCATTTAAAAATAAATGGATCTAATGAAATCGAAAGCCAAATTATTGATTCCCTGAATTATCCAAAAAATCACACCGCCTTAAAATCACTATTTGATGCATTGAAAACATCTTCAGAGGAACTATCTAAAAAAGGTTATCTGAGTAACAAAATAGTCGAAACAAAAAAAATAAATGACAGCTCATTTACTGCATTAATTGATCTAAAAACCAGAACAAAAAACATACATATATATATAGGTACAAATCACGATTTATTTAAAACATCAAAAACTAAAAATGACACCGTAATAATTCGATATGAAGACGCTGAAAACTTTTTAAATGAGAAGATATTGGACGCCGAAAAAGCCGGTTTTGCACTTACAAAAATAAAATTTGAGAATATTCAAAATAAGAATTCCATAATGTACGCTGATTTAAATATGAAATCAGAAAAAAAACGAACCGTTAATTCCATTATTATAAATCAAATTGACGACTCGAAAAGAGGATATTTTCCAAAAGGTCACACGAAGCAGCTTAATAAAAAGTATCTTTTTAGAACTTTTAATCAGGAAATCGTAAAAGAATTATACAATGATATAAACACTTTTGAATTTGTAACCCAAACTAAATATCCAGAAATTTTATTTACTAATGATTCTACAAAAATTTATGTGTATTTAGAAAAAAGAAAGGCAAATACGTTCGATGGCTATATTGGATTTTCTAATGACGATAACAAAAAAACAACGCTCAACGGATATCTTGACATATCGTTGACAAATACATTAAAAGTTGGCGAGCAATTTTCATTGTATTGGAAGAGTGACGGAAATCAACAAAAAACATTTAATACAAAAATAGAAATACCTTATATCTTTCAATCTGCATTGGGACTAAAAGCGCAATTGAACATATTTAAACAAGACAGTACTTTTCAAAACACAAAAACTGCAATTGACTTAGGGTACTTTTTAAATTACAATTCTAAAGTTTATCTAGGATACCAATCTACAGAATCCAGCGATATTCAAAACACAAACAACTCAATAATCAGCGACTACAAAAATTCATTTTTAACCACAAGTCTTGAGTATAAGAAGATCGATCAGTTTAATACTTTATTTTCAAAAAAAACATCTCTTTACTTGATTGCAGGATACGGAAAAAGAACAACAAACAGTAGCCCTGAAACTGCACCGACAAGCAAACAATTTTACGCAAACATAAGTTTTTCGCATAATTTTGAATTGAACAATAAAAACTTCATTTATATTAATCCACAAAGTTTCTATTTAAAAAGCAACAATTACATTTCTAATGAGCTTTTTCGATTTGGAGGAATAAATTCTATTAGAGGATTTACAGAAAGTAGTTTGCAAGGAAATAATATTAATTTACTTATTACCGAGTATCGCTATTTAGCAACGCAAAATTTATACCTCCACAGCATAATTGATTATGGAATATATCAAGATCAAACCAACTTGCAAACCAGCAAAAAGTTTAATAATCTACTTTCTGCAGGAGTAGGATTAGGACTATTAACCAAAACCGGAATTTTAAGAATAATTATCGCTAACGGCACCGCCAATACTGGCGAGGTGAAATTTTATAACAGTATTTTAACTATATGTTATAATGTTAAATTTTAATATATGTCAGAAATTCATTAACGCAACACTAGGATTATTAACAAATTATTATGAATATTGTATCACTAATTCAAAATAATTGAGAAAATGAAACCAAAGTTCAATGGATTTTTTGTACTACTATTAGTACTGTTCGCGCAATTAACCTTTGCGCAAGAAAGAGCTGTCTCGGGTATTGTTACCGATGATGCAGGAATACCTTTACCAGGTGTAAGTGTATTAGTTAAGGGAACAAAAACTGGCACACAAACTGATTTTGATGGTAAATATTCCATTAAAGCAACAACAAGTCAAGTTTTAGTATTTAGCTACATTGGAATGAAATCGCAAGAAATCACAGCGAGTTCATCACAAGTAAATATTAAACTATCTGGAGACGCACAACAACTTGAAGGAGTTGTCGTAACTACAGCGATGGGTATTAAAAGAGAAAAAAAATCTTTAGGATATGCCTCTCAACAAATTGCAGGAAGAGATATTAATGGAGGAGCAGGAAATGCTAACGTTGCCAACCTTTTGTCTGGTAAAGCTGCCGGTGTAGAAGTTCAAAGAAATAACAACTTTGGAGGATCTACAAATGTCGTAATAAGAGGAAACAAATCTCTTACAGGAAACAACCAAGCCCTTTGGGTAATTGATGGGGTTCCTATTGACAACTCGAATACAAATGCATCTTCTCAACAAATTGGAGGAGGAGGCTACGATTATGGAAACAATGCATCAGATATTAATCAGGAAGATATCGAAAGCATCAACATCCTTAAAGGTGCGGCTGCAACTGCTCTATACGGTTCAAGAGCAGCAAACGGTGTTGTAATGGTAACTACCAAAAGAGGAAAATCAAATGATAATAAAATCGGTTTTTCTTTTTCTAGCGGATTTACAAACGGAAGTATTGACAAAAAAACATTTCCAGAATACCAAAACAAGTACGGATCTGGTTATGGCTTCGGATCATCTTTTTTAGGCACTGGAACACCTGACACTGTAGACACATCAAATGACGCATCTGATGGAGATCCTTTCGACAACCAATTGGTTTACCAGTGGGATGCTTTTACTCCATTTTCACCGAATTTCGGAAAAGCTACTCCATGGGCAGCTGCAAAAAATGGACCTTCAAAATTCTTTAACGATGCTCACACTTTTGTAAATAGCATAGCGCTTGAAAAATCTACAGACAGATCAAGCTTATCACTTACGTATGTAAACACGAATCAAACTGGTATTTTACCAAATAGTGAACTTAAAAAAAATCAAATTAGTGCAAGATTTAGCCAAAAAGTAACTGACAAACTTACTGCTAATGCATACGCTACTGTTACTTTACAAAGCACTGTAGGTAGAAACTCTACCGGATACAATGACAACATCATGAGTAACTTTAGACAATGGTGGCAAACTAATACAGATGTTAAAGCGCTAAAAGATGTTTACTTTGCATCGGGTGGCCAAAATGTAACATGGAACTGGGCGGATCCAACCGATCCTTCAGGTTTAGTACCTGCTTACTGGGACAACCCTTATTTTACCCGCTATCAAAATTACTCTTCTGATGACAGAACACGTCTGTTTAGCTATGCCTCTCTTAACTATGAAATAACTCCATGGTTAAGTGCATTAGGAAGAGTTTCGCTGGATACCTACAAACAGCTTCAGGAAGAGAGAAGAGCGATAGGATCTATTGCTTCAGGATTTGGTCTTTCGCCAGTTGATGAATCATCAGGATACCAAAGAAACGACATCAACTTTCAAGAGATCAATTATGACTTTATGTTAAATTTCAACAAGAAATTCGGTGAAAACATAAGTGTGAATGGTGTACTTGGAACAAACATAAGAAGAAATGACAGAGAAAGCGTATTAGCATCAACCGTTGGAGGTCTAGTAGTACCTGGTATATATGCATTATCAAATTCTCGCTTAGACCTACCATTCCCTAAAGAAGCAAAAATAGCATCTGGGGTTAATGGTATCTATGCCCAAGGATCTATAGGGTTTTTAGACACTTACTTCGTAGACGCATCTATTAGAAGAGACGTTTCATCTACATTACCAGAAAATAATAACTCTTATGTTTATCCGGCAGTTTCAGGATCATTTTTGTTTTCAAACGTAGTAAAAGCAAACTGGCTAAATCTTGGAAAATTCAGAGTAAACTATGCTGAAGTTGGAAATGATGCTGATGCCCTTCAACTTAATAACACTTACACAAGAGTTTCAAACTTTCAAGGACAACCACTTTACACAAACTCTTTACTACTTCCATTTCGTAGTATTAACAAAGATCCAAACCTTAAACCAGAAAGAACAAAATCTTTTGAAGTTGGTTTAGAAACGAGTTTATTTGATAGACGTTTAGGATTTGACATTACTTATTACAAAACAAATTCTGTTGATCAAATCGTTTCTGCTGCTGTTTCTTCTTCATCTGGATATACTGCCGGATTAGTGAATGGTGGTAATATCGAAAACACTGGTCTGGAGTTGCAATTAAGCGGAACTCCAATTAGAACAAAAGATTTTAGCTGGGAAATTATTGTAAACTGGTCAAACAACAAAAGTAAAGTTATCTCTTTACCAAACGGGTTAGACAATCTTCAACTAGGTTCTTTTCAAGGAGGAGTTACAGTTAACGCAGCACCTGGCGAAGCTTATGGAGCATTAAAAGGAACAGATTATGTTTACACAAATGGACAGCCAACTATCGATCAGGCTACCGGAAAATATCTGATAACAACAAGCTCAAGCAACACAATTGGAAATATAACTCCAGATTGGATTGGTGGTGTTAGAAATAAATTCAGTTATAAAAATTTAACTTTTGGATTTTTAATTGACACTCAAAAAGGTGGAGACATTTATTCATTAGATATGTACTACGGACTTGCATCAGGATTATATAAAGAAACTGCCGCAGGAGATATTAGAGAAAATGGAACTTTAAATGTTGGAGTAGCTCCAGACGGAACTCCTAATACAGTAAAAACAAAAGGCGGGTCGATTGCAAATAGCTTAGGATATCAAGCTGCACCAAACAAAACTTTTATTTACGATGCTTCATTTGTTAAATTAAGAGAGGTATCAATTACCTACAACTTTCCAAAAAAGATGTTCGAAAATACATTCTTAAGCGCTGCATCTGCAAGCCTTGTAGGATCGAATCTATGGATAATCAGTAAAAATCTACCTTATGCAGATCCAGAAAGCGGATTGTCTTCAGGAAATAGCTCAAGAGGTTATTCAGTTGGATCACTTCCAACAACCAGAGATATTGGATTTAACTTAACATTCAAATTTTAATACAGAAAAAATGAAAAAATTAATATATGCTTTAGGAATTATGATTCTCACAATTTCTTGTGATGATAATAGCCTAACAGATTTAAATGTAGATGTAAAAAACCCTTCTGTAGTACCAGCAAGCACATTATTTACTAATGCAGAAAAAAGTTTAACAGAACAATTGGTTAACACCAACGTTAACAGAAATATTTTTAGATTAGTCAACCAGCAATGGACTGAAACTACTTATTTAGATGAATCTACTTATAACTGGGTAACACGTAAAATTTCAGACAATCATTGGGACAGACTTTACGCTGGTAGTTTAGCTGAGCTGGCTCAAGCAAAGAAATTTGCAGAACAGGAAGTAATTTTGCCAACAGATCCAGAATTTGCTCAAAAGACTATCATCAAAAAAAATCAATTAATACTTATTGACATTTTAACTGTTTACACTTATCAAATATTAGTAGACACTTATGGAGACGTACCTTATTCAGATGCATTGAAAGGATCAGAAAATTATTTGCCAAAGTACGATAAAGCAGTAGATATTTATAAAGACCTTATTGTAAGACTTAATAACGACATCGCTGGCATAGATACTGCGGAATCAGCATTTGGAGACGCCGATGTTATTTATCAGGATGATTTAGATGCATGGGTTAAATTTGCGAATAGCATTAAATTAAAATTAGGAGTAAATCTTAAGGCCTCTGGTTTAGAAACCGCAATTGCCGACGCTGCAATCATATCTGGTTCTACAGGTGCATTTACATCAAATGCAGACAATGCGAAATTACCATACATGGTAAATCTGCCTAATACTAATCCTCTTTATGTAGATATGGTATTTTCAGGAAGAAATGATTTTGTTGTTGCCAAACCGTTTGTTGATGCTTTAGTCGCATTAAACGATCCAAGAAAAAAAGCGTATTTCAGGCCAACTTATAGAGATACTGATCCTGTTAGTGGAGAACTAGTAACAGTTACTGGTTACAAAGGAGGAATAGTTGGCTCTAAAAATACTCAATCAAGATTTACACATGCAAGCGATAAAATTAAGGCTCCAGACTTTAGTGGTACTTTATTAGACTATGCAGAAGTAGAATTTTTACTTGCCGAAGCTGCCGGAAGAGGTGTTGCCGTAAGCGGTGATATTGCTTCTCATTACGAAGCTGCAATTAGAGCCTCTATGGAAGATTGGGGTATTTCATCTGCAGAAGCTGACGCTTACCTACTTCAACCTTCAGTTGCTTATGCAACTGCTACAGGTACATGGCAACAAAAAGTGGGAGAACAAGCCTGGTATGCATTATTCAATAGAGGGTTCGAAGGATGGACATCAACAAGAAGATTAAACTTCCCAGTTCTTACTCCACCAGCAAATGCTGATGCGGCTGCAGGAGGACAGATTCCTTCAAGAATGGCATATCCTATTAGAGAACAAACGTTGAATGCAACAAATTACAATGCTGCAGCAACATCAATAGGAGGAGATAAATTAAGCACAAAAATATTCTGGGATAAATAATCATTATATAGACTTTAATTTAACAGAAAACCACCCATTAAAAGGGTGGTTTTCTTGCTTAAATGTTATAAAAAAGTAAAGATATACATCATATAATTAAATTTAACATTTGATAAATTTACAATATTTTTCATTTTTATCATATTTTAGGCTATAAATTGCGAATTTATGATTAACACATCTTTTTTAACATTAAAAAAACAAAATCTCGTAGTAAAATCATAATTTAACTAAAAAAAAAGCTTCTTATATTAGGTAGATTAACAAATTATTAAGAATTTTGCCGAACTAATTCAAAATATTTAAAAATGAAACTAAAGTTCAATGGATTCTTAGTACTTTTATTAGTACTAGTTGCGCAACTTACTTTCGCGCAAGAAAGAGCTGTTTCTGGAACAGTTTCTGACAATACAGGAATGCCTTTACCGGGTGTGAGTGTATTAGTTAAAGGAACTAAAACAGGAACACAAACAGACTTTGATGGTAAATTTTCTATCAAAGCTTCTCCAAGCCAAGTTTTGGTAATTAGCTACATCGGGATGAAGTCTCAGGAAGTAGCTGCAAGTTCAACTTCAATTAATGTTAAGTTAAAAGATGATTCTGTAGAATTGGAAAGTGTAGTAGTAACCGCACTTGGAATTAAAAAAGAGAAAAAAGCATTAGGTTATGCTACTCAAGAGGTAAAAGCTGCAGAATTAACAAGAGGAAACAACAACAATTTAGCTGGTGCTCTTCAAGGAAAATTAGCGGGTGTACAAATTACTCCTTCTAGTGGTGCTCCTGGAGCTTCTTCACAAATTGTTATTCGTGGAGCTCGTTCATTCACAGGAAATAATACTCCTTTGTATGTAATTGACGGTATGCCAGTAGCATCTCAATCTGATTACAGTACTGGAAACAGTGTAACAGGATCAGACAGTGCAAACAGAGCAGTAGATATTGATCCAAATGATATTGAATCTATCAACATCCTTAAAGGACAAGCTGCATCTGCAATTTACGGACTTAGAGCTTCAAACGGTGTTGTAGTAATTACTACAAAAAGCGGAAGAGGTGCTTCTAAAAACGGAAAACCAACTATTAACTTCAATAGCTCAGTTACTGCTGATGACGTTTCTAGAAAAATTGATTTCCAAAATGAATATGCACAAGGAACTAATGGCGGATACAACCCAACAAGTTCATTATCTTGGGGTCCAAAAATTTCTGAGCTTCCAAATAACGCACAATACGGTGGTAACGTTGCTAACGCATTAAATGGTTTCAATACAGCAGCTCATGCAGGTCAATATTATGTACCACAAAGAGCTACGGCAGGTTTAGACCCATGGGTTTCTCCTAAAGTATATGATAATTTCGGTGATTTCTTTACAACTGGAATCACGGTTAATAACTCTTTGAGCATTACTCAGGCAACTGACAAAAGTAACTACGCATTCTCTTTAGGTTCATCAAACCAAGATGGTTTTATACCAGGAACTGGTCTTGATCGTTATAATGCAAAAGCAGCATTTAGCACAAAATTAGGAGACGAATGGAAAACAGGTTTCGTAGGTAACTATGTAAACACTAAAATCACAAAAGCTACAGGAGCAAATGATTCATCTGTTGCAGGTGCATTCGCAAGTCCAATAAGCTATGATTTGAGAGGAAATGGATTCGAAAGCCCAACAGATCCTTACACGCAAATTTATTACAGACCAACAGGATTTAACAATCCTTACTGGGCTGCTAAGCATAATGTATTTGATGAACAAACTGACCGTTTCTACGGAAACAGTTTTATTGAGTTTTCACCAAGTATTTCATCAGATGACCAACACAAAATAACATTCCGTTACCAACTTGGTGCTGATGCTTACTCAACTAACTACAGAGATATTCAGGAGTACGGGAACCAACAAACAACGGCTGGACATTTAGAAATTTATGGTATCTCATCTAGAACTATAAATTCATTATTTACAGCTAATTATGAATATAAAATTTCTGATGATTTCAACTTAACAGCTTTAGTTGGTAATGAAATCAATGACAGACACGAAAAATCTTATAGCATGACAGGAAACAACCTTAATTATGGTGGTTTTCCAAACTTAACTAATACACAGCAAACAGTTGCATCTGACAACATTAGAAACAACAGAACTTTTGGTGTATTTGGAAACGTAAATCTTGCGTATAAAAACTTCATTTTTCTAGGCGGAACGGTAAGAAGTGATATCGTATCATCAATGCCAAGAAACAACCGTTCGTTTGTTTATCCTTCAGTATCATTAGGTGTTGTACTAACAGAACTAGAAGGTTTAAAAGGAAACTCTACATTGTCTTTTGCTAAACTAAGAGGTTCTTGGGCTGAAGTAGGTCAGGCAGGTGATTATTATGCTAATTTCTACACTGTACCTAACTACGGAGGTGGTTTCTGGTCAAACACTCCTGTAAACTATCCACTTGGAGGTGTAAATGCTTATATTCCTAATAATATCATGTACGATCCAAACTTAAAACCTCAAAATACAAGATCGTATGAATTAGGTGGTGAGGTAAGATTATTTAAAGATCGCGTAAGTATTGATTATACTTATTCTAGACAAAATGTAGTAGACCAAATTTTCCAGGTTCCTTTAGCTGGATCAACAGGTGCTGCAACATTAGTTATGAATGGAGGAAAAATTCACACTAATAGCCATGAGTTAATAGTAGGTGTTACACCAATTAGAACTAACGATTTCGAATGGACTATCTCTGCAAACTATACCCAAATTGATAACTTTGTAGATGAACTAAAAGAAGGTGTACCAAATATTTTCTTAGGAGGATTCACAACACCACAAATTAGAGCAAGTATCGGAGAACGTTTTCCAGTTATTTATGGAACAGCTTTCGCAAGAGATGCAAATGGAAAAATCATAGTTGATGCTAACGGATTGGCTACTGCGGGAGAAACTAAATCTCTTGGAGAAGTATCACCAAAATTCAACTTAGGTGGAACAACATCTTTCAGATACAAAAAATTAACGCTTGCAGCAACTTTTGACTGGAAAAACGGTGGTAAGATGTACAGTGGAACAAATTCATTGTTAGACACTTACGGTTTAAGTGCTAAAACAGGAAACCGCGATGAACTAATTGTTCAGGAAGGTGTAACTGCAGATGGGCAACCAAATACAAAAGGAAATACAAAACAAGCAACTTATACTGTTTATTCAAATATCGCAGAAACTGCTATATATGATGCTTCTTTCGTAAAATTAAGAGAACTATCATTAGGATATAACTTGCCTCACTTTAATGCTGGATTTGATATTCGTGTTAATGCATTCGCAAGAAACATCTTATTATGGGCTAAAATGCCAAACTTAGACCCAGAATCATCACAAGGAAACAACAATATGGCCGGAGGTTTTGAAAGATTATCTATTCCACAAACAACAAGTATTGGAGTTGGAATGAATCTAACAATTAATTAATATAATTCAAAAAATCATGAAAAAATATAAAGTCATGTTACTTTTGGTGATTGCGTCAATTTCATTAAATTCTTGTTCGGAAGATAAAATGGACGACATCAACAAAAATGTAAACAATCCAATTGATGTGCCATCTCGCTTCGCCATCACTGACGCAATGACAAGTACTGCATTTAGCAATACTGGATCAGAATTATCGTTCTATACTGGAGTTTATGTAGAATTAAATGCAGGAGGTTTTGGCCAAATGTATAATGCAGAAACCAGAAACGGGGAACCTAAAAACCAGACTACTTTTAACAACTCTTGGAATAGTATATATCAAACTATGTACAACCTAAAGTTGATAATTGAAAAATGTTCAACTGGTGAGGAAAAAAACAACTACACTACATTAGGTGTTGCACAAGTTCTATATGCATATAATTTAGCATTGCTAACGGATATGTATGGAGATGTTCCTTTTACTGAGGCTTTTCAGCCTGGAGTAATCTTCCAACCTAAATTGGATCGTCAGGAAGACCTGTATAAAATTGTTTTTGCAACTCTTGATGAGGCTATTGTTAATTTAGGAAAAACTTCAACTTACCCAGCTTTAGGAACTCAGGATTTAATTTATCAGGGGAACAAAACTAAATGGATAAAAGCTGCAAACGGTTTATTGGCTCGTTACACACTACGTCTTTCTTTTAAAAGTCCTAATTACGCAAAAGTATTAGACTATGTTAGCAAATCTTTTACAAGCAAAGCTGACGAATTTAAAGTGAAAAACGCTGGTATTCCAAATCCGTATTTTCAATTTGATAATGATAGAGGATATTTGTTTGCTAGTAAAAGTTTATTTGATAAGCTAAACGCAAAACCGAATGACCCACGTGCAGAAGGTTATTTTGAAAAAATAGCTAAAACTTCTGGAGCAACTCCTACTTACGAGCTTTATGTAAATGGTGTTAGTCCTCAAAGTCAAAACTATTCTTATTCAGCATTACTTGATATCAGTAATCCAATATTCCTGTTAAGCTACCACGAACTATTGTTCATCAAAGCTGAAGCAGAAGCAAGAAGCTCAGCTGCTGTTACAAGCACTGCTAGTTTGACTGCAGCTGTAAATGCAGCTTTCAATAAAGATGAGGCTACTAACTTTGCAAGTACAAATGCAGCAACTTATGTTGCAGGTTTAAACATTGTAACCAATGCTGATTTACTTAGAGAGATTGCTGTACAAAAGTATTTTTCTTTCTACGAAAACGAATCTGTTGAGGCATACAATGACTACAGACGTTTATTAGCAATGTACGGTTCAGCTGCTGCACATCCAATTCAATTGGCTAATCCTCTTAATGCTACTCAGTTTCCACTTAGATTACCTTATGGAGATTCTGATGTATCAACAAATGACAAGGTTAAAGCTGCATTTGGAGACGGTAATTACGTATATACTGAAAAAGTTTGGTGGGCTGGTGGAACTCGTTAATTCTTCTACAAACATCAAAAATTTAATACAATTAAAACCATCCCATTCGGGATGGTTTTTTTTTATATAAACATAATACCTATATTTGTCCCATGGAAAAAGAACATCAAATTTTTGGAATTAGAGCCATTATAGAAGCTATTCAGGCAGGAAAAGAAGTCGACAAAGTATTTATACAAAAAGAGATTTCTGGAGAGTTAATGAAAGATTTAATGAAAGTGATGAAACGCGCTAACATTAATTTCTCTTACGTACCGGTAGAAAAACTAAATCGCTTAACACCAAATAACCATCAGGGAGCTGTGGCTACCATCTCTCCTATTGGATTTATAGAACTGGAACATTTAGTTGAATCGACTATTACATCTGGTTCAAAACCTTTATTTTTAATTTTAGACCAAATTTCTGATGCCCGTAATTTTGGAGCAATTATCAGAACTGCAGAATGCACAGGTGTAAACGGAATCATTGTTCAAAAAGCAGGTTCTGCTCCAGTTAACGGAGATACTGTTAAAACATCTGCAGGAGCAGTATTTAATGTTCCGATTTGCAAAGTGGAGCACATCAAAGATGCAATTTTCTACCTTCAGGGATCTGGAATTAAAACAGTTGCTGCAACTGAAAAAACAGATCAGAATATTTACGATATCGCGCTTAACGAACCCATAGCCATAATTATGGGATCTGAAGACAGAGGAATAAATCCTTCGGTACTTAAAATTGTAGACGAAAAGGCAAAATTACCAATGTTCGGTTCAATAGGATCATTAAACGTTTCTGTTGCCTGCGGAGCATTTTTATACGAGGCTGTACGACAAAGAAGTTAATCGTAATTACATACGATAATGCATAAATATATCATGAATGACTTTAAGATGTACTCATAATATATTAACACAAAAAATCTGTTGCTGGTTTGTAATTATGCTAATTACAAACTTAAGCTTCGGACAAACTACTACTTACGGACAATCCTGGAATGAAATACAATTTACTACAGCTATAAACGAAAAATGGTCTACCGAAGTAGACATTGGTTCTACTTATAGCAGTACCGCAACTAATTCGAACCTCTTTGAGCAAAATATTCAAAAATCACTAAGAGGCTGGGGACACTATTACTTAACGCCCCGTTGGAAATTATCCTCCTTTATTGCTTATTACGATAATAAAGATGTACCTGAAATAGGACAGTTTAAGTCGCCAGAATGGAGGTATGCTTTACAAGGCATTTATTATTTCCATAAAACAGGCTACACCTTGAGTACCAGAATGAGATTTGAGCTGCGCCATATGCGAAATGGTGATGATGATTATGAAAATGTTATTCGGTACCGTCAACAAATCAAATACATAAAACCCTTAAATAGTAAGGTTTTAAGACAAGGTGTTGTTTATGCCCTTGTTTCAGATGAGCTTTACTTTAAATCAGAAACCAAAGTTACAGGTTTAAGCTTTTTTGACCGAAACAGGTTAATAGTGGGCGCCGGTTATCTATTTACAGAAGATGTTCAGGTAGAGTTAACTTATGCTAATGAATATTTACCACGAGATAAAGAAAATCAAATTGTAAATGCAGCTTCGCTCACTATTACCTTCAATAATTTATTTAGAAATCTGAAGAAAAAATTCTCGCATACAGAAATTTCTACAACTGAAGATTAGATTATTCGCCATCTGTCTTCAAAAAGCATTTCAATTGCTCCATTATTGCTTCCTTGTGCAATTTGAAATTATAACTTCGAACAAATTCTGTTCCTTGCATATTGATCTCAGCGACAATTGCTTCATATTTAGAAAAAGCCTCTATGTCTTTATCATCCATTAAATATAAAACCTGCATAACCGAATCATTATTAATATATTGAGTATCATAATGTGTTAGTTTATACTGATTTTTATCGGCTAGGTGAATAATTAGATCGTCCTTAATTTTTTTTCCTTCTTTTTTAGAAGGAAATGGTGAAGGCCTTAAAGCTACAAAATAATGCTCCTTATCTGTTACAATATTGATTTTCAATGATTTAGATTTTGTGATATAAAAATTGGCAGGATCGAAAAAATAAATCATAGTTCCATCTGCCAATACTTTGTTTTTCACCTCACACTGAGCAAACAAGTTTGAACCGGCAAAAACAAATAAAAATAATATTGTTAATCCTCTTTTTCTCATAAAGCCCTATTTATTAACTAAGTAGCACCAACAAAAATAATCATTTTAAATCAAATATTATATTTTACCACTTCTATTGATCTGAATTTGTTTTAGTTATAATATATTTAACGGTAACATCAGAATGATAATAATTAGATGAAAGCTCTTCGACATCATCTTCAGGAACTTCTGTATTGACAAAATTACCATTTTCGTCGAAGTGTTTCATAAAAGCATCTTCTTCAGGATTAAACCCCGGCTTTTGCCAATCATAAATAATTGGCTTTGTATACTCAGGCGTTTTATATAAAAAAGACATTACTAATCCCGTGATAAAACCGGCCAGATGTCCTTCCCAGGAAATCGTTTTATCTACCTCCGGAAATACATACCAAATCATTCCTCCGTAAAGCAAAATAACAGATAGTGAAAGCGCAACTAAACGATAGTAACGCGTTTGAATACCTGTAAAAAAGATAAAACTCACCAAAACATAAATTAATCCACTGGCGCCAATGTGAAAATTCTCCCGGCCAATAAGCCAGGTAATCAAACCAGAAAACAAAATTCCGTAACCAATAACGGGTAATGCTTGTTTTGGATAAAAAAATTGCAAAGCAGCTAATAATACCAAAAGCGGAATAGAATTATTATAGAGATGACTGAGATTTTCATGAATAAACGGACTAAAAAGAACGCCTTGTAAACCTGAAAAGTCACGAGGGTAAATTCCATTTTTGTAAAAGTCAAAATCAAAACGAATTTGGAGCCAATAAATAATCCACAAAAAAAGAACAAAAAAAAGTGGAAGGCCAATTACGGCATTCGAAAATTTAAACTGATTATCATTCATTGTTTTGCAAATAAGGTTAACAATTAAATATCAAAAAACTGTCCAAACAAAATTTACTGATAATATGTCAGATGATTTCGTAATTTCTTTTACACACTATTTTATATGTTAGCGAAAAGTGAAACGATATCTGGAAATAATATAAGGAATCATACTAATAACTTCTTTAACTTTAAAATTAATCTGAAAATAGTAATTTTACAAAATGGAAGCACCTTTAGCCGAGCGTATTCGCCCACAGCAATTAGAAGATTATATTAGTCAAAGTCATTTGGTGGGACCGAATGGCTCATTAACGCAACAAATTTCAAAAGGAATTATTCCGTCATTAATATTCTGGGGGCCGCCGGGAACAGGAAAAACAACGTTGGCGCAAATTATTGCGCAAGAGTCGAAGCGTCCTTTTTATATTTTGAGTGCTATAAATTCAGGTGTTAAGGACATTCGCGATGTTATTGAAAAAGCCAAACAAAGCGGAGGATTATTTACGGCCAAGAATCCAATTTTATTTATTGATGAGATTCATCGTTTTAGCAAATCACAACAAGATTCACTTTTGGCTGCTGTAGAAAAAGGCTGGATTACGCTAATTGGTGCAACGACAGAAAATCCGAGTTTTGAAGTCATCCCTGCACTATTGTCACGTTGCCAGGTTTATATTTTAAATGCTTTTACCAAAGCAGATTTAGAAGCTTTGTTACATCGCGCCATGAAAACAGATGCTTATATGGCATCTAAAAACATTGTACTAAAAGAAACAGAAGCACTGCTGCGCCTTTCAGGAGGAGACGGAAGAAAATTACTGAATATTTTTGAACTTGTTGTAAATGCGTCTGCAGGCGATGAAATCGTTATCACTAACGATCGTGTTTTTGCATTGGTACAGCAAAATACTGTTTTGTATGACAAAAGTGGTGAGCAGCATTATGACATTGTATCTGCATTTATCAAATCAATTCGAGGCAGTGATCCAAACGGTGCAGTTTATTGGTTGGCCAGAATGATCGAAGGTGGCGAGGATGTTAAATTTATTGCGCGAAGAATGCTTATTCTGTCTAGTGAAGATATCGGAAATGCAAACCCAACTGCCTTTATAATGGCCAATAATACTTTTCAGGCTGTTACTACAATAGGGTATCCTGAAAGCAGAATTATTTTGAGCCAATGCGCTATTTATCTGGCTACTTCGCCAAAAAGTAATGCCTCGTATATGGCAATAGGAAATGCGCAGCAATTGGTGAAACAAACAGGCGATTTGCCAGTTCCGATTCATTTAAGAAACGCACCCACAAAATTAATGAAGGAATTGGGTTATGGTGATGATTACAAATATTCTCACGATTATGCGAATAATTTTGCGGAGCAGGAATTCTTACCAGGGGCTATAAAAGAAACGGTTCTTTATAATCCGGGAAGCAATTCAAGAGAGAATAGCAACCGCGAATTTTTAAAGAACCGTTGGAAAGATAAATATGGTTATTAGAAAGTTATTAGCGTCAGTTTTTTTAATCTGAAAAACACGCTTACTTTCTTACTCTAACCTAAAACTTAACTGAAACTTTTTCAGACACTAATTGATCATTTTTGTAATATTCAAAAAACCACTGATTGTCTTTTGCATTCAAAGATCCTTGAATCCCATCTTTTATTGCTATAAATGAATCAGGACGTGATGTTTTTAGCAACTTCATGACCACTTTTGGTGTTTTGTCAATTAACTGATATCCGTTTTCTGTTGGTTGTGCATACAACAAATTAGGATCTTTTACATCAGCAACAGGAGCAGATACCACTGCAGCAGCAGGAGAGGCAACAGAAGTAGCTACCGGAGCTGATGTCTGAACTGCTTTTGTAGTGTTAACAGTTTTACCATTATACTTATAATGTAGAGCATTTATAGAGACAAATGCCAAATCAAGACATTCTCTATAAGCAACTTCATAATCTTTTTCTTTACTTTTTCCAATGTCAGAAGTCCAGATCACTTTTCCGTAACAATCTTTAAACTCTACAAAAAGTTTAGTGACTAAAAAACCACTTTCTTTTTTAACATCTACATATAAAAGTTCACAACGGTCTGCAAAACCAGCCGGAAGTTCTTCATTTCCGTAAAAAGCCTGAAATCCGGCTTTATTTAAATTGGCCTTCGTCATTGTCGACATTCTATACTGGTTTTCTGATTTAAGAAAATCATATTTCAACGGCACGATCACTGCTTTGTAATCATTAACGTTTTGCGAAAATCCAATAACTGAAACAAGAAGCGCAATCAACAAAAATTTAATTCTCATAATTATAAATATTTTTTAAGTTCTAATAAATGGTTTATTTGTTTAATAGTATCCGGAGTTTCTACTTTCTTTTCATTAAAAAATATAGCATCCAAACCAGCATTCAATGCGCCGTTAACATCGGCATCCAGACAATCGCCAATCATGATACTATTCTCTTTTGAAGTATTAGCAACATTTATGGCATAATCAAAGATAATACTATTTGGCTTTTTTACACCTGCCAATTCAGAATTTGTAATTGTAGTAAAATAACCGGAAAGTAATGCATTGCTTATTTTCTTATCCTGCACACTGGCAAAACCATTGGTAACGATATGTAACCTGTATTTTGTTTTTAAGTAGTCTAAAACCTCGATTGCACCATCAAACAGATGATTATTATCGGTTAAAAACTCAATATAATCTTCGGCAATCTGGTTGATATCTGCATCTGTAATTGTAAGATTCAGCGCATCAAAAGAAAATTTTAATCGGTTATAACGCAATTCCTGATGCGTAATTTTATCGTGCTGATACAATTTCCAACATTCCTGATTTATTGGCGCGTACTTTTCTATAAAATCTTCAATTTTAATTTGAGGATATTTGCTTTTAAAAATTCGATCAAAAGCTATTGCAGAGTTTTTGTCAAAATCCCAAAGTGTGTGATCCAGATCAAAAAAAACATCGGTAATTGTGGTATTCATAAGTTAAAATATTCCTTCATCTACAAAACTATAATATTTTGTTTCAGTTATAATCAAATGATCTAAAACTTTAACATCTAAACTTTCTCCCGCGAGTTTTAATCTCTTTGTTATTTCTTTATCGGCTTGACTTGGCTGTAAATTTCCTGACGGATGATTGTGGCATAAAATCAGTCCGGTAGCACCATTTTCGAGCGCTAACCTAAATACCATACGAACATCTACAACAGTTCCTGTTAAACCTCCTTTGCTTAGTTGTGCTTTAGAAATTACTTTGTTTGAATTATTCAGAAAAAGCACCCAAAATTCTTCATGCAACAATTCACCAATGATAGGCTGCATCATGTCAAAGACCAGTTTACTTGAAGTAATTTTTATCAATTCGATAGTTTCTTCTACCCTTCTGCGGCGTCCTAATTCTAATGCAGCAATGATCGTAATCGCTTTTGCCTCTCCTATTCCTTTAAAAGTCATTAATTGCTGTAATGATAATTTGGCTAAAGAGTTGAGATTATTTACACTTGACAAAATACGCCTGCTCAAGTCTACTGCGGATTCATTTCGGCTGCCGGAACCAATTAAAATGGCTATTAACTCGGCATTGCTTAGTGACTCCTTGCCTTTTAGCATTAATTTCTCGCGCGGGCGATCTTCTTCTGACCAATCTGATATTGGAAAATAATTTTCATTCATTACCTAACTCTTAAAAAGGCTAAGTTATTTAAAAATAAGAAAAATCATTCAAAAATATATTTGTATTTTTAAAATCCTTAAATTTAGAACCGAATGCACTATTGATCAGAACATAGCCAAAGCAAAAATGAAATCACTATACCTCGTTCTCTTTATTCTATTTTTTTGCAGTTGTAATCAGTCTCAAAAGCGAATGTCTATACTTGGAGAAAATCAAGCTGTTGCTAAAACTTTTGAAGAGAAATTATCAGAGGCTGCAATTTCCATTATCGATCCGTCAATAGATTATGATCCTGCCTATTTTTCTATACCTTATCCTAATGGAGATGTTCCTCCCAACAAAGGCGTTTGCACTGATGTTATTATTCGGTCTTATCGAAAATTAGGGATTGATCTGCAAAAAGAAGTGCATGAAGATATGATAGAAAATTTTGCAAAATATCCGAATTTGCAAAAATGGGGAATGACTAAAACAGATACCAACATTGATCATAGGAGGGTTCCAAACTTGGAAATATTTTTTGAAAGAAAAGGAGACAAACTTCCCATAACAAAAAATCCTCTTGATTATAAAACAGGAGATATTGTAACCTGGCTTATTAATGACAAACTTCCACATATTGGCATTGTTACCAACAGAAAATCATCCGATGGAAAAAGAAATCTAATCGTACATAATGTGGGCAACGGACAGGTTCTTCAGGATTGTTTGTTTGAATATACGATTGTAGGGCATTACAGCTACGAGAAAATTTAATTAGATAATGTGCCGTTTAGATAATTTTAAAAAAAATGCCAATTGCTTAACGCAATCGGCACCTTATATAATTGTCTAATTGACTAATTCTCTACTTTATCAACTCTTTCACTTCATCAAAATTTAATCCACCATAATTTCCGGAGCTCATCAATAACAGAGCAGAATTTTCAAGATTTAAGTTGAATAAATATTCTTTGAATTCAGTTGGACTCGTATAAATAATTAAATCTTTTCTATTGAAAGAAGTTGCAATTTGCTCGTAAGTCACTTCTTCCAACTGTTTGATTTTTACAGCATCGGGAGAATAAAATACCACCGCAACATCTGCATATTCGAGAGCGCCTTCATATTCTTTTAAAAATTCGGCATTTAAGCTACTATAAGTATGCAATTCTAAACAAGCTACCAAAGTTCTGTTTGGATATTGTTCCTTAACCGCTTTTGTAGTTGCAGCAACTTTACTTGGCGAATGTGCAAAATCTTTATAGGCAACTTTTCCTTTTCCTTCGGCAATTTTTTCCAAACGTTTAGATGCGCCTTTAAAACTGGCAATTGCTTCATAAAAATCGGCTTCATCGACTCCCATGTTTTGGCAAATCCATTTTGCTCCGGCAAGATTATTTAAATTGTGTGCTCCAAAAACTTCAATAGGCATATCCCCTTCTGGAGTTTTCAATAAAGTTACGCCATCGCTAACAGTATATTCAGGAGTATGGTAGGCTAGTTTACGTATCGGATTTGCTGCAGCTTCAGAAACACGCTTTACCTCAGGATCATTTTCATTATAAACTAAAATTCCTCCATTTGTAATTTTCTGGATAAAAATCTCAAATTGCTCTACATAATTTTCATATGTTGGAAAAACATTAATATGATCCCATGCAATTCCTGAAATTAATGCGATATTGGGTTGATACAAATGAAACTTCGGACGACGGTCAATTGGAGAAGACAAATACTCATCGCCTTCCAAAACCATAAAATCATTTTCTTCGGTAAGATGTACCATCGTATCAAAACCTTCGAGCTGTGCTCCTACCATGTAATCAACTTCGATATTATGATAATGCATAACGTGCAGAATCATAGAAGTAATGGTTGTTTTTCCGTGAGAACCTCCAATTACAACACGCGTTTTATTTTTAGATTGTTCGTATAAAAATTCAGGATACGAATAAATGGTAAGACCCAATTCCTGTGCTTTCAACAATTCAGGATTATCGGCTTTTGCATGCATTCCTAAAATAATCGCATCAATATCGGCCGTTATTTTTTCTGGAAACCATCCCATTTCAGCAGGCAGAATTCCTTTTTTATCTAATCTAGATTTTGACGGCTCAAAAATAGCATCATCACTACCTGTTACCTGATATCCTTTATTATGTAATGCTAATGCCAAATTGTGCATTGCGCTTCCGCCTATAGCGATGAAATGTGTTTTCATTTAAAATGTTTAATCGTTAAACTGTTGAATCGGTTAATCGAAATAGCCAATAACTAACAAAACCTAAATAATATTTTTCAAAAATAAGTAAATATAAAATGTGTTATTTGGTTTTGGAGATAAATTAGTAATTTGTACAAAATTTATTTTAACAGCCTCCCAACCTTTGTCATAAAACAACGCTCTTATATACTAAAACCAACTTATGAAAAAACTATTATTTGTTTTCCTATTGCTTTCTACAGCACTATCTGCACAACAAAATGATAAAAAGTGGATAAAAGTTGTCGACTATGAAAATAAGGGCAAAATAAAATCGGCAAGTAAAATAGTCGACAAAATTTACAAAAAAGCACTTACGGATAAAAATGAGGTTGAAATGATAAAATGTTTTTTTTATCATTCGAAGTATTTACAAGTTTTAGATGAAGATGCTCAAAGGAAGATTTTAACCAATCTTAAAAACAATATAAATAGAGTTTCTATACCGTCAAAAGCAATATTGAATTTAGTTTATGCAAAATCCTTAAGCAATTATTCTATTTATGGCGACGCTTATGCAGTGGTAGATAGTGCCGCTGCATTTGTAGATAGCGCTGCTGCCGTGATTGACAGTGCTTCTTTTGAAGAAAGTGATGCTATTGCTGTCGTTGATACAGTAGCTGTTGCTGAAGATGAAAATGTTGATTTTACATCTGAGAAAGAAATAATAGCTCGTTTTGATAAAACATTAGAAAATGAAGCCATTCTTAAAGCGACTCCTTTAACCAATTATCAGGGAATTTTTGAGTTCCTGACTTTAGAAAAATTAAAAACCGAAAACTTATATGAGTTTTTACTTAAAGAAAATATTACTTTTTTTACAGGAAAAATAAAAAGATGGCAAGTCGATAATAATGAATTTTTAAAATATAAAAACGAGTTATTCGGAAATTCTCAAACTTTTTTGAAACTTAATTTAAGTTTTATAACCGAGCAAAATTTAAGGAAAGTATTGTCTTTATACCAAAAGTTAGAGTCAGGCAATCCATCGGCAGAAAACCAATTTGATCGTATTATTTTTTGCAGTGATTATGTGATTAATCAAAATGACGATTTAGCTCAAGTTCTGAACGAGCTTCAGAATAAATCAACTGATAAAATTCTTACTCAAAAAATTCTATTAAAAAAAGCAGAAATTCTGTTGAGTCAGGCCTCAAAGCAATTACACCCCGATTATAATATTGAAGCCATAAAACTATTAGGCAAAATTCAGAAAATAGACAATCAGTCTAATACAGCCAAAAGTGCTGTAAACCAAAAGTCTTTAATACTAGAAAAAGCGCTCGATATTCAGCTTCAAAAATACAGCTACAGTAATGAAAGTACGAGAGCTTTTCTAACCTATAAAAACCTAAATCGCCTGAATATTTCTTTTTATAAAATAAATCAAAAAAAACTAAAAGAAATTAATGATTCCAGATTTAATAAGGATAGTATAACGCCTCTAATTATAAAGGGCCAAAGTAAAATTGTCTCTCAAGAATATACGCTTCAAAACAAAAATGACTTTTTTCAATACACTACAGAAGTTCTTTTACCCCAATTAGAAACCGGAAGCTATTTGGTTTATTTTGAAAGCGATTCAGATAAAAAAAATGAAAAAGCCTTTGCTTCTGAAACCATAACAATTTCAAATCTGAGCATTTTATCTTATCAGGAAGAAAATAGACAAAACTTTCAGGTTCTGGATCGAAAAACAGGAAAACCTTTAGAAAACGTAACAGTCAAAACAAAAGATTATACGCTCAGAACAAATTCAAACGGACTGGCTTCTCATATTGGACCAAATAACAATAATTACACTAATCATATTGAATTTTCATTAGAAAATGACACGATCATACCTGAAGAAAATTACATCAAATACACGCAGGAATATAATCCAGCGAAGGACGATATTTTAAATGTAAAAGTTGAGTTTTATTTAGATCGTGCCATTTATCGTCCGGGACAAAAAGTTTATTACAAGGGAATTGCCATTCAAAAACAAAAAGGCAAAACCAGTATTGTTGCCAACACTTCTTTCAAAATAAGCATTAAGGACAGCAATTATCAGGAATTTAAAAAATTTGAAGTAACGACTAATGAATTTGGTTCTTTCGCCGGTGATTTTGATTTGCCAAAAACAGGTTTAACTGGGAATTACCAAATTCGAATTGAAAAACCTGAAGACAAATCAAATGAGTTTTGGAACAAAGTAACTCTTGAAAATTCATTAGCAAATTTTAGTGTTGAAGAATATAAACGCCCAAAATTCAAAGTAGATTTTGATCCTAAAAAAGAAAGTTATCAAATAAATCAGTCTATTAAAGTAAACGGAACAGCGAAGGCATTTGCAGGAAGCAACATTTCTGATGCTAAAGTGACCTATACAATTAAGCGCTATTTAAGTTATTTTAGAAATTATTACGGACAGGAACAAAATGAAACAATTGCTACTGGCGAAACCAAAACCGATGCTTCGGGAAAATTCGTAATCGAGTTTGTTGCTCAACCTTCAAAAAAGGCAATAAAAGAACAACTGCCAGTTTTCAATTATCGAGTAACCGCAAATGTTACCGATATTAATGGAGAAACGCACACGTCTGAAACTATTGTAAAAGTAGGTTTTCATAATTTGATTATTGATATAGCTGTTCCTAAAGTTATCGAAACCAAAAACAAGAATGAAATCACACTTAAAAGTACCAATTTAAACGGTGAATTTTTGGCTGCCAAGGGTGAACTTAAAATGTATTTTATAAGTCCGTTTGCGAATAAATTCAAAGAAGCTGTTTTTCCAAAACCTGAAATCGAAACTATTTCAACATTAGATTTTGAACGCTTGTTCCCTTATGAAATTCGCGAACAAAATAATGCAGAAAAATCAACTGAGGTTTTAGTTTTTACTAAAAAAATAGACACTCAAAAAGATAAAAAAATTGCACTAGATTTTATTTCAAATTATAAATCAGGAAACTATAAAATTGTTTTTTCATCAAAAGACAGTTTCAATAATGCTATAGAATCGGTTTCTAGTTTTCAGATCAAACAAAGCAAAGACAAATTTAATCCGGCTAAATTATTTACCGCAGAGCAAATAAACGCCGACCCTAAAAAAGACGGATTTATTGAAGTTAAATTATCTTCTGTAGTTCCGGATTTATATATCTCTACAAATGCAAATTACGAAAACAAGAAATATTTTGAAAACACGTATCATTTACAAAACAATGAAATTACAATAAAAATTCCCTTAAAAAATGAATTTGAAAAATCGATAGGTTTAGATTTCGAAAGTATTTTTGAGAATGATATTTTCGTTGATGAATTAGACGTCATATTAAAAGCAGAAGAATCTAAACTAGAACTACTTGTTGAAAGTTTTAGAAATAAAATCGAACCCGGAAGCAATGAAAAATGGTCGTTTAAACTAAAAGCAATCAATGCAAAAACCGAAGCAGAAGTATTAGCTTCTATGTATGACAGTTCCCTAGATCAATTTGCAAAAACAGACTGGAATTCTTTATATATCAATAAATATCGTTACAATATAAATAATTACAGATCCCATTTAGGCTTTGAAAAAAGCTATGTTACCTTGAGAAATTTAAATCAAGTGCAGCTTTTAAGTACTTTCCGTGAAGAAGAAACAAAATTAAACTGGTTTGGATTCGACATTAATCACAGCCGATATGGAACAAATCTTTCTCTAACAACTTATAATTTAAAAGGAGATCCCGATGCTGCTTTAACCGTTGATGAAACTGTTTATTACTCTGCCGGCGTAAGTGCAGATAAGGTGATGTTCGCAAGACCCGTACTTGTTCAATCTAAGGATTCTGTTGCATATTATTTTCAAACTAAAAAACTACTATATACTCCTGGAACAAAAATCATGAGAGGTATGACTTCATTAGTTATTGATGCTGCAACTTTATACATTATTGATGGAGAAATATCTTCTGAAAGAAATTTTAAAAAGATAAATCCTGAAGATATTGTTTCTTTAGATTTCTTAACTGGAGAAAAAGCAACAGCAATTTACGGAAGCAGGGCCGCAAACGGCGTCATAGTAGTTACAACCAAAAAAGCTCTGGAAGACTTAAAGCAAGTCAAGTCCAGAAAAAACTTATCTGAGACTGCTTTCTTTTTACCTAATTTAAGAACCGATGCAAACGGAAGAGTAAGTTTTGATTTTACTTCTCCGGAAGCTCTCACCGCGTGGAAATTTCGTTTGTTTGCGCACAATAAAGATGCTGTTTACGGATATTTGGAGAAAAGTGTAGTGACTCAAAAAGAATTGATGGTTTTACCCAATTTTCCGCGTTTTTTTAGAGAGAAGGACACGATTGTAATTTCTGCCAAAATTTCGAATATAACGGATAAAGCCAAAACCGGAGTAGCAATGCTTGAGCTCTTTGATGCTTCAAACATGAAACGCCTGGATACAAAAATGCTCAACGCAAAAAACGTGAGAAATTTTACCGTTGGTGCTTTTGGCAATACTACGGCAACATGGACAATTGCAATTCCAGAAGGAGTACAGGGAATTCATTACAACATCGTAGCCAAATCCGGAAATTTCTCTGATGGAGAGGCAAATATACTTCCGGTGTTGACAAATAATACGCTGGTTACCGAAAGTATTCCAATTTGGGTTCGTGAGAATTCAACCAGAGAATACACTTTTGAGAATTTAAAAAATAGCAATTCGAGCACTTTAAAAAATCATCAGCTTACTTTAGAATACACTTCCAATCCGTCCTGGATTGCAATTCAGTCTTTGCCTTATTTAATGGAATATGAACATGAGTGTGCAGAGCAGACTTTTGCCCGTTTTTATGCCAATGCTTTGGCTTCAGAAATTATTTCGAGTAATCCAAAAATTGCAACTGTTTTTGAAAACTGGAGAAAAACTGGAGGTTTGCTTCCAAAAATAGAAGAAAATGAAGAATTAAAATCACTTATGCTAGCCGAAACACCTTGGGTTACCGATGCTACAAGCGAAGAAAGTAAGAAAAAAAATCTAGCACTTTTGTTTGCTTTGGAGAAAATGAAAACTTCACAAGAAGCTACTTTCGCAAAATTAAAACAAAAACAAAAATCTTCAGGTGGATTTTCATGGTTTGACGGAAGTGACGAAAACGAATATATTACCAGACACATCTTGGCCGGCTTAGGACATTTATCTAAACTGAATAAAACCACAGAAAATGATTCAAGAATTGATGAAGTTGCCAAAAGCGGAATTCCATTTCTGGATCGCAAATTTTTAGAGTATTATAAAAATCAGACTAAAAATATGCAAAAAACGGACAAACTTATCTGGGTTAATCCGTATTCTGATTTGCATTATCTCTATACGAGAAGCTTTTATTTAGATAAATATCCGCTTTCTGATACATTGAAAAAAGCAACAAAATTATATCTGGAAACCGCCAAAAAAGACTGGCTGAACTATTCTCTTTACGAAAAAGGATTAGCCGCTTTGACCTTAAACCGTTTTGGAGAAAAAGATTCGGCTAAAAAAATCCTCGAAAGCTTAAAAGAAACTTCATCTAACAATGAAGATTGGGGAATGTACTGGATCGCCAACAAATCAGGCTGGAATTGGTATCAGGCGCCAATAGAAACTCAGGCTTTATTGATCGAGGCTTTCGCCGAAGTAAATCAGGATACAAAATCTGTAGATGCGATGAAAGTCTGGCTATTAAAAAACAAGCAAACTAAAAACTGGCCCACCACAAAATCTACTACCGAAGCTGTTTATGCGCTCTTGATGCAGGGCAACGATTGGCTTTCCGTAAAAGACAATACCGTTATTAAAATTGGAGATGAAAAAATTCTAACCCAAAAACTGGCAGATAGCGAAAAAGAAGCAGAAACAGGTTATATCAAACTGAATTGGAAAGCCGATGAAATAAAAAAAGATATGTCTTCAATAAGTATTCAAAACAAATCGAAGGTTCCGGAATTTGGCGGTGTATATTGGCAGTATTTTGAAGATCTGGATAAAATTAAAAATAATTCGGGTGCCGTTTTATCGGTTTCAAAAGAATTGTATTTAAAGAAAAATGAATCAAAAGGCGATATTCTAGAACGCATTACGAGTAAAAATCCTTTAAAAACAGGCGATTTAGTTACCGTACGATTAATTATCAAATCTAAAGAGGACATGGAATTTGTGCATCTAAAAGATATGAGAGCTTCTTGCTTTGAACCCGTAAATGTGCTTTCAGAATATCAATACAAAAATGCCTTAGGATATTATATGAGCACAAAAGATGCCGCAACGCATTTCTTCTTTGATCAAATCAACAAAGGAACTTATGTAATAGAGTATGATATAAGAGTAAACAACAGCGGTGAATTCTCAAACGGAATTACCACAATTGAAAGTATGTATGCACCGGAATTCTCAAGTCATACAAAGGGCATTCGGGTAAAAGTGAATTAAATAAGCGATTCTCAGAACATCTGTCAGGGCGACTGGAGTCGAAGCCCTTTCATGTAAAGCCTTCGTATCCGATCAGAGTGACAATTTTCCAAAATAAAGAACAATAAAAAACCCGACAGATTTAAAATCTGTCGGGTTTACTTTTGTAAAATAAATTGAAATTATTTAGTAATCGTCAATTCATCAATAATATTTTTAGCTCCGGCGTATTTGTCAATAATCCAAAGTACATAACGAATATCAACGTTAATAGTTCTTTGCAATTTTGGATCAAATATAACATCTCCGGCCATAGCTTCGATGTTACCATCAAAAGCAATTCCTATTAATTCTCCTTTTCCGTTAAGAACCGGTGAACCAGAATTTCCTCCTGTAATATCATTATCTGTCAAAAAGTTTACTGGCATATATCCTGCTTTATCAGCATATTGTCCGTAATCTTTTGCTTTGTTTAATTCTAACAAACGTTTTGGCAAATCAAATTCCTGATCTCCTGCTTTATACTTTTTCACCATACTTTCCATGGTTGTGTAATTATTGATCGTGGCATCATTGCGAGGATCCGCAGGCAAAGCGCGAACTTTTCCGTAAGTCAATCTCAATGTAGAGTTCGCATCCGGATATTTTACCGCATTTAACTTTGATTCTCTTAAACCTTCAACCAATTCGCGATAAGCAGTTGCAAAACCATCATCTGCTTTTGCCTGATCGTCTGTTTTAGCACGGTATTTTGTCATTAAATCATTAGAAAGAATATACAACGGATCGTGTACAATCGCCAATGGCTTTGGATCTGCCAAAAATGCCAATATTTTTTCTTTTGTTGTAAAATAACTAATTTCTGTTGCTTTTGCTACGTCTGCAGTAAAGTCACCATTATTTGCAGCTTTCATCTTTGCAATTTCTGTAGCAAGTCCGTACTCTGCAGCTTTAGCTGCGTATAAATTTAACTGAGCTGTTAAAACATCTTTTTCTAATGGTGCATAAAATTCACCATAGATACTTTCTACCATTGCGTTAATTTTAGGAAGCATTTCTGCTTTCTTCGCATCATTTTCTTTGTAGTAAGCAATTAATGCGTTTCCTAAGTTTGCAGGTCCGGTGGCATAACTTGAAGTACGTAAAAGTTGTGTCAAATAATTGTCGTGACGTGCTTTTAAGTTTGTTTCTCTGTAATAATCATTAATAGTAGGTATTACATTTTCATACTTTTCTTTATTAGCCGGTTTCATTGCCCACTCATAGAATTTATCCTCTTGCAGTGTTTTAGCATCTACTGTTCCTGCTTTTGTCAAAGCATCGATCATTCCCTGACGGTTTTTCCAGTAATTGGCTGTCGAAGCATATTTAGACGCGTATTGCAAACGAACTGTTGCATCTTTATCCATATACTTTTTCATTTGGTCCATTCCGGTTTTTGCACCTTCAACCCATGCAGGATAAGCATATTTAATGTTTTGCTCAATTCCGCCTGCTGGCATCCAACGGTTTGTTCTTCCGGGATAACCTAAAATCATCGCGAAATCATTTTCTTTCACACCTTTAATACTTACAGGTAAGTAATGTTTCGGTTGCAAAGGCACATTATTTTTAGAATATTCAGCCGGATTTCCGTTTTTGTCTGCATATACTCTAAACATAGAGAAATCTCCGGTTTGACGAGGCCACTCCCAGTTGTCTGTATCTCCTCCAAATTTACCAACACTTTCCGGAGGCGTTCCTACTAAACGAACATCTGTGTAATCCTGATAAACAAAATAGTAATATTCATTTCCCTGAAAGAAAGGACGAACAGAAACGGTATATTTGCCGCCTTCGTTATTTTCTTTTTCAATCAAAGCAATTTCCTGCTGAATGATCTTGTTTCTTTCTGTCTCGGTCATATTATCATTTACTTTTGATAAAATTCTTTTCGAAACATCATCCATTCGAACAAAGAAACGCACGTATAACGATTTTGGTTTCATTTCGGCACTTTTATCTTTTGCCCAGAAACCATCTTTAAGGTAGTTTTGTTCTGCAGTAGAAAGTTCTGCAATGGCATTGTATCCGCAGTGGTGGTTCGTTAAAACCAATCCTTCTTTTGAAACAATTTCGGCAGTACAACCACCATTAAATTGTACAATAGCATCTTTTAAACTATGATGGTTAATACTGTAAATTTCTTCGGCTGTTAGTTGTAAGCCCATTTTTTCCATATCTCTATGGTTCAATCTTTCGATAAACATCAAGAACCACATTCCTTCATCTGCTCTTACAGGAAAAGCCATCAGGCACATGGTCAAGAATAAAATTATTTTTTTCATGTTATTTTATTTAGTCCTGCGAATATAATTCATTTTCGCAAAAAAAATAAGTAAGACAATCAAAAACAAAATATATTAAATAAAAGGAAAGATGATTTTGCGAAATTCATAATTCGACAAAGCATTCTATATTTACAAATGGTGTACTATAAATCTCATATAACTATTAAAATAAACCAATTAATTAATAGCAATTGCCAAAAATTAGCACAATTTGTAAAAATTAACTTTCATAATAAAATTAACATTCTAAATTATTTCTTACAAAAAGTATTCGATTACATTTGTCATTCAATTTTTAAATAAGAAATAAAAATGAAAAAATTATTAGTTGCTGTTGTACTACTATTGACAACATTGGCAAGTGCTCAAAAAAATTCTGTATTAGTAGGTGGAAATGTTGGATTTTCATCTGAGAAAATTGGGGATTCTAAATTAGAAAATTTTGAATTCGCACCAAAGGTCGGATATCAATTTGCTGATAATTGGACTCTTGGAGTTGAAGGATCTATTATGAATGTAAAAACAAAAGGTTTTGACAGTACTGAAAAGTACAAAATCGGTGGGTTTGTACGTTACGCTGTGCCTCTTTCTGATCTTTTTGCATTTTATACTGATTTAGGCGTGGGTTATCAAAGTACTTCTTTGAACGACGCAAAGGGAATGTATGCCAGCTTAACTCCAGCATTATTCATTAACATGAAGAGAGGATTTGGTTTAAACTTTTCTATTGGTGGAATTAACTATGATAATTTAGATGGTAAAAATGATCCAAGACAAGAGCGTTTAGGCTTTAATTTTGGAAAAACTTTGAACATTGGAATTTCTAAAAATTTCGGACTGTAATTTAGTTTTAACTACAAACTGAAATAATTTTGTTTTTTTTCGTTGAAAAACAAAAAACCCGACAATCTAAATTGTCGGGTTTCTGTTTTTATAAATGTCTTGTTTATTCGTTTAGCATTTTCCAAAGTTTATCCTTCAGATCAGTTAAACCTTGTTGTGCTACTGATGAAATAAACATATAAGGAATATCTTTAAAAGCCACATCCAATTCTACTTTCAGTTCTGCTTTCAATTCATCATCTAGCATATCACATTTTGAGATTACCAAAAGACGTTCTTTATCCAGCATTTCCGGATTGTATTTTGTCAATTCGTTTACCAAAATATCATATTCTCCTTTAATGTCCGGAGTATCTACCGGAACCAGAAACAATAAGGTAGAGTTACGCTCAATATGTCTTAAGAAATAATGTCCAAGACCTTTTCCTTCTGCAGCACCTTCAATAATTCCGGGAATATCAGCAATTACAAAAGATTGATAATCTCTGTAAGCTACAATTCCTAAGTTTGGTTTTAAAGTTGTAAAAGGATAGTCGGCAATTTTAGGTTTTGCTGAAGTTAGTACAGACAATAAAGTCGATTTTCCTGCATTAGGAAAACCTACTAAACCAACATCTGCCAGAACTTTCAATTCTAATATAACATCCATTTCTGCACCAGGCAAACCTGGCTGAGCATAACGTGGCGTCTGATTGGTTGAACTTCTAAAATGCCAGTTTCCTAATCCGCCCTTTCCTCCTTTTGAAAGAATTCTTTTCTCTCCGTCTTCGGTAATTTCAAATAACGTTTCTCCGGTTTCTTTATCCTTTACCACAGTACCTAATGGTACTTCGATAAATTTATCTTCTCCATCAGCTCCCGTACTACGATCTCCTCCTCCATCTCCACCGTGACCGGCTTTAATGTGTCTTGCAAATTTCAAATGAAACAGCGTCCAAAGTCCTTTATTTCCAACTAAATATACGTGTCCGCCTCGACCACCATCACCACCGTCAGGTCCGCCTTTTTCAATAAATTTCTCTCTATGTAAATGCGTAGATCCTTTTCCACCTTTTCCGGATGAAACATATATCTTAACGTAATCTACAAAATTTCCTTCTGTCATTTTCTTTTTGTTTATGTATAGTTTGCAGTTTAAATCTTCCGGTTTCAAGTTGGCGCAATGCGTTAAACCTGAAACCTGAAACGAAAAAACCTGAAACAAAATTCTCTCTATTCTTTAAGCGCTTTTACGAGCACTTTATCAATCTTTACACCGTCCATATCTAATACTTCAAGTACAAATTTTTGCCAATATAATTTTTCACCTTCTTTTGGAATATGCGAAAGCTCCGTCATTATCATTCCGCTTACGGTATTTACTTCGTAATCGTTTGTCAATTCGTCTAACTCAAAATAAGTTAGAAAATCATGCAGGGAATAATGCCCGTCAACAAGCCATGATCCATCTTCTCTTTCAATCAGCTGAAATTCATCTTTATAAAATTCAGAGGCATCTCCAACCAATGCTTCCAGAATATCGTTTAAGGTTATTATGCCCTGAAATACGCCATACTCATCAGAAACTAAAGCATAATGAACTCCTGTTCTCTTGAAATTTTCTAACGCTTTGTATGCTGTTGTCTGTTCCATTAAATAAGGAGGATCAGTCATAATTGCCGACAAATCAAAATGCTCGCTTTCTATGTTTGCAAATATATTTTTAAGGGTTACAATACCCACAATATCATCGTAGTTGTCACTGTATACCGGGTAAACGGTATGTAAATCTTCTAAAACCAGTTCTTTTATTTTAGACTTATCATCGTTTAGCGGCAACATGTCTACAGATTTTCGATGCGTCATTAACGAATTTACTTTTCTGTCGCCAATATGAAAAACACGTTCTACAATATCCTGTTCAATTTCCTGAACTTCTCCTACTTCTGTTCCTTCTTTAATAATGGCTTTAATTTCTTCTTCGGTAACTTTTCCGTCGGCTGTTGGTTTTATCTGAAGAATTTTCAATAAAAAATCTGTCGATGATGTTAAAAGCCAAATAAATGGAGCGGTTACAATCGAAACAATTTTCATTGGCATGGCTACCATTTTTGCAATCGCTTCCGGATAATTTAGCCCAATTCTTTTTGGCAGCAATTCTCCTAAAACCAGTGAGAAGAAAGTTAAAACAACTACCACGATTCCCACCGCCACTGAATGTGCATAAGGTTTTAAAACTGCAAATCCTGTTACAAATGTTTCTACATCTACGGTGATTTTGTCTCCACTATAAATACCGGTCAAAATTCCGATTAAGGTAATTCCGATTTGTACGGTTGATAAAAATTTATTTGGAGAATTCGCCAAATCGAGGGCAATTTTTGCACTCTTGTTGCCTTTTTTGGCAGCAGTTTCAAGTCTGTTTTTTCTAGCCGAAATCAGGGCAATTTCTGACATCGAAAAAACTCCGTTTAATAGTATTAGAAAAAATATTATTAGTATTTCCATTTTTAAGTTTAAAGTTAAAAGTCAAAAGTTAAATGTTTTCAGAACTTAAGCGAAGTTCCCTTTACATTTAACTTTTAACTTCGAACAGATTTTATTACAAATTATCGATAACTGATGTTAAGCGCTCTGTAATTTCTTCGATAGTTCCGATACCATTTACGGCATAAAACTTATTTTGTTCTTTATAATATCCAATCAATGGTGCTGTTTTTTCATTGTATTCCTGATATCTCACACGAATTTTTTCTTCATCCTGGTCATCCACTCTTCCGCTTGTTTTTCCTCTTTCAAGTAAACGTGCTACCAAAATTTCATCATCGGCCTCAAGGGCAATTGTAGCCGTAACACTTGAATCGATTGTTGGCAAAAATTTATCTAAAGCTTCTGCCTGATTAATTGTTCTTGGATAACCGTCGAATAAAAATCCGTTTGTTGAACCAAGGTGTTTGTTTACTTCGTCAATTAGCATTGCAGTGGTAACTTCACAAGGAACCAATTCTCCATTGTCCATAAAAACTCTCGCTTTTTTACCTAAATCTGTATCATTTTTTAAATTAAAACGAAAAATATCTCCTGTTGAAAGGTGTGTTAATTTGTATTTATCTTTTAAAAATTCTGCCTGAGTTCCTTTTCCTGCTCCCGGCTTTCCAAATAAAACAATGTTAATCATAATATGAGTGAGTGTTGTTACTTCTGTTTGTATGAGAAGTTTTAAATGAATATATAGTTGTGTGTTTTAGTATTATTCTGCCAATTTATATACTTCGGGCAAGTTTCTTCCTAAGCCGTCATAGTCTAATCCGTAGCCTACGATAAATTTATTTGGAATCCTGATTCCTACGTAATCTATTTTAATATCTTTTTTATAAGAGTCTGGTTTAAAAAACAATGTCGCTACTTTAAAATGTTTTACATTTTGTTGTTTAAACAGCTGCTTTAATTCTTCAAGGGTATTTCCGGTATCAATAATATCTTCGATAATGACAACAGTTCTGCCAGAGAGATCCTGATTGATTCCGATTAATTCCTTTACTACATTGGTTGTTTCTGTTCCTTCATACGATGCCATTTTAATAAATGAAACTTCGCAAGGGCTTTTGTATTTTTTTAAAAAATCGGCAACAACCATAAATGCGCCATTCAAAACACCAATAAAAATTGGAGTTTCGTCTCCAAAATCATCTTCTACCTGTGCCACTATTTTTGTTAAAGCAAAATCAATTTCTTTTGCCGAAATAAACGGAACAAATTGTTTATCGTGAAGTTGTATCATTATTTTTATGTTTAAAACAATGGGCAAAGATACAGAATTACAACCAAATTGTAAGTAACAAAATGGCCTGCAATAACATTTTTTTAAGAATGTTAAATATCACTTAATATTTACAAATATTTTCATAATCGTGTTTTTAAATTTACTAAATTGTTGTTGTATATACTTTTAACAATTTATCAAAATGAAAAATACCACACATCTATTTTCAATATCTCTATTTACAATACTTACGGCCTGCCACGGCCAGGTAAAAAAAGAAGAAAAAGAGGCTCTGTCCAAACAGCCGCCGACTGTAGTAAAAACAGCCATAGGCGATCTTACTTTACCTGCACCTTATGCAACAGAATCGAAAAGTAATTTTAGCAAAGTAATTGGCTGGTCAGAAGGTAAAACTCCAGTTGCGCCGGCAGGATTTACGGTTACTAAATTTGCCGACGGTTTTCAGAATCCGCGCTGGACTTATATTGCACCTAACAACGATATTTTTGTGGTAGAAAGCGGAACTAAATCCAGTAAAAACCAAATTACAGTTTTGAGGGATAAAGACAAAGATGGAAATTTTGAGACCCGCGAAGTTTTTATAAAAGACTTAAATAAACCGTTTGGAATGCTGGTTTTGAAAGACTTTTTCTATATAGCCAATACCGATGGATTGTACCGATATCCATACAAAAACAACCCACTAAAACTAGAAACTAAAGGTGAAAAAATTCTGGAACTTCCTGCGGGAGGCTACAACAATCACTGGACCAGAAATATTATTGCGAATCCTGAAGGAACCAAAATTTATGTTTCTGTCGGATCCGGAAGTAACGTTGGTGAAAACGGAATGGACAAAGAAGTTCGCCGTGCTGATATTTTAGAAATTAATCCTGACGGAACGGGAGAAAAAATTTACGCTGCCGGTCTGAGAAATCCTGTTGGAATGGACTGGAATCCTGTCAACAAGGAACTTTGGACAGCGGTTAATGAGCGTGATGAACTGGGTGAAGATCTTGTTCCTGATTACGTAACGAGTGTTAAAAGAGACGGATTCTATGGCTGGCCTTATTCGTATTTCGGAAATATTCCGGATCCGAGAATGAAAGGCGAAAGAAATGATTTAGTAGCAAAGGCGATTGTTCCTGATGTTCCGCTAGGTTCTCATACGGCTTCGTTAGGATTGGCTTTTTATACTAAGGATGCTTTTCCGGCCAAATACAAAAACGGAATTTTTGTTGGACAACACGGTTCCTGGAATCGCGCCAAAATTTCTGGATACAAAGTGGTTTTTGTTCCTTTTACTAATGGAAAACCTTCCGGAAAACCTGAAGACTTTTTAACCGGTTTTATATCTGATGCTGAAAAACCTGAAGTTTACGGACGTCCGGTTGCAGTTACTGTCATGAAAGATGGATCGCTTTTGGTAAATGATGACAGCGGAAATACCGTTTGGAAAGTTACTGCGAATAAATAATTTTACGAAAATTCCAATTATTTGAAAATCCAAATTACAATTGCATTGTGATTTAAAAAATTATTTTACCCTAAAATTCGCAAAGTTTTGTATCGAACTAACTTTGCGAACTTTTATATTTTGTAAAGCGAGAATACTGTAAAAACCCTAGCGTTCTTAACGGTTAATTTTTTTTTCACCCTTTTACCATTCATTAAACATAAAACTATTCAACGAAATTTTTTATGACCATACAAAAATATTGTTTTCTCTCTTTTGTGCTTTTGTGTTCTTATACAATACAGGCACAGAAAAAAGAAGGCAAAACTATTGATTCACTTAAAACCGAAAAACTGGAAGAGGTGGTGATTAGTCCGCTACATATTAATAAACAGCTTCAAAATACTCCTGCTTCGATTGGCATTTTATCTAAAAAAGATTTGATGCAAAATAATACGACAGATATTAGTACGGTTATGAACACCATTCCGGGCGTGTTTATGCAATCTTCTAATTTTACAACAACCCGAATTTCGATTCGTGGGATTGGTGCGAGAACGCCTTACGGAACCAACAAAATCAGGGCCTTTTACGGAAGCATTCCCTTGACATCCGGAAATAGCGAAACTGTTATTGACGATGTTGACCTGGAGAATATAGGCCAGATTGAAGTGATTAAAGGTCCGCTCTCGAGCATTTATGGCGCGGGATTGGGCGGGGCTATTTTAATATCACCTCAACTCTCCAAAGCAAATGGAGAAAATGCGCGTATTAGCAGTGTTTTTGGTTCTTTCGGATTGCTTAAAAACAGCCTGAATTATAGTTTAAATGAAAAAAATGGTAGCATAAACATTAGTTACCACAAATTAAAGACGGACGGATGGAGAGAAAATAGTTCGTATGATCGCGAAGGAGTTACTTTGGCAGGAGAATTATTTAAAAAAGAAAATAGCAAATTGACTTATTTTTCTAATTATACTTATCTAAAGGCTTATATTCCGAGTTCAATTAGCAAAGAAGTTTTTGATGCAAATCCCGAGCTGGGTGCGCCTACCTGGGTAGCCTCAAAAGGTTTTAAAGAATACAAATCGACTTTGGCAGGTTTGGCTTATGATTTTAAAATCAACGAGCATCTACACAATTCGACTTCTGTTTTTGTTAATTATAAAGACAGTAACGAGCCAAGACCTTTTGATGTTTTACGCCAGTATACTTTTGGTACAGGTGGAAGAACGCAGTTTTCCGGTGACTTTAATGTGGGTCGAATCGAAAATCAGTTTATTGCGGGCATCGAATATTTTACAGATAATTACAACGGAAATACTTTCGAGAATTTATACAAGAACAACAATAATCAAGGCAGCTTGCAAGGCAATCAACTTACGGAAACCGACCAGAAAAGACATTTTTATAATATATTTTCGCAAATTAGAACTTTAGTTGCTGATCAGTTTGAAATACAAGCAGGTTTGAATTATAATGAGACACATTTTGAATTGACAAACTTTCTTCCCAACTCAGTTACCTCAGCCGAAAAGTACCGTTATGACGGGATTTTTTCTCCACAGCTTTCTTTTTTATTTAAACCGAATACCGAAAAAGCGCTGTACTTTTCTGCAAGCCGCGGATTTTCATTGCCTGCCACAGAAGAAACGCTTACCAGTACTGGAAATATTAATCCGGACATAAAACCGGAAAGTGGTTATAACTTTGAATTAGGCGGAAAGTTCTACTTTTTTAATAAAAATCTTTATACTGAAGTTGCCGTTTACCGAATGGAAATAAAAGATTTACTGGTCGCTAAAAGAATTGGCGATGATCAATATGAAGGAATCAATGCCGGGAAAACATTTCATGAAGGAATTGAAATTTCGGCCAAACACAATTGGTCTATAAATCGCTTTTTTAATTTAAATTCTTTTGTTGGTGCCTCTTTGGGCAAATATGAATTTAAAGATTTTGTCGATAGCGGAAATGATTATTCGGGAAATAAATTAACCGGAGTCGCTGCCAATAAAGTAAATGCAGGAGTGAGTTTAAATACACGAATAGGCCTTTATTTTTCTGCTGATTTTCAGTTTACAGATAAAATTCCGCTGAACGATGCCAATTCGGTTTATTCTGACTCTTACAGCATTTTGAATTTGAAGACAGGTTACGGATTTGAAATTTTACCCCATCTAAATACTAATATCGCATTTGGTATAAACAATGTAACGGATGAAAAATATGCTTCATTAGTTTTGCCTAATGCAGTAGCTATAGGGAATTCATCTCCAAGATATTACTACCCGGGACTCCCTGTAAACTATTACGGAAATATCTCATTAAATTACTTATTTTAGCAGCAGGAAATTAAATCAAATGGAAATGTTAGCTGCACTTCAAAAAAAACTGGAATATGTTACACCTTGTAGAGAAGGCCGCTTAAATGTGGCACATGAAGTTCTGGAAAATCCTCATTTACTTGACCCTTTAGTTTCTGTATGCTTTTCTACATCTGACAGAAATCACCACCGTGGTTGTTGGGTTTTAGAATTTGTATCTTATGAAGAACTAAACTGGTTACAGCCACATGTCGATTTTTTTTGTTCAAATTTAAAAATCCTTACAGACGATAGTGCTATTCGAGCAATGGCCAAAGTACTGCAACTCTTGATCAAGTCACATTATAAAAAAGAAGAGAATAGTATTGTTCTTTCTGAAGAAAACCTTCAGGATTGCATTGAAGTTTCTTTTGACTGGCTAATCAATGATGTAAAAGTGGCGACAAAAGCTTATTCTATAAGAACCTTATATATCTTAGGAAATTACTACGACTGGATTCATCCTGAATTGCAAAATATTCTGAACAAGGATTATGGAAATCACTCTGCAGCGTATCAGGCTGTTGCACGAGAGGTTTTACGAAAATTAAAAAATACTGAAATGCTATAAATCAAAAAGAGGCCATCTGTAGGTAGATGCCCTCTTTTATCACTACTTCTAAATAAAACTAACTTCAGGATGAAAATTTCTTAGTGGGGCACTATTAAAATTTAAAGCGAAGAAAGAATTCGTTTGAACTTCCGGCACTTGCCATTACTTTTTTAGTATTAGCTTCATAAGCATATCCAAAAGTTAAACGTTTACTGATGGTTAAACCTGCAATTCCTGCGTATGCATTGTTGACTCTGTAACTTCCTCCAATTTCAAAAAACTGGTCGACCTGAAGCATTAAATTCAAATCCAGAGAGAGAGGAGCACCATTTACATAACGCATCAAAAATGACGGCTTTAAGATTAATTCTGTTGTCGTTTCCAGATCAAAATCGTAACCACTGCTTAAATAAACGTGAGGTCTGTCTGTTGCAACAGCAGCATAACCCTCTTTGTTTTTTGCACGTTCTGTATTTAATATTCTTGGAACAGAAAGAGATACATAATATTTATCATGCTTCAATAAAGCTCCAACACCAACGTTTGGATTAAATTGATTAATATTGGCCAAAGCCGGATCTGACTGCGGAACGTAAGTCTGCAAACCAGATGTGTTTACATTATAAAAATTTCCTCCTGCTTTAATACCTAAATACAAATCTGTAAGGGCTCCTACCTGCAATTTATACGAAATATCGATTCCGAGTTGCGTTTGTTTTTCTACAAAGGTTTTATCATACACCATAGAAATACCAAGCCCTAAATTACCTCCAACCGGCGTTCCAAAGGAAACTGCCTGGGTTTCGGGAGCATTTTCTATGCCTGTCCATTGTTTACGAAATGTGGTCGACAAAAGAGTTTCGCCATTTACACCCGCATAAGCCGGATTTATAACATTCATTTGATAACGGTAAGTAGTAAGAACCGTTTCCTGCTGCGCAAAAAGCATACTAGTAAAAAGTAGTAATGCTCCTGCCGCTATATTTTTAATTATTTTCATTTCTAAATTTTATTTTAATTACCTGTTAATGTATATCCAGCCTTGTTTGTCAATCGATCCGTTTCCATCTAAATCAATTTGATAGTAATAAGAACTTGCGGCAGGTAAAGTGCTTGAGTTTCCTTTTGATTGTCCGTCCCAATCATTTTGGTAATTTCTGGCAACAAATACCTCAGCACCCCAACGGTTGAAAACACGAACTACAGAAGCAGGATAATTTTCGATATTAGAAATAACCCAGGTATCATTTATACCATCTCCGTTTGGAGTAAAGGCTTCAGAAATATTCATTTGATCTTTATCGCAGGCATCTCCTAAACCATTATGGTTACGATCTTCCTGATATGGATTTGCCGTAATCGGGCAGTTATCAACTGCATCTGCAATTCCGTCATTATCATCATCTGCATCACAATTGTCCAAAATTCCGTCGTTATCATTATCTCCAAAAGTGTTAGTAACCGTAACAATTGCCGTTGCCGTTGCCTTATTGCCACTTTTGTCCGTAACGGTCAAGACAACATTATTGGCTCCCACATTCGTACAATCAAAAGACAATTTACTAACACTTACAGAAGCGATTCCGCAATTATCAGAACTGCCGTTGTTGACTTCATTTACTGTGATTGAAGCATTACCGGCATCATCAAGCTTAACCGACACATTACGTGTTTTTGCAGTTGGAAGAATATGATCTTCGACCATTACAGTAGCGGTTGCTGTAGCAATATTTCCATTCACGTCTGTTACTTTTAGCGTTACCTGGTTTGCTCCAACAGTAGCACAAGTAAAATTACTTGGAGTAACTGTTATAGAAGCTATTCCGCAAGTATCAGAACTTCCGTTATCAATTTGGCTTGCCGTTATTGAAACATTTCCTGATGCATCAAGCTGAACTGTTGCATTTTTAACTAAAACTACCGGAGCAATTTTATCCTGAACTGTTACTATGGCTGTAGCCGATGAAACATTTCCATTTGCATCTGTAATAGTTAAAGTCACTGTATTTGCTCCAACATTTGCACAAGTAAATGTTGATGGAGAAATTGTTAAAGCTGGAGTTCCGCAGGTTGTGGTTGAACCATTGTTAACATCTGCAGCTGTGATTGTTGCATTACCAGTCGCGTTAAGCTGTACTATACTATTTTTTGCTAAAGCGATTGGAGCATTTTTATTTTCAATTGTAACGATTGCTATTTTCGAAGAAACATTTCCGCTTGCATCTGTAGCCGTTAAAGTCACCGTGTTATTTCCAATATTCGCACATGTAAATGTGTTTGGAGAAACAGTTAAAACAGGAGTTCCACAAGCGTCTGTTGAACCATTATCAACATTTGATGCTAAAATTGAAGCATTTCCTGTCGCATCAAGTTGAACAATAATGTCTTTTGTCACAACTGTTGCAGGAGTTTTATCTTCGATTTTTACGATGGCTGTAGCCGATGAAACATTACCTTTTGCATCTGTAGCAGTTAAAGTCACTGTATTATTTCCAACATTCGCACATGTAAATGTATCTGGAGAAACAGTTAAAGTAGGAGTTCCACAAGAATCTGTTGAACCATTATCAACTTCTGATGCTAAAATTGAAGCATTTCCTGTCGCATCAAGTTGAACAATAATGTCTTTTGTCACAACTGTTGCAGGAGTTTTATCTTCGATTTTTACGATGGCTGTAGCCGATGAAACATTACCGTTTGCATCTGTAGCAGTTAAAATCACTGTATTAGTTCCAACATTCGCACATGTAAATGTATCTGGAGAAACAGTTAAAACAGGAGTTCCACAAGAATCTGTTGAACTATTATCAACTTCTGAAGCTAAAATAGAAGCATTTCCTGTAGCATCAAGCTGAACAATTATATCTTTTGTCACAACTATTGGTGCAATTTTATCTTCAATTGTTACTTTGGCTGTAGCCGATGAAACATTTCCGTTTGCGTCTGTAGCCGTTAAAGTCACATTATTGTTTCCAATATTCACACAAGTAAATGTGTTTGGAGAAACTGTTAAAACAGGAGTTCCACAAGCATCAGTTGAACCATTGTCAACTTCTGAAGCTAAAATAGAAGCATTTCCTGTAGCGTCAAGCTGAACCGTAATATCTTTAGTTACAACAGTTGCGGCAATTTTATCTTCAATTGTTACTATGGCTGTAGCCGATGAAACATTTCCGTTTGCATCTGTAGCCGTTAAAGTCACCGTGTTTGCTCCAACATTAGCACAAGTAAATGTGTCTGGAGAAACTGTCAAAACAGGTGTTCCGCAAGCGTCTGATGAAGCGTTATCAACTTCTGAAGCTAAAATAGAAGTATTTCCTGTTGCATCAAGCTGAACAATTATATCTTTCGTTGCAACTACAGGCGCAATTTTATCTTCAATTGTTACTATGGCTGTAGCCGATGAAACATTTCCGTTTGCATCTTTACCCGTTAAAGTCACCGTATTGTTTCCAACATTGGCACAAGTAAATGTACTTGGAGAAACTGTCAAAACAGGAGTTCCACAAGCGTCTGTTGAACCGTTGTCAATATCAGAAGTCACGATAGAAACATTTCCTGTCGCATCAAGCTGAACAATTATATCTTTCGTTGCAACTACTGGCGCAATTTTATCTTCAATTGTTATTATGGCTGTTGCCGATGAAACATTTCCGTTTGCATCTGTAGCCGTTAAAGTCACCGTGTTTGCTCCAATATTAGCACAAGTAAATGCGTTTGGAGAAACTGTCAAAACAGGAGTTCCACAAGCGTCTGTTGAACCGTTGTCAATATCAGAAGCCACGATAGAAGCATTTCCTGTCGCATCAAGCTGAACAATAATATCTTTTGTTGCAACTACTGGCGCAATTTTATCTTCAATTGTTACTATGGCTGTTGCCGATGAAACATTTCCGTTTGCATCTGTCGCCGTTAAAATCACTGTATTATTACCAACATTCACGCAAGTAAATGTGTCTGGAGAAACTGTTAAAGTAGCAATACCACAATCATCAAATGAATTATTATCAATATCAGAAGTTTGGATTGTAGCATTTCCTGCCGCATCAAGCTGAACGGTAATATCTTTTGTAATTACTGTTGGCAATACATTATCCGTTACAATTACTGTTTGAGTTACTGCAACTGCATCATTGCTATTGGCATCGGTTACCTTCCATGTAATTTTTGTTGTTCCTACAGGATAAAGATCGGTAAGTAATTTTGCATCACTTCTTACTCCAATTGGAGATCCAACTGTACAATTGTCTGTTGCAGATGCAGAAACTGTTACAGTTGCTCCGCAAGTATTTGCATCAACATTTACGTTTTGATCACCATTTGCAGTTATCACTGGAATTTCGTTATCAATAACAGTTACCGTTTGAGTTACTGCAACTGCATCATTATTATTTGCATCTGTTGCCTTCCATGTAATTGTTGTTGTTCCTAGCGGGTAAAGATCTGTCAGCAATTTGGCATCGCTTCTGACTCCAATTGGAGTTCCAACTGAACAATTGTCTGTTGCAGATGCAGAAACTATTACAGTTGCTCCGCAAGTATTTGCATCAACATTTAAAGTTTTATTTCCGTTTGAAATAATGACAGGTAACGTTTTATCTTCAACTGTTATAGTTGCATTTACAGAAGAAACATTTCCATTATTATCTGTAACGTATAAAACAACATCATGTGCACCAAGATCTGCACAAGAATAAGTTATTGAAGATGTTCCAGATGAACTTGAAGGTCCATAAGCAGCTTCAACAGCTAATCTTTTTTGTGTTCCGTTACAAGGGTCTCCAAATGTAGAATTACTTGAATAAATAGTTGCACTGTTTTGCCCAAGTAAAGCCGATGATACGACACTTAAGCTATTAGCTGCATTACAAGAACCTAAAACAAAATTTCCACAAGTTCCTGTAGAATTTCCAAAGCTGGCAAATACAATATTTTTAAAAATACTTCCTGCCGGTGCAGTAAGTACTAAATAGTTCTCTTCGCCAACAACATTACAAACAGTACCTAAAATTCCAGGTGCAATTTTATAATTGTTAATTCCGCAATTATCTGTACTATTATCATCCAATTGATCTGCATTTACGGTAACACTTCCAGTTGCATCTAATTGCACTGTGATGTTTTTGGCAATTGCAACGGGATTTGTAGTATCTACACCCTCTGTTGCATGTACTGCAAAAGTATAAGGATTTTCATCAGCATCATCGCTTGCGATACTAACAACTGCATTTTTATCTCCGCCACCACAACTTGAGGCACTTGAGGCAAATCGTACAGTAAATGTTTCTGAGCTACCACTAGCAATAATATTCGAAGCTGGCTGAGACAAAATAGAAAAATTACTGCTGCCGCTAATGGTAATCGGTGTACTTGCCAAATTCAAATCATTTACTCCCTGATTCTTAATTGTAAAATTATGATCTACCGTACTGCCTGTGTTAACAACTCCATATTCTGTATTATCAACAGCTTTTGGTGTGCTATCTCCATTTACAATAGAAGTTGTGTTACCTTGAACGTTTATTTCCTGATTTGTCGTTGATGCTGCATAATTAACTGTTATTCTGGCATAAACACCCGAATATCCCGGAAGAAGATTGATACCTTCAGAAGATGACATAGCCTCTATATCTAAAACATTTAATCCCCCAACATTATAATCTGAAGGATTTAAGTTCCATGTAGTAGGAGATGCCACAGAAGGAGAGCAACTACAACTATAAGGACCTGGTGTAGGTTGTGCTTCCTGATACGAATTATTAAATCTAACCTTATCATTTGTGGGAATACCAGCACAATTTACCGCATAATTTAAACTTACACTAACACTTACAGGTCTGCCTGTACCTGTTGAAGTCCATCTTAAATGTAAAGGAGAAGTTCCCTGATAAGTATATCTTATGTTTCCACATGAAGCGCCAGACCCAGGGGTTACATCTCCTGCGCCAACACTATAAACCTGAGTCTGGGCAAACGATGTAAACGTCTGCAGCAATGTGACTATTATAATTAATAAAATTTGTTTTTTCATATTCAAATATGATTTTTGTTTTTGAGTTTGGTTTTTGTTAATCTCTATATTTTGTTATTTCAGAAAAGACTATAAATTTCCTGTTCCAATTGCTAAGAACAATGGAACTTTACTTGTCGCGAAGACAAATTATTTATAAAAGGAAAATTTAAAAACTACCTGAAATAACAGCTTGCATTATTTAATATGCAAAGTCGAAATAAGAAGTTTTTTGAAAGTTGCGAAGCCTATTCGCATTGAAGCGTAATTTTATTATCATATTGGTTAGGTTAAAATTATCCAACAAAAATATATTGAAATAAAACCGCTCAAATAGCCCATTCGGACACATCAATAGCCCGAAACGACCAACTCAATTTGATAAAAAATAACTGTAAGTATTGAATTTCTTTGCAAAAACTAAAACACTACAAATCAATTAAATACAATTTAAATAGAAATAAGATAAATTATAAAAAAGTATTTATTATAAAAGAAAAAACACAAAAAAGAAAGAATTTTACAGCTCTTAAGGCCTTATTTCTGAAGGCATTTTTCCAAAACGCTTTTTGAAATTTGCCGTAAACTTGCTGGAACTTTTATAACCCGTCGCCAAAGCAATATTTTTTATCTGCATATCGGTATTTTCTATCAGCTGCATGGCAAGCAATAACTTCTTTTCCTTATGATATTGCATCATCGAAACGCCGTGAACTAATTTAAAAGTCAGCTTGAGTTTTGTGGGAGACATTTCGACTTTTTTGGCGATATGTTCTACGCCCAAAAAAGGATTCGCGATAGTATCTAAAAGCATTTTTTCGGCTTTGGCTATTTTTCTAAATTCCGGAGTTTCAGTTGGCATGTAATTCCCAATTCGCTGATCGAGAAAAGCATTTTTAAAAAAAGTCGAAATTAGCTGAAACGCCTGAGTTTTTAAAAGTTCTTTACTCAATAGATCCTGTCTGTTTTCTTCTAAAATAACTGTAATTTCTTTGGATACTTCTTCTGCATTCGGCACAATATCCTGATAGGTTATAAACCCTTTATCTGAATTAAGAAATTTTTTAATCTGATTGTCCTCAGGAAGTGTTTTAAACGAAAAATTGCGTTCTGCCCATTCTTTGCTAAAGGCATATAAATAAAATTCGCATTCAGAACCCTTATAAAAATAAGCCCCAACTTCCGTTCCAGGCCTTTTAAAGCCCCAATATTTGCTGGAAAAAGGTGTTTTATCAGCAAATGTGTTTTGTAATTTCACTTCACTTTCAAAAACAGAAAATGTCAAAGTATAGTAATCAATAGGAAAATCCTCGTCGTAAATTGCTTTTAGCATTACATTCTTTTTAAAAGTAATACTTGTTGCAATAATCCAAAAACCTTCCTCAATTTCACGATAACGCATTACACCCTTAGAAAATGGATTATTCCTGTATACTGCCTGTTCTTCGACAATGTGTTTAACCGAAGGAGAATTGACAATACTTTTTACAATAACTTCGGGAGAATTAGATAAATAGGGCAATTCAAAGAAACCATCTCTGTAAAAATTAATATTTTCTTTTATAAATTTAATCCATTTGGCTACGTGCATACTTAATTAATTATCTGAAAACAGATGGTAATTCATTAAATCTTTTTTTGAAGGCTGCCGTAAATTTACTGGCACTTTCATAGCCGGTAATTACTGCAATAATCTGAATTTCGATTTGAGAGTTTTGCAGCAATTGTTTCGCTAAAAGCATGTTTTTTTCTTTATGGTATTGCAGCATCGAAAACCCAAATACGATTTTAAAATTAGCTTTTAATTTTGTTGCTGATGTATTAACATCAAATGCAATCTTATCAATTCCTAAAAAAGGAGATTGCAAATTGTGCAGAATCATTTTTTCTGCTTTAGCTACATTAAAATAATCCAGGTTGCTCAACGAAATATTATCTTCAATACGACTGTCTTCAAACGAATTACTAAAAAACTCTGTAATTAATTTCATCGAATATTTACGTAATTTCTGAGTATTTGGATCAATTTTATCCTCTTCAAGTAAAATATTTGAAATTTTTCCGGATAAGGAATGTGCCTTCGGAGCAATATCCAACCAGGTATAAAAACCTTTTTGACCGTTAAAAAAACGCTCCAAAACTCCTTTTTCGCAAAATTTTCCTGATTTTATATTCTTTTCGACCCAATCTTTAGTCATGGCAATATTAAAAAATTTGCCTTTGGTTCCTTTATAAAAATAAGTCGCTACTTCAGTATCTGTTTTGTAAAACGTCCAACAGGTACTTAGCAGGACTATATCCTCTGTGCCTGGTACCGGAAATCGATATTCAAAAACGGAAAAAGATAGAATATAATACTCCTTACTATGATCTTGTGTATACGTCGCTTTTGCTAAAATATTCTCATTCATAGTCAGATAAGTTTCCAGAATCCAGAATCCATCTTCAATAGTACGGTAGCGCATTGTTCCTTTCCAGAAAGCATTGTCTGTTACAATTAATTGTTTTGCAGCTGTATGATGTACTACAGGTAATTTGATAATACTGTCTAGCATTAACTGAGGCGAATTAGACAGATAAGGCAGTTCAAAAAAATCATCTTTTAATAAAAAAAGATATTTTTGAATATGGTTAGCCCAATTATTTGTGGTCATTATATTACGAAATCGATAGTTGTTAAAATCTAGGTCAAACCTAAGAATTACAACCATATAAACCAAAATATTTAAATCACTTCTTTAAAAATAAAATACATCTTTTTAGTCCTTCTTCTCCTGATAGCTAAATTTTAAAAAACAGCAATTCCATACACAATAAATTGGCATTTCTATTTTATCAATTATCTTTGCAGAAACACACAAACAATGAACTATTTTTCTTCTGATTTTAAATTAGGAATATTAGGCGGCGGACAATTGGGCAAAATGCTTTTGTCTGACACCAGAAAATTTGATATACAAACGTATGTTTTAGACCCAAGTGACGAAGCGCCTAGTAAAATTGCCTGCAACAAATTCTTTCAGGGCGATTTAATGGATTATGAAACGGTTTATAATTTTGGGAAACAAGTTGACGTTCTAACTTTTGAAATCGAATTGGTTAACCTTGAAGCTTTAACGCAATTAGAGAATGAAGGTGTAAAAGTATATCCGTCTCCAAAAACCTTAAAAGGTATCCAGAACAAAGGTATCCAGAAAGCTTTTTATACCGAAAGCAATATTCCCACGGCATCTTATTTAAGATTTGATTCACCGGAGCATTTGCAAAAATCGGTTGGAAATAATGAAATCAAAATTCCGTTTGTGTGGAAATGCACTGAATTTGGTTATGACGGAAATGGCGTAAAAGTAATTCGCCAGATTTCGGACATGGATGATTTACCAAATGTAGAATGTATTGCCGAAACGATGGTTCCTTTCAAAAATGAATTGGCTGTTATCGTTTGCAGAAATCCATCGGGAGAGATAAAAACTTATCCGGTGGTTGAAATGGAATTTCATCCTGAAGCCAATCAGGTAGAATATGTAATTTGTCCCGCCAGAATTGATGAAAAAGTAGCCGAAAAAGCCCGAGCAATTGCCTTGAATGTTTCGGAAAAATTTAATCATGTTGGTTTATTGGCTGTTGAAATGTTTCAGACTAACGAAGATGAAATTTTGGTAAACGAAGTCGCTCCCCGCCCACACAATTCCGGACATTACTCAATAGAAGCCAGTTATACATCGCAATTCGAAAATCATTTACGAGCTATTCTTGATCTTCCGTTAGGAAATACAGATAGTAAAGTTGCCGGTATTATGGTGAACTTAGTAGGTGCCGAAGGTTTCTCTGGAGATGTTATCTATGAAAATATCGAGACCATTCTAGGCTGGAACGGCGTTACGCCACACATTTACGGTAAAAAACAAACAAGACCTTTCAGAAAAATGGGTCACGTGACGATTGTAAATGAAAATATGCAGGAGGCAAGACGAATTGCAGAAGACGTTAAGAATACTATTAAAGTGATTAGTGGATCAGTAATATAGTTTCAGTTTCAGTCTTAAAATAAAAATAATTTTTCAGTTCCAGATCAAAACCTAAAACCTGAAACAAAATAAACAAAAAATAAAATGAGCAAAGTAGCCATTATAATGGGAAGTATCTCAGACATGCCAGTCATGCAGGATGCCATTGACATATTAAAACAATTTAATATTGAAGTTGAAGTAGATATTGTTTCGGCCCACAGAACACCGGAAAAATTATTTGATTTCAGTAAAAATGCACATACTCGCGGCATTTCGGTAATTATTGCCGGTGCGGGAGGAGCAGCACATTTACCTGGAATGGTTGCTTCAATGTCACCGCTGCCTGTTATTGGAGTTCCTGTAAAATCAAGCAATTCTATCGATGGTTGGGATTCGGTTTTATCCATATTGCAAATGCCAGGCGGAGTTCCTGTTGCAACAGTTGCTTTGAATGGAGCAAAAAACGCCGGAATTTTAGCCGCACAAATCATCGGAAGTCACGATAAAAAAGTACTGGACACTATTATTTCATATAAAGAAGAATTGAAAGCTGCAGTTAATAAAGCGGCTGAAGGCTTGAAAAAATAGAATTATTCCGCAGAGATACACAAAGATAAACACAGAGATTCACTGAGATTTTTTCCAATTTATTATTACGGAAAAAACTTTGTGAATCTCTGTGCTTTTTTAGCGATTCTTTGTGAAACAAAAATTTATAAATTAAGCTTCAACTTCTTCCAAAATAGATTCAAATTCAGATTCTGTTACATCATCCTTATTTATCCAATTCTCTGAAGTAACCAGGTTATAATTTACATCATCCTCAGTTGTCAATTCCCAGATAATACTTTCTGCTTCAGGAAATGGAATGTTTTGAGAGATTTGATTTTCGAACAATCTTTTTATCAAATTTCTGTCAGACAAACCTTTGTTCAATAATTTCAATATATTTTCTGCAGTCAGCTTTTGCACTTCGCTATTAACAGGTGTCATGGAAAAATGAACAACAGATGCTTTTGCATTTGGAAATTTTCCGTTATACGCTTTAAAAAGCAATTGATTTACGCTAAATAAAGTACCCTGCATGTGTATTTCGGGATACTCTTCGCAAACCTTATCAATTAACATATTGTTTGAAATTTGCTCAATTTGTCCTTCGCTTAATTGATCACCTAATTTATATGCCAAAACAATTTGTGCCGCTTCGTTCGGTTCATAATCAGAAATAGCCATTTCTAATAATTCCGGTAAACTACTTTTCTCCGCAGAAGCTCCTTCCGGATAGTTGAATTTTTCTAATAATGCAATAAAATCCTCGTCAGACCAATAACCCTCAACTTCATTCACCGTGTCTATATTCTTAATTACAACTTGATAATTCATTGTTTTATTTTTTAATTACGATTAGCACTTATACTGCTCACCTATTTTGTCAATTTACGCTTTTAATATCTCCTACTTCAATAAATAACATAACAATAACACTATTTAAGAGGATTTTATGCTAAGAATTGAATTTCCATAGCCCGATAGATTTTTATAATTTGCTATCTTTGAAATTCAAAACACTGACTTCAATTAATAAAATAATCACATTATAATGAACGTTTTACTTTCAAAATTCAATACCAAACATAACACAGCACCTTTTTCTCAAATTAAAATCGAAGATTATGTTCCGGCTTTTCAGGAAGGAATAAATTTGGCTAAGGCCGAAATTGATGCAATAGTAAACAATCCCGAAGCGCCGACTTTTGAAAACACAGTCGTGGCAATGGATTTTGCCGGAGATATTCTGGATCGTTTGTCTAGTGTTTTCTTCAATTTGAATTCGGCGGAGACCAATGACGAAATGCAGAAAATTGCTCAGGAAGTGTCGCCTTTACTTTCAGAATTCGGAAATGATATTACACTAAACGCTGCTTTGTTTGCTAAGATAAAAACGGTTTACGACCAAAAAGAAAATCTGAATCTAAATCCGGAGCAAACTACTCTTTTGGACAAAAAATATAAAAGTTTTTCAAGAAATGGAGCCAATTTACCGGAAGATAAAAAAGACAAACTTCGCGAAATAGACAAAGAATTATCAAAATTAAGTCTGCAGTTTGGCGAAAATGTTTTGGCAGAAACCAATAACTTCGAATTGCATTTAACCAATATAACCGATTTAGCCGGTTTGCCTGAAGGTACCATCGAAGCGGCACGATTATTAGCGAAAGAAAAAGGAAAAGAAGGCTGGATTTTTACTTTAGATTATCCAAGTTATATTCCGTTTTTGACGTACGCTGATAATCGAGAATTGCGTAAAAAAATGGCAATCGCTTTTGGCGCACGATCTTTTCAGAATAATGAATTTGACAATCAGGAAATTGTATTGAAAATTGCCAAATTGCGTTTTGAAAGAGCTAATTTATTAGGTTACAAAACACACGCTCATTTTGTTCTGGAAGAAAGAATGGCTCAAAGTCCGGAGAAAGTTTTCTCTTTTCTTAATGACTTACTGGCAAATGCAAAACCGGCGGCCCAAAAAGAGTTTGCAGAATTAAGCGCTTTCGCGAAAGAACTGGACGGAATCGAACAACTTGAAAAATGGGACGGTGCTTATTATTCTGAAAAATTAAAACAACAGCTTTTTAATTTAGACGATGAAAAACTAAAACCATATTTTCAACTCGAAAAAGTTTTGGAAGGTGCTTTTACCGTTGCCAACAAATTATTCGGTTTGAGTTTTACCGAAGTTTTTGACATTGATAAATACCATGAGGAAGTCATTACTTATGAAGTTAGAGATGCCGAAAAGAATTTGGTTTCGATTTTCTACGCTGATTTCTTCCCAAGAAAAGGAAAACGAAACGGCGCCTGGATGACTTCATTCAAATCGCAATCTATAAAAGATGGCGTAAATGAAAGACCACATATTTCGAACGTTTGTAATTTCACCAAACCAACCGAAACAAAACCGTCTTTATTAACTTTTAATGAAGTAACCACTTTATTTCACGAATTTGGTCACGGTTTACACGGAATGCTGGCCAATACAACATACCCGAGTTTATCCGGAACTTCTGTTTTTTGGGATTTCGTAGAATTACCAAGTCAGATTATGGAAAACTGGTGTTATGAGCCCGAAGCTTTGGCTTTGTTTGCTAATCACTATGAAACGGGAGAAATTATTCCGATAGAATATGTACAAAAAATTAAGGAAAGTGCAAGTTTTCAGGAAGGCTTAGCAACAATGCGCCAATTGAGTTTTGGATTGTTAGACATGGCATGGCACGGACAAGACCCAACTGCGATTACTGATTTGAAAGCTTTTGAAACAGTACAATTTGCAGATACACAATTGTATCCAGACGTAAAAGAAAATGCGATGAGTACCGCCTTTTCTCATATTTTTCAGGGAGGATATTCTTCCGGATATTACAGTTACAAATGGGCTGAGGTACTGGATGCTGATGCTTTTGAATATTTTCAGGAGAAAGGAATTTTTAATACTGAGGTTGCAGCAAAATTCAAAGATAATGTACTTTCAAAAGGAGGAACAGAACACCCGATGACTTTGTACAAACGTTTTAGAGGTCAGGAACCAAAACCAGAAGCTTTATTGAAGAGAGCGGGACTTCTTTAGACTTTCTTAGGTTTTATCCCAAAGTATCGGGATTAGAATATTAAACATTTAAAAACCGAAGCATTTCTGTTTCGGTTTTTTTAATTTGATTTTGTCTGAAAACAAAATTAGCTACCTTCGTATTTTTAAACTTAATCTTACAAAATAAATAAATTGAAAAAATATTTTAAAACCGTTCTTTACCTTGCCATTATTGGATTAGTGGCCGTTGTTTCGGTAAACTATTACGTTAAATCATCAACCAAAAAAAAAATACAATATTCCTTAAAAAGATTTCCTAAAAATGATGTCGGAATTATTTTTGGCGCAGGAATCAATGGAGATCAGCCCAGCAAATATTTAAAAGATCGTTTAGATGCTGGTATTTTACTTTGGAAGGCAAAACGAATTAATAAAATCTTACTTTCCGGTGATAATGGCCGTGAAGAATACGATGAATTGACTGTCATGAAAAACTATTGTTTTAATCATGGAGTCGATAGCACTAAAATATTTATAGATTATGCCGGTTTTGATACCTACTCTACGATGTATCGCGCCAGGCATATTTTTAAAATTAAAAAAGCTACCTTAATCTCTCAGGAATATCATTTGAACCGTGCGATTTACATTGGACAAAAACTCGGAATAAAATCAGTTGGATATTCTGCCAATAAGGGAGAATATCTGGGTTATAAGTATGTTACTTTTAGAGAATATGGCTCTATTTTTAAATCTTTTTTTGATGTTTTAAGAAACAGAGAACCGAAATTTTTAGGAAATACGATCGATATTAATGGCCCTTCTAATTATTCTAAAGAAGATAAGAGATAAAAAAGACAATGAAGAGCTCCAGCGGAGCGAAATATTTATAGAAAAAATAATTAATATTTTAAATAAAGCTCCATGAGAGCAATATCTCAGCCCGATGGAGCTACTTACATGAATCGAAAAATTTTATCTATAAATATTTCGTCCCTCCAGGACTGTTTGAAAATTAAATAATTTAAAAAGAAAAAATCTTAAATCTTGGTTCTTTATTCTTTTTCACTAGATTCTGTGCTCTTTCTACTCCTTATCTAAAACCCTTTTGGCTAATTTTCCAACCGTCAATCCCTGTACCACAATTGAAAACAATACAACGATATAAGTAACCTCAAGCAGCAGGTTTTTATATTCTCCTTCGGGCATAGACAGCACCAGTGCAATAGAAACTCCCCCACGAATTCCGCCCCAGACCAAAACCATTAAAGAACCTTTATTGTAAGCAGGTCGTATGCCGAAAAATTTAAAGATATCAAAAAACTGCCAGGGCAAAACGATAGAAGCTACTCTCGAGAATAGGACAATAAAAATGGTAACAAAACCAATAGTCAATTGTTTATCTAGATTTGGAAGCAGTAATAACTCAAAGCCAATAAATAAGAATAAAATAGCATTTAATATTTCATCGATTAGCTCCCAGAATTTCCCTAAATAATCTTGTGTTTCTTCGCTCATGGCAACTTTTTTGCCATAATTACCAATAATCAATCCGGCGACTACCATGGCTAACGGACTTGAAACGTGCAGGCTTTGTGCAATTAAAAAACCACCCATTACGATAGAAAGCGTGATTAACACCGATACTTTATAATCGTCAATCTTCTTCATGACCCTCGAAGCTGTAAATCCCAAAACAGCGCCTAATAAAAGTCCGCCAATACCCTCTTTGGCAAAAAGCCAGGCAATTGAGCCCATACTCATATCAAATGTGGGATCGGTAGCGATTTTTAAAACAACGGCAAACATTACTACTGCTACTCCATCATTAAATAAGGACTCCCCAACAATTTTGGTCTCTATTCTTTTTGGAACTTTTGCTTGTTTTAAAACTCCCAAAACCACAATTGGATCTGTTGGAGAAATTAACGTACCAAAAACCAGACAATATATGTAAGGAATCTTTATTCCGAAAATGGGTGCTACATAATAAAACAACATTGAAACGATTAATGCTGACAATACAACGCTTACCGTCGAATAAATAATGATAGGAACTTTCTGCTCTTTAAGATCAGATATATTTACATGAAGCGCGCCCGCAAAAAGCAGAAAATTTAACATTGCGCCCATCAGGATTTCATTGAAGTCAAATTCTTTGATCAAATCAAAAAAATGTTTGGTAGTGTCAGGAAAATATGAATCTCCCAGCAAGCGAATACCAACTGAAACGAGCATGGCAATAATCATGATTCCGATCGTTCCCGGAAGTTTTAAAAATCTTAAATTTAAATAGGCAAAGAAAGAAGCCAGCACAATAAGTACTGAAAAGGTGTAGTATAATTCCATAAATGCGATTTTTACAAAAATATCCTTCTCATTAGTTAATCAAAAATTCGGGTCCTCAATTAACATAACTTTATAATTCACGAAAATAAGTTTCAATTATTTTTGAAAGTTTAAAAACTTTACTTACATTTGATCTATGGAATTCAAAGAAGCAAAAAACAAGTTTGTACAAACCTGGGGAGCATTAGGTTCTCAATGGGGAATTAATAAAACGATGGCACAAATCCACGCTTTATTAATGGTATCGAACGAACCGGTTTCTATGGAAGACATTATGGACGAATTGCAAATTTCGCGTGGAAATGCCAGCATGAACCTTAGAGCTTTAATGGATTGGGGAATTGTCTATAAAGAATACAAAGCAGGAGAAAGAAGAGAGTTTTTTACTGCCGAAAAAGATTTAGATGAGTTAGCCGTAAAAATCGCCAGAGAACGAAGCAAAAGAGAAATTAAACCGGCTTTAAAAATCTTAAAAGAAGTTTCGACCATTGATTCAAGTAATTCTGAAGAAGAAAAACACTTTGTAGATCAGACTTCTAAATTGTATGACTTCGTTTTAAAAGCCGATAATATGTTAGATAAAATGACAGAATTTAATGAAAACTGGTTAGGTCGACTAGTTCTAAAAATTATGAAATAAAAAAATTTAATCAAAACTTTCATTTTTTTCTGAAAGTTTAAAACAAACAATAACTATGAAAGCGATTAATTATCTCAATTATTTTTTTGTCGGAATACCCGTTTTACTAGTTTTTATAGGGATCTTAAGTAATGAAAAGAGTGGGAATACTATCGGAACGGGAATCTTAGTTTTAATATTAACCGGGCTATTTCAATTGATTTTTGGTATAAAAATGTTAATCGATGAACCAAACGACAAGATGCTACAGCTATATTTAAGCGGAGTTGGTTTCTTTTTTTCACTGTGGATTGTAAATGTATTCCTCAACTATCAAATTATATATTTTATTTTATTTACAATGCCTTTTATACTTGCAATCTTCTTTTCTACAATAACTTATAAAAAAGCACACTTATGAACTTCCTAAAAGCAGAATGGAAAAACTTAGCAATTTTTAATTATGAAGTTGATCCTAAAATCTTAGAAAAATACATTCCCGCAGGAACTGAAATCGATATTTGGAAAAACAAATGTTATGTAAGTCTGGTTGGTTTTATGTTTAAAAACACAAAAGTTCTGGGAGTAAAAGTTCCGTTTCATATTGATTTTGAAGAAGTCAATTTGAGATTTTATGTAAAACGATTTGAAAATGGAGAGTGGAAACGCGGCGTAGTTTTCATTAAAGAAATCGTCCCGAAAAGAGCCATCACTTTTATTGCCAATACTTTGTATCAGGAGCATTATGAAACACATAAAATGAAACATGAAATTATTGAAAATGAAAATGCAAGTACTTTTATTTATCAGTGGAAAAATGACAAAAAGTGGAACACCATTCAATTGGAAACTCAAAAATTTTTAGCTGAAATCGAAGTTGATTCCGAAGCTGAATTTATTACCGAACATTATTTTGGATATACAAAAATTGATACCGAAACTACTTTTGAATACGAAGTTACCCATCCAAGATGGCAGCAATTAGAGGTATTGAATTATAACCTTGATATTGATTTCAGAAAAATTTATGGTTCAGATTTTGAATTTCTGGAAAACACAAAACCAACATCTGTCTTCTTAGCTAAAGGATCAAAGATTACCGTAAAGAACAAAAGAAAACTACAACTCCATCCTGTTTTAGAAGAAATGTATTAACCTTAAAACCAATATCATGAAAACGCTCGAAAACCAAACCTTACTTTATGATGAAAATTGTCCGCTTTGCAGTTTATACACTACTGGATTTGTAAAAAGTGGTATGCTCGACGAAAACGGCAGAAAATCATACTGTCAACTATCTGATGAAGAACAAAGTTATGTAGACCTAAAACGTGCGCCTAATGAAATTGCCCTGGTTAACAATGTTACCAAAACCGTAACTTACGGAATTGACAGTTTAATAAAAGTAGTTGGATTTTCATTTCCGTTAATTGAAAGAATAGCGACTATAAAGCCCGTTAATTTTATCCTGAAAAAAATGTATTCTTTTGTTTCTTACAATAGAAAAGTGATTATTCCAGGAAATACAAAAGAAGAAAACAAATTACAATGTACGCCGGATTTTAATCATAAATACAGATTCTTTTTTATCGGATTTGCATTAACCATAACTACTTTTATTTTATTTGGCTTTTCTAATTTGATTACGAGCTTACCAAAAACAAATATTTTGAGAGAAGTAATTTTAGCATTTGGACAGCTCGTTTTTCAAAGCTTATTTCTGCTGAAATTGGATCAAAAAACCATTATCAATTATGCGGGAAATGTAATGACAGTTTCTTTAATGGGATCTTTGCTTTTAGTTCCGATCTTAATTCTAGATCAATTTATAAATCTTCCACAATTTATCGTTTTAGGTTGGTTGGGAATAACTGTTTTCATCATGTTTGCAGAACATTTTAGAAGAATTAAAATTTTAAAACTTCCCTTATATTTATCTTACACCTGGGTAATTTATCGAGTAATTGCTTTGCTTCTAATTTTAAATTAATCACCACCTATTCATGAATTTGATATATAAATATAAATCGTGAATTGTAGCAACAAAACCAAAATCATTCAAATGAAAAAACTCATCATAGCAGCCGGAACAGGATTTTTAGGACAAGTTTTAGTCAATCATTTCAAAGATAAATTTGAAGAAATTGTAATTCTTACCCGTGGAAAGTCTCAAATAAGTAACGGAATTAAATACGTGAACTGGAATGCCCGAACTTTTTCTGAATGGGAAACTGAACTCGAAAATGCAACTGTTTTAATCAATCTTGCCGGAAAATCTGTTGATTGTCGTTATACTGAAGAAAATAAAAGAGAGATTCTATTATCGCGAATTGAAAGCACAAAGATTTTAAACAAAGCCGTTTTGAATTGTCAAAATCCGCCCAAACATTGGCTGAATTCGTCTACTTCAACAATTTATCGTTTTTCTTTGGATAAACAAATGGATGAAATTGATGGTGAAATCGGAAATGACTTTTCTATAAATGTTGCACTTTCCTGGGAAAAAGCATTTTTTAAAACCGAAAGTCCAAATACTGTAAAAACTGCTTTGCGAACTTCGATTGTTTTAGGTAAAAAAGGCGGCGCATTCATTCCGTTAAAGGCTTTGGCAAAAACAGGTTTTGGAGGAAAACAAGGAAAAGGAAATCAGTTTGTAAGCTGGATTCATGAAGAAGATTTTGCTGAGGCAATTGATTTTATTTTGAATAAAGAAATTGTTGGAGTTATAAATGTTGTTTCTCCGCAACCAATTCGAAATGTCGATTTTATGCAAAAACTTAGAAAAGCAGTTGGTTTCCCTTTTGGTATTCCGGTGAATGTTTTTCTTCTGAAAATTGGATCTTTCTTTATTCGTACAGAAGCTGAACTGGTTTTGAAAAGCAGAAATGTGATTCCGAAAAAGCTTTTAGAAAATGGTTTTACATTTAAGTTTGGAAATATTGATGAGGCTTTTCAAAATTTATTAAGCAAATAATTTTATTTTTTTATTTATATTGCTCCTGCGGAGCATACTATTTATAGAAAATATAAAAATTCATCTTATTTAAGCTCCAGCGGAGCGACATCTTTGCCTTTAATTGTTCTTTAGCATTTCACCCCGCTGGGGTTTTGCCGCTAAATACGTGCTAATCTATAGATATAAAGTCCCGCCGGGACAAAACACAACAATTAATCATGACAACCATATATTTAGAAACCAAAATAAAAGCACCAAAACAAATCGTTTTTGATGCTGCAAGAAATATCGATATCCACCAAAAATCGGCAAGTTCTTCAAAAGAAAAGGCAATTGCCGGAGTGACATCTGGCTTAATAAATTTAAACGAAACGGTAACCTGGCGCGGCAAACATTTTGGATTTTATCTCACTCACAAAAGCTGCATTACGAAAATGATTTTTTATGATTATTTTGTTGATGAAATGGAAAACGGAAAATTCAAATATTTCAAACATTAGCATTTTTTTGAAGAAGAAAATGGGTTTACAATTATGAAGGATAAAATGCACTATGAAACACCATTTGGCATTTTTGGAAGTTTATTTGATGCGATATTCCTGAAAAGGCATTTGACTCAGTTTCTCCTGGAAAGAAATAAAACTTTAAAAGAGGTTTCAGAAAATAGTAAAACTTAATTTATGCGCAGCTTTTAAAAAATGAATTTTGTGGTTTTACCGTTTGCGTGAGGGATTGAGGCGGTATCCTTTTATGAGCGGAGCGGAATAAAAGATATAGCCGAAAGCCCGGCCCGGAGGGACACGCCCAAAAGTACTTAGCCACTTTGATTTACTTAAATTACAAAAACACAATCATGAGCCACCAGAATATTGGTACACTTTCGACCCAGAAGGAAGTATAATATCGAGATCTGCTTGTATTGGCAAAAAGAATAAATAACATTAAAATTATGACCATTATAAGATTGATAATGAGATCATGAAGTGTAAAACTCAAAATACCCAGTACCCAAAACGGGATCAGTAATGAAAAGCCCAGAATCTTGGTTCGCTTAACGCCAATTGTTTGCGGAACCGTTTGTAAATGAGGATCGTCATTGGCGAGATCTAAAATTTCAAAAACCAAAATCAGCACAAAAACGAGCACAAAACGCTGTACGCATTTTATAAAAAAATTGGCTGTAAACGGAATTTCGGCATTGATATATGGCAGAACCAGAGTCGCTCCAACCCAACAAAGGGCAACAATGTAAATTTTTACTCCCGCCCAGTTTCTGGCATTTTTTCTGTTCGGAAAGAAGGGTAAAGTATAAAGCGCCGTAATGGCAAATATTCCCACAGAAACAATCTGTGTAATTCGCTGCAAAAGGAAAAAATAATAACCGACTAAAACGAGTAAAATGAAACTTAAAACAGCGATCATTCTTAACTGATTTCCGAGTGGTTTTTTCTTAACGCGAACTAAAGCATCATACTTTACGAAATTATATCCTACAATTGTTCCAAAAAAAACAAACAGGGCCATTGGCTCATCGTACTGAATATGAAAGAAATGAAACGTAATTCTTACCAGTGCGTAACACGATAAAGCCACGTGAATACTACTGTTTAAATAGAAATCGAATATTTGTTTTAGAAGTTTCATGCCTCAAATCTAATCAATTGGTAACAAATCAACTCTTTAGTTAGAAATTTGATAAAAATTGAAGTTAAAAATACCCATTAAATTATTAATAATACTTAATTTTGCGCCACAAAAAAACAACACATTTACTATAAAATGTAATAAACCTTGTGTAAGCTTTATAAAACGTACATACTGTCAATTACATTGCCTTAAAAAACAGACTGCTACAAATGAAAACAGATGCTTTTGCTTTAAGACACATTGGTCCAAGAGAAACAGATCTTCAACACATGTTACAAACTATTGGTGTTGAATCGATTGAACAACTTGTTTATGAAACCCTTCCGGACGACATTCGTTTAAAAGCGCCCCTGAATTTGGATCCTGCAATGACGGAATACGAATTTACAAATCATATTCAGGAACTTGGAAAGAAAAATAAAGTTTTCAAATCGTATATTGGTTTGGGTTACCACCCAACGATCGTTCCGGCTCCAATTCAAAGAAATATTTTTGAAAATCCGGGATGGTATACGGCTTACACTCCGTATCAGGCAGAAATTGCTCAAGGTCGTCTTGAAGCTATTTTAAATTTCCAGACTACTGTTATTGAATTATCAGGAATGGAAATTGCTAATGCATCTTTATTGGATGAAGGTACTGCTGCTGCAGAAGCTATGGCTTTGCTTTTTGATGTTCGTACACGTGATCAAAAGAAAAACAATACAAACAAATTCTTCGTTTCTGAAGAAATTTTACCACAAACTTTATCGATCCTACAAACCCGTTCAACTCCGGTTGGAATTGAATTAATTGTTGGAAACCACGAAACATTTGATTTTTCAAATGAGTTTTTTGGAGCTATTTTACAGTACCCGGGAAAATATGGACAGGTAAACGATTATACTGCTTTTGTTGCAAAAGCAAAAGAAAACGAAATAAAAGTAGCCTTTGCTGCTGATATCTTATCATTGGCTACCTTAACTTCTCCGGGAGAAATGGGAGCTGCAGTAGTGGTTGGAACTACACAACGTTTTGGTGTACCAATGGGTTATGGTGGTCCTCACGCTGCTTTTTTTGCCACTAAAGACGAATACAAACGCTCTATGCCGGGTCGTATTATCGGAGTTTCTATTGATGTAAACGGAAACCGCGCTTTACGTATGGCATTAGGAACTCGCGAACAGCACATCAAACGTGAAAAAGCAACTTCTAACATTTGTACTGCTCAGGTTTTATTAGCGGTTATGGCAGGAATGTATGCCGTTTACCACGGACCTAAAGGCTTAAAATACATTGCAAACAAAGTTCACGCATCGGCAGTTACTGCTGCTGAAGCTTTAAATAAATTAGACGTTTATCAAATAAACACGGCTTACTTTGATACTATTTTGGTAAAAGCAGATGCTCAAAAAGTAAAAGCTGTAGCAGAGAAAAACGAAGTAAACTTCTTTTATGTTGATGCTGATACGATTTCTATTTCATTCAACGAAACAACTTCAATTGGGGACATCAACCAAATTATTGCCATTTTTGCTGAGGCTTTAGGAAAAGAAACTTTTACTGTTTCTGAATTAACTACTGCAAGTCAATTACCGGCTTCTTTAGAAAGAACGTCTTCTTTCTTAACGCATGATGTTTTTAACAATCATCATTCTGAAAGTCAGATCATGCGTTATATCAAAAAATTAGAACGTAAAGATTTATCATTAAATCATTCGATGATTTCATTAGGTTCTTGTACAATGAAATTAAACGCAGCATCAGAAATGTTGCCTTTATCAATGCCAAACTGGAACAGCATTCACCCTTTTGCACCAGTTGAACAGGCTGAAGGTTATATTACAATGCTTAAAAAGTTAGAAGAGCAATTGAATGTTATTACTGGTTTTGCGGGAACAACATTACAGCCTAACTCAGGAGCTCAGGGAGAATATGCAGGTTTAATGGCTATTCGTGCTTACCATTTGTCAAGAAACGAAGGTCACCGTAATGTGTGTTTAATTCCTTCATCTGCTCACGGAACCAATCCTGCTTCTGCAGCGATGGCCGGAATGAAGATTATCGTTACTAAAACGACTCCGGAAGGAAATATTGATGTAGAAGATTTAAGAGAAAAAGCAATTGAACATAAAGATGATTTATCTTGTTTAATGGTAACGTATCCTTCTACTCACGGAGTTTTTGAATCTTCAATTATCGAAATCACGAAATTAATCCACGACAATGGCGGATTAGTATATATGGACGGAGCAAATATGAACGCGCAAGTTGGATTAACAAATCCTGCTACCATTGGCGCTGACGTTTGTCACTTAAACTTACACAAAACATTTGCTATTCCTCACGGAGGTGGTGGACCTGGAGTTGGACCAATTTGTGTAAACGAAAAATTAGTTCCGTTTTTACCAACAAACCCTATCTTAAAAGTTGGTGGTGATCAGGCTATTACAGCTATTTCATCTGCACCTTACGGATCAGCTTTAGTTTGTTTAATTTCTTACGGTTACATCACCATGATGGGTGCTGAAGGATTAAAAAGTGCTACAGAACATGCTATCCTGAATGCCAATTATATGAAAGCGCGTTTTGAAGGTCACTACCCAATTCTTTATACCGGAGAATGCGGAAGAGCGGCTCACGAAATGATTTTAGATTGTCGTGCATTTAAAGAAAACGGAATTGAAGTTGGTGATATTGCAAAACGTTTGATGGATTATGGTTTCCACGCTCCTACGGTTTCTTTCCCGGTAGCAGGAACTTTAATGATCGAACCAACTGAATCTGAAGATTTAGCAGAATTAGATCGTTTTTGTGATGCTCTTATTTCAATTAGAAAAGAAATTGAAGCTGCAACAACCGATGATAAAAACAATGTATTGAAAAATGCGCCTCATACATTGGCCATGTTAACTACTGATTCTTGGAATTTCCCTTATACCAGAGAAAAAGCAGCTTACCCATTAGAGTATATTGCTGAAAATAAATTCTGGCCATCTGTTCGTCGTGTAGATGATGCTTATGGTGACAGAAACTTAATTTGCAGCTGTGCTCCTATCGAAGCTTATATGGAAAACTAAGTAAAAGATTTTTTAATATTTCAAACCCGATAGTTTAAAAACTGTCGGGTTTTGTTTTTTAGTTTATCTTGTTTCCCTTTCACTTTGTGTGAAGCGTGAAACCTGAAACGTAAAACAAAAAACTTTCGCTCGCACCTTATTTTCAAACGTTTGAAATCTCGGAAAAATTAAAAAATCATTAAAAAATAAACAATATATCATTCAAATAATTATTATTTCACAATTATATGCATGCATAGTATTTTTTATGATAGTTATCATGAAATTATTTATACTTTAGCATTAAATTTATCGGCTAATTAAGGAAAAAAATGAAAATAAAGATAATAGGCATTGGGAGTTATATCCCTAATTTAGAAGTAAAAAACACAGACTTTGACCAGCATATTTTTTTGAATGAAGACGGAACTCCTTTTGGTTACCCTAATGAAGTTGTAATTAAAAAATTTAAAGGTATTACCGGAATTGAGAACCGACGTTATGCTGAAAAAGAACATACAGCATCTGATTTAGCCTTTTTCGCAGCCGAAAAAGCAATTGAAAATGCAGGAATTGATGCTGAGACATTAGATTATATTATCTTCGCCCATAACTTTGGAGATGTAAAATCAGGAACACATCAAACAGATATTTTACCAAGTTTAGCCACTCGCGTAAAAAACAAATTGGGTATTAAGAACCCAAAATGTGTGGCTTATGACATTCTTTTTGGATGTCCGGGCTGGATTGAAGGCGTTCTACAGGCTAATGCTTTCATAAAATCGGGCATGGCAAACAGAGTTTTGGTAATTGGAGCTGAAACACTTTCGAGAGTAGTTGACGATCACGATCGTGATTCGATGATTTATTCTGATGGCGCAGGAGCTTCTATTTTAGAAGGTTCACAAGACGAGTCTGGTTTACTATCTTACGAAAGTGCTACGTATGCCAACGATGAAGCGAACTTTCTTTACTTCGGAAAATCGTACAATCCAGATTTGGATCCGGATACGAAATACATCAAAATGTATGGCCGTAAAATTTACGAGTTTGCATTAAGTAACGTTCCTTGCGCTATGAAAAGCTGTTTGGATAAAAGCGGTATTTCTATTGATGATGTGAAAAAGATTTTGATTCATCAGGCCAACGAAAAAATGGACGAAGCAATTATTGAACGTTTCTACAAACTATACGACAAAACTGCTCCGAAAGATATCATGCCAATGAGCATTCACGATTTAGGAAACAGCAGTGTCGCAACGGTTCCAACTTTATATGATTTGATTTTGAAAGGAAAAATTGAAGGTCATGAAATTAACAAAGGCGATGTTATCATTTTTGCTTCTGTTGGAGCCGGAATGAACGTTAATGCTTTTGTATACCGCCATTAGCAATAGCCTCTGTTTAAGCCTAAGCCACAGTGAAACGTAGGCAGACTGAAAACTGAGACTGAGACCGTAAACTAAAAAAGTCCGCATCAAAAAATGCGGACTTTTTTAGTATATTTGCCACCTAATATAAAATTACGAACGACAGGTTACTTCGTTCCTCGCAAAGACTATGTACGAAAAAACGTTTCCCAATAAAAGATTCAAACTTACTTTAGAATTTTTACAAAAGCATATTAAAACATCTGAAACTATTCTGGATTTGGGCGTTGAAAATCCGTTTTCAAAAATCATGAAAGAAGCCGGATATTCAGTAAAAAATACAACTGGCGAAGATTTAGATTTAAATCAAACTGTTTTTCAAAACGAAAAACAAGATGTCGTAACGGCTTTCGAAATTTTTGAACATTTATTGAATCCATTTACAATTTTGAGCAAAATTAAATCAGATAAACTTTTGATTTCTATTCCGATGCGTTTATGGTTTTCACCAGCATATCGTTCTAAAACAGATATGTGGGACAGACATTACCATGAATTTGAAGATTGGCAACTGGACTGGCTTTTAGAAAAAACAGGCTGGAAGATTATCGACAGACAAAAATGGACAAACCCGGTCAAAAAATTTGGTTTAAGACCATTTTTAAGAAGTTTTACAGACAGATATTATATCGTTTACGCTGAAAAAGTCTAACGGAAAATCTCAAATAATAAATTCCAAATTCCAATTTAAAACTACTTTGAATTGGAATTTCGAATTTAAAAAGACTGGGGTTTTTTCAACTTAGAGAAATTTGAGATTTAAAAATTGGAATTTAATTTATGAAATATTACATCGTTATTCCCGCACACAACGAACAGCATTTGATCGGCCTGACGTTGCAATCTTTGGTTTCTCAGACTGTTTTGCCTTCAAAAATTGTAGTTGTAAATGACAATTCTACAGATAAAACAGAACAGGTTGTTTTAGATTTCGCTCAGGACAACCCGTATATTTCTGTAGTCAATAAAACTTCAGACGCCATTCATATGCCCGGAAGCAAAGTTATTCAGGCTTTTCAAAAAGGCTTTGAAACATTGGATTCTAATTATGATATTATCGTAAAAATTGATGGCGATTTAATTTTTCCTCCTAATTATTTTGAAACTATAATCAAACATTTTCAATCTGATTCTAGAATTGGAATGGTTGGTGGATTTTGCTACATCGAAAAAAATGGGGACTGGATTCTAGAAAACCTAACCGATAAAGACCATATTCGTGGTGCTTTAAAGGCTTACAGAAAAGAAACGTATCAGCAAATTGGTGGTTTAAAACCTGCTATGGGCTGGGACACGGTAGATGAATTGCTTTGTAAATTCTACAATTGGAAAATTGTTACCGATGAATCACTGCATGTCAAACATCTTAAACCAACCGGCGCAAACTACAATAAAACAGCGCGTTATAAACAAGGAGAAGCCTTTTATACTTTAGGCTATGGTTTTTGGATTACAGCAATCGCCTCGGCAAAATTGTCGATGATGAAGAAAAAACCTTTTCTTTTTTTTGATTACCTTAGAGGTTTTTGGAAAGCAAAAAAAGCAAAAACCCCGTTATTAGTTACCCCCCAACAAGCTAAATTTATTAGAAATTATCGCTTACAGAAAATGAAACAAAAGCTTTTTTAATCTTAAAAAAAATTAAAAAACTCTAAACTGAAACTGTAAACTGTAAACTAATCCTTAATTTAGCCAATATTTGTAAAATTATGATGCTAATTCGTTACTTATCCCAAATAGGAAGATATTTTTTAATGCTAAAGGAAATTTTCAATAAACAGACCAAATGGCCTGTTATGCGAAATTTGATATTGAAAGAAATCGATGATTTAATTATTGACTCACTCGGAATCGTGTGCTTTATTTCTTTTTTCATTGGAGGAGTTGTAGCCATTCAAACAGCGCTTAACTTAACCAATCCGTTAATTCCAAAGTATTTAATTGGTTTTGCAACACGTCAATCGGTTATTTTGGAGTTTGCTCCTACCTTTATTTCAGTGATTATGGCCGGAAAAATGGGATCTTACATCACTTCCAGTATTGGAACAATGCGTGTTACAGAACAAATTGATGCCTTAGAAGTTATGGGAGTAAATTCCTTAAACTACCTGGTTTTCCCTAAAATTGTAGCATTACTAATGTATCCTTTTGTAATTGGAATTAGTATGTTTCTGGGAATTTTCGGGGGATGGCTTGCTTGCGCGTATGGAGGTTTTTCTACCAGTCAGGATTTTATTCAGGGTGCTCAAATGGAATTCATTCCTTTTCATATAACATATGCTTTTATTAAAACTTTAATTTTTGCCATGTTGCTCGCGACAATTCCGTCTTTTCACGGATATTACATGAAAGGTGGTGCATTAGAAGTTGGTAAAGCCAGTACAGTATCATTTGTTTGGACATCAGTTTCAATCATTCTTTTTAATTATATATTAACTCAATTATTATTAGGATAATGATCGAAGTAAAAAACATAGAAAAATCATTTGGCGACAGTAAAGTTTTAAAAGGCGTATCAACCGTTTTTGAAACTGGAAAGACAAATTTAATTATAGGACAAAGTGGATCTGGAAAAACAGTTCTATTAAAAACTTTATTAGGGATTCATGCACCGGATTCAGGAACAATTGAATTTGACGGAAGAATTTATTCAGACTTAGATCCGGATGAAAAAAGAGAGCTAAGAACAGAAATCGGAATGGTTTTTCAGGGAAGTGCCTTATTTGACTCGATGACTGTCGAAGAAAATGTCGCTTTTCCTTTAAAAATGTTTACCAATGACAATAAAGCAAAAATCAAAGAACGCGTTGATTTTGTTTTAGAAAGGGTAAACTTAGTTGAAGCGCACAAAAAACTACCATCGGAGATTTCGGGAGGGATGCAAAAACGTGTGGCAATTGCCCGCGCAATTGTAAATAATCCAAAATATTTATTTTGTGATGAACCCAACTCAGGATTAGATCCTAATACTTCCACCCTGATTGATAACCTGATTAAAGAAATTACAGAAGAATATAATATTACAACTGTTATCAATACACATGATATGAACTCTGTTATGGAAATTGGAGAAAACATTGTTTTCCTGAAAAAAGGTGTTAAAGCCTGGCAGGGAACAAAGGAAGAAATCTTCAGAACTGATAACAAAGATATTGTGAAGTTTGTTTACTCTTCTAATCTGTTCAAAAAGGTAAGAGAAGCCTATTTGAAAGGTTAAGAGATTTAATTTCGAAATTCCAAGTCGGAAAATTCCAAAAATAAAATTCCAAATTCCAATTGTCAAGCTTGGGATTTGGAATTTTTTATTTTTATTGAATATTGATCAACTCAACTTCTGCATTTGGATTAAACAAGTACGTTTTTCCCGAACTGATTTCGATACACTCAAAACGTTTGGTTCTTACAGCAAGCTTCTTGAATATTTTGCCATTTTTGATTCTGAATACACTTCCGTATGGAATCTCAAAGACATAGTTTTTATCGTTTCCTGCATCATATTGCTTCAAAGCCAGAGAAAGAGTAGTATCAGTATCACTACTTGCAGAAGGATTCTTAAAATGCCTCGCTAATAATGGTAGTAAGTTTCCAGGGAAAATCTCCGGACGAATATAAGGCACCATTAAACGTTGAAATGTAAATTTCCATTCGTTTCCATGCGGTTTTATATTTCTTCCAAATTTTTCAAAAGCAACTAAATGAGCAATCTCGTGAATTAATGTAACCAAAAACCTGTATTTATTTAAACTTGCGTTTACCGTAATTTCATGTTTACCACTAGGTCCTCTTCTATAATCGCCATGACGTGTTTGACGCTCATTTACAATTTTAAGATGAACCTGATTGGCTACAATTAATTCAAAAACAGGCTTTACTGCATGTTCTGGTATATATTTCGCAAGTGTCTCGTTCAATTTAGGCTGAATGTTTTTTATTAAAAGTTAGATGTTCCTTTAATTAGAATTTTATTTACGGATTAGTAGATGAAACTTCCAGAACTTTTCCATTAAAATATTTATTTCCGTTGAGAGTGAAATCATAAATATAAGTTGCCATTCCTTCTGCCGAAATTGGTGCCTGATATCCAGGGAATGCTTCATTTAGCATTTCTGTCTGAACAGAGCCTAACGCCAAAACATTAAAAGAGATTCCTTGTTCCTTATATTCCTCTGCTAATAATTCTGTTAAGGTAATTACAGCTCCTTTACTTGAACTGTAAGCGGCTAATCCGGCAAATTTAAGACTTCCTCTCACTCCGCCAATTGAGCTTATTGTAACAACATGACTTCCTTTCTCAAGGTAAGGCAAACATAACCTCGTAAGATTTGCTACCGCAAAAACGTTCACTTTGTAAATATTTTCAAAATCTGCCTGAGTAGTTTCCGCAAATGGTTTAAGCAATAAAGCTCCGGCATTATGAACTACTGCGTCTACCTTCTTCCATGTAGCAGAAAGAAAATTATCAACTTCAGCTAAAGCATTTTCATCTGACAAATCTACTGATAGGCAGGTTATATTTTGATGCTCTAAAAGCACTTTCGGGATATTTCTGGAAATAGCCAGAACCTGATTTCCGGCATTTGCAAATTGCAAAGCCAATTCATAACCAATTCCTCTACTGGTTCCGGTAACAATAATATTTTTCATAAGGCAAAAATAAGGAATACTGCAGAAAGTCAGCTTATTTATTCATTGTAATTTCTTCAGTTTGTGTGTTTGCAATTTGAGTTACAGCAGGCAAAAACTCCTGAATAAAAGCCGTCATGTGTGGAATATCCATTACTTTAAATTCATCCGAGACATGATGATAAAAATCAAAATTCTCAAAATCAAAGGTACTTATAGACTGACAAGGCTTCTTGAAAACATCATAAAAAGAGTAGTTATCAGATCTGTAAAACAATTCATATTCAGCTTCTTTTGGTAAAAAGCCAATACTCTTTTTGCCTGTATATTCATTAATTTTTTCCGCCATGTTCGATTTATCAAAGCCGGTTACATAGGCCAAATAATCACGCTTCATTGGCACACCGATCATTTCAATATTCAACTGGGTATAGAGATTGAAATTTTGCTTTTTAAGTTTCTGAACCAAGCTTTTAGAACCTAACAAACCCTTTTCTTCTCCTGCAAAAAACACAAAAAGAATACTGCGTTTGTTCGATTTGGTTTCGGCAAAATACTTAGCTATTTGTGCTACAGCAGTTACACCGGAGGCATCATCATTTGCACCGTTGTTGATGACATCTGGCTGTTGTTTTTTCTCAATACCTATGTGATCATAATGCGCACTTAAAACTACAAATTCCTTTTTTAATTCAGGATCAGTTCCTTCTAATACCCCTACTATATTGTAGGCCGGCGATTTAAAATTGGTAAGCGTGTCGCGATACGAAACAAAATAGGGCTTAACATTATTCTTCTTAAAAAAGTCTTCTAAAAACACGGCTGCTTTTTCGATTCCTTTAGTGCCTGTTTCACGTCCTTCCATTTCATCTGAAGAAAGATACTTTAAAAAATCTGAAACCTCATTTTGCTCGACCTTATAAGTGATTTCAATTGGTTTTGTTTTTGATTTGGAGTCTGCCAAAGTCGCTCCGGAAGGATTAGATTTGCAGGCCAGAAAAACAAATGGAAAAAGAAAATATAGTTTTTTCATAAGAAGATTTATAAGTTATTGATTTAATTAGTACGCTTCTGAAAAGTAAAAAAAATATTTATAAAAAAACCCTTTCTAAGCTAAAAAAGCAGAAAGGGTATTGATTTGAGTTTAGTATTAAAAATTATCCTGCGATAACTGATCTTGAAATTACGATTTTCTGAATCTCAGATGTTCCTTCATATATTTGTGTAATCTTAGCATCTCTCATGAAACGTTCTACATGGTATTCTTTAACGTACCCGTTTCCTCCATGAATCTGAACTGCTTCAACAGCGGTATCCATCGCAACTTGAGAAGCAAATAATTTCGCCATTGCTCCACTTACATCATAATTTTTATGTTGGTCTTTGTCCCATGCGGCTTTCATACATAAATGACGTGCTGCTTCGATATTAACGGCCATATCTGCCAGCTTAAAAGCAATCGCCTGATGATTGCAAATTTCAGTACCAAATGCTTTACGTTCTTTTGAGTATTTCAAAGCAAGCTCATAAGCTCCCGAAGCAATTCCCAAAGCCTGAGAAGCTATACCAATACGTCCGCCCGCAAGCGTTTTCATGGCAAATTTAAATCCGAAACCATCTTCACCAATTCTGTTTTCTTTTGGAACTTTTACATCACTAAACATTAGTGAATGTGTATCAGAACCACGAATTCCCATTTTTTGCTCTTTTGGACCAACAGAAAAACCAGGCATATCTTTAGTCATGATCAAAGCATTGATTCCTTTGTGTTTCAAATCAGGATGTGTTTGTGCAATTACCAAATAAACAGATGCTGTATTTCCATTTGTAATCCAGTTTTTCGTTCCGTTTACCAAATAATGATCGCCCATATCAATAGCCGTAGTTTTTTGCGAAGTGGCATCACTTCCTGCTTCTGGCTCACTTAAACAAAATGCACCGTGAATTTCTCCAGAGGCAAGGCCTGGTAAATATTTTTGTTTTTGTTCTTCAGTACCAAATTCCTGTAAACCCCAACAAACTAATGAATTATTTACAGACATCACTACAGACGCAGATGCATCAACTTTTGAAATCTCTTCCATTGCAATTACATATGAAATAGTATCTAAGCCGCTTCCACCGTATTTAGGATCTACCATCATACCCATGAAACCCAGTTGACCCATTTTTTTTACTTGCTCAGTCGGAAAAATTTGTTTTTCGTCACGTTCAATAACACCTGGCAATAATTCCGTTTGAGCAAAATCTCGGGCTGCTTGTTGAATCATTAAATGTTCTTCGGTAAGATTGAAATCCATAGTTTTAGAATTTTATTGGTTTTCTAAACTTACTTAAAAGGAAGAAGTCTAGTCGACGGTTATTTTTTTGTTTTTTGATTTACTTTTTAAAAAAGGCTTTCAAAGATAATTTTTATATGTGAAATTAACAATGCGTGCATACAAAATTAATAGATCATCAACAATAACGATAACGTTTTCGTAATAATTTCACAAAAGTGTAGATGGAGCAATAACTTTGCAAGGATTTGTATAAAATTCAAAGTATTATTCGCTTATAAAAAACCTCAAAATCTAAAAATTTTAGTAAAATAGCGACTCAAAAAGATTAAACAATACTTAAAACAGGTAATTGTACGTAAACCAAGTCCTACTAAATTGATTATTAATAAAATACGATTTAAAAAATAAAATCTTCAAACTAAAAAACATTGTCGGTTTGACAGTTAAATTGATAAATTAACATTATTTTTGCCTAAAAATTATTAGATCGATAGAACATGAAAAAGATTTTACTATTACTTACCCTTCTTTTAGGTGCACAATTTTCTACTATTTCTGCCCAGACTCACCTGGAGGTAAATGGCGTTACGGTTCCCAGAAAAATTGAATTTCAGGGAAAAACATTACAGCTTAATGGCGCTGGCGGAAGATCTAAAATGTGGTTAGAAGTTTATGTTCAGGCATTATATTTATCTCAACTAAGCCAGGATCCTCAATTCATTATTGATAGTGATACTGAAATGGCGATTAGAATAGAAATTACATCCTCGATGGTGTCTTCAAGTAAATTAACAAAAGCAATGAACGCAGGTTTTGAGAAATCTGCCGGAAGCAACCTTAATGAGCTTAGACCTCGAATTGAGCAGTTTAAAGCTTATTTAAGCGACAATATTACAGAAAAAGATGTATTTGTATTAGGTTATAACCCTCTTGACCAAACCATTAATGTCTATAAAAACGAAATCTTAAAAGGAAAAGTTTCTGGATTTGATTTCAAAAAAGCATTATTCGGAATCTGGCTTTCAGACAAACCAGTTGATGATACTTTGAAAAAACATTTATTAGGACAATAATTTCCAAATTTATAAGAATCTTAAAGCCGAAAGCACTTTGTTTTCGGCTTTCTTTTTTTCTTTAATAAAATTGATAGAAAATACATTATTCAAATTATTCTATTTTATACTTTTACGCAAACTAAACATATCTCAACAAAATGAAAGATTTATTACAGCAATTTGAAAATAAGGAACCGGAAATTGTTTTTAACTGGAAAGATTCTGAAACTGAAGCTGAAGGATGGACTGTTATTAATTCACTTCGCGGAGGAGCTGCTGGTGGAGGAACAAGAATGAGAAAAGGCTTAGACATGAATGAAGTGCTATCATTGGCAAAAACAATGGAAGTTAAATTTTCTGTTTCCGGACCTGCAATTGGTGGAGCTAAATCTGGAATTAATTTTGACCCAAACGACCCGCGTAAAAAAGGCGTTTTGCAGCGTTGGTACAAAGCGGTTTCGCCTTTACTAAAAAGTTATTACGGAACTGGAGGAGATTTAAATGTTGATGAAATTCATGAAGTAATCCCAATGACAGAAGAATGTGGTGTGTGGCATCCGCAGGAAGGTGTTTTTAACGGACACTTTAAACCAACTGAAGCAGATAAAATCAACAGAATTGGCCAATTGCGACAAGGTGTTATTAAAGTAATTGAAAACCCAAAATTCTCTCCGGACGTAACCAGAAAATATACTGTTGCCGATATGATTACTGGTTATGGCGTTGCAGAGGCAGTTCGTCATTTTTATAATACTTATGGTGGAGATATTAAAGGCAAAAAAGCAATTGTGCAGGGATTTGGCAATGTTGGTTCTGCTGCTGCTTTTTATTTAGCAGAAATGGGAGCTAAAGTAATCGGAATTATTGACCGCGATGGTGGATTAATTAAAGAAGAAGGTTTTTCTTTTGAAGAAATCAGAACTTTGTTTTTAAATAAAGACGGAAATAAATTAGTAGCAGACAATATGATTCCGTTTGACGAAATCAACTCAAAAATTTGGGCAATTGGTGCTGAAATTTTCACGCCTTGCGCGGCTTCAAGATTGGTTGCTCAAAGTCAAATCGAGAGCTTAATCGCAAATGGACTAGAAGTTATTTCATGTGGTGCAAATGTTCCTTTTGCTGATGCGGCAATTTTCTTTGGCCCTATTATGGAAGAAGTAGACCATAAAGTAAGCTTGATTCCGGATTTTATTTCAAATTGTGGAATGGCGAGAGTTTTTGCTTACTTTATGGAGAAAAAAGTACAAATGACAGATGAGGCTATTTTTAATGATACATCAGAAATCATAAAAAATGCGATTGTTAAAGCTCATGCCTTAAATCCATCAAAAACAAATATTAGTGCAACTGCTTTTGAAATTGCATTGAAACAATTAGTATAATTTTTTTTAACTTCATTCTAAAACGGATCAAATACTTTTTGGTTCGTTTTTTTTTACCGCAGAGTTCGCAAGGTTATTCGTAAAACTGTTTGTTTTAATCGCGCAAAGTCGCGAAGTCGCAAAGAAAACTTAATAAGAAAAACTTTGCGACTTCGCGGCTTTGCGAGAAATAAATTAGCATTCCTTGCGCAAACCCTTGCGAACTTTGCAGTTAAATTCTCTCGCATATTCTAAACAATTTTTACTACTTTTAAACGTTTTTATTTAATACAATTACAAAACTCAGAATCAAAATGACTTCTACCGATTCTTCAGATAAAAGAAAATCACTATTAATATCTACTGGCATTTATGCTGCATTACTGCTATTGCTATTTTTTATTCGTTTTTGGCCGCCTTATAATCCTGAAAATAATGCAGCACTGGCGAGCGGTGGCGGTGGTGGCGGAGTTACCGTTAATTTTGGAGACAGCGATTTAGGTTCAGGAGCAAATTATAAAAGTGAAGTTCTTGAGGTAAAAAACAATGCTAAACAAGCTCCGGCTAAAGCAACTCCGGACGAAGCTATAATTACACAGGAAAATACGGCAACTAATGATAACGATGTCATTATTCCGACAAAGGAAAAACCTAAAAAACCAACTCCTGTTGTAAAACCCGAAGCAAAGCCCATTCCTCAAAAACCTAAAGTTTCTAATTCTACCAACGATGCTTTGTCTAGTATTTTAAAAGGTTCTAACAAAGGCGGAGATGGTGATGATAAAGTAGCCGGGAACAAGGGAAAAGCAAACGGAAGTCTGGGCTCTAATGGTTATTACGGCACGGGAGGTTCTGGTGGCGGAACAGGCGGCGGCAACGGAACCGGAAATGGTATTGGTACCGGAAGCGGTTACGGAGCAGGAAGCGGTGGAGGTTCTGGCGGCGGATCTGGATATTCTCTCGGAAACCGAAAAGCATTGTCTAAACCTGCACCAAAATATACTTGTAATGAGGAAGGAAAAGTTGTAGTTGAAGTGACAGTAGACCAAAATGGAAAAACGATTAGTGCCACTCCAGGAATAAAAGGAACAACGAATACTGCAAGATGTTTACTGGATCAGGCAAAAATTGCGGCAATGAATACGAAATGGGATGCTGATGATAACGCTCCAGTAAAACAAACTGGTAAGATTATTTATAATTTTAGTTTGAATTAGAACACGGATTTACTTTGTCTGTTCGCTATCGCTCGAGTCACGAATTTACACTAATTATAACTAAACATAAAAAAGGCTTTCTGAAATAATTCAGAAAGCCTTTTTTGTATTATCCCGTCCAGTATGTCATTCCGAGGAGCGAGGCGATGAAAATGTTAGTGAGATTGCTTCGTTCCTCGCAATGACATACTTTATGAATACTTTTTCTTTAATCTTTTTTTTTCCTCTTTCTTCTTGCTTCTATCCTCTTCATCTATGTTCTATTCTATTTTCCAACGTGAGGGATAGAAGCTGGCTACCGAAGTAGCGCGTATAGCCCGACCGGAATAAAAAAATGGGCCTATCAACATCTAGCTGATTAGCCCATTTTTTTATTTTGGTCACGCCCTGATTATGATTCTTATTTTGGGCTGGTAGCAATAACAAATTTCAAATTATTCTTTACTCCTATCTGAAGCACATCAACCAAGTCTTGTACTTGCAAGTTAAACGGAATTCGTACTACAACGGTCTGTTCTTTATCTGCGCCAATTTTAGTCATTAAACTGGTTTCCAGATTTTCGAAATCAACGGGTTCTTTGTCGATGTAGAATTTTTTATCTTCTGTAACTGATAAACTAATCAGCTGTTTGTTTGTTTTTTCATTTGATTTCGCTTTGGGCAAAGTCATTTTAATGACATTCGGATTTGCAAGTGTTGAGATGATCAGGAAAAACAACAGCAGGAAAAACATAATATCACTAAGTGATGAAGTCGCCACTTCGGCATGAAATCTTCTTTTTCTCTTAATAGACATATCTTAAGCTCTTTGAATTATGTTTACAAATTCTAATATTTGTTTCTGAATTTTTAAAGCAAAATCATCAATTTTCCCATTCAATAAGTGGTAAGCACTGTAAGCAATAATACCTACTATAAGCCCAGACCCGGAACTGATCATTTTTTCATATAAACCTCCGGAAATGTTTCCGATACTAATATTTTCAGTAACTGAAATGCTGTAGAAAATCTTGATAACTCCGGAAATTGTTCCGATAAAACCAAGCGTTGGTGCGATACCGGCAATAAGTCCAAGGTGACCTAAACGTCTTTCCATCTCACCAATTTCAATATCGGCAGCACGGTCCATGTTTGATTCAATTTCTGCAATTGGTCTTCCGATTACCAAAACTCCTTCTTTCAAAATATTAGCAGCTGCAGTATCACTTCTTTCTACAATGGTTCTGGCCAATTCTATATTTCCGGCATTCAGTTTATCTCCAACATCCTGCATTAGCCTGTTGTCGATTTTAGATGCTTTGCTAATGTATAAATAACGTTCTATAATAACATAAAAAGTATAAAATAACAAGATTGCGATTGGAATTAGGAAGAAACCTCCTTTTAGGATAAATCCGAGAACTGAAATCTCGGTATTTGGTGCAATTTTTTCGATAACTACGTTAGATGCGGCGTTTGCAATGGTGTCTGTTTGTAATTGAATAAAACTAAACATATATTAATTCTTGTTTTTAATAATTAATTCTAAAAAATATTTGAAATTTGCAATAAAGATAATTTTCGCTGTAATATAAAACTAAAAAAATCGAAAATTATTTCAAACCACAACCTATTTTATCCTAAAATAAATGAACTATCAGGAAACTACAAACTGGATGTTTAATCAACTCCCAATGTACCAACTTCAAGGAGCGTCTGCCTATAAAGAAGATTTAACCAATATTAAGGTTTTGGCTGCACATCTTGATAACCCGCAGAAGGACTTAAAATGCATTCATGTTGCAGGAACAAACGGAAAAGGCTCTACTTCTCACATGTTGGCTTCGGTACTTCAGGAAGCAGGATATAAAGTGGGGTTGTATACTTCACCACATTTAAAAGATTTTAGAGAAAGAATCAAGATTAACGGTGTGGAAATTTCAGAAAATTTTGTCATTCAATTTATTGAACGGCATAAAGATTTTTTTGAGGCTAATGATATGAGTTTTTTCGAAATGTCAGTTGGCCTGGCTTTTGACTATTTTGCCACTGAAAAAGTAGATATTGCTGTTATTGAAGTTGGATTAGGCGGAAGATTAGATGCTACCAATATCATTAACCCCTTAATTTCTGTAATTACGAACATAGATCTAGATCATACACAGTTTTTAGGTAATACTCCTGCATTGATTGCTGGTGAAAAAGCAGGGATTATTAGACCTAAGATTCCGGTAGTCATTGGCGAATATACAAATGAAACCCAACCTGTATTTTTGGCTAAAGCGGAGAAAAATGAAGCACCTGTTTATTTTGCCTCAGATTTAATAGCTGAAGTTTTTCCTTCAGATTTAATTGGTGATTATCAATTTCACAATAAAAAAACAGTCCAGCAGACGATTGCTATTTTGAATGCTACAACCAATTTTAAAGTTTCAGATGAAAATCTTAAAAGTGGTTTATTAAATGTGGTAAAAAATACCGGTTTGCAGGGAAGATGGCAACAGCTTGGAGAAAACCCGAAAATTATTTGTGACACTGCACATAACAAACATGGATTAAAAGTGGTAATGAATCAGATTCAAAAAGAGACTTTTGAAAATCTACATATTGTTTTAGGCGTGGTTAATGATAAAGATCTGGACTCCATTTTGCCTTTGTTTCCAGAAAATGCAAAATATTATTTCTGCAAACCCAACTCATCTCGTGGTTTAGGTACCGAAATATTGAAAGATGCAGCAGAAAAATATAATTTATTTGGTAAAAAATACGATTCTGTTGAAACAGCTTTTGTCGCGGCGAAAGAAAATGCAGTAAAAAATGATTTTATTTATGTTGGAGGAAGCACTTTTGTCGTAGCTGAATTGCCTTTAAGCTAAACCAATTTGCATTTTTATAAAAAAAATAAAAAAAGTTATTTTATAATAAATTCAACACCAGCCATATATAAAACAGAAAGAAAAAAGTTTAAATATTTAGTCGATTTTCTTTGCAGAACTCAAAAACTAGCGTATATTTGCACACGCAATCACAAAATGATAGCAACCTAGTAAAATAGGGCGATTAGCTCAGCTGGTTCAGAGCACCTCGTTTACACCGAGGGGGTCGGGGGTTCGAACCCCTCATCGCCCACCAAGAAACTCCTTAAGAAATTAAGGAGTTTTTTTATTTATTTAGATTTTCAAGACGTAATTTTCACCTTAAACTATGCAAATGCATTACTACGTATTAGCGCCAGTTGATAACTTAAATATCAAATTCTTCCTTTTATAATTCCACGCTTAGAGTCTTTTATAAAATCTAATATCCTATCTCGCTCATATGATGGTTTAAATTGCTGTCTTATTAACCCTACTGCAAGAGTCGTATTTCTATTTTCTTCAAAAATTATTCTGTAGAGATTTTTAATCTCATCAATTTTATCATGAGAAAAACATCTTCTTCTTAAGCCTACAACATTTAGTCCAACGTAAGTCAATGGTTCTCTCGCCGCTATTACGTATGGAGGAACATCTTTCACGACCCTACTGATACCACTAATCAATGAATGTTCACCAATAATAGAAAACTGATGAACTGCGGTCAAACCGCTAATGTTTGCCCAATCGCCAACTTGTACTTCACCAGCCATTCCTACATTAAACCCGATTACACAATTGTTTCCAATAATACAATCATGCCCTATATATGCACTGGCCATAATTAAATTATGATCTCCAATAAGTGTTTTTTGTTTAGAAATAGTTCCCTTGTTTATGGTCACAAATTCACGGATAATATTATTATCTCCAATTTCCAAAAAGGTTTCTTCTCCTTTAAACTTTAAATCCTGCGGGATACCTCCTAAAACTGCTCCAGAATGAACAATACACTTTTTCCCAAGTCGTGTGCCATTCAAAATATTTACATTATTCTCGATCCGGCAATTATCTCCAATAGTAACATCTTTTTCGATAGTTGTAAAGTTTCCGATATATACATTATTTCCAATAACGGCATCTTTGTGAATTATACTATTTTTCAACATTAAGTAATTTAATTTATAGATTTCACAAAGATTATAATAAAAGAAATATATTTTATTGATCTTAAGTCAAGTAATTGTTGCCCTTATTCTACTAAGCGTCTCCGGACTGACACCGATAAGAGATGCAATATGCTTTAATTTGGATTTCATGATCATTTGAGGAAATGAATTTAAAAGAAATAAATATTTTTCCTGAGCATTCATAATCCTAAACAAATGATGAAACTCATTTATACTAGAAAGATATAACCGAAGCTGCTTAATATGAAATGTACAAAAAGATGGATATCGCAATAAAATCTCTTCATCAGAATAAGTCAGGGAGTAAACAATAGTTTCCTCACACGACTGAAAATTCTCAAATGAGGACCGTTGTTGAAAAAAGCTGCTTAACGATGTTACAAATTGATTATCAGTATAAATCCATCTGGTTACTTCATTTCCATTTTCTGAACAAAACCTACGTATAGCACCAGATTTAATGAAGTATATTTTTCTACATATTTTACCTTCTTCAACTAAAAAGTCATTTTTTTCAAACTTTTCCTCAACAAAATACTTCCTTAGTGCTTGTTCTGTATCAAAATCAAGCTTATGAAAACGATTTATTACATCAATAAGTTCCTGCATATCATATTAATTTACTACAAATTTATATGATATTTTATTAAACCTCTTCAATAAAAATTAAAGGAAGCTAAATATCGATTATGAGTTTATTAAATCGGAGAAAACAAAATTATTGAATTAATTTGAGCGTTACCCTCCGGGTCGGGCTGTGCGCTGTATCTTTTGCGAAGTGGGTATCGGCATTGATCAGATATTAAAAGATTCGCAAAAGGATGCTGCTTCCATCCCTAACGCACTCAGTTTAACAGGAAGTCTGGTTTCCGATTTTAGATAATAATTATACTAATGTAAAAATAGTAGGAGATTTACTCAGGTATAAAGTTGGGGTTGCTATTATAATAAAAATAAACACTAAAGTAACAACATAATTCTGCAAAGGAATTTAAAATCCAGATCTTTAGAACGAGTCAGGTTATTCCGTTGTCCAAAACCTAAAAATTATAAAAAACAAAAAACCCTGTTTCGGTTAGAAACAGGGTTTTCAAAAGAAAGGCGACGACATACTCTCCCACATAACTGCAGTACCATCTGCGCAGGCGGGCTTAACTACT
>Ga0265780_10000275_pt1 | contig 79706 bp, 62 predicted proteins | sample P1T30metagenome_FD_192432 | JGI IMG/M metagenome (GOLD analysis project Ga0265780, IMG submission 192432) | Plant litter microbial communities from East Loma Ridge, Irvine, California - P1 T30 | ecosystem: Environmental > Terrestrial > Plant litter > Unclassified | place: USA: California...
CACCAAGCTCGACCAGCAGGCCAATGGCGGCTTCGTCGTTATTCTATTCGAGCTGCTGGCGGCAGTGGCCGAGCACCTGGTGCAGCAGGCGTGCACGGTGCCGGTGGGCTTAGAGGCGCAGTTGCGCGGGCTGGCGCAGCGGCTGCTGCCCTACTTCCCGAGCGAGCTGCGTAGCGAGCGCTTTACGCATGAGCAACTCGCCCAGGTGCTGCACGAGGAGTTTTTCAGCCGGCCCGACGTGTGGCGCTGGCTGACGGAGGAGGCGCAGATTGGGGGCGAGTGGGTCGAGTACTGGGCACGGGAGATTACCTGGCGCTTTTTCAAGCCGGAAGCAGGGCCGCCGGCATGACGCTTTCCCGCCACTGGTGGCGCGCTCGCCTGAGCGGGGCCGCCCTGCTCGCCGCGCTGGTCGCGGCCCTGAGTCATACCTAGCCGTAGGGTGCCGCCCGGCCCCGCTACTGCTCACTTCTCTTTTCCCACCTCTTTATGTCTCAATCGCAAGTTCTCGACAAACCCGCCCCACCCGCTAATGCGGTGCATGGTACCCTAGAAAGCCTTATTCTCTATGTAGTGCTGGTATTGGCGCCCATCGGGCTCAAACTCGCTGGCCTGACCCGCGTGGCCACGTGGTCGTGGTGGAGGGTCACGGCCCTGCTCTGGCTGCCCTGGGGGATACTGGGCGCGGTAAGCGCGGTGGGCTTTCTGTGGTACCTGGCCAGCCCCAGGCCCAGCCGTGGCTGAGCTACCCAGCTGGCCCGCGCTCTTCACGCCCCCGGCCGAGTTGCTGGGCTGGCTCGATGAGCAAAGCCGCCTGCACCAGCGCGACCCGGTGCAGCTGCGCCACTTGCAAGCCCTGCGCTGGCTGGTACTGGCCGAGCTAGACCGCAAATGCCCCACAGGCTTCAAACCTGGAATGCCTGTGTGGCACCCCTAAAACCTGCCTCGTCCCAAGTGGGAGGAGCCGCGCCCTGGGTGGGAATCCGGTGCGCTCTGCCGGCCTCGCGGCCGGACGAGGCGCTATTGCCCAGCTACTAAGCTGCGCCTTTTTTTAAGTACTTCCTTCTATACCAATTATGTACCGTCCTGCTTTTGTTCCCAAGCTGCGCATTAATTACGATAAGACCTGGGCGCGCCTCACGCGCTTCTTTAAGCAACCATCCCTGGTGCAGCCGGCGGCGACGCCCGCGCACCTAATTGAGGCGCTCGCGCCCCAGAAAACGATTAAGCGGCCACAACTCAAGGGCAATGTGTTTCACACGCTCAAAGAGATTGTGGCCATTTTTATGGCCGACTGGAACCGGGCCAAGGCCCCCATCAACGTGGCCATCCAGACCACGCGCACGAGCCTGGCGAAGCGCTGCCGCAACCGCGACCCGAAGACGAGCTACCGCCACATTCTGGCACTCGTGGAGGGCGGTTTTCTGCGGGCCAAGGTGCATATCAAAGGCGGCTTGCAGCTGCTCATCAACCCCGACCTCATCGTGTTCGACGCAGCCGAAGCTGTGCAGAAAATCGTGCGCGAGCACAACCACCCGGCCGTGCCTGCCGCCGCTGCCTTGTCACCCGCCGAGGGGCTGGCCAGCCTGCGCGCCATAGCCCAAAATTTAGCCCAAAACTTCTGCCGGACTACTTAAAAAACTCAAAGCGGGCATTATGGTAAGCTTTATAACTTGAGACCCGCCATAGATGCTATGAATGATAGGAACGTCGGTTTTCGGACGACTTATCCACACCACCCTTGTCGATAAGCAGGGGCTAGCTGAAAAAAAAAGAAGGGGCGGGCCGCGGCTGTCGGCCCGCAGGTGCCTGGCCGGCCGCTCGTTAGCGGCTGGGTAGGGGCCGCTTTTGCCAATTTTTTAAAAACCCACCCACGTGGCCCCGATTCCCACCCCCGGCCTGAGTGCCAAAGCGGCCCGCGCCGCCGACAAACAAATCCCCTTGCTGAGCCTCATGGCCAAGCTCGGCAAGGTGCCTACCGGCTGCGCGCCGGGCGGCAACTACTACTACCACTCGCCCTTCCGGGAGGAAAAAACGCCCTCCTTTGTGGTGTGCGCCCCCAAGAATGTGTGGGTAGACTTTGGCGAGGCCCCCGAGCCCGGCCAGAAAGCGGCCGGTGGCGACGTGCTCAAGCTGGTGATGAAGCTCGCTGGCTGCGACCTGCCCACGGCCCGGCTGGTGCTGCGCAGCTGGGCCGCCGACCTGGCCACCCCGCAGGAGCTGGCCCTGCCGCCGCTGCCGGCCGGCGAGACGCTCATCACCGGCCAGCTCACGTTCCGCGACGTGCGCACCGAGCCGCTCGACTGGGACGTGCTGATAAAGTATCTCACCAGCCGGGGCATCGACTGGGGCCTGGTGCGCCAGAGCGAGCGCACCAAGGCCCACTTGCAGCAGATTTTCTACCGCCTCGACAGTAAGCCCCGCGAGAAGCCCTATTTCGGCCTGGCCTGGAAAACGAGCGCCGGCTGGGAGGTGCGCAATCCCAAGTTCCAGGGCACCATCGGCAGCAAGGGCCTCACCTGGCTGCCAGGCCGCGAGCCAGGCGTGGCCGTGTTCGAGGGCTTTATGGACTACCTGAGCGCGCTGACCTACGCTAAAACGCCGTTTTTCGCCTGCACGGTGCTCATCCTTAACTCGGTGAGTTTGCTCGCGCAGGCGCTGCCCCAACTGCTGGAGGCCCCCAAGGTGCACTGGTACGGCGATAACGACCTGGCCGGCGAGCGGGCGCTACGCGTGCTGCGCCAGGCCTTGCCGGCCGGCCGCGTGCAGGCCCATAACGAGCTCTACCGCGGCTACAAAGATTTTAACGACTTTCTGACTAAAACCCCGCCCACCAAGCCGCTGCCCCTCAACCGGGCCGAGCCCAGCAAGCTCAGCCAGACGGCCAAATACTGGCTCTGGGTCGAGTTCGACCGCCCCAAGCCGGGCACCGCGCCCGCTGCCGGCATCCGGCAGAAGTGCAGCTTCTACTCGTGGAGCAACGACGCGCACGGCTTGGAGATGCTGCGGGTGCTGCGCAACCGCATCGGGCACCAGCTGGCCTACTACCGCCTCTGTGAGCGCACCCACGGCCGCGAATACAAGATTTTAGAATGGGCTGGCATGCGCCAGCCGGTACCAGTAATCCCTTCACAATCAAATCAAAATGAAAATCATTCAGGATAAGCGCCCGCTCGGGCAATTTAACTACCCATTTCGCCTCACTTGCTGCTATTGCAAATCAGAACTGGAGGTTGAAGATGGTGATGTGCAGGAGAGGACTGGGGACAGTGAGCGTGGGCAATTCACCTATTGGTTTCTGAACTGCCCGGCATGTAATACGCGCAACCACTTGAGCCCAAGTAAGAAGTGAAGCTGCCCCACCTCGACCAAATCGTGCTGCTCGAGCGCGGCGAGGCTGGGCTACTGGCCCGGGCGGTGGCCGTGCTCGTGAAGGACGTGACCCAGGCCAAGCGCCCGGTGCCCTACGTGGAAATGCTCACTTTCACGCCCTTTTGCAACCTGGGCAAAAAGTTGCTCCAGCACCACCGCCGCGAGCAGCTCACGCCCGCCCGGCCCAAACGCTTCCCGAAGCCCAAGCAGCTGCGCGTTACCTACGACCAACTAGTGGCGCTGCACCACCGCAGCTTCGCGCTGAATTACTGCAATCTCTCGGAGGAGGAAAACCTGCAATTGCGGACCATCCTCGGTAAGTTTCAGCAAAAGGCGCTTAATCTGAGCCAGTGGATACGCTTTGCCAGCTAAATCTTTGTGAAGCCCAGCACCTGAATGGCCGCCAGTTGGCTGCTGTTAACCCGGCCTTCCAGCACCACGCCCGTCGTGCAGGTGCAGGCATTGCAAACGGCCGCGGGCGCGGCTTGGGTAGCATGGGCTTGGGTGAAGGCAATGCCCTGCTGCACGAGGTAAGTCGTCGCGACGGCTTCGAGCTGCTGGGTAGTAGTAGCCTGGCCCCACTTATCGGCGCACTGGGTCTGGGCATAGCGGACGGCGATGGAGTCGGCCTCGGGAGGAGCAGGCTCAGAGTTTTTCTTGCAGCTGGTACCAGCCAGGAGGCACAGGCTGCTCAGCAGCCAAACGGTGAGTCGGGGGAAGTTCATCGGAAAAGGAGCGAGATAGTGCTAGTAAGATATCTAATACGGCGGCTTTGGTTGCACCCGGCCCGGCAGAAAAGTGTACCAGAAAAAGTATTCCCGATTTTACCCCTCTTTTCCAGCCCATCCGGGCACATTTTCACGCCCCGTTCTTGTAGGGGAGAAAGCACTAGCTTTTTATGGTACAGTTCCCCCTCATTTTCGCCCGCGTCTCCAAGCTCACCCAGGACTGGGCGCGCCAGGTGGCCGACCTGGAGCCAGTGTGCGAAAGCCGGGGCTGGGGCACTCCGTATATAATAAGCGAGAAGGGCAGCGCCAGCAAGCGCCGCAACTCGCAGCGCCCCGAGGTGCAGCTGCTGCGTGAGCTGGTGGCATCCGGCAAGGTGAGTCACGTGCTCATTACCGAAGTCTCGCGTTTGAGCCGCCTGCCCAGCCAGGCCCACGCGCTGCTCGAAGAACTCACGGCGGCCGGCGTGAGCATCTACCTGCACCGCTACAATATCGAGACGCTGCTGTCCAACGGCCGGCTCAATCCCATTGCCTCGATGCTCTTTGCCCTCACGGCCGAGTTTGGCCGGGCCGAGACGGAAGACCGCGCCGACCGCATCCTCTCGGGCCAGGCCGAGGCGCGCAGAAAGGGCAAGCACCTGGGCCGGCCGGCTGGCACGAGTTTGGAAGATGAGGATTTGCTAAAGAAGTGGCCGAAAATAGCTAAATTGCTTCGGGGTAATCGGTCGGTTCGGGAAATTGCACAATTGGAGGAAGTCTCTGCTACTACGGTGCAGGCCGTGCGCGCCGCTTTGGTGCGCAAGGGTGACCTTAAAGCCCGAAAAGCCGTGCCGGTTGCGTCCTAACTACCATACTGCTTCTCTGGTAGTTTTGCCCTGCATTCCTTTTCTGCTAGTTGTGAAAAACCCTACCGTTTACGCTATTCCGGTGCTGCCGCACGTGCGGCAGTTTATGTTGAAAAAGTTTGGGGGCGCGCAGCCGCATCCGGTGCACCAGAACACGTTTATGGGCCGGGTGGTGCGCATGAAAGTGGAGAAGCAGCCCTTTCGCCAACTCAACCGGGCCGAGCAGCCCCAGGGCGCGGTGTACCTGCTGAGCCTGCCCACCTCGCTCAAGCATCACACCATCACGCCCGAAGCTGCCAAGCAGATGGGCGAAATGTTCGATAAGCTCTTTCTGGAGCAAATGATAATGTTCGTGCTGGGCCAGGTAGTGGCCACGCAGAACGAGCGCCAGGCCCTGCGCTCCTTCTGCCAGCTCTACGACATCGACCCCTCCCATGCCGACCTGGAGGTACTGCGCAAATGCTACCGCGACTACAAGGATAAGGTGCTGAAAGAGAACGGCTGCTACGAGCTGCTCTATAATCCCGAGCAGCCGCTGTTCCGTGATTACGCGCAGCGTGATTAAGGCCTATTAATGGGTAGGGCAGGGGTGTTCCTTTGAGTATGGCAACACCCCTTCCCGACTTTATTCACTACTTCCGCGACCTCACGGCCGCGCACGTGGAGCTGAAAGGCTTCCAGCACGGCCCCGTGTCGCGCATCATCGGCGGTGCCCGCAGCGAGAACGAGTACCCCATGCTCTGGCTGGAAACGCCCACGCTGGGCCTGCTCGACAAGGACGGTACCGCGCCCTTCGGCCAGCGCAGCTCGGCCGTGGTAATCCTGCAAAGCGTGCCCAAAGACGACTTTGCCGCCCAGGACGCGGGCTGGGCCCAGACCGAAATCATCGCGCTCGACGTGCTGAGCCGCCTGCGCAAAGCCCACAAGGCCCGCGAAATCAGCTTCGGCAGCTTCGACGGCTTGCAGCTCGAGGCGGTGGCCACGCTGAGCCTAGCCAATGAAATCGGCTGGCGCTTCGAGTTCAGCCTTGGCGACTACGTGTGCCTGAAATACGACGCCACCCGCTGGAACCCCTAAGCGCCATGATTTTAGAAGTAAATACCACTTGGACAGCTAGCACCTCCAACGGCACTGGCGGGCGCACGGCCACCGGCACGGGCCTGGGCTTTGATACGAGCACTGGGCAACTGGTGCCCTTCAACCAAACGAAGGTGCTGGCCCTGATTGACCCGGTACCGGCCGGCGTACAGATGCGGCCGGGCGACCTGATTCATGTCGTCTGCGTCAACTTCACCCTGACCGAGTACCGGTACGCGGGCAATAATGCGCTTACGACCAACGTCACGCCTAATAGTCCGCAGTGCGGCTACGCGCTCCCGCTCACGTGCGACCTGCTCGCCGTGACGGTGAGCCAGGTGGCCACGCCCACCGGCGCGGACGTTACGGCCGCGTTCACCGGCACCGTGAACGGCTTGGCTTTGTATCAGCTCGACGGTGGCACTGACCAAGCCAGCCCGTTCTTCCCAGGCGTGGCCGCTGGCCAGCATACCATGCAGGTGCGCGACGATGGTTTGGCCGGTTGCTCGCGCTCGCTCACCTTCACCGTGGCCCCGGCGAACTTGCTGCCCCCGGCCCCGACCGGCCCGAGCCGGCGCATCGACTTCGTGGGCCAGCCGCTCTGGCATCACATGAGCCTGCCGGTACTGGCGGGGGCTAAAGTAGACCTGGAGCTGTGGGTGGAAAGCGCCCATGGGGCCGCGGACTACGCCCGGGTGCTCACGCTCAGCAAGCACGCCGATGCCCAGGGCGAGGTAGCCTTTCGCCTCGATACGCTGCTCTGGCCGCTGCTGCGGGCCTTCGTGCCGGAAATTGCCTTGTCCGTGGCCACGCAGGTGTGCACCACCAACCTGCTCGACTACTACGTGCGCACCACCGTCACGCCGCTCGACCCCCTGCTGCCGGTCTTCTACGGCATTCCCGAGCTGCGCACGGCCCTGCGCGGCGGGCTGCCGGCCGAGTGGCAGGGCACCGATTACTTTACCCTGCGCGAGCAGCTGCCCCAGCTGCCGTTCCTGACGTGGCAGCCCACCGGCCCCGGCCTCTACGCCGACCAGCAGGCCAAGCCCATCGTGGCGGGGCAGCCCGAATGGCTGTTCTTTCTCTGCACCCCGAGCCTTGCGGGGACGCAGCTGCGGGTGAGCCGCCGCTACCGCATGAGCGCCACCGCGACCCCGGTGGTCGATGTGGAGGGGCTGACCCCGCCCGCCGGCGACTGGCCGTACCAGCTGCTGGCCATTCCGCTGCGCGACACGCGCCCGGGTTTTGCCACGCTCACCGTGCAGGTGGAAACGGCCACGGGCGACGCCGTGAGCCTGCCGGCCGTCTACGAGTTCGTGGCGCGCAGCGAGCGCACGCGCTTTTTGCTGTTCACCAACTCCGTGGGCGGGGTGGATACCCTGCGCACGGGCGACCAGGCCCGGCTGGAGGTCACGCTCGAAGCCACCACCGAGAAAGTGGAGCGCCCGGCCCGCTGGGGCGCGGTGGCCCCGGCCGCCGACCGGCAGGTGAGCGACCTCACGGCCAGCCGTAAGCTGCGCCTGGCCACGGGCTGGCTTGAGGCCCCCGAACTGGAGTGGCTGCAAGAGCTGGTGCTCACCCGCGAGGTGTGGCAGCAGGTCAACGCCCAGCTGCGCCCGCTCGACTGGAGCAAGCGCAGCCTGGCCACCTACTCCGACGAGCCTGGCCTGCGCGGGCTGCTGCTCGAATGCGATTACGCCTACGCCCCCACCGCTTACGCCCCTACGCCTTATGCTTGAGCTAACTAGCGCCGGCGAGCCGGTGCACCTGAACCCCAGCACCAACGTGCAGCTGGAGTATAATTCGCCCCTTTTCGACGAGGATACGATAAAGGGTAGCTTCTCGTACTCGCTCAGCATTCCGGCCGGCCCCAACGGCCGGCTCTACGGCTGGCCCGAGCGGCCCGACCGTGCGGGGGAGCCGGGGGCCGTGCTGCCAGCCGAGCTCACCGATAACGGGCTGCCGCTGCTCACCGGCGCGCAGCGCATCAAGTCGGCCAGCGCCGCCAAGTACTCGATTAGTCTGCAAGCTGGGCTGAGTGGGGCGCTGCTCAGCGAACGGCCGCTGAGCAGCTTTGCGTACGGGGGCCTGCGCGGGGTACCGCGCTACGTGCCGCTGCTGCCTGGTACCAGTGCGCCAGGACTAACGTTGCACGCCAACGCCGTCGTGGCCAACCCGGCCGCCTACGATTACGTGTTTGCGCCCCTGCGTAATGAGTATGAGTCTACCAATGCTACCCTGCCGCTGGTGTACCCTATCCCCAATACCGTGAACCTGTGGACGGTATTGCCCGTGCCGCTGCTGGGGATGCCAGCGGGCGGTACGTTTACGTATAATATTCAGTATAACATACCCGGCAGCGCTATTCCGCTGCCGCAGGACCAGCCGCCTTACTGCCCGTTTCCGCGCCTGCGCTACGTGCTGCAAGCCATTTTTGAGGAAAGTGGGCTCTTGGTAGACCTCCCTAACCTGCTGCCCGGCGAGCTAGGCGAACTGGTGCTGGTCAGCAATGCGCAAGTGGTTGACAGGGGTACGGCGGCCACGTTTCGCTTTAGCCTGGCTGACGTGGTGCCGGCGCTCACGGTGGCCGAACTACTGGCCGCGCTCCGGCAGGACTATGGTATCGTAGTTTATCAGGATAGCCGCACGCGCCGGGTGCGCACGTGCTACCTGCACGAGCGGGTAGCCGCGCAGGTGCCGATGCAGGACTATACCGCCAATCTGGCTGGCTACCCGGAAGTAACGGTAGGCGAAACGCCGGGCCTCACGCTCACCTACCAAGTGGACGGAGCCGACGAGCTGACCAAAGAGGCCTTGAGCAAGCAACCCGAGGCCTCACTCATTCTGGCGCCGGTGGCTACCGTGGCCGACTTGCCGGCGCTGGCCCTGGTGGCCGACAATCTGCGGACCGGGCAGGTACGCCTGGTGCAGCAGCTCGACACCTATTACGCCTGCACCGTAACCTACCTGAGCGTACTCGACGTGAGCCTGGCCTGGGCTCCGTTGGTCGTGAGCCTGCCGCCCGTGCTGGTAAACGGGGGGGGCGATGAGCAGGCGCAGGCCACGTGCTACACCCAGGAGTTGCCCACGGAATTAGCCTCCGGTACGGGCTCGACTATTCCGCTGCCGGCCATTTCGCAGCCGCCCTACCGGGCCGACCAAACGGAGGTCGAGCGCAGCAGCGCGCTGCGCCTGCTCTTCTACCGGGGCCTCCAGCTGGCCAGCGACGGGGTGATGCGCTGCCCGCAGCTTTCGCACCGCAGCCCGAGCGGCGCGCTGAGCGTGCGCCTGAGCGGGCCGCAGGGCACCTACCAGCAATTGCTGAAGGACTGGCTACCCGTGAAGCTACGCGGCAGCAGCTACAAGGTGCCCCTGCTGCTCACCTCGCTCGACCTGGCCCGGTTCGACCTCTCGCGGTAAGTGTGGCTGGATGGCGTGGCGTACCTGGTGCGCAAGCTCAGCGCGACCGTGCCCCTGAAAAAGGCGGCGACGGCCGAATTGGTGCGGCTCTAAAAACGGGGCCACGTAGTACGGGAATTGCTCAAAAAAGGCGGTCAATCCGAAAAAAATAAATTTGCCAGTTTGTCCCCAGGATTTGCCAGTTTGTCCCCAAGCTCGTCACTGCCGGGCTGGGGGCAAGCCTGGCAGTTGCCCGCCCGGCCCCGGTGGCGGGCTGGCAATTGCCAGGTTTGGGCCGGGGCTGGGCGGGCGGTAAGCGGCCTATTAGTCGGTGGGGGAAAAGTGCTTCTTGGCCCCCATGAAAGCACTATTAGAAATAAAGCGACAGCCATCAGCGAATGGCTGCACCATTGGCCAGCTATTTTATAACGGCAAGTTCTTCTGCTATACCCTCGAAGACGTGGTGCGTCTCGGCGAGCACGTAGCCAATGAAACGGCCATTCCAGCCGGCAAGTACCCCGTCACGATTGAGCGTAGCCCCAGCCTGCGCATCCTCACGCCCCGCCTGGGGGGAGCCGTGGCCGGCCGCGGCGTGCTCCTGCACGTGGGCAACTCGGCCAAGGACACGCGGGGCTGCATCCTGGTGGGCTTTAGCAAGCTGCCGAGCGGTATCAGCATCTATAAGTCGCAGGAGGCCTTCCAGGCCCTGATGGGCAAGCTGCTCGACGCGACCAGCATCGAACTCACCATTCGCTAGCATGCTGCCGCTGCTGCCCCTACCTCCCAACGACTGCCCCACCATCGGGGGCGTGCGGCAGCTGCGCGTGTGGCCGGCCAGCAACGTGCGCCTGCCCGCCTATACCGGCGTGCGCCTGACCACGCCCATCACCCTGCTCGACCCGCAGAATTACGCCGACATCTGGTTTCTGCCCGATTCGGCCGGCTTCGAGGAGCCCGAGAATTTCAGTGAGCAGGGCGACTTCTACAAGCCCAGCTTGCAACTGGTGGTCAGCAAGGACGACCCCGACCTGATGGAAGCCATCGAGCGCCTGCGGGCCGTGCGCCAGTTCGTGGCCGTGTACCGCGATGCCAACGGGCAGGTCAAGCTCGTGGGCACCCCGCAGCACCCGCTGCGCTTCGCGGCCGGCCTCGAAACCGGCAAGCGCCCCGGCGACCGCAACGGCTACCCGCTCAGCTTCACGGGCCTCACGCCCCGGCCCGCCCCCTTTTACTCCATGCTGCTGCCCGGGGCAGCTCCCTTCCGCCGCGCCTTCTCGGCCGGCTTCAGCTTTGGCTTTAAATAAGATGACGCCTCTAGAACGCAATGACTTACACGCGGCCGTTGAGCAGCGGTATCCCGACAACATGACCCAGGACATCACGCCGGAGCTGCTGCGCGACGGCCTGCATGACCTGGTAGACTCCTTGTTTGTGAAGGCCACGGACGTAACCCCCACGGGCGGGGTGTACCTGCGGCTGCGCAACGGCAAGACCCTGTGGCACCTGGGCAAGGGCGTGCGCGATAAAACCAAGCTCTGGCTGCGCAAATTCGGCGCGGGCACGCTGCCGGCGATTCTGCCCGAGCCGGTGCTCGACCCCAACCGGCCGCGTACCCAGGCGCCGGGCACGCCCTTTTCGTTGCACCCTGCCATCGGCGGCCCGGCCACTGGCCCGGCCGCCATTGCCGAGTACACGCGCCAGGTTTCGGATGGCGGGCACTTCCTGCTCACCGGAGCCGACCTTGATAAGGCCGCCTACCCGGTGTACCAGGGCGGCAATTTCTACGCCACCACCGTTACCAGCCAGCACAGCCAGCGCGCCAGCGTGCGCCTGCCCCGCACCGGGGCGGCCTGGGATGCCACGCTCACCTGGGCCTCGACGGCGGCGGGCCTCAGCGAGCCGGTGCTGCTCAACACGGCCGTGCTGCTGTGGGGCACCGAGCAAACGGCGGCGGGCCTGACCTTCAGCATCTACGGCCGCAACCTGGCCCACGGCAACGTGGACGGCGGCGCGAGCTACGTGGCCCTCCAGCCCGTGGGCGGTGGCCCGGTGCAGGTGCTCACCGGCAAGGCCCTCGACCCCTACTGCGCTGATTTCGTCACGCCCGCCAACCTGGCCTTGGGCGACTACTACTACTGGCCCCACAACGGCCACGGGGGCGACTACGGCTGGGGTGAGCGCGGCGTTATTTCGGTGGTAGCCACGGAGAACCACGTTAAAACGCACAACTTCGGCCCGGCCACTTACGTGAAGCTGTCCAAAACGGACCCGGCGCTCAACGTGGCCACTATCAACGCGGCGTTTCAGCAGTACCGGCACTTCTGCACCGACGACGACACGTTCCCCATCAACGCGCAGCTCTACCCGCGCGATAAAACCAAGTGGAGCTGCGTGAGCCCGACCGGGCGCACGGTCATCGAAGCCACCAGCTGGGCGAAGACCTCGCAGTACCTGGGCATGTTCGGCTCGAACTCGTGGTACATGGGGATGATGGAGCGCATCAGCTTTATTGACCCGGGCGACATGGTGCCCTACAAAACCACGCCGGGCTTCTACAACCAGTCGCTCATCGACCTGCGCCGGGGCACCGGCCAGACGGGCAATGCGCACATCTGGCTCCAGGACGTGGAGGCCACCTGGTTGCGGCCCTACTACGAAATCAACCTAGGCTCGTACAACATCCCCGAGGAGGCCCAGTGCCTGCACGTGGAGGGGGCGCGCCACTTCTTCGTGGATAATTTCCGCAGCACGGGTAGCGGCAACCACTTCGGCAACTGCGGCCAGGTGTTCATTGAGAACTACACCCATCGCCTGCGCAACGGGGCCGACCACACGCTCTACGGGCTGCACGTCAACGGCTTCAGCGTGCGGGGCTTCGACTTCCAGGACGACGACCCGACCAGCGGTGACGGCCTGACGCGGGGCGCCGGCCGGGGGCCGAAGTTCGGCGGGCAGGGCGGCAGCAACCAGCACACGTACCTGCGCGACCTCAACGGCCGCCTGCTCGGGCCGCTCTTCACGGGGATAAATCCCTATTTCGATAGGAACCAGGGCGAAATGTGCCTCTACGAGGGCAACCGGGTGGTGTGGCAAAATATGGTCGTCTCGGCCACGGCCACGACCATCACGTTCGCTGGCCCGGTGCTCTCCAACCCCGCCGGCGTGGCCAACGGCACGACCAGCCCCGACCAGCCCGCCGCGGGCGTGCTGCCCGACTACCATCTCTTGTGGATTGGGCGCGGGCGCGGCATCGACCAGGTGCGGGGCATCAAGAGTGTGAATGGCAACACGATTACGCTCGACAAGCCTCTGCGCGTGATACCCGACGCCACCAGCTTCGTGCAGGTGGGCACCTTCACGCGGGGCAACACCCTGAGCAAGGTCAAGCTCACGGGTAAGCGCTTCATTGTCGATGATAACCAATTTGGCATCCAGTGCGCCATAAATTTTTATGGCGGCATGTTCGACACCATTGCGGACGATTTCGACGTGACTGACACCCGCCACGGCTTCATTTTCACGCCCACGGTGCACGGCGACGGCGAGATTGATACGGTGGCCTTCTGCCAGATGCTCAACAGCCGCTTCAACGGGCAGCGCTGGGTCGAGCGCTACGAAGCCTACGGCAAGGAGGAGAAGTTGTTCTGGAGCTTCGGCTGCTCGGGCCTGCGCAACATTCTGGTGGCCAATATTGAGGCCATCAACTGGCTTGAAGCCCGAGTGGTATTCAAGGTGGTACGCGAGACCTCGGAGCTGGCCACGTACTGGCGGCCGGATGCGCCGCCCATCGACGGGCTGGTGCGCGACGGGATGCCCGTGGTGGCCGGCTACCTCAACGACTACCGCACGCCGGCGGGGCCGACCAAATTTCCGCCCATCCCGCTCGTGGCCGGCGTGGTCGAGGGCTTCGTGCAGCAGCCGGTGCCGGCGCTGGTAGCCCCCACCGCGCCCGGCGTGCAGCTGGTGAGCAGCGACGAGATTGGCCCGCTGGAGCCGCTGCCGGCCGGCGCGAACGTTGACCCCCGAAACGGCGTGCTCAGCTACCTGGGCACTGACCCGGCCGTGCTCGTGTACGTTGACGGGGCCCAGGAAATCCCGCTCGACCGCACGCCGGTGGCCAGTGCCAGTATCCCGGTTGCGCCAGGCGTGACCTACACGGCGGGCGCGGGCATCAACATTACGAACGACGTTATTAGCGCCACGCAGCTCACGCCCGCCCAGCAGGCCCAGGTGCAGGCGCTCAACTCGCCGGTTTATCTTATTTCAGCTGCGGGCCTAACGGGGTACGCCACCCTGGACGACGCGCTGGCCGTGGCGGCTAAGCTGGTGGATAGCACGCTCTATCTAAACCGGTTGTACCTACGCAACAGCACCAGCGGCGCGGCAGTAGGCAGTAATACCGTGTTTGGCGGTGGCCTGGCACTTGACCCGTCGCAGCCGCTCGACTTCAGCGGCGCCCGGGTATATCAATATAGCTCGTCGGGCGAAACGCTGGTGCTGACCGATAACGCGCAGTTCTACCAGTCAAAGCTTACGCTGCTCACCCTCAACGGGCAGGAAGTGGCCTTGCACGATACCGGCGCTACCGACCTGGCAGGCATGGGCATCGTCTATCTGTACGGCAGCAGCCCTGACCCGGTAAACGTCGCCGCTGGCATTCAGGTAGTAGACCGCCGCAGCGGCGGTGGCGGCCCGACCTACTCAGCAGGCGTAGGCATCGACATTACGGCCGGCGTGATTAGCACGCAGGAAACCAGGCGCACCGGCACCGTGCTCTCCTTCACCCAGGACGCCGACTACGACGAGTTGCTGAGCAGCACCTTCACGGTGGACGTGACCAACCGTAAAGGTGGCGTAATGGTCAAGGCCCTGCTCGGCAGTAACTGCGCGCCCATTCAGCTCGACCCCAACGTGTTTGAGCGTCTGGGCCGCAGCAGTTACCAACCGGGCTTCGCGCATTGCTACCTGTTTTCTACCAGCACCGCCACCGGGAAGATTCAGTACACCGTTTCCCCTCGCTTCTAATGTCACGTCGCGCCTTTTTTCTCGCCACCGTGCAGTCCGGCTACTCGTTGGCTTATCCCACCAGTCCGGCCACAAAACGCGTCGTCAACATGGATTCACCCCGCTGGCGGCAGGCTGGGTATTGGGAACACCTGTCCGCCAGCAGCCGCCCCGATATCGCCTTCCCGCCCGGCGGCCAGGGCACGGCCCGCTACGCCAATGGCGACCCACCGCAGGGCACCACGTACCAGGAGCTTACGCTGGTGAGCACGGGCCAGCCGGAAGAAGGCGTGCGCCTCTACGGCTACGCCGGGGCCGGGGCCTACCTGCTCGTGTACCTGGATGGGGAGCTGGTACAGACGCTCAACGACACGGGCTTTTACGCCAGTATGCACCTGCTACTTATTGACTTATTTGACTTGTCGCCTGGCACCCACACCGTGCGGGTGGAAAAAGGCAGTCTACGCGACCAGTACGATAGCTCGGTTGGCGTGGCGGGCGCGGACGTTTACACCTACTCCCTTTCTTATCCTTAAACCATGCTACTCGAACCCGTACTAGCCCCCTTGCACCTGGCAGTCACCGACCTCGTTTTTGGCGGCAACCGCATGAAGCAGACCGCAAAGGCCAAACGTCTGATTATTGATTTTGAGGAGGATGGCTGCTGCCGCGTCAACCTCACCATGCTGCCCGGCCGCTACGAAGTAAATAACGATGGCAGCGCCGGGGCACCCGTGCCAGCTGCCTATTCCAAAGCGGAGCCGGTAGTTGTCACCGGCGACGAAACAACGGCCGTGGACCCTACGGACGGGTTTCCGCGCTACCGGCAGCTAACGGAAAGCTCGGCCACCAACCTGCTCACCGGCCAGGTCGAACAGTTCGCGGCGGGCCAGGACTGGAAGGCGTTTCTGCACGCCAAGCCCGAGCCCCTCATGCTTCAGCACCGGCACCTGGGCTTCATCTGCGCCCGCCAGGAAATCACGCTGGCTGATATGGTATTCGCCTATATGACGCAGGCCGACGCCGCCCCCAGCCGCTTCGCATGATACTGCACTTTCCCGGCTGGTACCTGCTGGTGCTGCCCGTACTGCTACTGCTCGGGGTGGGGTGGAAGGCGTACCGCGTCTGGCGGCGCTAAATCCGTCCTACGCGTGGCTTCCGAAAAAGGCAATCATTGTAAACCACCCCGCCAGGTGGTTTACAATGATTGCCTTTTATGTTCGACCTACTTGCTAGCTCTTGCTGGGCCCTGGAGTCTAAGTTTTACGGTGTCGCCAAGGCCGCTATTTATGCTCGCCTCGACCAGGGCCTGCCGGCGCTCGATGCCAGCGAGGCTAAGCCCCGCCAGTATTCGCACATGGCCGACGGCTACCCCACCATGTGGGTTACCCAGGCCGGCCAGCTGGCCGGCCTCGACGTGCAGCCCGAGGGCCACGGGCTGAACCTGGCTTCGGGTATTGCCCAGGTGCTGGCCGGCCGCAGTGGCGGGGCCAGCTCCGCGAACACCAGCGGCTCGAAGGTGGCCGTCATTCCGATTCAGGGCACCGTGCAGAAACGCGGCGGCTACTGCTCATTGGGCACCAAAGACTTGGTGGCGCACATTAACGCCGCCAACCGCGACCCCGAAATCTCGGCCATCGTGCTCGACATCGACTCGCCCGGTGGGCAGGTCGATGGCACCGAAGAACTGGCCCAGGCCGTGGCCCTGAGCGGCAAGCCCGTCGTGGCCTACATCGATGGGCTGGGCGCCAGCGCCGCCTATTGGATTGCCTCGCAGGCCAGCCACATCTTCATTAACAGCGCCTCGACTGCTTACGCTGGCTCGCTAGGCGTGCTGTGCATGAACATTTTCCAGGGTGCGTACCTAGAGAAACAGGGCCTTAAGGTGGAAATTCTGCGCTCGTCGCGGGCCGTGGATAAGGCGCGCCTGAACGGGGTCGAGGAAATCAGCCCTGAGGTGCGCGCCGCCGTGCAGGCCGACCTTGACCAGATTGGCGAGACGTTCATCGAAGCCGTCACCAAGGGCCGCGCCGGCAAGCTTAGCACCAAAGAGGACGTGTTCACGGGCAAGGTCTACAAGGGCTCGGACGCCAAGAAACACGGCCTGGTCGATGCCATCGGCTCGCTGCAAGACGCTGTTAATCAAGCCGCCAAGCTTGCCCAGACGGGCGGCGGTAAATCCGCTTCATCTTTTACCCAAAACTTTAATTCCGCATGGCAATCAAGTTCGCCAGTATCCTAGCCGCTCTCGGCTTGGGCTCCACCTCGGAGGCCGTGACTGAGGCCCACCTCGAAGCCGCTGACGCTAAAATCGCGCAGCTGGAGCTAGACAAACAAGCCGCCGACGACAAAGCCACGAAGGCCGCGGCCGACCTCAAAACCGCTCAGGATGAGAAAACCAAAGTCGCCGGCGATTTGAAAGCTGCCTCTGACAAGGTGGCCACCCTCGAAGAGTGGAAGAAAAACCAGGCGGCCGTTGACGGCCGCGAGGAAGACGACAGCAACGACCTCGACGACGAGCCCAGCGAACCGCTCGCCTCGTGGGAGAAAGCCTCGGCCTCGGCAATTGCCAACACCAAAAAGCGCCTGGGCGAGAAGTAGGCCGCCCGGCAAGTAATTCATTTATCACCCTTTAGCTTAAGCTTTCCGGCATAACTAGCATGGCAGCACCAGCAGTAGACTTCTCGGGCCTCGGCCCCAAAATCCAGAGCTATACCCTGCGCGAGGCAGAAACGCTCCTGACCACGATGCTCATCACGGACCAGTCGTTTCTGGACTTCATGGAGCTGTATCCCGACGTGACCGACCAGCTGGCGCTGACCCAGATGTTCGTCTCGTCGGTGCTCCAGCCCGGTGGTAAGGACACCTTCGACCCCAAGGGCACGGTGCAGTTCAAAAACCGTATCGGCCAGGTGCGCGATTGCAAAATCGACTACACCCTGACCCCCACCATGATTAACGCGATGTGGAAGAGCTACCTCGGTCGCATCGCCAAGAGCAAGCGCGGTGACGTGTACGACGTGCCCTTCCAGCAGTACATCATGGACAAGCTCGCGGAAAAGGCCAAGGAGGAAATGCACCTCGATGCCGTGTTCAAAGGCGTGTACAACGGGGCTAAGAAGCAGGCTAACCGCGTATTCGACGGCTTGTTGCCGTTGATTTATAAGGCGAATCTGGCAGCCGGCCAGATTTTCGCCGGCGCGCCCGTCACTCAGAGCAACGCCATCGACCAGCTCGAAGGCCTGGCCGATAAGGTGCCCTCGCACCTCATCAACAAGCCCCTGGTGATGCTGGTGGAGCCCAGTGCGGCCAAGTTCTACAACCGCGACTACCGCGGCACCTTCGGCGGCAACACCAACAACACTGGTCCCTTCGAGCACAAAACGCTCGACGGTACCAACATCACGATTGTGCCCGAGCCGGGCCTGGCTGACACGGGCGGCATGATTTGCACCCTGAAGAACAACCTGGTGTGGCTGACCGGCCCGCTGGGCGGCGGCCCCAACTCGTTCATCGTGGAGAAGAACCGCCGCAACATCGACATCATGGCCGACTTCCAGGCCGCGCCCGACTTCGCTATTGCCGAGTATGTGTGGGTGAACGATGCCGTGCCCACCAAGGGCAAGGCGTACATCGACGCGGAAGCCGCTGAGCCGGTAGTCTAGCCCGCTCGCCCCGGCCGCCACGTGGCGGCCGGGGTCTTAGGCGCAAATCACCCGTTGGCATCTCACAATTCCCAGCTGCTTAGTCCTTCACTTTTACTACTATGTGCACAGTAATTCCCCTCGTGGCCATTGAGGCCGACGATTGCCCGAACCCGGGCGGCCTGACGGATATCCACGTTATCCGTCGGCGCGACATCGATGTGTTTCCCGCCGTGGATGCCGATGGTGTGACCATCAGCGCGGCCATCGTGCCCAAAACGGGTAAGAAGTTCGTGCCGTGGGCCTTCGCCCAGGATACGGGCGAAATCAACCACGCCAGCTCGGGCGACGCCGGTACCCAGAGCATCAAGCACGAGCTGAACGTGTACGTGCCCCGCGGCGACGCCAAGATTGATGCCGTCATTCAGTCGGCCCTCAACGGCGACTTCGTGGTAGCCGGCCGCGACAGCAACGGTAACCTGCGCCTGGTGGGCGACGAACGCCGGGGCGTGAAGTTCGAGCACGACTATAAGTCGGGCAAGAAGGGTACCGATAAAAACGGTACGGACTTCAAATTCAGCGGCGAAGGCTTCACCCACGTGCCCTTCTACTACACGGCGGCCCTGCCGGTATAGTAGCACAAGGTGCCATTTCTCACGTTTTATAAGCCACAGTCATGAAGCTGACCAAGTTTAAGCTGGTAAACCACGAGGGCCTTACGGGCCTCAACTACAAGGGCCGCACGATTGCCTTTGATAAAATCGACGACAAGCTGGCCGAGGAACTCATTGGCAAGACCCACGTGCTCGAGCGCGTGCCTGGCACCGAGCCCGCCACCACGTCGGAGGCCCCGGCACTGCCGGAGGCCATTGGCGATAAAAAAAAAGCCGAGTAAAAGCTAAAGCCAAAAGCTGATAGCCGTCACGAAAAGCCTCACCTGAGCCCAGGTGGGGCTTTTTTGTGGAGACCTTCAATACGCAAATTATCTATACTAGCTCACTAAAAACACCCTAGCAATACATGCCTATTCCGGTTGACATCCTGCTTTCCAGACTCCAGCCGTTGGCTCAGTACCTGGCTAAAGGAACTGATATTGATTCAGGCTTGATGGACGTGTTGGAGAATGCGCTACCCGAGAAGGAGGCCCTCAAAGTGGCTAAGCTGTTAGATAAATTGCTGCAAGAGCCCCGGGGCGCGCAGGTGCTGGTACTGACCATGACCTACCTGCTCGATGAGTGGCTGCGGGAGGGTGACGACCGGCTGAGCCGCATTAACAAGGACTTAGACCCCTATACCTGGCTGGCTAGTAGCGACCACCGGGAAGTGGTGCAGACCTTCCGCGAACTGCTCTAAATCCGTCCTACTGGCCGGTTGCCCATTCCGATAGCTTTGATTTCAATAATCCTGAAATCAAAGCTATTCGCTAATGGAACATGAATTAGAAGAGGTATTTACCTGGCTCGAAGCTGGTGCCGCGGCCGACTACCAGGCCGGTGTGCTGGTGCTGCAAAAGCATACCGGCAATCGGAGCCTGGTGAACCTACTCCTTAAAAAGGAATCGGTAGGCAACCGCGATAAGCTTGTTTACGAGCTAATTAAAATAGGCTGCGAGGGCCGTATTGAAGATATAAGCGAGGTGCTCAACCACTTCGCCCAGGCCGTGCAGGGTGCGGTGGTGCAGGCGGATGCTCAGGTAGTGGAAGCCCTCGGCCCGCAGCTGGAGCCTGAGCAGCCCGCCCCGGCCCACGTGCCCGACGAGTTGCGCCCCCAGGTGGACGACCTCACGCAGCTCATGAGCAAGGTGTACGGCCAGCGCGTGCAGCTGAGCAATAGCCTTTACGACCTGCTCGAGGCCGAGACGCCTGCGGTGGTAGCCCAAATTCTGGCCTTGGAGACGCAGTACAACGCCCTGGCCAAGAAGCGCAGCAATGTGCTGGCCGGCGAGCCCGCTGCCCCTGAGCAGCCCACTGCCCCGGCTGAGCCGTTCGCGCCGGAGGCTGCTGCACCTGGTGCTACCGAATCCGCGGCGCCTGGCATCGACCGGGCCGAATTGATAAATCAACGCAACTCCCTGCGCTCGCGCATTTCGAAAGCTAGGAAAAGCGCCGAAACGGCTAAGACGGAAGCGAAGCGGAGCGAATACGCGCAGAAATTGGGTAAGCTAGAAGTAGAACTGCAACAGGTTGATATGCAGCTGAAGGCATGAGCAAGCTCCTACTCCTCGTGTTCCTGTTGAGCCTGGGGCTCGGCAGCTGCTCATCCGCCCGGCATAGCGGGCAGGCACCCCGGCCCTGGGTTCGCTACTACCACCGCCAGCAGCGCAAGCAAGAGCGTGCGCGTCGCCAGCAAGTTAAAACCAACGTCACGTGGAGCAAGCTATAAGCTGCGGCTCGTTCTGAAAAGACGAAGCCCGACTGGCAATTGCCAGTCGGGCTTCTATCAAATCACCCTTTGGCATCTCACAAACACCAAAGGACTGCAAAGCTACGCACGTAAAACCGTCCTACTAGCGCCTTGAGCGGGATTACATCTTGAGTGGTGTAATCCCGCTTTTTTATGAAACAACTGAAAGGCAAGCCTGATAAACTTGACAAATACAGGTCGCACCTCATGGATGGGGCTGACCTCAAGGAAGAGGAGCTAGCGATGCTGGCTAAATACCGAAAGGCCCACGGGCTGCTGTGCCTAGGCTTCAGCCGCAACCAGGTGCTGGCCACGCTGGAGAAAGAATACGAGCTGAGCCAGCCGCAGCTCTACGCCATCGTGCGCGAGAGCGTCACCCTCTACGGCTCGATTGAGGAGGTTGATAAAAAGGGCCAGCGCGTGATTGCGGTTGAAAACTACAAGCTGCTGGCCAACCTGGCCCGCAAGAATGGGGACATCGGCAACGCCATCAGGGCTACAGAGCTGAGCGACAAGCTACAAGGGCTCTTTGAGCCTGAAAAGAGCGTGCTCGATGCGAAAGCCTTCCTCATCCCCGTGCCCATGAATTTCAGCACCGACCCGGCCGTCTATCTGGCTCAGGAGACAAATGCTACAGAAGATACTGATTACGAAGACGTAAGCGAACCAGAAGATGAATAAAGCGAGAAACACCCCAGGCCGGTTTATCTACGTTAATGAAAAGCAGCGCCAGTTCTTGGCGGCCACCCAGAAGCGCCGCACCTTCGTAGGTGGTCGGGGCTCGGGCAAGACTACCGTAGCTGGCCACCAGACGCGGGTCGAGATGAACTACCTGCCCAGGGCTAAGGGCTTTCTGGCGGGCCTGACCTACACGCAGCTCACCAGTAATACGCTGCCGGCAATGGAAAAAGCCTGGTACGACCACGGCCTGCGCGAGTATGACCCTAAAACCGGCTTTGGTCACTACGTCAAGGGCAAGCGCCCCCCATCTGACTGGATTAAGCCCCACCTGCCCCCCAGTAACTACGAGAACGTCGTTTCCTTTCTGAATGGCTACACCATCCAGATGCTGAGCATGGACCGGGCCGAGCTAGCCCGTGGTGGTAACTACGACTTCGGCCACATTGACGAATCGGCGCTGATGAAGGAGGAGCACGTGAACAAGATTCTGCGCCCCATGATTCGAGGTAACATCCACCGCTTTCCGCACTACCTGCACCAAACCTTCTGCGACTACACGTCGGTTCCGTGGCTGCCCTCAGGCCAGTGGGTGTTCAAGGTCGAGGACCTGGCCAAGAGCGAGCCCGAGAATTATTTCTTTCTCGAAAGCACCGCCTACGATAACGCGACGGTGTTAGGTGAGAAATACTTCCGCGACCTGCGGAATAGTATAGACCCGCTGGAGTGGGACGTAGAGGTGATGAATAAGCGCCTGACCAAACTACCCAACTCGTTCTACCCCAGCTTTAATGACGAGAAGCATGGGGTATGGAAAACCTTCACCTACACCCACGACGATAAGACCGGGCTCACCCTGGCCATCGACAGCGACCGCGACCCAGCGCGGGAACTGGAGCTATCGTTTGACTTCAACGCCGGCTTCACGTCGGTTATCGTGTGCCAGGAGAATGGCAATGAGTTTCGTAGTCTGGATGCGCTCTGGGTCAAGCAGAGCGAAACCACCGTGCTCGACTCCCTCGTGACCAAGTTCTGCGATACCTACGAGAGCCACGAGCGCAAGCACGCCGTTATCTATGGTGACCGTAACGGTAACAACAAGCAGGTGGGTGCGAACCTCACCTTCTACCAAACCATCCAGCAGGGCCTGGTTGCGCGGGGGTGGAACTCGGTGCTCATGGTGCAGGGCCTCGACCCTGACCACCGCCTCAAGCACATTGCCATCAACCAACTGCTGGCCGAAACCAACCCGCGCCTGCCCGTCATGCGCTTCAACCGTAACAAGTGCAAGTATCTTATCATTAGTATTCAGCAGTCCCCTATCAACCCCGACTGGACGAAGAACAAGAACAGCGAGAAGGCTGCCATTGAGCAGGAGCGCGCGACTCACCTCAGCGACTGCTTCGATAACATCGTGTATCGTAAGTATGGCCACCTCTTTGGCCAAGCCCAGGTGCATGAGCCGGTCTACTTCCTTGGTCGAGGCTAGGCTACCTGGTACGCGAGGTGGCAATTGCCACTTGCCAACCACCAAAAAGGGCCCTGGCGATACCGTCAGGGCCCTTTTTGGTGGTTGGCCACCCCCCAGAGGCCATTCATATAATCACTCAAAATTGCCCTTTTGGCAATTGCCAAATGCTAAAGGGCGCGCACTGCCGCGTGGGTCACGCAATAAAATTCGGACGCTTGGCGGCGCGTTTTGGCTGGTTTTCCGCTAGTTGCCTCGCCAGTACGCAATAATTTATTTTCGTCCTACGCGCCGGGGGGCGAAAGTGGCAATTTGAGTTCCATGCTACGGACTCACATTCACATTCGCACAGTACTGGCCGATATAGAACTACCAGGCGGCGACGGCCAGCCGCTGGCCTTTTCCATCGGCTATTGTAAAACCAATGGCCAGCGGGGCAGCAAGCCGGCGGTGAAAAAAGGCGGGCTTTCGGGCGTGGGCGGCCTGAGTACAGCCGGCCCCGAGGGCCGCAGCGCCTTCCGCTACAAGGTCAAGGAGAAGGGCACCCTGCAACTCGTGGACTGCGCCACGGGCCAGCCCTTTGCGCTCAAAATCAATCTACTCACGGAGTACAACGGCCGGCGCATTCTGCACGGGTAAGCGATGAAAGCACGGCAAATCAAAGAATTGGATGGTGGGCTGTATATCCTGCCCGGTGCCAAGGCCATCGTTGAACTCACCGGCAGCGACAAGGCCGAGGACGTGAACTTCGGGGGCCTGGTGCTGAGCAGCGGGGGCCTCAAGCTCGCGCCCTGGGGGCCGGACAACCTGCAACCGCAGAAAATGCTGGAGCTGGTGCACAACAACCACCTAAAGCCCCAGCTCATTACCACGGGCCGCGATTTGGTGCTGGGCTCACGCCTGGGCGTGTTTAAGCGCACCATCGTGGCCGGTAAGGAGAGCGTGGAGCCGGTGCTCGATACTGAGATGGAGGACTGGTTTGAGTCCATCGACGGCGATTCCACGCTGCAAAGCCTGGCCTTCAACCTAGAAACGTTCGCCAACTACTTCAGTGTGTTCACGCTGGCGAGCAAAAGCTACGTGGAGGCCATCCAGAGCTTCGACTGCACCATCGGCCGCGCCCTGGTCACGACCAAGCCCAAGCCCGACCGCTACGCCTTTCACCACGATTTCCGCAATTTCAAGGCGGCCGAGGCCAAAATTCTGCCTGCCTTCGACCCGTTGAACCCGGGCAAGTACGGCGAGTTCGTGCTGCACGGCCGCGACTGGACGCCGGGCCAGAAGTACTACGACATTCCGCCCTACTGGGGCACCCGGAAGTGGACGGAGGTCAGCAACAAGATTCCGCGCTTTCACTCGTCGGGGCTGGACAACGGCTATAACGTCAAGTACCACATCAAGATACCGGCCGGCTACTTCGACCAGTTTGGCGACACGCCCGAGAAGCGCAAGGCGGCCGAACTCGAACTCATGGCCAACATGAACGAGATGCTGGCCGGGGTCGAAAACACCGATAAAGTATTCGTCAGCAAGTTTATGATGGACGCTAGTGGCAAGCCGCTGCCGGGCTGGGAAATCGTGCCCATCGAGAACAAGATGAGCGACGATGCCTATACGGCGGTGAACCAGCAGGCCAACATTGCCCACACCTCGGGCCACGGCATCGACCCCTCACTGGCCGGCATCGACACGGGCAGCAAGCTCGGCGGCTCGGGCTCCGAGAAGCGCATCAGCTACCAACTGCACATCGCCATGCGCACGCCCCAGAAGCGCAAGATTCTGCTCAAAACGTTGCAGGCCGCCCACAAAATCATGGGCTTCGACCCCGCCCACCGCTTCGGCTTCGTGGACGTGGACATCACCACGATTGCCGAAAACCCCAAGGGACAGGAGAAAACCGCTAATAAAGGCCAATAAAACGATGCTATTCAATACTGTAGACGAAATAAAAGTATGTACTCCGTCCGTGTACAGGAGCCAGGCCACGAGCCTGCTCAGCTACGTGGCCACGGCGGAGGCGCTGCACCTGGCGCCCGTGCTGGGCGCGGGGCTGGTGTACCAGCTGGGCAATCTGCCGGCCACGGGCGCCCCGGCGCACCTGCTGGCCCTGCGCGAGCAGCTGCGCCCGGCCCTGGCCCATTACGTGGTGCTCGAAGCCGCCCCGCTGCTGGCCGTGTCACTCAACGACCAAGGGGTAAACGAGGCGAGCGCGGCGGGGGCCGCGCCCTCGCGGCAGTGGGTGTACAACAACTTCATCGAAGCCGCCAGCGCCACGGCCGATAAGTTGCTCGACCTGGCCCTGGCTTGGCTCGACGACCACGCCACCGATTACGTGCAGGAGCTGAACTCGAAGGAGTACCGCTCGCGCTCGCGCCTACTCATCGCCAATGCGGCGCAGCTGGGCCTTTACCTGGCCACGGGCTACAGCCGCCGCTTCTTTCTGGCCCTGCTGCCGACGCTTCGGCAGGTGGAGGAGTTTGAAATCTGCGACTTGCTGGGCGAAACTCTGCTCGAAGACCTGCGCGATGGGTTGGAAAGCGGCCTGGCACCCTCGGCAGCCACTAAGAAGCTGCTGGGCCTGGTGCGGCCGGTGCTGGCCCACCGGGCACTTGCCCAGGGCATTTTGAGCCTGAGCGTGGCGCTCACCGGCACCACCCTGCGGCTGCTCTCCGACAACGAGGCCGTGCGCCAGCGCCTGGCCGCCGATGAGAAGGCTATTTCGGCCCTGAGCCAGCAGGCCACGGCGGCAGCCGATAAGTGGCAGGCCAAGCTCGCCACTTATCTCGATGCGCAGCGCCCCACCGAGCCTACCGTGTTGGCCGAGTTGCACGACAACCGGGGCTCTAAAAGCTTCATGGTCTGATGCTGCGCGTTCTTCTCACGATTGAGTTCGTGCAGCTACTGGCCATCGTGGCGGCGGGCCTGAGCGGCTTTGTCGAAAAGCATATTTGGTCACCGGCCTACAGCTACTACCTGCTGCTGGGGCTGGTGGTGCTCGACGTGCTGACCAACAACCTGGTCGAGGGCAAGCCCCTGCGGCCGCGCAATCTGGCCCTGCGGGTGCTGGGCTACACGCTGCTCATGGCCTTCGCCCACGGCTTTGGCGAGCACGAGAAGGGTCTGTTTTTCATCCCGCAGCTGGTGCTCGCGCCCTTCGTCTTGGTGCATATGCGCCGCCTAATCATTTCGCTGGGCAAGCTAGAGTGGGTCGATAGCGATGTGGCCCAGCTACTTGGCAAGCGCATCACGGCCCGCGCCGAAGCCGAAACGCCGGCACCGGCACCAGGGGCTACCCCCGAACCCACCCCCGAACCTGAGCCCGCTGCCTGATGCGCACCTTTCGCCTCGCCGACCGCCCCCACCAGGTGCCCGGCAGCTGGGCCGAGCTAACGCCCGCCCAGCTATTTGCCGCCGCGCCCTACCTGAGCCAGGATACCGTGGCCGGCCGCCACGCCGTGCTGCGGGCCTGGTGCCCCCAGCTGCGCGATAAGGACGTGCGCCAACTCACGCCCGAGCAGCTCTGGGATTTGCTCGACCTCGTGCGCTGGGCCTGGGCCTCGGAGCCCGATACCCAGCACGTGCAGCAGTTCCGCCACCGGGGCCGCACCTACCACCTGCCCGAGCCGCTGCTGAAGGATGCCGTGGCCATTGAGTACGCGATGGCCACCGTCTTCTTTCACCAGTTTGCCCACCCCACTAGGCCCCAGGTGGGGGCGCTCGACCAGCTCGTGGCCACGCTCTGCCGGCCGCTGCACCCAGAGCTGGCCGCGCTGCAGGAAGACCCGGCCTGGGACGGGCAGCGCCGCGAGCGCTACAACGGCAAGCTGGCCGAGGCCCGGGCCAAAGAGCTGGTGGATGCGCCGCTGGGCGTGAAAGTCGTGGTGCTGCACCATTTTCTGCACGCGCAACGCTTTATCCACAAGGCTTATAAAGACCTGTTCAAAAGCAGCGGCCCCGCGGCCGAGAGCCCGCCCGGTAAGCCCGCGCCCCGGCCCACCAGCGACGGCACCGAGCTACTGGAGCTGCTGGCCGACCTCGCCGAGCGCGGCCTCTACGGCACCTACGACCAGGTCACGCACACCCAGCTCCACACCGTCTTGTTCAACCTGGCCAAACAGGCCCGCAGCCGGCGCGCAGCCGAGAGAGAAAACCGATGAAACTATCCGCTACGGGGTTAGCCCTGATTAAGAAGGAAGAAGCCTTCGTGGCCCGCCGCTACCTGTGCGCCGCTGGCAAGCCCACCATTGGCTACGGGCACGTGATTCTGCCGGCCGAAGCGCGCTACAACACGGCCACGCTCACCGAGGCCGAGGCCAGCGCCCTGCTGCAAGCTGACGTGGATAAGAAGTACGGCGCCCACGTGGCCAAGAGCCTCACCCGCGCCGTCACGCAAAACCAGTTTGATGCCATGGTGTCGCTGTGCTTCAACATCGGCACGGCGGGCTTCAGCAAGTCGAGCGTGCTGCGCCTGGCCAACGTCGGAACCACCGATAAGGTGGCCGTTACGGCTGCCTTTGGGGCCTGGAATAAGGTCACCAATCCCAAAACCAAGCAATTAGAGCCCAACAAGGGCCTTACCCTGCGCCGTGCCCGCGAGGCCGCGCTGTACCTGTCTTAACCGCTTAATTCTACTAAAATGCTCGTAAAAGAACGCGATATCGCCTGTTTCTGCGGTGGCTTCTCGGCCGCCATCGTGGCGGGCCTGCTCTTGCTAGTCCTGCTGCTGGGCTCTGTGAGCTGCACCAGCAGTCGCTCAGTTGCCCCGGCCCACGGGCCGGCCCTGGTAGCCCCCAGCCCCGGCCTGGTGCAGCGCCTTGACTCGGCGACGCTGGCCGGCTGGCTGCCCACCGACCTCACCGGCCTGCCGGCGTACCTGGTGCCGCCCCCGCCCGGCTCGACTGCTAAGCAGCGCCGGCAGTGGCAAAAAGCCCAGGCCCAGAATCTGGCCCGCGCCGGCGTGCTGCCGGCCAAAATCAAAAACAGCAGCGTGGCCACCGCCCCCGGTGCCACGGCCATCAACCGCCCGGCCGCGCCGGTAGCCACCAATGGCAGCACCGCCACCGATGCCCGCAAGGCTGGCCAGCGCGGGGGTGGGGGCGTAGCCACTGCTCCCGCTGCTTCGGCCTCGGCCATGGGAGTAGTCAGTAGTAGCAAGGGAGGATACTGGTGGCTATGGCTAGTAGTTGGACTAGGCTGCTACCTGACTGGTTGGCGCTTTGGCCGGGGACGGTGGCTGTGACGAACTGCCTGCTTCATTATTCCTAGGTTCGCTAACTCTTGGCACGCACGGTTAAACCACTCACACTCGGGCGTAGTAGCCGAAAGAGGAGTCACCACCCGAACTCTGCTAAATAGCTCCTGGTGCGTAGTCGGGGTAAACCCAGAGAAGGGTTCGGAGCCGACAGGAGTAAAGACTTCATAGCCGTCTTCGACAGCCGCCGCAACAGTTGCGTAGAACAAGATAGGCTCCTGGGTGATGCGTAGCCCATAGTCCGGCGGCAGCAAGGTTCCGATTGGGGCGAGCTTGCCTAGCGTCGTCAAGTAGCAGGGACTGGTAAAGGGCTGTGGGCAAGTTCCCTCCAAGGGAAGCCGCATCAGATGCGCATGCTGTGCGAGCCGCGTTGTGTGGTAAGGCCATACGGGCTCTGATTGCAAAAGATAAGATTTAACGCCCTGTGCTTGCAGGTAGGCCTTGACTACCTGTACATCTGCCATATTACAGTACAGGCAACAGCGTTCCTGCTCCAGAACGGAGGTCACAAATAAGCCTACTGGGCAGCCACGGCACAACGCTTGCGCGTGTTCAGCAGAAGCAAACGTATAGAAGCTACGATATGCCGCTGGTTCCACGCTGCTCACCAGGCCGCCGCATAAGCTAATGCGCAGCGCATCTTTCCGATTCAGCCCACCGGCGGCATACAGGGCCGCTGCCTCACCGCCGCTAATACCCAGTGTCGCCTCTGGAACGACACCCTTCGCCCGCCATAAGTCTACCAAGGCTAGTTGTAAGGTCGTCATCAAGGGCACCACCCGGGCTTCCTCCTGCCAAAACAAGGGGTCAGGAGCCTGCTCAAAATTTGCGAGCAGCGAGGGGCCGCCTAGCTGCTGCAGCAGGCGCTCGCACTCCTGCACGGTAGCTCTAAATACCGGCTCCTGCGCGTAGAGTTCTCGCCCCATGCCCGGCCAGTAATTCATGCGGCCGCCAAACACAAATAGGTGGCGTGGTGGGCGAAGCTGCCAAAATTGTCGCCGTAGGCGGCGAAGGGTTGACTGTAGAAAGGTAGGAAGGTAAGGGATTAATTTACTGGGTAATGGGAAAAGCATATTGGACAATAATGGCTTACTGAACTATAGAGAAGACCAAGTGAAGATAATGCTGATTGCCATAAGTGCTTAGGATAGTTATTTGGCTGGTAGATGGTCAGCGCCAAGATAGCCCTGCGCCGGATGCTGCTCAGGTAGCGCGCTACGGCTTAGCTTATAAGTCAAGTGTATATGTAAAAATCCGGCCTGAGACAAGTGGGGCTTTTCGAGTTATGAAAACAAGCTTAGCCCGATGGCCATGTGCAGTTGCGGTAAAATATTATAGGGAGTAAAGGCAAAGCTTTTCATTTATAGCATTCGCCCTGTCCAGCTAATTACCGTATTGTTAAATATGGATACTATCACCTCTGAGGAAACCCCGGCAGAGCGCGTTGCGCACGTGGTGCTTGACTACTACCGGCAAACGGACGGCTTTGCCGGTGCAGTCACCAGTTTAGAGCGCACGGACTGGTATATGGCCTTGCCGCAGGCTGGTAAAGACGAGCTGCAGCAACTGCCGCCCGCCCAGTGGATTGATTTGCCTGCTTTTAAGCGGTACCTGCTGGAAAAAAGAGGCCTCTCGATGCACCGCTATGTCGCGCTGCACCTTACCCCGGCGCAGCTAACGCACTGGGTAGATGATGGGGATGGCAGTGTACGGGTAGCCTAACGGCCAGGCCACTGCCCATAAAAGCGACGGCTTAGACAAGCCCCCGCTCCTTAGGAAGGAGCGGGGGCTTTTTCGTCCTACCCCTGGGCTGCCGATTCTGCCAATTTGGGAACATGGCAGACTATCAAGACGCATTTAGGCGCATCCTCGACGAGGAAGTGGGCGACTACGCCGCCCGGGCGCTGGAGCTGCTGGCGGCGGCTATCCAGGCCAAGGGGCTGGTGCTGACCGAAGACCTGCTCGACTCCCTGCGCTCGCAGGTCACGGCGGCCAGTGCCGAGCATGTGGCCAGCATGGGCGTGCTGTTCCACCAGTACGGCCGCATCAAGGACATGAAGGGCATCACCCGCACCAAGGCCCCGCCCATTGAGGCGATTGAGGACTACGTGAAAAAGGTGGGTCTGAGCAAGTTCGATTACATACCGGGCTACACCGACCGCTCAAAGGTGCTGCCCGTCAGTTCGCGGGCCATCAACCGCATTGCCTGGGGCATCGCCCGCGCCAAGCTGCGCGACGGCGAGCAGGGCCGCCCCAAAGCCTGGTTCGCCAAAACTTTTTATTCCAGCATCAACCGCTTCATCGACGCGGTGACCACTCGCTACGTGGCGGCCACCGGCACGCACCTGGCCGCAAGCATCAAAATCTAACCAATGGCACAAGTAAGACAGGATAACGTCCAGATAAAGCTGGAAATCGACGGTTCGCAGTCGCGTACCGAACTCGACAACCTCACCCGCAAGGCCCAGGTGCTCCAGCAGGGGCTCAAGGGCCTCAAAAAAGGCTCGGAAGAGTACGTAGCGGCCAATAAGGAATTGAGCCAGGTCAATGCCCGCATGAAGGAATTGCGGGATGAAATCGGCCTCACGGCCCTCACCAGCGGGCAACTCAAGGCGATGGCCAGCCAGCTCAACCGCGAGCTGGCCAACCTTACGCCCAAAACGGCCTCGTTTGCGGCTAAGGCGCAGGAGCTGGTCAACGTCGAAAACCGACTGGCCCAAGTGCGCGCCGAAGCCAAGGGCGTGCAGCAGGAGCTGAGCGGCGCCGGCGGGGGTGTAGGCGATTTCATCAAAAAGGCCGTGGGCTTTGCCGGCATCCAGTTGGGCGTAGAAGCCGTGGTGGAAGGAGCCAAAGAACTGGGCAAGGAGATTTTTGCTACCACGGCCAAGTTTGAAACCTTCGAGGCGGTGCTGACCACGGCCCTGGGCGATAAGTCGGCCGCGCAGTACGCCATGCAGCAGATTGCCGACCTGGCGGCCAAAACGCCGTTCGCGGTCGATGAGCTGACAGCCAGCTACGTCAAGTTCGTAAACCGGGGCATCGTGCCCAGCACGGCCGAGATGCAGAAGCTGGCCGACGTGGCCGCCTCGCAGGGCAAGAGCTTCGACCAGCTCACGGAGGCCGTGCTCGACGCCGGTACCGGCGAGTTCGAGCGCCTCAAAGAGTTTGGCATTCAGGCTAGCAAGTCGGGCGATCAGGTGGAGCTCTCGTTCAAGGGCGTGACCAAAACCGTAGCCAACACCCCCACGGCCATCAACGCCGCGCTGGTGAGCTTCGGGGAGCTAAATGGCGTGCTGGGTTCCACGGCTTCTATCTCGGAAACGCTGGAGGGGCAGACCTCCAACCTGGGCGACCAGGTAGACCAGCTGGAGGTGCAGGTGGGCAAGGGGCTACGCCCGGCGTTTGTGCTGCTGCTCACGGCCGCTGGGCAGTTTCTCAACTTTCTGCGCGAGAGCAAGGGGCCGCTGAGCGCGTTCATCAATTACTTCCTCGACCTCTACAATCAGTCGCTGGCCGTGCGCCTGGTGGTGCAGGGCTTGGGGGCGGGCTTTCAGAATGCCTACTCGATTATTAAGAACACGCTGGGCTTTCTGGTGGCCGATTTAGTGGCGGCTGGCAAAGTGATAAAGGGTGTGTTTACCCTCGACTTCGGCCTGATAAAGCAAGGCTACAATGAGGGCGCGCAGGCGCTGGTGGATGCCGTTAAGAAAACCGGCTCCGAGATAGGACAGAACTATAAAGGGGCGCTTACGCGGGCCATCAGCACCGACAAGGTGGCCTTGCTGGGCGTATCGGAGGCCGATGCCAAGGCTGCCGCTGACTCCTACGACAAGGCAGCGGCCCGAGTAGGGGCCGGGGCCAAGCAGAAAGCGGCCAGCGACGCAGCCAGGAAGCTGAGCCTGGAAGAGTTGAAAGACCGTGAGGCCAACATTCGCGCGGCCCTGGCCCTGGTGGCCAGTGGCTCAGCCGAGGAGCTGCGGCTCAAAAAGCTCGACGTGGCCGCAAAGCGCGACATCGAGCTGGCCGATGAGAAGAAAACGTCTTCGGAGCGCAAAGTGATTCGCGCTGAGGCCGTAGCTGCCATTCGTAAGCTGGAGGAAGATTACCAGAAAAAGCAGTCGGCTGCGGCCGAGAAATACGCCAAGGAGCAGGCGGAGGTAGAAAAACGCATTGCCGACCTCAAAGCCGGGCTGCTGGCCGACGAAACCGAAAAACGCATCCGGCAGCTGACGGCCGCCGCCGAAAAGGAGAAGGCCACCGCCAAGGGCACGGCTGAGCAGGTGGCCGAGCAGCGGAAGCTCATCGAGGCAAAACTAGCCGTGGACGTGGCTGAGGTGCGCCGGGCCGCTGCCCAGAAGGCAGGGCTAGCGGAGTTGGAGGTTGAGAAGATGACTAGCGAACTAATTAAGAATCAGTTCGACCGTAAAAATGCGGAGATTGATATTGCCGCCAAAGAGGCGAAGCTGAAGCTGCTGGCGACGGATAAGGACTACGCGGTAAAATCGGCGCTTATTGATAAGAAGGCGCTTGCTGACCACAAGGCCAACGACCAGGAGCGGGTCGATTACCACCAGCAGGTACTGGATAAAATCGCCGCGATGGAAGAGGAAACCGCTCAACTAACCCGCGCCCAGAAGCTTAAGGGGGAGGGAGTTACCAAGAAAGACCGCAAAGAAGCTGCTGCACAGGAGCTGGCCGAGAAGATGGGTAAACTCAACAAGGAGGAGCAGGCTGAGCAGGAGAGCCTGGCTAGGCAATTAGAAGACGGGCTAATCTCAACTGAAGAGTTCGAGCAGGCGCAATCAGAGCTTTTTGCTAACTCCCGGGCCAAGCGAAAAGACCTCAACGACCAGTTTGCGGACGATGAGAAAAACCGCTGGAAGTCGGATTTCGCGGAGCAAATGGGCTACATGAGCGAGAAGATTCAGTTTGCGGCTGACCTATTCAAAGATTTCAGTGACATCCAGTTAAAGAAGGAGGAAGTAGATAAGAAAAAACGGTTAGCCTCGCTGGAGGCAGAATACAAGGCGGGTAAAATCAGTAAGGAAGGGTACGAGGCCGCTAAATCGGAGATTGAGGCCAACTACGATGCGAAAACCCGGCAGATTAAGAAAGAGGCCGCTGAAAAAGAGAAGGTTGCCAACATTGCAAAGGCGGTCATTCAAACGGCTGTGAACGTCGTAGAGGCATTTCCGAATCCCTTCCAAATTGCAGCTGCGGCAGCCTTGGGCGCGTTTCAGATAGGCAAGATTGTCGCCACGCCTATCCCTGAGTTTGAGAAAGGTGGTTTCTTCGGCCGGGCAGCGCGCAGTGTGAAGCAATACGCCACTGGTGGGCGCATTAACCCGAAGGCTGGCGTAGCCGACGTGGGCCAGCGCCACAGCGGCGGCGGCATCAAGATGGTGGATGGGGCCACCGGGCAGCACCTGGGCGAGTGGGAGCGGGGCGAGGCGTACATGATTCTCTCCCGCGACACTTACGCCAATAACAAGCACCTTGTCGATGAGCTGATTGATACGAGCCTGCACCGAGGCGGGGCACCCGTGCGCCAGCGCGAGGGCTACTACGAGGACGGCGGCGTGTACGGCAGCGCGCCGGCCACATCCAGTACCACGGCTGCCGGCAACGGTGGCCAAGAGCTGGTGCAGGCCGTGAATCGGGTAGAAAATGCTATCAAAGCCCTGCCTGCCTGGGTGCGGATTCACTGGGACCAAGACGATACGGCGGCCGTTGAGCAGCTGCTGCAGGAGCGGGCTGTTGACCGCGCTGCTGGGCAAGTGCGGTAGGGGTTATGCCCCTGTTTATGCCCCTTTTTCTGTCAAAAATGGCCTTTTAAAGCTTATTAAACAATGTTTTTGTCGCCGGGTGGCGCGGCCTTTTTTTTTGCCCTACCCACTCGAAACCGCTTTAAACCACCGTAAAGGCACTTTTTGCAAAACGCAGTAGGCCAGAGTATGCCACGTTTTGCACCGATTTGCCACCATTCTCTGCCACCACTTTCCTAGCGGTGCGCCGGTAGCTTTCCATCAGCTCCTTTTCGTCGATGCCGAGGTAGCGATTAAAATTGGCCTCCGTCTGGTGGCTCGTGGCCATCATGACCTGCGAGCGCGGCACGCCCTGGTAAATCTTGAGGGCGGCAAAGGTCTTGCGGCCCACGTGCATGCCCAAGTGCAGGCGCGTGATGCCGGCTAGCTCCTGCACCAGGGGTAAATATTTCCAGGGGTCGCGCACCCAAGGCAGGTAGGTGGCCAGGCCCAGCGGGGCATAGCTGGCCAGCAGTTCCTGGGGCTTGAACACGTCGTCGTCCACCAAGGGCACGCGGCAGATGACTGAGGTGGTCGGGTGCAAATGGACACGGAGCTAAGGTAAGTTAAAGAGGTACTTGAGTTCGATTTCGAGCGGGGTGCAGTAGCCTAGCGCGGAGTGCAGGCGCTGGGTGTTGTAGTAATGGGCGAGGTATTCAGCTAGTTCGAGGCGGGCTTCTTCCAGGTCGGCAAAGCAGGCTCCACGGGGCAGCAGTTCCGTCTTGAGTGTGCTCCAGCCGCTCTCGGCCAAGGCGTTGTCATAGGGATTATCTGGTCGGCTCAGGCTGGCAATCGCCTAGGTGCGGTCAAGCAGGACGGTAAAGGCGTCGCTGGTGTACTGGCTGCCCCGGTCGGCATGTACGAGTAGACCTGGCGGGGGCTGGCAGATAGCCACGGCCCGCTTAAATTAATACTTGCGCTAGAAGGCGGGCTTAGTAATAACGGCTGGCAGATAGCCACGGCCCGCTTAAAGGCAATTAGAATAAAGTCTGTGTGCAAGGAGTCGCTGACATGCCAGCCCACGACGCGCCGGCAAAAGGCATCGCGCCAGCAAGCCAGATACGCCCACTGCCCCGTGGATAGCGCCAGGTAGGTGATGTCGCCGACCCAGATTTGGTTCGGAGCCGTGGCCGCTGGCCAGGTGGCTAACTTGTTAGCGGCGGCCACGGCCTGTGGGTCAGCTTGCGTGGTGCGCGGCCGCGAACTCACGCAGGTGCATAGGGCGCGTAGGCCGCTAGCGCTGAGCCAGCCGCGCAAACGCTGCCGGCCTACTTCGTGGCCTTCTCGGCGCAACTGGGCGCGTAGCTGACGCTGGCCATAGCGGCTGGCATGGCTGGTAAACACGCGCCGGGCCGCCACTTGCCAAGCGGGCAGGACCGGTTCGGTCGCCGCAGCAGGCAGGCGCTTGCGCCACGCATAGTAGCCGCTCCCCAGCAGCTGACACTGCTGCCGCACGGGCTAAGAGGCAGCGTGTAAGGCAATGAAAGCGAAGCGTTTCATCGGCCCGTCGGTTGTGAAAATACCGTCAGCGCTTTTCTTAAAATATCGCGCTCCATTTCGGCGCGGGCCAACTGAGCCCGCAACTGCTTGTTTTTCTGCTCTAACGCCTCGCTGTCCGCAGGGCGGGGGTGCGCACCCAGCGCCCAAGCAACGCCTCGCTCATGCCCAGCGCCTGCGCCACGCGCGTCGCCGCTTGCCCATCCTGGTTTACGCGGCGTATCGCCTCGGCCCGAAAGGCTGCATCATATTTGGTTCGGGACCGTTTGTTGACTGGTTTTTCTGCTTCCATGACAGGGGAAAGTTACTTTCTCCGTGTCCATTCTTACCCGACCACCTCATTAACCGATGGGCGCCGTTTTCGGACCCTGCATGTGCGCGATGATTACAACCGTCAGTTGCTGGGAGTAAAAGTGGATTGCTCTTTACCAGCCAGTCGCGTGGTGCAGGTGCTGACGCGCTTAGTCGAGTGCTATGGCCGGCCGACGCAGCTGCGTACCGATAACGGACCAGAATTTATCAGCACCCACTTAAGCGACTGGTGTGAAAAGCAAGGCATTGACTTGCACTGGATTCAACCTGGCAAACCGACTCAAGACGCCTACATCGAACGCTGCAACGGCTCGTTTCGCCGCGAACTGCTCGACGCCCACCTGTTTTGGTCCTTGGCCCACGCGCGCCAACCGGTGGACGAGTGGATGCTCGACTATAACACCCAACGGCCCCACCAGGCCTTGAATTTTATGACGCCCATCGAATTTAAACAAGCGGCTTAACCTCTACTAACTACTGGCTTATCAAACGGGGAAGCGTACACCTATTCTGTCCACTTTTACCCGACCACCTCAACCCATCTTTCGGCACACCTCGGCGACGGTCTAGCGCAGGGCGAACACGATTTGGGCCTCGGTAAACTTGGTCTTCTTCAGGGCAATTGTCTGGGTTTTAAGATACGACAAGTGCCCGATTTTCTCTACTTTAGCTTGGCCTAGTTTAATGGGAGGAGGTCAAACATACAACATTCAACTCACTACACTTGTGCAGTTAGGTTTCAGGTATATATTTGCTCCTACACTATTGTATGACCACGTGGTTTTACAGCATAGCGCGCGTGGTGTGCAGGGCGCTGCTTCCCCTAGGTAGTCTTGTCTGCAGCAAGACTATTGAAAGACAGATGCGATTTGGTGCATAACCAAGCTTTATTTTCATAGTTTTTCTTCCTCAAAATGACAAGCAAATTTGAAAACCTGAAGACCATCGTTGAGTCGCTTAACATCAAGCCTCTCTCAGGAGATGAATTAAAGTTTATCACCGGGGGGCTGGCAGATTCCGGCGGCTCACAGACCAGCGGTACCGGCAGTCAGTCAAGCACCTGCTGCGATGGCACCTGCGTATGCCGGTGTTATCCCACGCCCCCTACTGCTGAGTAGTTTACTTATTTTTGATGAGTAACTGCCGCTGGCAGAAATTACTCATAAGACGCTATAACTGCTTGTTGATTTCGTTGCCTCGGAAGTCTTGTACTACCATGGTCTTAATCAATGAGCAGTTATTTTTTTTGCGCTGCAGTCTCCGCACTTATTAATGACCTTTTGCTATATTAGCAACTGTTCCATCGTACCCTGTTCTACTAACTAAAGTAAACTCGTCTAAATTCAAATCCAATGAGTATCAGCAGTATCCTGTCCAATATTACAAAAAACTTCACGATTGAGGAAAGAGACTACATTGCCGGCTTCTCAAAAAATAATAATACTTACGTATTTATTTATTCTCTAAATAGGTATATAGTCCATGAATTGACTAAGGGAATAGAGAGAATAGAGGCGGATAATATCGCTGGTCAGATTGAATTTCTAAAAAAGTCATTAGCAGACTGTTTTATAGTACATATAAAACAAAGTTTGCTACCTGTAATCACACACGAGTATAATCTGTTAAAAGAAAATGACTACCTGAATCAGGAGCAGGATTTTGACTATTATACTCAAGAAATATCAAATTCTTCAGAATGGATAGCTTATTTTTTTGATAAATATTCTGGGTTAGATTTCTTATTGCTACAAAGTGTTGGTTTGTTTTGTACCAGCACTGTAGAACTCTTAGAAAGATTGAATGAAAATATTTACTACCTAAAAGAGAGATTTAAGCTATCTTCCAGCAAGATTATAGGGATAAATTCCTTTGCGGGAGATTTACACAATAATTGGAAATCAACCGCCTCAATTAAATTTGAAAATCAGGTTATTTACTATAAGCCACGGTCTCTGCAGAATGAACTTGCTGTTCAAGAGTTTTTTCAAAAATTGAACGAGCTAGGCTTACAAGCAACTATACATCAGATTGATATAGCCTATACTAAGGGGCAAGACTATGGTTGGATGGCAGGCGTCAATTATGAGCCAGTGCGCGATGGGGAAGAACTCAAGGCCTTCTACATAAACCAAGGAATTAATTTGGCGGCAGCCTATTTCTTAGGCATAAGCGATTTGATAGGGGATAACATAATTGCTGTCGGACAAACCCCAGCATTTTACGACCTCGAATGCATTTTGCAGCCTACCCTTATTAACAGGATGAATGCCTTATACGACAATTCTAGTGGAGCAGCTAAGCTAATAACTACTAGCGTCTTAAGGACAGGTTTGCTCCCGCAATTTGGGTTTCAAACCGAAACTCACCCAGGTATTTCAAATGCCGGATTATCATTGGTTTCTGATGAAAATATCTTGCCACAAATGATTATCGAATATGAGAATGGTCAATTCAAGCGTCATTTCAAAAAGCTACCCTTCGATTCAGACAACTCATCCATTCCTAGCCTACTATCTGGTGAACGTTTTCAAACATCTGAATTCATAGTTCAGTTAGTTGATGGCTTTAAAATCGGCTACGATTTCTTTGCGAAACACCGTAACAAATTAAATTCCTGCTTAATAACTTATTTTAACGATATTAAAATAAGAATACTATATAGGTCTACCTTTGTTTATTCTCGCTTATTGAACGAGGTTTATCATCCTAAATATCTTGTCTCTCAAGATGCAATCGATTCATTATTCAAATCTCTAGAGAATGCAAGTGACATTCTTAATCAAAGTAAGATGATTATAGAGTCTGAGATAAAGCAGATTAAAAAATTAGATATCCCAATATTTTATACTTATACTAACAGCAGGCATTTGTACAATGCCAACGAAGAAGTACTATCAACCGATTTCTTCAAAGAAAGCGGCATCTCTGAAGCTAGCCAGCGGCTTATGAATGCTTCAGAGCATGATAAACAAATCCAGCTTGAGCTTATATTAACCTCCTTTATAATTCATGAAAGCTTACCTTCAGATGAAATATCTGTAAATACAGGTTCACTTAGCTCGTTTTCTGAAACACACAATAGTATCTCAGTAGGCAAGGAAGATTTTACTGTATTCACAAAAGAGGCAAAGCAAATAGGCAATGATATCTTAAAATCCGCTATTTATAAAGATGATTTACCTTCTTTTTGGGGTATAACCCAGTCCCCCAATTATACGTGGATACTTACCAATAAAGGGTTTGGTCTATTCGATGGCACAGATGGATTAGCTTTTTTTTATCTCAATCTATATAAGACTACTCAAAATAAAAACTATTTAAAAGCTGGGCTATCGCTTGTAGAAGTAGCAATAAAGCAATTCGGTCTTTATTCAACCTATTATGAACAGCCTAGTGGCTTTAATAAAAACTCTCTGTTTAATTATCCGCTTAGTAGCTTCTATGTGGCAGAGTTCTTCTTAAAAGAAGGTATTTCTATTTCATCTCTTACTGATGATGCTTTGGGTAAACTGAAACAGTGGATAGATAATGCGATTGCCAAGGATGTAGATTATGACCTGTTAAGCGGAAATGCTGGCTGCATTATATACTTATGCACAGTTTATGAAAGAACACAAGATGAAAGTTATCTAATACTAGCTGAAAAAGCAGCTGAGCACATAGTTGCTCATAAAACGGCATACAAGAATACTTACTGCTGGTCAAATATACATAAGAAAGGTTTCGTTGGTTTTTCTCATGGAAGCTCAGGTATCGCCTACGCTTTGTTTAGATTAAATAGCTTTCTAAAAAGAGATGACTTGAAGGAAGTGGCTATTAAGGCCATAGAGTACGAACGACTACTATTTGATAGCGAGAGCAAAACATGGCCTTTTTTCATGTTCACTGATAGCTTAACCATTGATTACTATCCTAACCACTTTTGGGCCTATGGCTCCGGCAGTATTGCATTAAGTAGAATTTTAATTAGCCCATACTATACGGATGAATTATTTTTAGACGAAATAACTATTGCGAAAGACAATATAATTTCAAAAGGACCTGTAGTAAATCATAATATATCATCCGGACTTTTCGGAAACTTGTATATACTTCAGGAACTTGCCTGCTATCTACAAGACCAAGCGTTAACAGACCTAATAATTTCATACACCAAGGCTGCTCTTCTTCAAAAAGATGATGAACAACTCTGGCGTGGCGCACCCGTAGGAAAACGCAATGCCATTGTGCGGATGGATGGGCTACTAACTGGTTCAGCTGGCGTAGGATATATGCTGCTCAAATTAGCCGACTGGCCAAATATTCCAAGAATTTTATAGCCGGTTTTTTTGAAACGTTCCCAATTGCAAGTTGTCTGTCATTGTAATTGTAGAACCTGACTGTGCCGATGAGAGGTGGAGCTTATAGCAGAATCCGGCTGAAGACAATATTGATTGATGAGGTCCATATTTATTGCATCCCTACTCACAATTCGTATGATTAACTTTGTATAGATGAGATTCTTGTATAGATTAGGAATAATTATTAGTGCTGACCTGTTTATTTAATATTTCATGGTGAAATAATAGGTTTTTATCAGCTCATAATTGCATAGCATACCTATTTTTGACTTCACGAATGTTTACAGCTCTAAATCTCGCTGGAATCTTACCCAATCCCCAGCAAACGATTATTAATTTGCGCTGGCTGTCTAGGCTTATAATAGCCAGCTGGTTTTTAACCGGGCTATCCGCTTCTGGTCAAGTGAGGCTGGCTATCACGGCACGTGTGGATACCAACCAGGCTAACGTGCGCAATATTTATCGACTATTAGCGAACTACCTCAACTCTCACCCCGATAGCCTGTATAACAATCCTTACTGGCGAGCAATGGAGGTGCAGGAACAGGTAGTGCAACGACATGAACGGGTTGACCTAGCGTCACCTTTCATGTTCTTTGACATGACAGCCAAGCAAACGCTGACCACATATCAGCCCACCTTGCTTAGCGTTGAACCAGTGGAAAGTAAGTATGTAATCCGGATACTGCTCTACGCCCAGACGCCTCCCAAATGGGTAACGGATTCGCATTGGAACCCCCCTTTCATACTACGCTACTATGCGGCTCGCGCTACTGATGGACAATGGAAACTGGAGAATTGCTGGAGCAATGAATTAACCACTTGGCGAACACATAGCACGCCTTGGATTACATTTCACTATCCCCCCACTTTCAAGTTTGACCCAGCAAGGGCTCAGCAAGCAAGTGTGTTTTGCGACTCCCTATCTACCGCTTTACACCTTGCGGATGCTAAACCGTTCGATTACTATGTAATGAATTCTGAGGAGGAGCTTGGCCGATTATTTAACTTTGATTATTGGTTGGCTTATAATACCGGTTTTACTCAGAAAATGTACAATCGCACTTTTTCTGCGCGTGGACGTGAGCAACACTTACACGAATTTGTGCATATGCTCTATCATCCTGTTGCAAACTATTTCCTGGCCGAAGGAATTGCTACGTATTTTGGTGGGGTTGACGGATATACACCTTACCAGCAAACGCTACACGAAGTAGCCCAGGACCTAATTCGTCAGCCAAAGATAACGTTTGAGGATATTTATGCGAATAAGTTTAAGTATCCAACCAATAGTAACCCACGCTATGCAGCTGGGGCACTGGTATACGCTTTAGTAGCAGCTCGCCACGGTGCGTCTGGCTTTGCACAACTCGAAGCGAGTGGTAACACTTATGCTTCACTTTTAGCGCATCTAGCACCTTTGCTTGGCGTAAGAGAATCTCAGGTCGAAGCCACGCTTATGCGCGCACTTAGAAGCTACGCCACCTCATCCACTCCCGTCCTCCGTGCTCGGTAGCTAATTCGCACCACTCGCGCTCGGCGCTGCACCGCTATTTTCAGTGCCCCATTGCTGCTCCACATAGTGGCGAGCCAACGCAAGAGTAGCGCCAAAGAAGCGGGCGGCTACCAAGGCTGCAGTTAGCAACTGCGCGTCGCTCGGGCGGCGGCCGCTGGTAGGCGCACCGGGCGGGAAGCAGTATGTTACAACGGTCTTTTTGCACAGGGGCGGCCGGAATTGAAGGGGTCAGATACTTCAAACCTAGTCTGTTCACGTCAAACAGGCTTTTTGTGACCCACTACTCCGCAACCTGGGTTAACTAAACTACCTCAGATTTATTCTCGCCTCCCTTTACCGGCTCAGAGCTTGGCGGAAGTTAAAGAATATCTTCTCCAGCAGTCGGTTGTCGTCAGCTACCACTTCGGCGCGGGCCGTCATCCCGTCGCGGTAGGTCAGCAGTTTGCCGTAGTTCGTCCGCAGCCCCTGCGGCAAAGCGACTTTGGCTAGGAAGTCTCCGTTGCGGCCTGGCACATCTGAAATGTAGACCACCCGACCCGTGACTAGCCCGAATTCTTGGGCCGGATAGCTGTCGAACTTAATAAGCACAGGGTTGCCGACCCGCAGCTGCCCAAAATTTCGCTGGCTTAGCCTTACTTCGCCGTACTGTTCACCGGGCGCAGTGACTAGCAGAAATACCTCCTGATTAGCGGCTACGGCTTGGTCTACCTGCCAGAAAGCTGAGAATACTACCCGGCCGTTTGCAGGGGCAACCAAACAGTACTTCTCCCGCCACAGTACCAAAGTACTAGTCATGGCCTGCACGGCCCGTTGGAAGATACTACCCTGCTCACTCATCAGGTTCGTGAGCTCCAGCAGTTCACGCTGCTTAGCGAGTTGGGTAGACGTGTTAGCCAACAGCTGCGCTTTTATCTCCTGGGCAACCATGCCTTTAGCAATCAACTTGCTGTTAGCTAGCTTTAGTTCAGCGGCCGGAATTACTTTGCTCTCATAAAGTTGCTGCTGTATCTGCTGGCTGTGCTGCTCGATTGCCAAATCCTGATTCACCAGTCGTTGTCGGTCTTGCAGATTCTGACCGAGTTGTCGGAGCGTGGTCAGGTCGGCGCGCAGCAGGTCCAGCTTGCGCACGTAGAGGCCCTGCGGCCCAAACTGCTGGTAGGTAGCGTAGGCCGTCATCAGTGCGGCAAAGGCCGATTGGAGCTCTCCTAAGCTGCCAGCCGGACCGAGCGGGGAAAGCATAGCAGTTGGCGATGGCCGCCGGCCGGCCGTCGCCAGCCACTGCTCCAGCGCCTGAACGCTGGCCAAGTCGGCCGTATTCTCCACGTATGCTAGCAGCTGGCCAGCTGCCACCTGCTGGTTGGGCTGGACGTAGATGCGAGCAAGGTGCCCCCCCACGCGGGCGCTCACCGGTTTCGGGAAGCTGCTCGAGCTCAACAGGAAAGGTGCACCAATTAGACTAGGATAATGAATGAAGTAACTGAATGTCAGGGTCCCCATTAAAATCAATAGCAATATTGTTATTCCCCAGCGCAGCAGCCACTGCGGTGGCTGTGTCAGCAGTTCTTGTACTTCCTCGCTACGCAGGGCGGGGTCGGCAAGTGAATTGGGGGCTTGAACGGGCATAGCCTAATGAGAAAGGAGGAAAGAAAAAACCGCAACCAGTTAGAGCTGGCTCAAGAGCCTAACTCTAACTGGTTGCGTATCAGTTCATAGTAACTGCCCGCTGCCTGAATCAGGTCGGCGTGCGTCCCCTGCTCCACAACCCGACCGCGGTCGAGCACCACGATATGGTCGGCGTTTTTGACCGTGCTCAACCGGTGCGCGACAATAACGACCGTGCGGTCGTGGAAAAACTCTTGCAAGTTGCGCACGATGATGCTTTCATTGTTGGCATCCAGCGCATTAGTAGCCTCATCAAAAAACAGCAGCGCTGGATTCTTATACACGGCCCGGGCAATAAGTAGTCGTTGCTTCTGGCCCTGGCTCAGACCGTTACCCTCCGCCCCAATCTTTGTATGATAGCCCAGTGGCAGCAAGCTGATGAAGTCCGTGATGTTGGCCACCTGCACGGCGTATTGCAAGCGGGCAAAATCAATATCCTCCTGCCCAACGGCGATATTGCGCGCGATGGTGTCAGAAAAGATGAAGCCTTCTTGCATGACCACCCCGCACTGGCTACGCCAGTAGTGAGGATTAACACTGCTAAGACTGGTCAGACCGCTGCGAATCTCTCCGGCGCTGGGCTCGTAGAATTTAAGCAGCAGCTTGAGCAGGGTGGTCTTGCCGCTGCCGCTCGTGCCTACTATGGCCGTAACCTTCCCGGCTGGTAGCCGCAGGTTAACGTCGTGCAGTACCAGTTGGTCGCCTGCCCCGGCGTAGCGGAAGCTTACCCCACGCAAGTCCAAGTCTTGGCCGCCCCCCGCACCACCTGTCTGCAACGTAGCGGCGGATACTTCGTCGGGTAGCTGGTGAATTTCATTCAGCCGCTCCAGCGAGATACGGGTTTCTTGCCAGGACTGCACAAACTGAATCAACTGCTCAACTGGCCCATTGAGCTGGCCGATAATGTATTGGATGGCCAGCATTCCGCCCAGTGTCAGGCTGCCCGATACGACTGCCCGGGCCGCCAAGAACGTAATGAGCAGGTTCTTGCCCTCGTTGAGCAAGTGCGCGCCTGCCTGCTGCACTTGGTTGGTTGACAGAGTCCGGGTGTTAAGTTTAAACAGGCGCGTCTGCAGGCGCTCCCATTCCCAGCGATAGGGCACCTCCGCATTGGCCAGCTTAATATCTTGCATCCCCTGGATAAGCTGAATCATGAGGCTGTTTTCCCGAGCCTGCACATCGAACCGCTCGAAGTCCAGCCGGCGGCGACGGCGTAGGAATAGTAAAATCCAACCCACGTAGACCAAGCTAGCCCCTGCAAACACCAGCAGGATGAAAGGACTATAGATGCCCAGTACTACCGCGAAGACCCCCAGGGTGATGAATGCGAACAGTGTATTAAGGGTTCCGGTAGTCAGAAAGCTCTCTATGCGGTTGTGGTCGCCGATGCGCTGGAGAATGTCCCCCGTTAGTTTCGTATCGAAGTAGCTGATGGGCAAGCGCATGAGCTTAGACAAGAAGTCCGACAGAATAGAAATGTTCACGCGGGCTCCCAGAAACAGCAGAATCCAGCTCCGCAGAAACTCCACCGAGGCCCGGCCCAGCGATAGGGATAGCTGCGCCAGTAGAATGAGGGTTATGAAGCCCAGGTTGGCCGTCTGGATGCCTACATCCACGATGGACTGCGTTAGGAAGGGCAGTACTAGCTGGAGCAAACTACTGATTAACAATCCAATGGCTACCTGCGCCAGGAGCTGCTTATACTGAAGCAGGTACTGCAGGACGCGGCGTAGGTCGTAGGCCGGTGGGGAGGCGCCGCTGGCGGTATCCACGAAGCCCGGCATGTTCTCCAGTAGCAGCACTACCCCGGCAGCCTGGCCAGCGACTACTCCGCTGGCCCAGCCGGCGAGAAACTCGCTCCGAGAATATGTTACCTCTCCCCGTGCGGGGTCCGTAACGAATACCCGCCCGCGCCGCACCTTGCGCACGACTACGAAGTGGTTCTGGTGCCAATGCACGATGGCCGGCAGCGGCAGATGCTTATCGCTTAAGGTCTCAAAGCTGACCTGAGCCCCCTGGGTGCGGAAGCCAATCTGCTCGGCAGCTCGGGCGATACCCAGCAGCGACACCCCCTCGCGCCCCACATCAGTCAAGCCCCGCAGTTGCTGGAGCGAGTAGGCCCGCCCGTAGTACTTGGCCACCATGCGCAGACAGGTCGGCCCGCAGTCCATACTATCTAACTGCCTATAATACGGAAGTTTATTAGGCATACTTTGAGAATAAGCAACCACCCCGCACTAGACAGCTGCCATAGCCCGCGCCGATACAGCATCAGCCACGTGTTGAGCAAGCAGGATTACCGTTGCGGAAGGTTTAAATAGACGGTGACAGTGCTTTTGGGTCAGTAAAAAGTAAAAATAGCAGACCCGAACGACATTCAGGCGCTGACCGAGCTAGCGAACTTGCCGACCCAGCCACCTGCTGCTGAGCTGCGGCTGCCTGCCGAAACCTGCGCACCGGTAGCCTGGTCGCTCATATGTAACCGCTCACGTAGCTTCGCTGTCTTTGTCGCATTTGCCGAGTGGAGCCAGCCAGCGCCAGCCCACCCTCTGCGTTCAGTCACTTGCCACCGCCTAGCCGCTGGCTGCGCCGGCTAACAGTCATCTTTATGCCCTTTACATTAGTGTCGTTCGGGAGCTGTTTGCTGTGGGCTAGTGTACTGCTGGCGAGCTGCTCATCAAAATCGCTACCCAACAACTCGCGGTGCCTAAACCGGCGGCAGGCGGGGCTCCCCAGTGCCCAGGCGAAGGCCATGCGTAGCTTTCTTGCCCTTGGCACGGTAGACTCCGCCCGCCGCCCGGCGGCAGGCTACTCCCGGTTCTGTGTACAATATATCATATCAGAGCGCCGCAATTTTGGTTTGTTCCGCATCAGCCAACCCAGCCAGCCCGCGTGGAAGCCCCGGTTCTTTTTAAATACGCCGAAGCGATTATTCCTGCTGTATCCTCACCCAAGCCGGCTCGTGCGGACCTATACAGTGGCGCAAGCGCTTGCGGCCCGCGACTGCCAGTTGAGCGAATCCACGAAGGATGATATTCAAGCTTATCTGGCAAGTTATCCTTACTAGTGGCCGGCTGACGCCTTGGCCCAACGGATTTCTTACTGTGCCACCGATTAATGCCCATCCCGAAACGCACTAGCCTACCACCGGCCGGCGGCAGTTGCCCCGAGGCCTCCGGTAGCAGGCACGAAGCTTGGCCGGGCTCTGTTCCCTAAGTCGTCGGGGCGCTGCCCCCGTCAGTTTAGCCCCAGAAGCAGAACGACTTAAAACGTTGCATTATGAACCCTGGAATACCGTCTATCGGCTTATTAGATTTCTGTCTCGACGACGAGGTAAATACGCATCAGGACCAGCTAAAAGCTGCCCTATATACTGCGCAGCATGCGGAGGAACACGGCTGCTGTAGCATCTGGTACGGCGAGCATCACCAGGGAGCTTATCAGGCTTCCCCGCTCGTGATGGCATCCATTGCGCTAGGGCATACTTCCACTATTTCAATTGGTACCGGCGGCATTCTTGCTTCTTATTACAGCCCGCTGGAAATAGCTAATGCCGCCGCGCTGCTGTCGTGTGCCTATCCTGACAGGTTTGAACTGGGGCTAGCCCGGGGCAATCCGGAAGCAACCCGAAAATCACTACTTTGGGATAAGCGGATTGGTGAGCCTGCCGCAGAGGATTTTGCGCAACGCGTGCGGGCGATTCAGGCGCTACTATTGACTCAGCCCGAACCTACGGTGCGGAGTGTGCCTGCCAGCGCGCCGCCGCAGATGTGGCTGCTCGGGATGAATAGCCTTAGCGCTACCCTGGCGGGGGAGCTTGGGGCTGGTTACTGTCACGCTGCCTTTCTACGCGGCAGCAGCTCGCCTACCCATGCGCTACAGGTATACCGGCAGCATTTTCAGGCTTGCCACCCGGCCGCTTCCCCCATAGCCGCGCTGGCCTTGGCGGTGTCCAGCGACAGGCAAAACGGCAAGGCGTGCATCAACCGGTTTCAACACAACCCGTTTTTTACGGCGAACATGACGCTGCCGCCCGCCGCCCTGGCTGAAGAACTCGCTGCAACCGCCGCCACCTACCAGCTGGACCGCCTCGTTTTACTACAGGCAGAAAGCAGCTACATGCACCGAATAGCGACTGTGGAAGCTATAATGGAAATTTGGCGTAAAGGTTGAATCAGTGCAAAAGCAAGCCGGAAAGCCAAGTTGCGGGGGGCGTACCAGGTGGCCGAAGTAAATCCGGGCCGGCGTTATAAATGGTAAGCTAAGCCCCTCCGAGACTATACGCTTGATTACCGTCTGCTAGTGGGCCCAGTCTAAGAGCAGGATGGAATCCCAGGTGAAGTTTACCGTATCGGTTTCCAGATAGGACTGCAAGACGAGGCCGATACCCATGGCGCCTTCTAAGAGGGAGGCATCATTGTGCCAGCCATCGGGCCGGCTTGTCTTAAAGCCCGCAATGCCGTCAACAAAGCTGCGGTGTTGCAGCGTTGCCTGAATCCAGCGCTCCCGCGCTTCCCGAAAGCAGGGCTGCCCGGTTTGGTGAAAGAGCCGGTTGTAAATGTGCGCAACTCCCGCCGTGCCGTGGCAAAACTCGCCGTCCACCAACTGCGTTTCCGTTTCGTGCGTCCGGCAGGTCGTTGCAGCCGCTAAGCCTACTGCCTGTTCCATCCATTGCGGCTGCTGGGCGGCCTGCCCAGCGTGCAGCAGGGCCACAACAACCCCTAAATCACCATAGCACCAGGCCAGGCGGCTGGTGAACGACTGCCGCCCGTCAACCGTCACAGTCGAAGGAAACCGATTGGCCGCGCGACCAGCAGCCTGTTGCTGCTGCAAAAAGTGTACGGCCCCGTGCAGCAGCTTGCTAACCACCGGAATTTCTACTTGGTGCCGGAGACATTTCGACAGGAATACGATTTTACTGGCTAAGCCATGCGATAGACTCAGGTTAATACTATCGGCGCGATACTGGTTGCGCTCAGAAGGAGCATCTACCCACCTGACACCTTGCTCATCCTCCAACGCAGTCTTATCCAGATAGGCAATCAATCTACCCAGGCACTGATTCACCGACGGTATACCGCGCCTGGCCAACAGATACAACCCGCTGCCAATCGCGCCGTGCAAGAAGTCCAACTCGTGCTCCGCCAGCTGCTGGTCGACGTAGCCAACCAGTAGCTCATCAAAGTTGCTGAGCGTCTCCTCTGCATCGGCCTCTAGTAGCCCCTGCTCTACTACTAATTGAAAAAGCAGGCAGAACCCCAGCAGGCCGTTGCAGAAGCTGAACTGGTGAATGCCGTTGTCTTCCATTTCGTCAAACGTGCGCAGAAGTGTGGCATAGCCCTGCTTGTATAACTCGGGGGAATCCCGCATTTTCGCCAGGTAGAAATAAAACAGGGTATTGCCGACCGGCCCCGCAAATAAGGACAGGGGAGGGTGAGTCCGCTCCCAGGCTGGTAAAGCTGCCAGGAGCTCTTCCAGCGTAGCTGCTACTTGCTGCGGCAGGCTGACATCAGCCGTAAATGAAAATGGGACAGGCATCTAAATTTGCTTGGTGAGGAATTCCTGTTGCGGAGAAGAGGGGGTGGGCACGCGGCGGCCACTGCCGGACTGTACTTATACTGTAGGCCGCGTACAGGTCCTGCGTATCGGGCGGACGAGGATGTCTTCCCCCGCTTTCGGCGTTACATCAATAAGTTGCTAACCGCAATCAATGCCCCAAAATCAGCGGCCCCGCATGATGAGTTCGACGGCTTGGTCACGCAGTTCGTCGTGGCCCGCCAGCACGCCAGCGAGCGTGGGCCGCACTTCCACGTCGGGCACCAAGCCAACCCGCTGCGTTTCCCGGTTGTCCGGGTAGTAGATACCGGTGCCGGACATCCGGGTCATCAGGTCGCCGGGGAGTGTTATGCGGACCACGTCGCCGTCGGCCCCCGCCGTCTGGCTACCTAGTAGCAGGCAGTGGGGAGTAGCTCGCAAAGCCATTGCGGTAAACTCGGCTTGGCTGAACGTGCCTTCATTGATGAGTACGACGAGTTGGCCAGTATAAGGCTGCTGGCCGGCGGGTTGCAGCACGGGTGCCGGCAGGTCAAGAAAGCGGCCGGGATAGGTAGGGTCGTACACCAAAACCTTGGCAAACGCTACGGGATGCTTTAGGAAATAGCCTGGTAATACGTAACTCACAAATTCGCCGGGGTAGCTGCGTAAGTCAATTACGATGCCTCGGGTAGACTGAAAAGCCCGCATCAGGGCTGGAATCTTCGCTTTTGTAATGCGGGCCATGTCGATATAACCTACTTGAGGCGTGAGGAAACGATACATGCTATCAGCGGCCGGCGGCCGTACAGGCGGGACCGTTCCAAGTTCAAAGCGGGGCACCACCACACGCTTTACCTGCCCATTTCGCCGCACGAGCAGGTTTACTGATGGGGTAGTACCCCGTAGTAGCTCCGTGGCAATGGTGCGTAATTGCGCGGCTTGGTTTGAGCCAGGCGTCACCGTCAGACGCTGCTGCAGCAGTTCCGCTACCGCGATACCCTCTACCTCGACAATCACGTCACCGGGCTCTAAGGGGGGCTGCGGCACCAAGCCATCGTGGCGTACCCGTAGCACGGTCATCTGCTGCTCAATGACCTGAAGCGCGGCTGCAACTGTATACTTGCCGGTTTCAGCTTGAAGTATCGCGTCAGGCACCAGCGTTGCGTGGCCGTCGTGCAGCTGGGTAAACAAGGCCAGCGCGGCGCGGCGATAGTCTAGCGCCGTGTTGGCGGCAAGAAAAGTCGGAATGAACGCTGGCAGCACCGCCGCCCAGGAAGTACCAAGTGCATACTTGTAGGGATAAAAATACTGTACCATGTTCCAGTAGCGGAACAGGGCCAGTATCCGCAGCTCCGGCCCTGGGCAGGGCTGGCCAGCATAGGGGTCTTCATGCAAAAAGCCTGGACTCATTGCGTTGCCGGCCCCGACATAGTACGATAGCCCTTGATAGGGGTTGGCGGCCAGTAGGGCTAGTTGTTTTCGCAGCGCCGGACTGAAGCGGGCAGTATCGGTTGCCCAGTCGGTCGCGGGCAACTGCCGCACTGACTGGGTGGGGCGTGTGGCACAGATGGCACACGGCTGCACCGACCCGAGGGCGGCAAGCCATTGGCTCAGTACCATACTGCGTGCAGTCATCGTAGGACAGTTCAACACGCTCGGTAGCAGCTGAAATAATTCGGTATCGGCGTTTCGCTGGCCGCTCGCTAGGGTTGGGTGATAGTATTTGGCCAAGCCCCAAACCTGACCCAACGCAACTAGATTGGCTAGCTGCATGGGGGTTAGTTTCGCCCCCGCTAAGCCCGGAACAGGCGTTGGTGGTGCGGGTTGAGCCTGAAGCACAACTGACCAAAAAAATAAGCTTATGCCGGTTAGCACAAAAAGTAGACGTGACATACAGCGTGATGCTTGTGGAAAAGACAGTGGCGAAAGCCGGATATTTGGCGACGCAGCAACCAGAGCCAGGCACCCGTGACCCAAACAAAAATAACCCGCTAGTTACTAGGGCTCAGCACTTGCCTGTCCGGTCGGTCCGTGGGCAGGCGGCTAGGCGCCGGGTGTTGCCCGGCCCCGCATGGACTTGTAATGCTGATGCAGCAAATCGTATAGGACAGCCTCGTACATCCGTTGCTTTGTTTTGAAGAACCTGTTCATTGACATATGAATGTAACTTTCCAGTAGCTTGTCCAAGGTGACGGATGCGGTGCGACTACGCTGGTGGGCCAGTATCGAGTCAATGCTCGCCCGCCAATGCTGACTCCTCTCGGCCAAGATGGAGAACGCAGGCTTGTACATCCCCGTCGCGTCCTGGTCTTGCTGCAGAATGCGTTCGATGGCGGCCCGTTCTTGGCGATACTTATGGCCGTACAATTTCCGGGCGGCAGGGTGGCTACTGTTGAACTCCTCCTTGAAGCCAGCCTGTAAGTGATGGAGCAGTGCCTGCTTACGCGCAGTGTCATAGCCAAAATCACGTAGCATCCAGTCAACGCTCAGCAGGGCGCACAACCAGCGGTGGCGCCCGGCCGGCTCCCCGGCCAGCGCGGCCAGGATTTTCGTAACTGCAACGCTGTCGTGGTGAAACAGTACCTCAGTCGCCCCAATGTTTTCGCTGCCGTAACGTTCCAACTCCCGGGAGTAAGTGGCGTACTGCACGTTGGCTACTATGCCGGCCTCCTCATACGGGGCGAGCAGCCGGCTAAGCTCCTCAATAAGGCGGTTGTAAAACAGCGGACCACCGGTAAAGCGGACCCGCAGGTGGCTCGCGGGGTCCGCGTAACGAATGAAGAACCACCCGTCAAGGATGCCCGCAGCGACCAGCTTCTCCGTGAGGGGCCGGATTACCGCGCTGAGTAGCTCATCGGCGGTGCTGCTGCCGCAGTAAATCTTGGCGTAGGCCCATTCGCTACCCAAAGAAAAATTTCGACGCACCAACGTGCTAGCCGGCTTTGGCAGCGTGGTAACCGCAGGAGTGCCTTGCCGGACGCGCAGTGGAAGAATCACCTCATTGGTGAATGTTCCGATTGGGCTGCTCACGAACGTATTAGCTGAGGTAAACAGACACTCTTCCACAGTAAGTGGCATACGGCGATGTAGCATGCTGCGCAGTAGCATTACAGCATGGGAGTTCGTCAGGTCTATCGGGAGCGTATGGTCTCCCGCAGTAACCACGATGCGTGGGGGCAGACCCCGCCTGGCGCGTAAATCCTCAATGGCTTGGTGCAAATCAGCGTCCAGCGCGTCCAGCAGGAGCGTCTGGTCGGCGGGCGTCAGCGTCCAGCGGGCTGGGGCCAGGATAAGCTTATTATAGACGACCCGCGGCAGAAAATCCGCGCCACGCAGACTGCCCCAGTTCCAGCCCAGGTGCCCGGTTAGCTGGTCTTTCTGCAAATCGGCAAGGAAGCGATAGGCGGGCAGCGTATTTGCTGAAAAGTTGTGGGCCGAACTCAGGCGAGGGATGACCCGTTTGTTGAACTTGTGCGACCGCAGAATAAGCTGATTGCCACGTACTGAGAGCCGCAAGTCTGCTAAGGGCAGGGTATGCTCAGCCCCTACCCCGGCTTGTGACACAATGGGAATTTCATAGTCGCGCAGTAGCGGCCGGGTCGAAATATTGCCTACCCGGGCTTGGTTAATGTGAACAATTTCGGCGAATATCGCGTCTGGCTGCTTTGCCTCCTCTGCCCGTAGTTCCGCCCGGACGGCCGCCGTTAGTTCTTCGCTCAGGTCGCAGAACCGACCCAACAAATTAGCGGCTGATGGCCCCCCAATAAATTTGCCTACTACCTGATAGTTTCCCTCGTCAACTGCCTGCGCCGAGGTAGCCAGGACTGCCCCGGTGAAAGACATGGAATCAGGTAACGGTAGCGCCCGCGGACTGGGTAGCGTCGTAGGGGGCACATCGCTCAAGTCCAGCACTCCGTCTTGATGCGGCGCGGAACCCGTAATCTTCCGTAAAAGGTACTGTTGCCACTGGGTTCCGGCTGGCGGATTCCGTGCGCCTGGCGTTCCTGCGAAAGGCAAATCAGCTAGTAAAGGGTCCTGGTCGCCTTGGTCTGCAAGTGTAACGGGATAGTCCAGCCCCATTTCTACATCAAGCGCTTCGGTCAGCGGCACTTCCTGTTGCTCGTAGCGGGCCGTGAAAGCTAAACGAAACTGCCGCAAATCTTCATTTTCTTGCTCAGGCTGAATGGCCAGCAGCAGCGGCAGCGCGTTAGCTATCTCTTGTTGCACCAGGTTACTCAAGGTTGCCTCGCGACTGGCTTTGCGCATATCAACCTGAAAAAGCTGACCGGGCTCCCAACTGACTTGCAGCTTGGAAAGTAGCTGCTCTATCTGGGCATACATATGTGTCGCCGCCCCCAGCGTACTGGAGTCGAGTCGGGCCAGTCGGTTTTCAACTTCAGCAAGCAGTTCAGCCACTTCCTGGCCGCTGCTGGTTGCCCGCAAGGCTGAGCAGAGTGCGTGGGTATAATTACCGGTTACTATAGGCTCCAGGTTGCTAACCAGTACCTGGGAATCAATCAATTCCTCAATAAAATCCCGCGCCTCCTGCTCGGAAATCGTGTCGCTTACTAACGTGGCGGCCAATACTGCGGGTAGCTGACCACTCTTGGCTACGGCTAGGACTTCTTCCAAGTAATCGGATTTATCCACACTCACCAAGCTGTGCTCCCGGCCCTTAGGGGTGGTGCTGTATTCTACGTAGCGGTACTTATCCTTTACTGCATACAGTGTATTGTTTGGAAAGAAGGTTAACTCCTGCCGGATGGCAGGCTGCCGGGCCAGATTAGCTGCCAGGGCGCACAAAAAACCCATGTCTAGCCGGGTCCGTCGGTGCGCCTCAGCGTCGGAAGTCAGGCGTAGTGAGGTAGCTGTACCCCAACCCGCAGGTGTAATTCCGGCGAACAAGCCAAATGGAGTACAGCGATACGACATACGCAGCAGATATTTGCGTAAGGTGAGTTCTAGCCTTTCCTTATCTTTCGACGCTAGTGAATCAGGCCGATTGAGCCAAGTGGCAACTACCTGGTGCAGGGAGGGAGAGGCCAAAAAAAGCGCCTCGCTTACTACAGGCTGCTTGTAAGCCGCTCGTAACGCAGCCTCCGAGAGGTCGGCTCCGGCCGCAAACGGCAGTAAGGGAGTGCGGAGAAGAAAAAAGCTTGCGAAATCGATAGCTTGCTGCATGTTATAATTGATGGCTTCGAGCAATGGCTAAATTAAGCCGTCTCGACGGAGCAAGCACACATGCCCAACCCATGTTTTATGCTATGTGTTTACTACTGAGGCGCGGCGGCGGTAACTAGCATCGGTCGCACTGCTACCCGACTCTGTCACGAGCGCTAGCCCGGTTACCGGGCGCGAGGGTTATACTGCGGGCAGCAGCTACAAACTAGCGTAGCCTGCCCAGCAGGTTAGATTCTTAACTATTGGGGTGATGGCCTTACCTGTAACCGGCTGACGTGACGCGTATCCGGGCCGGCACCACACGTGGTAGCTCGCTAGCTAGGTAGGAGCACCTCCTCACTCCGCACATAAGGTTGTCCGCCACCGATTCATGCCGATGGCAAACGCGGCTACTACCGTCCACATTAACTGCATTTTATGCCTTACGCAACTTCCACAAACCAGCGATATATCAGCAGTACCCACGTTCACAGGTAGCTCCACCTAGTACTCCATTGCTAATGGTCGCTAATAGAATACTTACTGCCTGTTATCACGATGAGCAAGATTCCCCGTCCTTAAAACCACCATCCATGAAAATACCTAGTGATTGCCTGAATGGAGTGTTCATGGCAATCACTAGGTATTTTCACTTCCAGGCTTCGGCAATCGCTTAGGCTACCGTAGCCGTACAGCCGGCATACGGAGCGCTCTGGCACCCGTCTGAACACCCGTTGGTAAGGTCGCAGGAAGTCAGGCCGCGCGAGGGAGCTGGATACTCTACTTCGCAGCCACTACCACTTTGCAGTCCGCCTTTAATGGCTTGCATAGCGTTGTTGTCGAGTAGGCTGAGCGTCTGCTTATTGAGTGACAACTTCCGGGTAAACAGTTCTTTCTTCATAAAAAATGGGGAGGAAAAATTTGATGGTTGTAGTTATTGCCCAGCCTGTTTCTGGACAATAAGCCAAATATATACTGCATTTGATGCAACTTAGATTCTGCTGGTCCTTGAAAATTTCAACGAGAAGCTGTTTAGCAGGTCTGTACGAAGTCCATGTGAGGTGGTCTAGCTAGATACTGTGAGGAAAAGCAAATGACGGGGCCGGTTTTTCTATCTTTCGACTCTTTTTAAGGAGGGCCTACGGGTTTATCCTGCATAGCCTCGGCCGCTCAAGTGTTCGGGGTTACTTCTTGATAGGGCTGGTGGGCTGGATGGTAGCAGGGGGTTATAAGGCTGGTTATTTTTCCAGCGTGAATAACAGATTAGCAATAGCTTACGCATTACGGCAATCACGCCTGGCTTCCCATTCGGTTGCCTGGTTCGTAGTCGGGCGTAAAAGGCCATTTGCTGCGGATTATGCTGCAAGCTGCTCATTGCTGGTAAGTAGAGCGCCGTTCGTAACCGCACGTTGCCTCGCCGCGAGATGCGCGTGGCCTGGGCTAAGAGGCCGCTCTGGCGCTGTACCACGTCTAGCCCAGCATAGGACGCGAGTTGTCGCTCGTTTTCTATCAAGATGAAGCCGTTTGTTTTGGCTACCACGACGATACCCGGTACACTGAGGTGGTCGAGTAGAAACAGACAGTGGCAAGTCTTCCCTTCCACTGCTCATGCCCGACAAAACCCTTCCGAGCGGCTCGCCGCTGACCCGCAAGAAATACACGCCGGCTTTTAAAGACGAGTGCGCGGGCCACGTCGCCGCTGGGGCCCAGCGGCGACGTGGCCCGCGCACTCTGCCTAGCGCCCGATTTGCTGGGTCGCTGGCAGCGCCAAGCGTTAGCCGAGGCCGTGCCTAGCAGTGCAGTGCATGAAGAGAATAAGCGCTTGCGCGCCGAGCTCAAACGCGTGGAGCAGGAGCGCGATATTTTAAAAAAAGTCAAACCATCTTTGCGCAACCGCCTCCGTCGTGAGCCGCTACTAGTTTATCGAGCAGGTTGCTGCTACTGAGCTGGTGCAGGTGCTTTGCCGCGTGCTACAGGTTAGTGCCGCCGGCTATTACCAGTGGCGGAGCCGGGCAGCGCGTCAAACATCGGCTTGGGAGCCTGCGGCCTGCGCCGCCTTTTCCCGCCATGCCCAGCGCTACGGCACTCGCCGCCTGCGGGCAGAATTACGCCCGGAAGGACACGCTATCGGGCGCTATGCCCTGCGCAGCTGGCTACGTTGCCGCGGCTTGCGGGCGCTGAGTACGCGGCCGCAAGCCGCGGCAACGTACCACCGTGGTCGACCCCGAAGCGGTCGTGGCTGAAAACCTGCTGCTTAACCAGCCCGCGCCCACGGCCCCAAATCAGGTGTGGGTAGGCGACATTACCTATCTACCCCTGGTTGGCGGGCGCTGGTGCTATCTGGCCACTTGGCGCGATACCTGCTCGCGACGGGTAGTCGGCTGGCACCTCGACCAGCACATGCCCACTGAACTGGTGCTCACGGCCCTGGAGCAGGCGCTGACGCTACGCCAGCCAGCTCCCGACCTGATAATCCACGCCGACCGCGGCAGCCAATATACCAGCTCAGCTTGCCGGGCACGCATCGAAAAAGCCCAGGCACTGGCCAGCTATAGCCGGCCGGGTAACCCCTACGATAACGCCCAGGCCGAGGCGGGCTGGAGCACCCTGAAAACGGAATTGCTCCCGTACGGCGGCGCGTTTGCTAGCCTCGAAGAAGCCCGCGTAGAGGTTGCCTACTACCTCGACACCTACTTCAATCTTGACCGGCGCCATTCCGCGCTGGGCTACCGCTCGCCCCACCAATTTGAACGCGACGTTCGAATCAACCTATCTTAGCTCACGGTCCGTTTCTACTAGACCACCCCACTTTCAATGACTTTGACGTGGCGAAAACCTAAGCGGTCCTTCCACCAGATAACCAAAGTAGGGTCTGTTTTTGGAGGGGCTAGTAACAGTCTAGTTAGCGGTAGCCTACTACAAAGAAAGCGCCGGCCGACCGACCGACGCTTTCACCTAACCTAGCAGGAAGAACACGCCACTGGCGCCTTCCCCTTGTGACCCTGCGCTAACTTCTTATTGTTTGAGGAGTTTCAGGAGCTGGGAGCCCGTGGCCGTGGTGAGGCGCACCAGGTAGAGGCCCGTGGCGTAGGCGTACGTGGGCACGGTGAGTTCCTGTACCTGCCCGGCTTCGGCCTGGCCGCTGGCTAGCTGCTGCACCTGGCGTCCTTGCCCATCATACACGGTCAGGGTGTACGCCTGGGTGGTAGGCAGGGTAAAGCTGAGACGCACCTGCTCGCTGAAGGGGTTGGGGCTGCCCGCCAGCGACAGCTCTGCGGCGGCTAACGGCTTCGCCGCGGCGGCTGTAGTCGGTGCTGCTGGGCGGGTGGCAGTAGCCGCAGGCAGCACGCTGATGCTGACCGTAGCCGGGTCGCCGCAGACCAGGGGTACGCTCCTGTTGCAGGCATAGTAGAGGAAGCTGTCCGGTCCTACGTAGCCGGCAGCAGGCTGGTAAGTAAACGTGCCATCGGGGTTCAAGGCTAGCGTGCCGTGGGTGGGGCGGATGATAAGGATAGCCTGCGGGTTGGTGCCGATGTCATTCGTCAGCACGTTGCCCGTGAGCGTCGCACCTTGCCGCACCGTATAGGCATCGGCCACGGTGATGGGGATTACACGCAGCACGTTGAGGCTGACGGTAACGGGGTTGCCGCAGAGCAGGGGCTGGTTGGGGTCGCAGGCATAGTAGATAAAGCTGTCCGAGCCTACGTAGCCCGTCGCCGGCTGGTAGGTGAACGAGCCGTCCGGATTCAAGGCGAGCGTACCGTGGGTGGGGCGGATGATGAGGATGGCCACCGGGTTGGTGCCGATGTCATTCGTCAGCACGTTGCCCGTGAGTAGCACGTTCTGCGGGGTGGTGTAGGCGTCGGCTACCGTGGTGGGGGGCACGCGCACTACGAAACTGGTGCTGGAGGTGGCGTTGCCGCCGGGCGTGGTCACCGTGACCAGGCCCGTGGTGGTGCCAGCGGCTACTACGGCCGTGAGGCTGGTAGGCGAGTTGACGACAAACGAGCTGGCGGGGGTGCCATTGAAGCTGACGCCCGTGGCCCCGCTCAGGTTGGTGCCCGTGATGGCTACGCTCGTGCCCACCGGCCCGGTAGCCGGGCTGAGAGCCGTGATGGTCGAGGCGGGGGTGCCTGCCGTGGTAAAGGTCTGCACGGCCCCGTAGACGGTGCCGGCGCTGTTGGTAGCGTAGGCGCGCACATAGTACGTGGTGCCAGGCGTCAGGCCCGTAATGCTTTTAGCGTAGCTGCCCGGCCCCGCGCCATTGGCGTCTTGGATGACGCCGGCGCCGCCCAGGGTGGGCATGGCGATGGTGCTGCTGTATACCACGCCCCGGTCGGTGACCGGGGCCCCGCCCTCGGCCGTCACGGTGCCGCCCAGCGAGGCGCTGGTGCTGGTGTTGCTAGTCGCCGCCGTAGTCACCGTGGGCGCGTACACGGTCGTGTTCAGCAGCACCGCGGCCGTGCCGCTGCGAATGGCGGTGAGCAGGTCGGGCTGGCCGTCGCCATTCACGTCGGCCACAGCGATGCTGGCGGGTATGCTGCCCGTGCCGAAGGTGGTCACGGGCTGGAAGGTGCCGGTGCCGGTGCCCAGCAGCACCCCGGCCCTGCCGTTGATACCGACTGTAAGCAGGTCAAGCTGGCCGTCGCCATTCACGTCGGCCACCGCAATGCTGATGGGATTGCTATTGGTGCCCGTGCTGAAGGTAGCCACGAACCGGAAGGTGCCGTCGCCGTTGCCCAGCAGCACCCCCGCCGTGCTGCTGCTGGTATTGGCCGTGAGCAGGTCGGACTTGCCGTCGCCATTCACGTCGGCCACGGCGATGCTAGCGGGACTGCCGTTGGTGCCCGTACTATAAGTGGTCACGGGCTGGAAGGTGCCAGTGCCGGTGCCCAGCAGCACTCCGGCATTGTCGGTGACGCGGTTGGCGGTGAGCAGGTCAAGCTTGCCGTCGCCATTCACGTCGGCCACCGCAATGCTGGTGGGATTGCTATTGGTGCCCGTGCTGAAGGTAGTCACAAGCTGGAAGGTGCCGTCGCCGTTGCCCAGCAGCACCCCGGCATTGTCGCTGCCGATGTTGGCCGTGAGCAGGTCGGGCTTGCCGTCGCCGTTAACGTCGGCCACCGCAATGCTGGCGGGTATGAAGCCCGTGCCGAAGGTGGTCACGGGCTGGAAGGTGCCGGTGCCGGTGCCCAGCAGCACCCCGGCCGTGCTGGTGCCTTGGTTGGCCGTAAGCAGGTCGGGTTTGCCGTCGCCATTCACGTCGGCCACGGCGATGCTAGCGGGCTGGCTGAAGGTGCCCGTGCCGAAGGTCGTGGCCGGCTGAAAAGTGCCGTTGCCATTGCCCAGCAGCACCCCGGCATTGTCGCTGCCGCGGTTGGCCGTGAGCAGGTCGGGCTTGCCGTCGCCGTTGACGTCGGCCAAGGCGATGCTGTAGGAATTGCTGCCGCCTGCGCCGTAGGTAGCCACGGGGGCAAACGTAGCGGCGGGGGTTTGGGCATGGGCCGCGCCGGCCGTGGCCAGCAGCAGGGCCAGCGCGGCCAGCGGGCGCGGCCCCCAGCCGGGTAGCCCAGCAGAATAAACGTGTTTCATAAAAGGGTAAAGAAGGGGAAGGGGGAAAGAAAGGGAAGCTGCAAAAGGCAGGCTTAAAGCTACTACTTCTTAGTTAGAATATAAGATATTTAAGTATTGCCTGGCTTTTACCCGGAACGTTTCTGCTTCCCTGCCCCAAGCGGGGGGCTATCCAGCTCAGCAACAGCACCCCGGCCGCTGGGCCGCCAGGGTGCCTTGGGGTAGTGTGTGGGGTGGGGGAGCTACCTGCTCGCCGCCAGTACATCAGCACCTTATTGGGCGAGGAGCTTGGCCAGGGGTACCCATTTGGTACAGAAGCTAAGTAGCTTGCGCTCAAGGAGCCCCCCCCTGTTAAAACAGGGAAGTCAGCAGTTGGCAGGGCAGCTTGGCGAGTCACCCCTGCGGGGCGGTTGCCGACCTGGGCGGGCGTTAAGCGAGTGCTTGCCCCGAGTCCACGCACGCTAAAAAGGCTATCTACAAGGCCTGTTGCCCGCACGTAATAGGGAGCCTACCCTGTTAGGGCTTTCCGTGGCTGAACCCGTGGCGCTAACCGGTATCAACCAACGCTACCGTTGGCCTGACACTTCGGTGTCATATTGCCGCGTGAGGCGGGTCGCTACATTTGGCTCATGCAAATTCGCCTGCCCTTAGCCATCATCGAAGACCAGAAGCCCATTCGGGAAATGCTGCACCAGTACCTATGCGCCCAGCCCGAATTTGAGTGCGTGCTGACAGCTGTCTCGATGGAAGACTTTTTCCGGCAGCTGCCCGCGCTGGGCACCCTGCCGGTGCTGGTGCTCTCCGACATTGGCCTGCCGGGGCGCTCGGGCATCGAGGGGCTGCCGCTCATCTTGGCCCGGCTGCCCGAGGCGCAGGTACTCATGCTGAGCGTGTACACCGACGCGGCCTGTGTGTTTGAGGCCATTTGCGCTGGGGCCGCGGGCTACATAGTCAAAGGCGATAACGTAGGTGTGTACACTGCCACACAAGGCAATTATTAGACTAGGCTTGCGGCAACGGGCCATCTTACAGTAGCAGAGATACAACGGTACAGAAAGGCAAGCGACTTCGGAAACGAAGTCGCTTTTTTATTGACTTTAAAAAAGCCAAGCAAGATTCATTGAATATCACTTGCCTGGCTTGTTTTTGTTCAACTTAACATAGCCCTATGCAAACAGACTTCCTCGCTGGCCTCGGTATGCCGGCAACCGTCGTTCAAGAGGCGCAGGCGGCTGCCACTCGTGCCGCCGTTCTCTCGCTTACCCAATCACTAGATGCGGCCCTAAAGAAGCAAGCTGGCATTGAGGATGAACTAACATTGGCAAAGCGCGATGCAGAGGCAATCAGGCAGGCATTGAATACACTGTCCGTTCAGCCAGCGCTCCCTATTATAAGCGACTCGCCAAGCGCAGTCGCGCCGGAGGCGCCTGCCTCTATTCAAGTGGGTGAACCAATTATTCAGCCAAGCCCTCCCGTCGTTGAACCGCCTTCTTATAGTGTGCCGAAGCCGGTCATTGAGGATTCTTGGTTTCGTGAGAAGAAGATGGCTACCGCTATGACATTGCCCAAAGCATATGGATACGACCTATTTGATAGGGCTGGATTAGCAGAGGTGATAGGGGCAATGGAGCCTGCTGTTGTAGCAGACTACGGTAGCAAAGGGTATGGGGAAGCCATTGGCCAGTCCCTTTCTAAGATGGCACTGAGAGGTGTTATAGCCAAGTTTGTAAAGAAAAATGGGGCAGATGGCCCGGTTACAGCAACGTATTACGTCAGCCTGGAATGGCTGCTGGATAAAGAAAGCGGTATTGCGCTGCCTGAGCATACAGCGACTCTTGCCGGGCTTGAGTTTGTGCCACCCAAAAAGAAGGAAAACAAAACGGCCCCTGCCGATGAAGCAGAGGCCTAATTTGATTTGGGATTTAATCCTTAAAGCACCGCCCGCCGAACGCATTAGCGGGGGATACGGTAGCTTAGTCAGAAGCTGACAACGACTGATTAAGCTAATGTTCCTTGATAGCCCCATTATGGCCTTCTCAAAGAACCAAGAGCGTCCGTCTCTTGCCCGCAAGGGAAATAAACGGGCAACACGGGAGAAGTACGTTTACCACCGTATTTCTCCCAACCGACTGCGGAAAGGCCGTTAGTCGCAATTGTTAGACAGAAAGCCATCCTGTTAGCGCAGGGTGGCATTTCTGCGTGTAAAGATACGAAAAAAAGCGGGCTTTAAAAGCGGATTAGTTTTTAGCAAGTGACGACTATTATCTGTTTTTAAGCGTATCTTTACACCATATAAACGCTATGCGTCATGCTGCCTTACTTCAAAACCCTGCTAGACCTGACCAAGACGTTCTCCGACGAGGCGGCTTGCATCCAGCACCTAGAAAGCATCCTTTGGCCTACCGGCCCGGTATCGCCGTTTGATTCTGCTAGTAAGGTGTACAAGTGTGCGGGGCACCGCTATAAGTGCAAGAACACTGGCAAGTATTTTACCGTCACGAAAGGCACCGTTTTCGAGGATACCAAGATTCCGCTGGTGAAGTGGTTTATGGCCCTATACTTGTTTTCGAGCCACAAGAAAGGCGTTAGCTCGTATCAACTTGCTCGTGATATTGGCGTGACGCAAAAGAGTGCGTGGTTCTTGCTTCACCGCTTGCGCTATGCCTTTGCCCACATTGCGGACGAGCTTGTCGGCGTGGTAGAAGTAGACGAAACCTACGTGGGTGGCAAAGAAAAGAACAAACACGCCAGTAAGAAGCTGCCCGGCAACAAAGGCCGCAGCCTGAAAACCAAAGCAGCCGTATTTGGCATGTTGGAGCGTGACGGGAATGTAGTAGCTGTGGTAGTGCCCGATGTGAGCGCTAAGACGTTGATTCCGATTATTGAGGAAACGGTACAAGAGGGCGCTACGATTGTGAGCGATGAGTACAACATTTACCGCAAGGTGGCTGGCACTTACAGCCACGAAATTATACGTCACAAGGCCAACGAGTACGTGAACGGGCGGGCACACACGAACGGGCTGGAAGGCTTTTGGAGTCACCTAAAGCGCATGATTGACGAGGTGTATCACCACATTAGCGCTGTTCATTTGCAGCGGTACGTAAGTGAGCAGAGCCGCCGCTGGAATACGCGCCGGATGGACGCGGGCGAACGTTTCAACTTGATTTTAGGTAATATTGCAGGGCGGCTTACCTACAAGACGCTCATTGCTCATGCCTAGCCATCCTGAACTTCCGCAGACAGACGAACAAGGCGGCGTATCGTCGGACGAGTTTAATAAGGGGTTGCGGCACCTGCTGAAAACCCCGCCGCCACCGCCGCAACGGGAAGCGCCCTCTAAGAAGAAAAAACGGCTTGATGCCGAGAAGCAATAGAAACGGCCCCGCTACTTGCGGGGCCGTTTCTACTTATAAGCATGGACAGTTTACTGTAATTTTGCGGTGTGCTAATGTACGTTATTGTCTTTGGCGAAGCTCCAGAACGACTCGATGCCGTTGATATGGGCGGCTCGCTGCACAAATTCGTCGTGGCTATGGTGGACACGGTAGGGGCGGTCAAAACCCACATCCACCAGCCCGTCGTAGCCACGCCAGCCATAGGTATTGACCATCGCGGCGGGGTCGATTTTGCCCCGAATGATGCCTTACAACATCTTTTTCGAGCAATCCGGCACAATTTCCGTGTACACCTGCCCCCCGCGCTTGAACAGACCAAAGACAATCGTTTTGCTACCTGCCCCCGTCCCCTTTTGCCGCGTACCCGGCGCGGGCCAAAATACGATTCGTCGAGTTCGAGTGCCCCACCCAACTCGACCGGCACGGGGCAGAGCTGGGGCAGGCGTCGACGCAAAAGCAGGTACACGTCATTGACCGAGCGCACACTTAAGCCCGTCCATCGGGCCGCATCAGAAGCTGTCAAATCCAGGGCAAATAGGCGCAGCAAGTAGCGAAATTTGACCTCCGAAAGTTTGCTGCATTTATAATAGCGGTTAAGTGGCACCATAGCAGAAAGCTATGCCCTAAATTCTTGCTTTTGCTTCCTAAGCCCCGCTGTTATTAGCAGGTTGGCCGCCGTTTCTGTGTAGCCCGCCACCACATTGAACGTGACGCCGCCCGCGCCCACGCCCTGTGCGTTGAGGTTGGTGATGGCCGCCGCCCGCGTGGCATAGCTGCCCGGAATAGTCTTATATGCCTGCAAGCTGTGCCTGCGCATCAAACGTGACCAGTGCAGCTATTACTACTCCGCCAGCCACCGGCCAAGCCGGTTAGCAGGTAAATGGCTTTGCCTAAAACGTAGAGGATTGAGAACAGGAAATAGAAGAAAAAGACTAAAAAAAAGACCCTTAGCTTTTTGCCAAGGGTCGAAGGTATGTAGATAGTATGAAATTCTGCACCATCGCTCCTTTTAGCTGAGCGATTTAATACTGACTCAGCATCAGCAAATTTTTACTATGCAGTAGACTTGCTTCCAAAGTAAAAGCCTGTCCCTTGTGTATAAGACCTTTACTTTGGGAGCGAGCCTAGTGACTTGCCCCAGTTTCTACCCTGCGCCGTTGTTGCTTTCCAGTCCGAAAGCACCTTATGTTTGAGGTATGAAACACGCGTTACTACTACTTTTTCAAGAAGTTATTGTTTGGGTTATTGTAGGCTGTGGGGTATTGGCTAGTCCAGCGCTTCTCGCCCAGCCAACGGTGGTGGGCCTAACCCCGGCGCGCAATGCTAGCATTGCTCGAAATGGGCAAGTAAAAGTCGCCTTCTCTAAGCCCTTGCTACCTGGCTCGGCTGCCGCGCTCCGGCTGCTGGGCACCCAGCGCGAAGGCAAAAAAGCTGGCCTCGCCTCGATGAATACTACCGAGCTGTTCTTCCAGCCTACTACCAGCTTTCTACCCGGAGAAAAGGTGTGGGTGACGCTGAATCGCACGCAGGTGCACGATACGAGCCACATAGCCCTAGCTAGGTCTCAGGTGTGGCAGCTGACTGCGGCGGCCACGGGCGGCACGGGCCAGTTTGCGCCCGGCGCGGTGCTCGAATGGGCCAGGACGCCCGTGGTGCTCGCCACCGGGGATGTTGATGGCGATGGGGACGTCGATGTCATTGGCTCTTACAATGCCAACGGGAGCGCCAGCACCAGCGTGCTGAGCACGCGCCTCAACGATGGCACGGGCACCTATGTACCGGCGGCCGACCGCATCGTACCCTATAATATCGGGGCCATAGCCGTAGGCGACGTCGACAATGACGGCGACCTGGACGTGGTAACCTCCGGCTTTCAGCCGGATAATGGCTTTTCCTACTATTCCGTGCAGGTCAATAATGGGCAAGGAGTATTCACGGCCAGTACGCCGGTGCGCTTAACCACGTATCAGCTTTCGCCAACGCTCGACCTGGCCGATATGGACGGCGATGGCGATTTGGACCTGGTCTTTCTGATGTCGGCGACCAGCACCCCAAATATCCTGGCCGTGTACCTCAATACCAGCGGCACCTTCAATCCGCAGATATGGCAAGGCACCTACGGGGCCAGCTCGGCCGTGGGCGACGTTGACGGCGATGGGGACATTGATATTCTGACGGCCAATGAATACGACAGCAAAATCTACGTGCTGCTCAATAATGGCCTAGGCAATTCCTTTACCAGGGGCACGCCCATTGTCACGGCGGCCGACTACGGCCAGCGGCTGCGCCTAGCCGACCTCGACAACGACGGGGACCTCGATGTGCTGCTTGGCAGTGGGCTCTCGATACTGGTGCGGCTCAATAACGGGGCGGGCACTTTTAGCAGCGGCACTACCCTGGTGGTGGCCACCCGCGCCAATGATTTGGCCGTAGCAGACCTCGATGGCGACGGCGACCAGGACCTGGCCTACAGCTACGGGCAGCAGGTGGTTAGCCTGTTGAATACCGGCGCGGCCACCTTCACCCAGGCGGGAAATTTGACGGTTACGCCCTATAACCTTCTGCTAGCGGTGAGCGATGCCGATGGCGACGGCGACCTCGATATATTGGCTGGTGGGCAGACGTTTATGCAGGGACAGGTTTCGCTTTTGCGCAATGGCCCGGCGGCGGCAGTGCCCTACCAGGTGGCCGCCGTCACGCCCCTGGCCAATCGCCCGGCTGCCCGCACTGCCCACGTAGGCGCCACCCTGACGGTACCGATGGCTCCGGCCACTGGTGCCGCGTTCCGCATTGCGGGCACCATGGCCAAAGCTACCGGCATCGTAGCAGTAGCGGGGGCTTCCGTAGAGCTCACGCCCGCCAGCGCCTACTTGCCCGGCGAGGTCATCCAAACGACGCTCACCAAAAAGGCGCGTAGCACCACCAGCCTGCCGCTGGCCAAGCCCTACGTGTGGCAATTTGTGGCGGCGGCCACGGGCGGCACGGGCCAGTTCACGACGAGCACCCAGGTAACGTTCACACCCTACACCCCCATGTGCCTGCTGCTAGCCGACATCGACGGCGACCGTGACCTCGACATTATTACGTCCTTCAACTGGGCTTCCAACTCTGTACCCGAGCCGGCCCTGATAAACGTGCAGCGCAACGACGGCCAAGGGCATTTTACCGCACCCGCACCCTTGCTTGCGCCCAATATGCTGGTGAATACCTTCGATATGGCCGACGTAGACCAGGATGGCGACCTCGACTTTGTGGGGTGGGCATCGAATGCCACCATGGTGGCGGGCGTGTGGCTTAACAATGGCACTGGCACTTTTACCCCCTCTGGCACCATCGATAACCCCATCAGCGTGGGCAATGGGGTCGTGACCGGCGACCTCAACGGCGATGGCTACCTCGACGCGGTGCTGAGCGGCATCCGGCTCAACGATGGGCAAGGCAACTTTTACGGGGCGGGCCGGCTCTCGACGGCCGACTACCTGCGTGCCCTGGCCCTGGCCGACCTTGATGGCGATGGCGACCTGGACTGCGTCAGCACCGAGGGTGGCGCGCCCGATTATTACGCTCACTTCAACGACGGCACGGGGGTGTTTTCGGCCGGTGTTCGCATTGGCGTTAATACCTTCAGCGATAATGTGCTACTGCGGGATATGGACGGCGACGGCGACGTTGATTTGATTACGGGCATCAGGGGCATAAGCGCTACCCGGATATGGCTCAACAACGGGCAGGGCGTTTTCAACCAGAACTACAGCCCGCCGACTGGCGCTACCCTGGCGGTGGGTGACCTGGATGCCGATGGCCGCCCCGACCTAGTAACTACCAATGGCTACTACCTCAACAGCGGCAACAACACCTTCACGAAGGTGATAACGGCCCTTAACCTGCCCGGCAACACGGAGTTTGCGGCGCTGGGCGACCTTGATGGCGACGGCGACCTGGATGTAGTGGCGGCCTATGCTACGGCCATGGCCTACCCATCGCCAGGAGTGGCGGGGTGGGTCATTCGCTTCAATACCAATCGCCCCGGCCAGCCCCTAGCCACGAGCCTGCCCGCCACGGCAGCCGGCCAGTTGTGGCCCAACCCAGTGGCTGCGGGCGCGCGCCTACAGTTCAAGCTAGCGGAGCCAGCCAATGCTGCGACGCTAACGCTGCGCACGCTGGTGGGCCAGCCCGTGCTGCAACAACTGGTGACGGGGACGAACGGGGTCTTAACCCTGCCCGCCCTGCCCAGTGGCGTCTACTTGCTTACGGTGCAGGCCACCGACCGGCTGTTGCTGACGCAGCGCGTAGTCGTTGACTAGCGTTGCCGATTTGTTTTTCTGTCTTCTTTTCCCTTTTTTGCTTATGGCTACACCTCTACTCCATTGTCAGTTAAGACCGTGGCTGGCCCTGGTTTTACTCCTGGCCAGCAGCCTGACCGCGCTGGCAGGCCGCCCGGCGGCCCCACTCGCCAACCTGAGCGGCACCTACTACGTGGGTAGTAGCACCTCGCCCAACCCGGCGGCCACCTACTCCACGCTTACCGCAGCGGTAGCGGCCTACAACAGCGCTACGCTGCAAGGCCCGGTCACGTTTGTGCTGCTCGATGCCTTGTACTCGGCCGCCGAAACATTTCCGATAACCGTCAATTCCAATCCAACTGCCAGCGCCACCAATACGCTGACGATTAAGCCTAACGCGGGTGCAAATCCGGTTATTTCGTATGCCACAATGGGCGGCGTTATCGTGCTGAACGGGGCCGACTACGTCATCATCGACGGCTCGAACACACTCGGCGGTACTACCCGCGATTTGTCCATTGTCAACACGATTGGCCCCCTCAGCCCGCTTGTCAATGCCGTGCTGTGGCTGGCCCCGGCCGCCACTAACAACGGGGCCACCAACAACGTGGTGAAAAATACCATTATCACGGGCGTTGCGGGTACCAGCCCGACCTACTTTGGGGTGTACGTAGGCGGCGGGCCGGGTACTAATCCGAGCGGTGTCGGTGGCACAACGTTGGCGTCGTGCTCTAATAACACGTTCAGCAACAACCTCATCGACCGTACCTACTACGGCGTGTTTCTTTACGGTATGGGACCAGCCGGGCTCGATCAGGGCAATGCCTTTATTGGCAACCAGCTGGGGCAGAGTGGCGCGGGCAACGGCTTTTTGCTGTCGGGGCTGGTGGCGCAATTCCAGCAGGGCCTGGTAGTGCAGGGCAATGAGATTCAGAATATTGTGGGCACACCCAATGTCAGCCACCAGGGCCTGAGCTTAGGTACGGTGAAGGGCGCGACAATTACTCGCAACGCCATCCATGATATCCAGTCTACCAGCACTACCTCGGGCAACGTAGCCTACGGCATCTGGCTGATTTCGCCCACGCTGAACACGAGTGCCAATGCCAGCGCCAACGTGGTGAGTAATAACCTTGTTTACAGTATATCGGCTCCGCTGGCTACTACCTTCTCGCTACCCAACGTGCTGGGCATTGCCAACAACGGCGGCTACGGCGACCGCATAATCTTCAACACGGTGCTGCTGAACGCCAGCCAAACGACGGGCACGGGCAGCTCGGCCGCCATCTCCAACGGCGACGCGCAGAATACGACGGCCACCACGGCCCTGGAGGTGCGCAACAACCTTATCGCCATCACGGCCAGCGTGGTCACTGCGGCCAAATACTATGGCTTCTACACCACGGCTACCAGCCTGGGCACCACCACGCTGAATTATAATGACTACTACCTGGCCAGCCCCGGCCCCGCCACCTTCGCCGTAGGCTACCTGGGCGGGGCAGCGGCCACGCTGGCCGCCTGGCAAACTGCTACCAACCAAGAAACTAACTCGCAAAGCATCAACCCCCAGTTTGGGCAAGCGGCCACCGCGCCCTTTAACCTGACGCCCACGGCCGGAACCCTCGACAACGCGGGCACGCCCCTCAGCGGCCTCACGGTCGACTACAATGGGGTACCCCGCGGCACGCCGCCCGATATCGGGGCCATCGAGTTTACGGCTTCTTCCCTCGACCTCCGGCCGGCCGATTTTACGGCCCCGGCCGCCACCCAGGTTTGCTTTGGCACCACCGAGCCACTGACGGTGCGAATCCAAAACAACGGGGCGACGGCCCTCAACTTTGCGGCCAACGCGGCCACCATGACGGTGGTGGTAACGCCGCCCAGCGGCCCCGCCCAATCCTTCAGCACTACGCTTACCAGCGGCACGCTGGCCGCCGCAGCCACCCAAAGCGTGACGCTGCCCGGCACCCTGAACATGAGTGCCAGCGGCACCTACGGCTTCGCCGTGACGGCCACCGCAGTGGGCGACAGCAACCCTGCCAACGACAACCTGACGGCCACCCGCAGCAACACCGGCCTGGCGCTCCCCTACGCCGAGCCGTTTGCTGCCAGCACCCTGCCTACTGGCTTCAGCACCACCGGCTTTGCGCCCAGCACCACCGCCAACAACGGGGCCACGGGCAGCTACGGCCTGCGGGCCAGCCTCTCCAGCTTTAGCGCTAGCGCCTCGGCTACCACGCCGGTGCTGGGGCCGGTAGCCACTGCTAGCAGCCTGCTGACGTTCGACGCCCGCTTTCTTAACGTCGGCGGCGGCCTCACCACGCTGCAAAATGACAAGCTGGAAGTGCAGGTGGCCGTGTGCGGCGGCGCTTTTACCACGATATACGCCATCACCGGGGCTAACCAGAGCGGTACGGGCACGGCCAGCCCCTTCTTCTACACCTACTCGGTGCCCCTGCCGGGCGTGGCGGCGGGCCAGAAAATACAGGTGCGCTTCGTGGCTACCTACGGTGGGGCCACCAGCACGGCATTTTACACCGACCTCGACAACTTGAACGTGGTTAGCTTGCAACCCATCGACCTGGCCCCGCTGGCCCTAGTGGCCCCCACCGCCACCCAGGGCTGCTACGGCCCCGCCGAAACCGTGACGGTGCGGGTGCGCAACGCCGGCTCGGCCGCCCTCAATTTTGCAACCAACCCGGCCACGGTATCGGCGAGCATTGCCGGGCCGGGCGCACCGGGCGGGCTGGTGCCAGTGGTTATCAATACGGGTACGCTGGCGGCGGGCGCCACGCGCGATGTCACCTTTGCCGCGCCGGCCAATTTGCAGGCTTATGGCACGTACACGTTTACCCTCGGCGGCACTGTGGTGGGCGATGCCAACCCCGGCAACGACGTGCTCGCGCCGGCCCCCACCATTGGGGTGAGTGCGCCGGCAGCCGGCACGCTCTGGCCCGCCACGGCCAATTTGTGCCGGAGCGGCACGGCCACGCTCACGCTCAGCGGCGCGGCCGGCGGCGGCATTCAGTACCAAAGCAGTGCTTCGGCCACGGGGCCATTTACCGACGTGGCCGGGGCTACGGCGGCCAGCTACACCACGCCCACGCTTACTACCACTACCTACTACCGCGCCCAGGTGCGCTGCGGCAGCACCGTGGCCACCTCGGGCGTGACGGCCGTGACCGTAAATAACCCGGCCGCGGCGGCGGTAACCACGCCCGTGACGTCGTGCGTGGGCGACCCGGCTACGCTCACGGCCACGGTAGCCGGCGGCGGTAGCGTCCGCTTTTTCTACACGCCCACGGGCAGCACCTTCCTCACTACCAGCACCACCACCGGCACCACTACCACGGCCACCACCACCAACCTGACGATACCGGGCTCCTACACCTACTACGCCGAAGCCTACACGCCCGGCGGCGGCTCGGAGTACGTGGGCCCGGCCGCCCCGGCGAGCCCAGCCCCGGCCCCGCAGGCGGCGGGCGCCTTGTTTTTCGACGCCTGGGGGCCCGTTACCATTCTGAATGTGACCGTGTACCTGGCGGCCGGCCAGCCCGCCGGCACGGTCACCATCGACTTGCGCCAGAGCAGCACCGGGCCCGTCGTGAACGGGCAAAGCCGGGCCTTTGCCGTGCCCGCCAACCCTGGCCTCACGCCCATGCCCTACGTGGTGCAGCTCAACTATGCGGTGCCGGCCGCCGGTGGCTATACGCTGTACCTGGCCAGCGCCACCCAGGGCGGGCTGGTGTACGATAGTGGCGGCCCCAACACCAGCGGCTACGCATATACCTCGCCCAGCGGCACGGTGCGTATCAGTGGGTCGGGCGTGTGGAGCAGCTACTTCTATTTCTACAACTGGCAGGTGAGCGCCGACTGCATTGCCCCGCTGCCGCGCACCCCCATCCAGGTAAACGTAGTATCGCACGCCTCGGCCAACTTCTACTACACCTCCGCAACGCTGTGCGCCGGCACGGCGGCCACGCTCGTACCCGTGCTGGCCAGTGGGGCCACGGCAGGCACCTTTTCGTTTGCGACGCCGCCACCGGCGGGCGTGACGCTCGACCCCACCACGGGCGTCGTAACCGTGAGCGCGGCCCCCACCACGGCAGGCTACTACCTCATCAACAACACGGTGCCGGCCAGCGGAAGTTGTGGCCCGGTGCTTTCACAGGCTACGTTCACCGTGCGGGCAGTTCCGCCCACCCCCGCGCTCATCAGCACGGGCACGCCGGCCACGGGTATTACGCTCATCTCATCGGTCAGCACGGGCAACCAGTTTTACCGCAACGGTGTGGCCATTGCGGGGGCCACCGGGCCGACTTACTTCATTAATTCGGGCGCGCAAAATGGCTCGTACACCGTAGCCGTGACTGATACCTGGGGCTGCTCGGCCACCTCGGCGCCCATTGCCATCACGGTTACGGCTTCGGCAGCGGCCGCAGCCAGCCCCCGCCTGGCAATATATCCCAACCCAACGCACGACGGCCTGCTAACGCTAGAGCTGACCGGCTACCGCGAACCGCTGGCCTGGCAGCTGGTGAATACGCTAGGGCAGCGCGTGGCCGAGGGCACGGCCAGCGGCAGCGCTCTGCCGCAGAAGCAGACCTTGAATTTGAGCGCGTTGCCCAGCGGAGTGTACCTGCTACTGGCTCGCACGGCCAGCGGCACTATCGAAACCCGACGCCTCGTGCGGGAATAGAACACGTGCTTTCGCACCCCCAACACAAAAGCCGACCGCACTGCGGCCGGCTTTTGTGTTGGGGGCTACTAACCGGTAGGGCAGAGGGTCTACTATCATTTATTGAAAACAGACAGCCCCTTGCTGCCCCCGCTAGACTATGTCGAGGCGGCAAGGGGCAGCAAGCAGTAAAAATAGTGGCTGGTTAAAGCTCCTATATAGCACCAATTTGGGTACGTGCCAGTACCTTCAGCCCTTCCTAAACGGGCTATCACCTTTCTGTTAATCAGGCAACTCATTACCTATTTCCTTATTATGACGACACGCGCTACTCAGTACTTATTATTTTCTCGGGCTTTACTCGGGCACTTGCTGCTAGGCCTTGGCATGCTAGCGGCCCCGGTTGTGCTTGCCCAGGCCCCAGTGGTACTTTCGACGACCCCGGCCCGCCAGGCGGTGGCTGCCTCGCGCACGGCCGGCGTAGCAGTCACGTTTTCGCAGCCCATTACCGCCGCTTCGGCCCCTAATCTGCGGGTGTATGGGCAGTACTGGCAGGGCAAGAAAGCGGGCACCCTCACGGGGGGCGGCACCGCTACGCTGGCGTTTAATCCCACGCTGGGCTTCGCCCCCGGCGAGCAGGTGCAGGTGAGTTTGCCGCCTACCCTGATGGGCGCCAATGGCGTGGCCACCGCGCGGCAGGTAGTCCATTTTCGGGCGGCCACGGGGGGGGCGGGCAAGGGGTATTTCAACGATACCACGGCGGTGCCCATGGGCTATAGCGCGAGCACGGGCTCGTACAATGCCAGTGAGGCCCTGCTGGGTGATGTCGACGGTGATGGTGACCTGGACCTGCTAACGTATGACCCTGACACCGGGGTGAGGGTGCAGCTCAATAGCGGGGCAGGGCAGTTTGGGGCCGGCGCTTCCGTGCGCACGGTATCCTTCGTAGGGGCCATGGCCCTGGCCGACGTCGACAATGATGGCGACCTCGACCTGCTGGTAACGGACGTGGGCGGCTACTACGGGGCCGTTATCGTGTGCCGCAACAACGGGCTGGGGGTATTCAGCGGCACGCTGTTTGGCACCGCCCAAACCGTATCGGTGGGCACCACGCCCCTGGGCTTGGCCATCGGCGACGTGGACGGCGACGGCGACCTGGACTTCGCGACGGCCGACCAGTACAGCGGCACGGCCAGCGTGAGCCTCAACAACGGCAGCGGCGTATTTGGCAGCGGCTCGCCGCTCCCGATGGGCATCGACCCCACGGCGGTAAGCCTGACCGATGTGGACAACGATGGCGACTTGGACCTGCTCACGACCAACAAGGGCAGCAACAACGTGGGTCTGCGCATGAACGACGGCCTGGGCAGCTTTGGCCCGCTGGCTCCCATCAATACCGGCTCGAGGCCGTTGCGGCTGGCCCTGGCCGATGTGGACGGCGACGGCGATGCCGACCTACTGACGACCACTCGAGCGGTTACCGGCACGACTACCAGCAACGTGTTAACCCTGAGTTTGAACACGAGCATTGGCTCGTTTACCAGCCCTACTACCCTGGCCAGCGTTGTCGTCAACAGCTCCTACGAACCCCTGCTGCAAGTGGGCGACGTAGACGGCGACGGTGACCTCGACGTGGTGGCCGGCCTGGGCGACACGGGCGCGGTGCTGACTTATGCCAACGACGGCCTGGGCAGCTTTACGGCCCAGGCCAGCCCGGTACTGCTCAGGCGGCCCGGCTCTTCCTGGAACACCCGCGCCTTGAGCCTGGGCGACGTGGATGGCGATGGCGACCTCGACCTGCTGGCCGCCAGCGACTACCGCAACCGCCTGCTGCTGGGGCGCAATGGCCTGGCCCCCGCCAGCCCGACTGTTACCAGCTTCACGCCGGGCAGCGGGGTGGTGAACACCCGCGTGGTGGTCACCGGCACAGGGTTTATCCAGGTAGCGGGGGTACGCTTTAATGGGGTGAGCGCGCTGGCCGACAGTGTAGTAGTGAACTCGCCCACGCAGTTGACCGCCACCGTGCCACCGGGTGCCACGACCGGCCCCATCAGCGTGATTAGCCTGGCGGGCACGGGCACCTCGGCCAGCAGCTTTGTGGTGCTCGCGCCCACCGCCGTCATCGCCATGCAGCCCGCGCGCCATGCCCCGGCGGCCCCGCGCACGGCCAACGTGAGCCTTACATTTTCGCAACCCATTACGGCCGCCACAGCCCCCGGCCTGCGGGTGTTTGGGAGCCAGCTGCGGGGGCGACGGCCCGGCACACTGGCGGGGGGCGGTACGGCCACGCTCACCTTCGACCCCGCGCAGGATTTTGCGCCCGGCGAACTCGTGAGCCTGAGCTTGCCCAAAACCGTGCTGGGGGCCGATGGCCGGCCCGTGGTGGGGCAGGTAGTCCAGTTTACGGCGGCGGTGGGCGGCACGGGGCAGGCGGTATTCAGCGGCTACACCGACCTGACGGCGGGCAGCCTGAACTCTGGCCGGACCGCAACGGGCGACGTAGACAACGATGGCGATTTGGATGTGCTGCTGGCCAATGGCGAGTATCCGTACAGTGGCAGCGTGTGGCTGCGGCGCAACACGGGCGCGGGCGCGTTTGCGGCCGCCGTAGCCGTGCCCGTGCCGGTAGGCCTGCTCAAGCTGGGCGACGTGGATGGCGACGGTGACCTCGACGTGGTTTCGCTAGGAACTACCTGCGCGATACGGCTGAACGATGGCGCAGGTAATTTCACGGGCACGGGCACCGTGGCGGCTACCGGCGCGGGCTACCTAAACCTGGCCGACCTCGACAGCGACGGCGACCTGGATTTGCTCCTCGGCAACACTTCTTCGGGCGGCAATGTACAGTGGTGCCGCAACGACGGAGCGGGCAACTTCGGCCCCGGCCAGCTTATTGGCCCCGGCACTACGGCGCTGGCCGTGGGCGACGTAGACAATGATGGCGACCTGGATTTGCTGGCGGGCTACGGCCCCAGCCTCGACCTGCAACTCAATAACGGCGTGGGGGCCTTTGGCCCCGCCCAGCGGGTGCTTGTTGGCAGCAGCAGCAGCAGTGCCCAGCCTATCAGCCTGGTTTTGCCGGGCGACCTCGATGCCGATGGCGACCTGGATTTCACGGTGAGCTACGGCAGCTACGGCACAAGCGTCACGAGTATCTACAACAACGGCGCGGGCCTCTTTCCCCGGACGCGCACCACGGAGTGGAAGGCCCCAACCTCGGGAGCCCAGCTGGGCGATGTGGATGCCGACGGCGACCTCGACCTACTCGCCATATATTCCTCTACTCCCGGTGCTTCGGTAATACTGCGCCTCAACGACGGGCTGGGCAACTTTGGCCCGAGCCCCGGCAAGCCGCTGGCCGTGGCGTCGGCCTTCTACGCAACCCTGGCCGACTTTGACCTCGACGGCGACCTGGATTTGCTCACCATTGGGCAGCAGGGCATGGCGGGCATTTCCCTTAATCAGGCTGCGCCCGCGCCCCTGCTCACCCTCACACCCAGCCACGGCGCAGTCGGCGACCGCATCACGCTGCGCGGGGCTAATCTCATCGGTACCCGCTCGGTAACGTTCAATGGCGTGGCGGCGGCTTTCGTAATAGAGTCGCCCAGCCAGGGCTACGCCACCGTGCCGGCGGGCGCCGCTACGGGGCCAGTTGTGCTTACTACTCCTTCGGGCACTGCCAGCCAGGCGTTTACTCTCACCACTGCCATCTTGGTAAGCAGCGCCACCCCCGCGTCTAATACCGCTAGCGTGCCCCGCGCTACCGCCATTGCCGCCACTTTTAGCCAGCCGATTATGGCGGCTTCGGCCACCCAGCTGCGGGTGTTTGGCAACCAGCGCCAGGGGCTGCGCCCCGGCACGCTCACGGGCGGCGGTAGCACGGCCCTTTCCTTCCAGCCCACGCAGCCCTTTGTGCCGGGCGAGCACGTGAGCGTGAGCTTACCGGCCAGCCTGCAAGGCAATGGCGCCGGGGCGGTAGTGCCACGGGTGTGGCAGTTTACGGCCGCCGCCGGCGGCAATGGCACCGTCGGCTTTGGTAGTCCGCTCGAAATTTCACCTTTGGTAAATGGCTCCGGGGCCGCGGTGCCCGATGCGGCGCTGGCCGACCTCAACGGCGATGGCCGCCCCGACCTGCTCACACTGGTGGGTTCCAACCTACAGCTAACCCTTAGCACGGGCGCGGGTACTTTTGGCCCCATGCAGCCCGTAAGCCTGAATGCGGGCGGCCTCAATGCGCTGACTACGTGTGATGTAGACGGTGATAGCGACCTCGACGTACTGGTAGCCAGCGACGCCGGCATCCTGCTGTGCCAAAATAACGGGCAGGGTACGATGAGCAGCATCAGCACCGTGGCCACCCGCACCGCCAGCGCCCTAAATGTGCAAACGGGTGACTTCGACGCGGATGGTGACCTGGACCTGGCTACGGCTGGCTTCAGCATGGATAGTGTCTTTATTCATTTCAACAACGGGCAGGGGCAGTTTACGCGGCACGGGGCGGCGTGGGCGCGGGCAGGCAGCGAACACCTGCTGGCCGTGGACGTTGACAACGACGGCGACCTGGATTTGGTGAGCGGCGATGGCAACCTCTACCACCTGGTAGCGGGCCAGGTAGACATCAACCTCAACGATGGCACGGGCACCTTCCGGCGGGGGGCTTCCTTCCAGTTGCCGGTGAACACGTTTCAGCTGGCGGCGGGCGACGTCGATGGCGATGGCGATGCCGACCTCATTATCGGTGCCGACTTCATCTCTGCGCAAGGCCAGGTCTGGAAAAACAACGGCTCCGGGGTATTTTCGGCCGGGGCGCTGCTGCCCGCCGGCACTACCACCGATTTTTCTCCCCTGTGGCTGGCTGACCTCGACGGCGATGGCGACCTGGATATAAGCTGCCTCACTAGCACCAGTAGCACCGTCGGCAAGCTGCAAACCTTGCTCAACAACGGGCAGGGCACCTTCACTTCGGGGCCGGCCCCCACCATCGCCTACGGGTTTATTTCCCGAACCCTGGCCCTGGCCGACCTCGATGGCGACCAGGACCTGGACGCCGCCGTGATGGTGCTCGATGGTAATCCCGGCCCTTTTTCGGGCTTTATCGCGCTCCTCAATCAGTCCATTGCCACGCCCCTGGCTACGAGTGCGCCCCAGTTCACGGCGCCGCTCACGGTGTATCCCAACCCAGCCCGCCAGCGCGTTAGCATAGCGTGGGCCGCCGGCCCGGCTACCGCCGCCACCCTCACGCTGCACAATGCCCTAGGCCAGCTAGTGCTTAGCCAACACTTGGTTACGAGCCGCGCCGAAGTGAATCTGGACGTGTCGGGGCTGGCCCCCGGCTTGTATACCGTGCGGATAGCGACCGGCGCTGGTAGTAGCAGCCAGCATTTGGTGGTAGGCCTGGAATAAGCAACAACGGTCAAATCAGCAGTCTGGCTTGCAGCCAAACTGCTGATTTGGCGATGAGTAGACCCTGAGGTGAACGAACAAAAACAACCAGTGTTCCAAGCCTTCTTATAGCAGCAGGCAGATGAACTGAAGTGGTTTAGTTACGCTGGTTGCGAGAGTCCTACTGGAATTGGCGAGAGCATCAAGGTAGTGCTTGCTGGGTTCCGAAAGGTGCACCTCATTGAGCCGCCCTTTTCGACTTATCGAACCCCCGCTACGTGCTAGAAACGCCCTTGCTGCGGATTTTTCTGCGCCACCCGCCCTTTGAAGTACTTTCTGAACCTCTGAAGGCGCGCCTTTAGGGCCGGTTAAGGCCTTCTATCCACTGTAGTTGCTACTCTCAGCGTTTCTTCCTCCTTCCTACATTGCTTGTAGACCCCCGCAGGCTACCCTGGCAACCAATTGGGTACTGAGCGGCTCTTGACCGTAGCCGCCGCCAGTAGTTGCGCCGCAGAACCACGCGCACCAGCAAACTTGCTGCATCTTTGTTGACCTTCCTTCCTGTAGCCGCCGCTGCGTACTGACTTCGTGTCGGTTAACCCTTGCTTATCATCTACTCCTATCCCTCCGTGAAGACGCTGCGCCTTGTTTTGCTGACCGCCACCCTGCTGACCGGCGCAGCCTACGCCAGCGCGCAGGCTCCTTCACCCCGCACGGTACGCAATCTCGAAACCTTTGCCCGGCTCTACGGCTATGTGCGCTACTTCCACCCCAGCGACGAGGCTGCCGCCGCCGACTGGAACAGCTTGGCCATGTTGGGCAGCGAGCGCGTGGCCGCCGCCCGAACCGATGCCGAGCTGCAAGCCACGCTACTGACGCTGTTTCGGCCCCTGGCGCCCACGCTGCAAGTAGTGCCGGCCGGCAAGAGCTATACCTTTCAGAAAGCAAGCATTACCCCGCCCCGCCTGGCCGGCTACCAGCCCATCAGCTGGCAGTACCAGGGCTACGGGCAGGCAGGCCCCTACGGCCCCTACTTCAGCCGGCGCCTGCACCGGCCCGTGCCGGCGCCCACCGCCCCGCTGGCCGGCAGGCGGGGTGGCTCCATTACCAAGTGGCTGGATGCCTGGCCTTACCGGGGGCTGCCGTTTCGCTACGTGGCGACCGTGCGCAACGCGCGGCTCAACCAGGCTCCCGGCGCGCTGTGGGCGGGCGTAAGTCTGGGGAAGAAGGGGATGGGCTTTGCCGATGACATGAGCGACCGCCCCATCCTGCGCGGCGAATGGGCCGACTATACCATCAGCGGGCGCATCGACCAGCAGGCCACCGCCTTGTACGTGGGCGCGATGCTGCTCGGCGACGGCGAGCTGCAAGTCGACCAGCTGCGGGTGGAGGTGCAGGACAGCGGCCGCTGGAAAACGGTGCTTGCCCACGGCTTCGAAGGCGACTCCACCGGTCGCTCTCCGCGCAGCAGCGGCTTCGAGTCCGAGGACTCCGGCAATGGCTTCTCGTACCTGGTGCAAGAGGGCAAGGCGGCCGAGGGGCACAAGTATTTGTCTATTAAAGGAAAATACCAGCCGCCCGCGCCGAGCAGCTTGCCTAAAGACCCCGACAATGCCCCGCCGGTGTTTGCCCGGCAGGCGGCCATCGGCGAGGTGGTACAGGAAGACATTGGTAGTAACCTGCGCTGTGTGCTGCCGCTGGCCCTCTACGGCACCAAAACCGCCACCTACCCCGCCGCTGACCCCGCTGCCGGGCGGATACTGCGGCAGGAATTGGCCCGCATAGCCCGCACCGACCAGACCGGGGACCTGCGCGCCGTGCGCCTGGCCGACGTCATTATTACCTGGAATATCTTCCAGCATTTTTACCCTTATTTCGCCTCAATCAAAGTCGACTGGCCGGCCGTGCTGCCCGAGTACTTGCAGGCGGCCTATCCCGAGCAGTCGGCCGCCGACTTTGCGCAGGTGCTGCGCCGCCTCGTGGCCCGGCTGCACGACGGGCACGGTTACGTGGAGTACGTTGGCCCCAGCCCGCGCCGGCGGCGGCTGCCGCTGCGCTGGGAGTGGGTGCAGGGCCAGCTGGCCATCACGCAGGTGCTGGGCGACTCGGTGCCGGTGCGGCGCGGCGACGTGGTGACGGCCATCAACGGCGAGCGGCCCGAGAAATTTTTCGAGCAGGCCGAGCAGTTTATTTCGGCGGCTACGCCCGGCTTCCTGCGCTACATGTCCGCCGGGGAAACGACGACGGGGCCCGCTAATTCGGCGCTGCCCGTGCAGGTGCGGCACACCACGGGTACCACCCGCCACGTGGTGCTGCACTACAGCCTGAACGGCCAGTCGTTTGCGGCTGAAGGAGCGCCGGCCGAGCCCTACCGACAGCTCAGCCCCGGCGTGTTTTACCTCAACCTCGACCAGTTGCCGATGGATAAAATCACCCCGCACCTCGAGGAGCTGGCCCAGGCGAAAGCCATCATCTGCGACCTGCGCGGCTACCCGCGCAGCAACCACGAGCTGCTCAGCCACCTGCTGACCCGGCCCGACACCGCCACCCACTGGATGCGGGTGCCGCACTACGTGTACCCCGACCAGCAGCAGGTGGCGCGCTACGGCTACTATGGCTGGAGTATGCAGCCCAAAACGCCCCACCTGGCGGCCCGCGTGGTGTTCATCACCGATGGCCGGGCCATCAGCTATGCCGAG
>Ga0265780_10000276_pt1 | contig 79438 bp, 71 predicted proteins | sample P1T30metagenome_FD_192432 | JGI IMG/M metagenome (GOLD analysis project Ga0265780, IMG submission 192432) | Plant litter microbial communities from East Loma Ridge, Irvine, California - P1 T30 | ecosystem: Environmental > Terrestrial > Plant litter > Unclassified | place: USA: California...
GTTTTGCCAAGCGGTGAGATGAGTGTCTGAACATAGTACCGTCGAATGCTTACCGCTTGTGAGTCGGTCGGAGATTTCATTCTCCGAGTTTCTAAAGACTACTGGAACATCAAACGTTCAGGTACTGCAAACATGGCAGAATTCGCGTTGGGATCACAGAGGACAAGGCTCATAACGAAGGTGTCAGAGTAGGTATGATCTGGATAGACTGTCGAATACCTACATAGACTATACTCTACATCCGTGGAGAATCCAAGACTCTACAAACCAGCGATCAACTGCTCAAGATCCTCCGCACTAATCTCCTTGATCCCCAACAACTCATTATCGTTCTTCCCATCCCACGAGTTGCCGTACTCCTCGCTGTCACCGAAAATACTAACAACAATGAATCCAAACATAGCCGAACCAATTTGATCACCACCAGCCGCAAGTTGCTTGTGAGAGTCTTCGAGCAGCTGCTTGACCGAGGCGTCTTGACGATCAATCTTCACACCCGGCCTCGCCTTCTGAGCGATTTCAGCCAACTGATTCTGCGACACTGCGGCACTCTGCACGTATACAGCGCGGTTCTTCGTTTCCTCGGGATGCTTCAAAACGCCAACAACAGCCTTGCCGATATCTTTCAGCAGGGTGGTGCTGTGCTTGTCGTCTCCTCCATCGAAGACACGCGTAGGGCCACCCTTGAGATCGAGCCAGACGCCAACTTGAAGGCCCCAGTCGAGGAAGAGGCCGTTGTTGATCAAGGTGTAGCTGATCTGGGAGGACTTTTGCTTCAGGTAGTCCTGGGTGATGCTTTTGCCTTTGAACACGGGCAGAGCGGCGGTCTTCGCGTTGCCAGCGATGTCTGAGCCGAACTCGGACGGGATGAAGCGCTTGACTTCGGCGGCGATGGCGGCGTCGATGAGAGCTGGCTGGGCGTCGTGGTTGGGGATTGCGGATATGAAGACGTCTTGGCCTTTGAGGGCGTTGACGAGGGAGTCTTGCGAGCTGTAGTCGACTTTCACCGTCTTGGCTGCTGCGGGCAGACCGGTTGTCTTGCCGCTTTGCGACAGTATCGTGACATCGAAGCTAGCATCAACGAGAGCTTGCACTATGGTTGGACCAAGGTTGCCGGTAGCACCTGCGATAGCGATCTTTTGATAGGCCATGTTTGATAGTATGTTTGGAAGGCTGGGCTGGACTGTGAATGACGATTGATGGGAGTAATGGTTGAATTGAGATGAGTCGCTAGTGATGAGATCTTTGTAGGCTATGTCGCTAGTATATATAAAGACATAATGATTCAGGTCAGGTCCTACATTGTGACAAAGATGAAGCTCTTACATCCGGAGCGGATTATCAATCTGGGGCGGCCAGGTTCCGCCCCGACATTGGCAATCACATGGCGAGATGTCTTTGCCCTATGTCGCCAGATTTCCATGTCTTCACTTGATTTTGTCAGCATTGGAGATGCGGAACAATCGTTGTATGCATGCAAGAGTCGAATGATTGCTGATGCCAAGCCTACATGTACGTAAGCCGGACTCCCAAGGACGGGTCCCGGTTTCTTCATAAGATTGATATGTTGATCAGTCAGCCGACGTTCATCGAACCACCGCAGATGATCGATTATATTCTTCATCGCGAAATACCGAGCTCTACGAGGATGCTCTCGGTGTGCTGGCCAACACTAGGAACGGCATCCATCCGGGCTTTCACTCCATTCTCCCCAGTACCTGGCGGCAGAAGTGCTGGAACGCGACCTGTGGGCGTATCGACCTCAGCCCAGCGGTTTCGCGCACGTAACTGCGGATGGTTCCAGACTCCTTGCATATCGTTGACCGAGGCGTTGGCGATTGCAGCGTGGTCCAACTTCTCGATGACCTCCGGCGCACTCAACTTGGAGAATACGGCATCAATCTCTTTCTTCAACTCGTCGCGATTGAGTACTCGTGCAGAGTTTGTGGCAAATCGAGGATCCGAAGCAAAGTCGCCGTTACCCAGGACTTTTTGGCAGAAGTTGGCGAATTCTCGTTCGTTCTGGATGCCGAACATGACTGTACCTTCGCCGCATTCGAACGGTCCGTATGGGTAGATTGTAGCATGAGCTGCGCCACTTGGCTTTGCAGGAGGGGCGTTGTCGAATGTGTAATACAACGGGAAGCCCATCCATTCGGTCATACTCTCAAGCATGGAAATATCGATCTTGCTTCCAAGCCCAGTCTTGCCACGCTGCATGATGGCAGCGAGGATGTTGGTATAAGCGTACATTCCCGCCGAGATATCCGCAATCGAGATGCCGACCTTCGCCGGTTCTGACGGTGTGCCGGTGGTAGATAAGATGCCAGCTTCACTTTGAATCAAGAGGTCGTAAGCCTTCTTATCGCGGTAAGGCCCGTCCTGTCCATATCCTGAGATGTCACAAACAATCAGAGATGGGAGCTTTTCTTGTAGTTTCTCGTAGGATAGTCCGAGACGATCGGACGCGCCAGGCGCTAGATTCTGAACCAAGACATCGGTCTTCTCAAGTAGCTTCATGAGAACAGCGAGATCTTCTGGAGACTTGAGGTCAAGTGCCAGGCTCTCCTTTGATCGATTGGTCCAGATGAAGTGCGAAGCCATGCCGTTGACGCGTGTATCGTAGGCTCTCGCGAAGTCTCCAACGCCGGGCCTTTCGACTTTGATCACGCGAGCGCCCAGATCTGCCAGCTGCCGAGTGCAGAAGGGTGCTGCAATGGCTTGCTCCAGACTGACGACTGTGATTCCCTCTAGTGGTAAGGGTTGTTTGGAAGTCGACTTTTGTGTGACAGCTGATGCGAGTCTCCTCGATGACGTTGATGACATTGGGCGGCTAGGGGGCGTCTGAGGTTGCCAGGAAGATAGTGATGCTATAACTCCAGGTCTCGCGTTGATATGAGGGCGTAATGGCGAGGCATGTTTGGCAGCGGCGAGTACCAGGCCAGGAAAGCGGTTCCGTGTTAACGTATTGACTGTCATGACTGTGGGGGTATAGAAGTAGGTAAGATTTCTTTGGGAGAGTCTGGCGTGAACAGATTCAAATGGAGGATGTAAGTACTGTACCTAGCCTTTCATTTCCATCCTGTCCACTTCAACCTGCTTTATAGACACGGCCGGGATATCACGGGAATAAGGCATCTCGGCGAGCCCAGCCATTGTTAGCCGGAGAGAGAGGCAGGTGCTCGGCGTCTGTCGCCGAAGAGCATCTCTTTGCCGTGCTGCCAGGACTGAACACCGCATACCTAAGTAGGAAGTGATGCTCGGCTACTCCAGGAGATTCAGCATCTTAGCCGTGACTCGTGATTTCTAGGTGTCTTGTCAGCTACTGTAGCAGAAGCATGGCATATAGTTAGTACAATAGCCGGTGTATCATTCTCCCAGTCCAAGGTTCGTTTTCCCCCACGGCACTAATGTGTGTGCTTGCTTGGATGTCGGCGGCTGAGGCGCAGGAGTGCAAAGCTTGTGGGGCCGCTAGAGATCCTTCGCCAGCACTCCCAAGCACCACTACTACTCTGCCACAAATTGCTGTAACCTCTTGGGAAGGTACATAGGTAGTACTCGCGGAACACGTGCATATCCAGTGCGACCAGCCCTATCTATCTATCTGACCTTTCCGATATAACAACAATAACAACAACAATAACAACACACACGAGCGCGCGCCTTCCTATGATCCCGCTGCGAAGAGGAGGAAGAAGGAAGCTGGATTCATGGCCGCTGCGGTGACGACGTCCTCGTTCCAGCGAGCCCTCTTCGCCAACAACCCCGACCTTCGACCCGCCAACCACTCCCTCCTACCCTACACCATCTGGACATCGCACATCATGTACTCGGCACAGGCGCTCGCGTTCCCTCTGGCCTTCTGGTTCAAGCCCGCCTGCCTCTTCTTCGCTCTCGTCTGGCTTATCATCCGCGCATACCAGGTGCTGAACAAGCCATTGGAGGAGCTTGCGTCCTTACTCGGCTTCGATATACCATTCACCCCTATCATTGATCTGGCCGGCGTCAAGGCGGACGGCGCTGTCATACACTGGTCGCTACCGGAGAAGCAAAAGCAGAGGAACACCCTGAAGTATGAGATTCATCTTAACGGGAACGTAATCGACACCGTCTCTCTCCAAGAGTCAGCGGTCATTATCACGGGTCTTCAGCCGAATTCTTTCTACGTGGTGCGCGTGGCCCTTGTTAACAGCCTGGACTTTAGCTCCAAGAGCGCGCCCATCCGATTACGCACTAAGCAAGCGATTTCTGGAGACTTCTACCGGCTTGCAGTCGAAGGTCACGACACCGATGACTCCCCTCACGAGTCTCTGCCGCAAGTCAAACCGTATCGTGGACTGAAGGACTTCACGCCTGCCTCGCCCGATGCCACAGCACCGCCAATGGCACGTGAGAGCAGCACCAGTGGACTTCACAAGCGCAGCATAACTGGACGACGCCCATCTCCCGTGGCTCTGGGTCTTGAGGCGAGGCATGAGTGGTCTGCCGATTCCTCGGAGGCGCCGGAAGGGGCGGAGACTATTCAACAGCTCACGCAGAAGCTTGACAACATCAGACACGAGACGAACGAGGCGGAGAGGCTTGCAAAGGAGGATGAGGAGGAGGAGCTACGCCAAAAAGAGGAATTGTTGAAGGAGCGTGACGAATTGCGAGAACAGGCCGGTGAAAAGGACAAAGCGAATCGCAATCTAAAGCGCGAGATCAACGCTCTGGAACGACAAAATACCGCAGCGCAGAACGAGAGGTCTAAGAATGAGCGACTGCTGCAACAAAAGATTCAAGAACGACAAAAGCTGAAAGAGGACACCATTCGCTGGGAACAGGAAGCCGGTCAATTGAGGACGGAAGCGGAGCAGATCAAACAGCGAAAGGCGGACTACCTTGAGGAAGTCGCGCGTGAGCGGGAAACGCTTCGTCAACAACAGCTGCAGGAATCTGCCGAAGTGAGGACGCTCGACGAAGATATCCGACTGAAAGTTGTGGAAATCAAGAGACTAGATCGAGCGGCGAAGAACAGTTCTCCAAATGGCGTGGAGCCCGAGAAAAGCATGGTTCAGCAACTGCAGCAGGATGCAGAGGAAGAGCGTGCTTCACAGATGCGCCGTTACGAACTACAGCATCAGTACGCAGCTGCGGTCCAGAATTTGCAGAGGACTAAGGATTTGCACGCCACTCAGGTGCGGTACTTGGATGCTGTACGCGCAGAAAGGAGACGAACAGACGAGGCTGCTGCTGCATCAGCCGCTAGAGAATACCCAAGCCCGCCTCCAGCAGACCGAGGGATCAGGAGAGGCGACAGCCAACGCAGCCGCCACACCAACAACGATAGCCCGCGCATGACTACTTTCCCTGCAGTCACATCTTCGCCGTTTGGCAGTGGGTTGACCTCTACTGCTTTCAACACCACAAGCGCGCCTCCGTTCCTCAACATCCAGAATGGTATGACCATTGCTCGGCCGTCTGAGGCGTTGACCATGAGTGAAGAGGAGAGGGATCGTCTGACTGGTGGGGCGCCTATGAGCCCCAGCGCAGGTGCTGAGCTAATCCCTGCTGATTTGTTCTCGAACGATGACAACAGATCTCCAACAGAAGATGTGATGCCGTTGGCAGGCCTCGGTGCGCTGCCTGGCCTTGGAGGTATCAACCTTCCAGGACTAGGCACCCAGCCAAACCATCAAGATCTAAATGCTGGGCCGGCATCGCCAGCATCGCCGCCCAGTAGGGCTCCGAGCCTATTTGCATCGCCACGGGTTTCCCAGAGCAACCTGCCAACATCGCCAGACAACTACATGGACTCGGACCGTCGCTCGGTTCATTCGACTCGGTCAAACAGAGCTATATCGAGTGCAAACGCCGGCAGCAGGTTCAGCAGCATGTTTGGCATCAAACCTCGTCTCAAGAATTCTTCGATGGATGAAAGCGTCGCTGGACCGGCTCTTGGAAAGGTTCAATCTCAGTCCATGCCACGTCAAGATCACGGCATTCCGGGACTAGACTCTGCCTCTAGAAGACGTAACAGCTCGATATCCGGACCAATGTTCGGGGACGTTTTGGGCAAGGATGGGACTGCAGACGCCGAAGGTGGCGCGGAAATGGCTTACAACGAGCCGACTTCCCAACCTCGGAGGCGGCAATTCACCCTCAATCCATTCAGCAAGGATAAAGGACCTGATGGTTGGCCGTCAAACTTCACGTTGGGACGCCGCCCTGCCTCCCCTCGCCCGGGCTCAACACATTCGTCCGAGTTCCCTCGCCCAAGCTTCGACAGTAGTCGATGGGGAGCGGACGCGTGGCCATCCAACGATGCTTCGAGCGGCGCTCGCGGTAGTCCGCTTTCTTTTGGTGGATGGAATGCACCAATCGGTGGCCAGCAGTCGCGTATATTCGGCTCTCGGCACCCGTCTAGGAGACCTTCAGTCCAACATGGCAATTCGGGTCCACCTGAAGATATCATGGAAGACGAAGACTCCGACGCTCTGGACGCGGAGAGGAAGCCTCACCTGGCCCCGATTGGCACCAAGCCACCACCGGGCTCGAAGCAACCCGAGCAGAATGTTGATGATCCTGCGATCGATCCCAAGCTGAACCCCAATGCAAAAGACTTTAAGAGCTTCTTCAAGAATTCTATCAAGCTGAGTAGCAAGGACAAGGACAAGTTGAGAGAAATGGAAGCCTCTGGTTCCCAGACACCCAGCGCATCAACTCCAGGCACAAGCCACTTCCACGGCCTCGGTGTAGACGACGACTCGCCCCCTGCTTCACGCAAGTCGCGCGACGCCCGCAGCATGACAACAGTCGAATCCTCCGTCGCCGGCTCCATTCGCAACTCGATGGACCTCGCCCGCACACCATCCTACTCAAACGCCTCGGAAACCGCCTCCAACGCTTCCCCCATGATCGGCTCCGGCAGTATGGGCAAAGAGTCTTTCATGGCAAAGCTGACCCGCAAGTCGAGCTCCGGCATGTTCTCGCTCCCGACTTTCAAGCGCGATAAGTCTCGTCTTGACCCAACGGCGAACGAGGACGAAGAGGAGGCTCTGAGCGGCAGCGCGAGCAGTCTGGGTCGCGAGAGCAAGGAGGCGCAGAGGGGCAGTCGCTCGTGGAGCAATGCGTTGAAACTGGGCAAGAAGAAGGGCGGCGAAACGCCGAGTGTCAGTGGGCTTAGCATTACGAGTGGCGCCGATGATGAGGAAATGAAGTAGCGGTAGTGCTTCTACGCTCCTTGTACATGGTTCGGGTATATAACACATACATAATCACATTACTAGACACTCCGCTGGCTTGGAACTTTGAACTCGACAGTTGCTTTCGATCCTCCACCTCTTTCATGCACCACTACCCTTTAACCCGTCGCTCAAGCACCGTCGCCGGCCACCCATCATCATCAACATCCCCCAACCGCACAAACCCTTGCTTCTCATAATACCTACACCGAAGCATGTCAGTCCATTCGGCTCCCAAAAAAACAAACAAACGGTCTCAACCAGACAGACCAAAACTCACCTGACCAGCGACCCCCCATTCCCACTCCACCCATCCAACACCAACCTCCCAACCCCCAACGACCTCGCAACCGCATCCGCATGCTCCAACAAAACCTGCCCCGAGCCTTTACTCAACCCCCCAGCCCTCCGATCGCTGACCAGGAATCGAACATAAACAAACGGATCCGCCTCGTCTTGCTCGGGGATCACAGGACGCGTGTACTCCGAGCTGCAGGCTTCGAGCACCATGGCCGCTATAGGGAGACGACACGTTCCTTCGTCGTCTGATCTATTAGTCACCAATCCTCTGACCTCGTCCGGTAAATTTTCAGTTTCGACTTCGACTTCCAAGATCGAAACGTCAACCCAGTCTTTGTTGTTGTCTCCCCAGGTTTGGGGTTCTTCGCTGCGGGCCACGAGGTTCTTGTACTTTTCTTGCGAGGCTGCGTTGGACGCGATCGAGGCTGTGCCCCATTGCTCTGCGCTGCCGATGCGGGCGAGGTGGGGCAGTTGGCTGTCGGTGAGGGAGAGGATGAGGGGGCCGTCTTGCGAGGTGGAGGAGGCGGGGCGGATGTGGTGTTTTGGGGACATTCTTTTTTTGAATTGGTTTGTAAAAGTCTTTTTTGCGAGAGAGGTGTTGGCTAATGTGGCTTGTCTTCCACTGACTATGTGATTTTGGAATTTTCTTTTTTCTGGTCGATGAGCCATCGTGACTCCGACTGGACGTGTGTGGTGGTTGATCCTTTGGACGTTGGACCCCAACACTAACCCTACTCTCGTATGAACATCGGCATTGATCGTGAACGGAAGTGATTACTATATGCAGATGATGTGGAGACTGGTCGTTGCATTAGCAATGCAATCATGTACGCAAATACTACTAGTCTTGTGGTGAAGAATAGAACAGTGCAACAAAAGACCGAGCCTCTTTACTCACATCCACCTTGGAATTGCGAGTGAGCATCTACTTATACGTACATCTAAGCAAGTGTGTAAGACAGACATTATTCCCCTCTCCTCCACGCCGGCTCGTCTCGAGACGGTCATCATACCTCACAGGGGGATGCGCACCTTGCGCAACCATTGATACCATACCAAACAAAGCATCATCTTCTAAATCGTCCTCCAAAACTTCCACCAGGGCAACACGAGCGCCATCATCCAAAGCGTCACGGGCGCCGTCAAGGTCCAGATCGTCTAAGTCAACGTCGATAGTCTGCTCATGACGATTCCCTGAGGAAGGCGCGCGCTGTCCATCGGGCGTTGAGGCAAGGTCACAGGTCTGGTCAAGGATAGGCTGCTTCGTTTGACGAAGTGGCGCAGGCAACGTGTCGCTCCGCAGAGTTTCGAGACATTGCGCCCTTGAGCTGTCATTGACTCTGAGCTCCGGCACCTCGGTCAGCGTCCCTTGTCAGGGTGCGACCACGCGCACGTTGGAACTGCTTGTATTGACAACAGGGGCATCGATCGATGGCGTTGGCTGCGACCAAGGGACGGGGTGTCCAAAGGCGACGTAGTGTCAGGCACGGAGTCGAGGTATTCGGCGATCGCCTCGGTGGCGACGGCGAGATGCTTCAAAGGTTTCCAGGTGGTTCCATCATATCCCGTCTGTTGCACCAGGTGTTCCGCCTCTTCCTGCCGGCGGCGACCTTGCCGCGAGCTTTGCGCACGCAGCTGTCGAGGATTTTTTCAGCCTCCAACTCTTCCAGGGCTTCGTCACCTCCATCGCGGATGACCTTGCCAGGTCTCACTTTTCAACTTACTAAGATCCACCCTTCAGAGCGAGCAATGCACTTATCCGTCTCTGGCCCGTGTTGTTATCCACGACAGCTGGGCCCACTGGGGACATTGACAAGAGTATATTTTCGTCTCAGATGGGTTGCCACCTTCTCAAGCAACCTCATGACATTGGAAGGCTGACAGCAGAAGATGATTCGCGACCTCGACCCTTCCAGTTGAGCGGAGGTGGATAACAGCTCTTGAATGTTCGACTTGGTGGCTTTCTTGGTGTTTCTGTTTTTGGCTTCCCGCAGTGAATGCCTCTGATTGATCTTGCAAACATCAACCTAATAGTACATCAGCAAGACCGCAGTAGACATCGTCATCCCAGAAACAAAACACCTTAGTCTAACGGTTAGAGTGACCGAGCAAGAGAAGCCGCCAGGTCTTACCTTGCAACGAACCCATTAACTCAAACCCTTCCAGAGCGAGAAAGCGTCTCATCCGCCTCCGACCCACGCATTCGTTTGCTCCACCCGGGCTGCTACATGACATCCGACAACAGGGAGTACACCTTCGCCTCAGAAGGACCGCCACCTCCTCCAACAAACGCAACACACTTTCGATGCTTCTAGACACCGGAAGGACGACAGCAGAAGACAACCCCGCCCGGAGGCAGCATGATGTGACGGCGGACATTCCGGAATCTCAGGAGCGCTAAGAAGCCCTCGCGGAGAGTCACTTATCAAAGGACACCCATGGTACAGCAGGGGCCATGTCTGATACAGGTAAGCTGATTCTTTGAACGATCCTGATCTGGCGGCTTCCTTGCGATGTTTCTGTTACCTTTTTACTTTTCACACTAGACTTTTGTCGACCGAACCTTTGCAAACTTCGACCTGAATTTCTATGAGCAAGATTGTAGTACATATCAACAATACCATAAGAAAAGCTGCTACGCTCCCGTCATTGACGCAAAGCAAGAAGACCAGGCTCACTTTGCAACCCACCAATGCTCACCTTCCCTAAGGCGACATTCGTGAAAGCCGCATCCCCCTCTGTGTCATTTTGATACAGCCAGGCTGCACCGCATCCGACAACGGGAGTACCACCTCGCTGACAGAAGGACCATGGCTCCTCAAGCTCACGTTTTTCCGGTGACATCAGAAGGCCAACAGCAGAAAGAACCTGCCTGGCGGCAAAGCGATGGCGGAGAGACGCTGTATTGGGAAGAGAGCAATAGGGGCTGCTCCCGTGTGGAAGGAACCCCTATTGGTACGAAGCACTTCTGATTCCCATGAAGCTCCTGGCCTTGTGGACTTTTCTCTGGGACGGGCTTTTTGCCATCTTCCTCGATTCCCATCCGGACGTCTTTATTGCCAGCCGTCACGCTTGCAGATCTGCTCGGCATCGTTACGGGCGGCAAGGGTGTGTTTCGTTGAAAGTGCAGTGATGATCCTGGCAGTTGTTACGTCTTGAGTCTCGTACATGGTACTGTAGTACATGTTATCGAACAGCAGAAGGATAGAGGTGCATGATCGCCATTCGGAATGCGCGACAACCCTATCGGTACCCAACCGACGAGCTGCTCTCGTACCGTTGTCGTATGCACCTGCGTTACGCCATGTGGAGAGAGCTCACGTTTCTTGACATATAGACAGCAGTAGCGCGAAGATGCTTAAGCAGGTGTCCTATTCGATCAGAGGAGTATAATCGATTGGAGCCATCGATGTCCCGCGTCTCCCCGAGCCGATGGTGCAGCATATTATTGGAAACAAATCATGCTGTCAAACAAGCAAGCGTTGGGCGTCTGTTGACGCACCTATCCGAGCCAGAATACGATGGCAGTCCCGAGAATGCGGTATCCCGCCTTGGCGAGGGAAGATAACGTGAGAGGTGATATTGTTATGTGATCGAGCAGAAGTGGTGTCCAGGTGGGAAGACCACAAAAGATACAGCAAATGCCCTGAAGTCCATGCGCACTTGGCGGGGAGACGGCAAGCCTTGTTCCGGCCGGTGTTCACTTCCCCATCGATTTAACCTTGCCTATACTGTAACCCTTGAACTCTGTTTCCATCATTCAACCACATCCGTCCTCGTTTGCACATTTGCCGCATTCCAAGCATGGCAAGTTGCAGGAGACCGATCCACTTCGACCGGCTCGCGGGTTCAATCTGTGACAACCTGTCATCTAGCGACATGTCGGTACCCGTCCACGCCCAGCACCTCAACGTGACCGTCGCGCCATCCTTGCAGGTGCCGACAGCAGATTGTGCTATAGCGGGCTTACGATACACGTGAGACCTGGTCTAGCTCTGCAGATTCGTTGCGTGACAATCGTGCCCAGAACATGGAAAAGGGACCTCGAGCTCGGGAGCCAGACTACATTCGTTCCCTTCGACACTTGATATATTACTCGGCATTTATGGACCCCAAGATCTGGTCTGTGATTTCTGGCTAAGCAATCCTTCTTGTATAAGGATACTGTGCGTCGACGATCCTGTCAATTTGCAAGTATATCCGCCTCATCTCCATCGACGTCGCAATCCATCGGGACGAGGTCAGAACTGCGTCGTGTATTCTTGCCATGGCAAACATGTCGGACATGGCGGACATCTACCCCGAAGACACGGCCATCCAAATATCTTCCATTTCAGGACACACATCACAGGCGGTACTATACGTGGTGACCGTCATCTTCACCATAGTCGCCTGCCTTGCCATTCTCGCGCGCCTCTACGCCCGCACATTGGTCGCGAAACAACCCGGATCTGACGATGCCGTCATCTTTATCGCTGGAGTACTCTCGATCGTCTTCTGTATTACCACATACAAGCAGACCGAGTTCGGCATGGTGAGTCAATTGGTCGCAGTGATGCATGGGGCACTTCACTCCAGTTCAGTCAACTGACCCCGATCCGAACAGGGCAAGCATATCTGGGAGTTCCCAAGAGCCGAGTACGAGATCATTGCAATGTGGTTCTGGTCGTCTGTCTGGATATACTATGCTGCTCTCGGCTTCACCAAGCTCTCTATCCTTCTACAATACTTGCGCGTCTTTCCTCAACAGAACTTTCGCAGGGCTTGCTACGGCATGATTGTGATTATCGTCGCTTGGAGCTTCTGGGCGACTCTGAGTGCCCTCATCATGTGTTGGCCGATCAAATTATTCTGGACGGCGGAAGACTTCTTCAACGACCCAAGGTGCTTGCCTCGCTTGGAAGTCTGGTGAGTTTTCGGAATGAGACATGCGTGTGCCAAGTTCGAGTGACTAACGCTGTCAGGTATGCAAATGCCGCAATTAACATCGTGACCGACTGCGCGACTGCTCTCCTTCCGATGGGTGTTATTGGCAGCCTTGATATGCCGAAGCGTCAGAAGAGGCTGCTACTAGGAGTGTTCGGGATCGGTCTCTTGTGAGTGCTCCTACAAGACTTGTTATCTTACTTTTACTAATAAGACAAAGCACGTGCTTCGTATCTGTGCTCCGTCTGGTGTACATCTACCCCATGGCCGTCAACCCGGACCAGACCTGGCACTCACCCTTGTTGTGCATCTGGTCCGCAGTAGAACTGAACGTCGCCATCATCTGCTCATGCGCACCCACGCTGAGATGCCTCTTCCAACGCTTCTGGCCGAAGCTACTCAACTCGATGGCTTCAGGCTACGGCTCGGCCAAACGCTCGAACGGCGACGATTCCGCTGCTACGGCAGTCAACACAGACTCGAATATGTCAAGCTCTCAAGCATCTTACTACAAGCCCGGCAACATCTCTCAGGTTGAAGCTGGCCATGTGAGCAAACAGCCCACCAGCCGCTTGCAGGCTTTCCGCCGCAGCCTTTCCAAGCCCTTTGGCGAGAAGGGCCGCAGACCAGAGAGCTACTACGAGCTTGACAATAAGGGAGACTCGAAGCTGCACCAGGGCAGTCTTCTGGATCCCAAAGTCTCCTCGCACTTGAATAGGGATATTGAGGTGGAAGTCTCTGTTGAGCAGACGTCGGATGCCAATTCGGCTGATTTTAGCAAGCCGTCTGAGTGGAGGCCATGTTAGGGCCGTTCTCGTAGAATGATGCTTCGTCATGGGGATCTATCGTTGTATTGTAATGTACTTTTCGATACTTTGTTCCTGCCAGAGTCTGATGGAATCGTAATCGGTAATCTTAATCAACCACCTTCCCTGAAAACCATCAAGCTCGCGTCGCACAACCATCGATCGAATGCGACCAGCGCGGCAGCATAGCCGAGCCACAGGCAATCTACATGTATCTATCCTCCCTTTGTCTGGGCCGCGTATGCGTGTCACAGGGGGTTGCGGTCGTGCTTACGCATGGCTTGCACCCGGCCATCGATGTCGCATGTTCGTCGCATATACATATCGCATGCGTGAAGAGCACGTGAGATTCCTTGTCGTGACGGGAGATGCTCCTGCTGCAGTCATATCCATGCCGCCGCCGCCGTTGATCGACGGATAGAGAGCGTTGGACAGCAGGCATTATTCACGCGGTTCCACGATCCGATGGCCGGCAACGGCAGTAAGCGTCCCTCTCGAAATGGTGGAGAATTGTGCGACGCGAGAAATGTGTAAGCAGTTGTTTGTTGTCTCCGTTGTTTGGATGTTAGTGAATGTTGTTGGATGTCGACGAGCCGATGGTCAATACCGATCTTCAAGCCTGCAACGAAATCGATCCAGACCAACAGAGAACAGCATTAGAATGGTCTCGATCGTCACGCCTTTTCTCCAGCCTTTCTTCCATTCAGGCGGGGTGGTGTGCCCACAGCGCCCACACGCCATTGCGCACTCCAAGCCCAAGGCTGATGCAAGGGTCGGGCGTGCACACGCTTATTGTTAATATGCCCTGCTACTTCTGAGGTCCCCTTCACCAACATCACACCTTCGTCCACCGCCCATACCGTGATCCTACTATTGACATCTATATCACTCGCTGCAGGGCTCGTCGCGAGCCGCCCTGCCAATTCTCCCACATTCACTACAAATACCATCCGGTACCTCCCACTGTCTTGTCTATGGAGAGATGCCGCCGGATCGACCTCCAGGCTCCCCAGTGAGCATCCGCCGCCTACGAGATGTTCTCTTATACGCGACCCTGCTCGTTCCCTTCGCAGCCGCTCTGCAGCAGCAGCCGCACGATGCCTACCCGTCCAGGCCCGCCGACCTTGACGCGGCCGCGACCGTCCAGAGCGCCTACGACCAGGCGGCCGACTCGCTCAACACGCAGATGAGCGGGCAGCGAGGCTATCGTGACACTTACCCCCATAAAGCGCGGACTTCGTCCAACCAGCGCGCCCTTGCGACTTTGTCTCCGGTCGAATCCGATTCGGCCGTTCGAGCACCTCCTGCCCACAGGTCGCCGGCATCCAGTGTCGGCCTCACCTCGCGACTCCCGGCGCGATCTCTGCAGGACTGGCAAGTCGAGGACATCATACTCCTGGCGACGGTTGATGGAAGCATCCACGCGCGAGACCGCACCAATTTCGCCCCGAGATGGCAGCTCGAGTCCGACCAGCCCATGGTCGAGACCTTGTACCATCGCATGGCGAACAAGTCGGTCGACAAAGACGGCTCAGACCTAGAGGATCCGCTGTGGATTGTAGAGCCGAGCCAGGATGGGAGCTTGTACATGTACGCTCCAGCCTCTGGCGTCAAGGGAATGCAGAGGCTTGGCTTCACTGTGAAAGAGCTTGCAGACATGTCCCCGTACGCGACTGAGGGCTTGCCAGCCGTCGCTTATACCGCAGACAAGAAGACTACGTTGTACACGATTGACGCGGCGACGGGCAACATTATAAAGATGTTTAGCTCGGGTGGTTCGTTGACGAACAATGACAGAAGCTGCCGCCGGGTTAACCCTCTGGAGGCAGTTGACGAAGAAGAGTGTGAGAAGATCGGAACGCTCACCTTGGGGCGTACAGAGTACACCATTGGAGTTCAAGACCGCAATACCGGAGATCAAATCACGACTCTCCGGTACTTTGAATGGGCACTCAATAACCGCGACCAGGATTTGTTGAGGACTTACACCAACACTCTCGACAACAAGTATGTCTATACTCGGCACGATGGGACTGTGTTCAGACCTGCTCGCAAGAACGAGAACCGTCCAGCTTCACTTCACCACAAGTTTTCGACTCCTGTTGCACGAGTCTTTGACGTGATCAGGCCGACCGAGGAACTAGGCGACGACATCTCGTTGGTAGTGCTGCCTCAGCCGGTGCCACCGCGCATCAGCGAGTACATTGAGGACGAGTCGCCTCCAAGTGTTTTCGTGAACTGCACCACGGCAGGCAGCTGGTATGCCCTCAGCGACCAGAACTACCCCGAAATCACTTACGAAGCTCCTTTCGCTCAGTGTTACGAGACCAAGCTGCCTGGCCTACCTTTGGCTAAGCGGGAGATTAAGAAATTCATTGGCGTTCATCCGCTCCATGGACTGGACGAGTCACCTAGCACGCCGTTGATAGCTGGGTCTCACCATCTTGGGCTTGACGCGCCACCCAGACAAACCATCACAGCTGATCTGGCCTCGCCGGCAAAGTTTGCCTCTGCCGCCCCGAACGCTTCGTCCGTTCTGGCGTTGATCATGGTGTCTCTTTTCGTTGGTCTTGCTTCTCTCGGGTGGTACGGGCACAGAAAGGGTTACTTGACTATTAAGATCCCTTCGCAGCCCCAGACCACTACGCATCCAGAAACCGTCGCCGTTACACCATCTGTAGAAGTTGCAGATGCCTTTGAGAAGACTATGGTCCGCGATGCGGAACCTGCGCAAGAGACAATATTTGCGCACACCAGAGCACGGTCTTCAACCGGCCTCACTCCACCTGCAGAAGGTGACGAAGATGACGACTTCGAGAAGGTTGACTCGAGAAACGGCACACCGACAGCAGAGGGCGTCGACTCCCTGGAGACTCCAAAGAAGAAGAAAGCTACTCGTGGCCGCCGCGGTGGCAAGAAGCAAAAGGAGAAAGACGCTGCTGCCGCTGAGGCCAGGGCCAAGAAATTGGGTGTCCAAATTGCCGAGCCAGCTGAGATCATCTCTGTGGCAGCTTCGGAAAGCCCTCAAGTCACTGGTCCGCTCCAGATCAATAGTTTGATCATTCACACTGACAAGGTCATTGGGCAAGGTAGCTGCGGTACCTCCGTGTTCGAAGGTTCGTTCGAAGGTCGCGCCGTGGCTGTCAAGCGGATGCTATCACAATACTACGAGCTTGCCTCTCAGGAAGTGTCTTTCTTGCAGCAGAGTGACGATCATGAGAATGTGATCCGCTACTACTGCCAACAAAAGGACGATCACTTCTTGTACATCGCGGTTGAACTTTGCCAGGCCAGTCTGTTTGAAGTATGGCAATCCGACAGGACCAGATACGATGACAGACAGCAACAGCTCTCTGCCCTCAAACTGGAGATTCAGAAAGACGTCCCTCGTAACCTGTACCAGCTGGCGAAGGGTCTCCACCATCTGCACAAGCTCCGCATCATCCATCGCGATATCAAGCCCCAGAACATACTGGTCGCTTTCCCCAAGCGTTACGTAGATACTGGACCTCGCATGGTTATCTCTGACTTTGGCCTTGGCAAGAACCTGCCAGAGAATGTCAGTACTCTCATTGATCCCACTGGAAACGCGGGTACGTCAGGCTGGAAGGCCCCTGAGCTCATCTCTCAACCTCGCGAGACCGAAAGCAGACACAGTCAAGGCAACTCCATGAACGGCAGCGAGAGCGCTACAGGGGGCACTATCAGCGGTGTCAAACGCGCTGCCGACATCTTCTCGCTTGGCTGCCTCTTCTTTTGGCTTCTCACCGACGGCATCCATCCTTACGAGGATGACAACGGATGGACGCAGCTCAGGGAGCTCAACATCAAGCGAGACCACAAGAGACTGGAAGTGCTGGAACGCTGGTCGGATGCGTATGAGCCCATGCAATTGATAACCTCAATGCTGGCCCATCAGCCCGAACACCGCCCCACGGCACTCCAAGTCCTGAACCACCCATTCTTCTGGTCCCCTGAGAAGCGCCTCGCATTCCTCTGCGATGTCAGCGACCATTTCGAGCGCGAACCCCGCGGCACCTACGAAGACTACTACGCCGGCGACTCGCAGCACCTGACCTGGCTCGAAGAATACGCGAAAGTCGTCATCGGCCCGCAGCACAACTTCCTCGTCAGACTGGATAGGGCTTTTGTCGACACGCTTGGAAAGCAGCGCAAGTACTCTGGCGACCGCTTGCTCGATCTCTTGCGCGCTCTGAGGAACAAGAAGAACCACTACGAGGACATGTCGGACGAGGTCAAGAGGCGTGTTGGGCCGCTCGCCGGGGGCTATTTGAATTATTGGACGACGAGGTTCCCGAGGCTGTTGATGGCTTGTTATGATGCTATCCATGATTGTGGGGTGGAGGGGAATGATCGATTCAAAGGGTATTTTGAGAATAGTGCGAAGGCTTAGTGTGAGTGTTTTGTTAAATGCGAATGCTTTCGTTTGATTGTGTATTGTATGTCTAGTGTGGACAAGACCTGGTTTGCTTCCATCTCACATCGTATCAAATCAAGTTCAATCGATTTAACATTTCTCAATTTTACCTGACAACAAGTGAAGCAGGACATTCGTATTACCATTCACATGTCAGCACTGTATTCAGAGAGTGTAAGGCAAACATAGAAGGAAACGCATGGACGATGATGAACAGAGGTCTCGGCAAACCTGCCCCGATTCGCCTCGCGCCTTCCTCGCGGATAGCTTCCAGCGATGAGGTAGCGACACCCTACGCAATCACCGCCAAACCTCCGTAACATTTCAAATCCATCCTCACCATCGCATCGAAACCGCCTCCCAGTAACCGCCGCAACCTATCAAGTAATCCATCTCCGCATTCGAAACCGCACCTCACCCTTCGCGCCGCGAGCAACCTCTCGCCATCGAGACAACAGCTTTAGGCCAAAACAACCACCTAACCCAACATGGCCAGCGACCCCGAGAGAGAGCAAGCGCTTGAGGCGTACAAGAAGACGCTCCTTGACTCAAGAGAATGGGAGGCAAAGCTCAAGGCACTGCGGTTAGACATCAAGGGACTTCAGCACGACTTCGATGTATCAGAGGACAACATCAAGGCGCTTCAGAGTGTGGGACAGATCATCGGCGAGGTGTTGAAGCAGCTGGATGAAGAGCGATGTGAGTTGTACAAAGATGAAGCTACAAGATGGGTCGCTGGATTTGACACTGACATCTGGCAGTCATTGTAAAGGCGTCATCGGGACCGCGCTACGTCGTTGGTTGCCGCTCAAAGGTCGACAAGGCGAAGCTGAAGCAGGGTACACGAGTTGCGCTCGACATGACCACCCTCACAATCATGCGCATGCTGCCGCGCGAGGTTGATCCGATGGTGTACAACATGTCGTTAGAAGATCCTGGGCAGGTCTCGTTCGGCGGCATTGGTGGATTGAACGACCAGATCAGAGAACTGCGTGAGGTCATCGAGCTCCCACTGAAGAACCCCGAGCTGTTCTTGCGTGTGGGTATCAAGCCTCCGAAGGGTGTTCTGCTCTATGGACCTCCCGGTACGGGAAAGACGTTGCTCGCAAGAGCTGTAGCAAGTGGCCTCGAGACCAACTTCCTCAAGGGTAAGGCTTCGTTTCTGGATGATCACACCGCAAGTACGCTAACAATTTACAGTTGTGTCCTCCGCCATCGTCGACAAGTACATCGGAGAATCCGCACGTCTCATCCGCGAGATGTTCGGATACGCAAAGGAACACGAGCCCTGCATCATCTTCATGGACGAAATCGACGCCATCGGTGGTCGTCGTTTCTCCGAGGGCACATCTGCCGATCGCGAGATTCAACGAACGCTCATGGAACTCCTCAACCAGCTTGACGGTTTTGACTACCTCGGCAAGACCAAGATCATCATGGCAACCAACAGGCCCGACACACTTGACCCTGCATTGCTCAGAGCCGGTCGTCTGGACAGGAAGATCGAGATTCCTCTGCCTAACGAGGCGGGCCGACTGGAGGTGCTGAAGATTCATGCTGCGAGCGTGCAAAAGGAGGGCGAGATCGACTTTGAGTCTGTGGTGAAGATGAGCGATGGCCTTAACGGTGCGGATTTGAGGAACGTGGTCACCGAGGCGGGTCTCTTCGCCATCAAGGACTACAGGGACGCGGTGAACCAGGACGACTTCAACAAGGCAGTGCGAAAGGTTGCGGAGAGCAAGAAGCTTGAGGGCAAACTTGGTAAGTGAACACGATTTGTCTCGTTGGTTCTTTCAGACCATGTACTGACCAAAGTGGTGTTGCAGAATACGAGAAGCTCTAAGTGGTATGAATCAAGACAGGGCATGACGATCGACATGTGCAGGAGTGCTGCAATAGATGTGCGAGGGTATAAATGTACCATAACAGCGAGCGTTAGCTTAATCATGAAAAAGCGTTCAGCGAAGCCACTCAGGTCACTTGTAACGAGAGTTTCCTGAGCTCACCCGTGCATGATAAACTCTCGTTGTGCCGAGAATGAATCACCTGGTAGCATTGGCCTAATTGCCAACAACTGCCACCCGTCCCTCGTCTTGTCCAACAAGGTCTTCCTCTTCCTCCTCCTCAACTACCATGCCCTCATTTCCGTCGCGGTAAAGCCTCTTCCACCCAAAGTTTGCGACCCCATCTCTCCTCGCAAGACCGTAAACCACTCCAAACAAAAGAACCTCAACCCCCAAAGTCAGTGCAATACCCAATCCCAGTTGGCTCAACCTCCTCACCACAACCCCATAACCTCCTCTTCCAGCTCTCCCCGTAACAAAACTCCATAGCCCAGGTATCGTCGAGCCCATCATCTGACTATCACCCACTGCCCCAACTCCCTTCGCAAGCGGCATCCCGCTCGAAATGTAAAACTCCGCCACTTTCCGCATGGCCGCACTCTCAACGGGCAGCATCAGCAGTCGCAGCAGGAACATGTCCGTCCTCATCCCCAGCCACGTCGCCGGCAGCCGTGCCAGCGACGTGCTGCGATGCGTCACGAGCTGCAAGTCGCCAACATGGTACTCGGCAGAATCCTCGCGTGCAACGATCTGAGCATCCGTCTCCCAGCCATGCGTCGCGCCAGGCCGCTGCTGTTCGTGCATGTTCCATCCTACCGCTCGGAGGAACTTTTGGCGGATTCTGCGCGTCTGGCGCAGGATTGCTGCGAAGGGGTCGTAGGGCGATGGAGGGGGGTTGGGCCATTGGGACTGGGTGGAGGGGGTTTCTCCGTGGGAGCTGATGGGAGGGAGGCGGTAGGAGGTTATGTCGCTGAAGGCCGGGGCGGAGGGGCTGGGGTCGCGGGTTAGGAGGTTGTAGGATAGGAGGTGCGGGGCGGCGGAGGTTGTGAGGCGGGCGAGGGTGGATGCTTGTGAGGTTGTCGTTGGGCCTGTCGGAGCGGCTGTTGCGAAGGTTGCGCGGAAGAGGGAAGGGAGGTGAGTTGTTAACAGAGGGCGCCAGGGGGTTGTTGGTGGCGCTAGGGAGAGCTGGCGGGCTAGGGCGTATGTCTCAAGGGGGAGGAGGAGGATGTCTAGGAGGACATAGAGGAGATCCATGAGTAGAGTTAGGGAGCGGATCAGGCGTTTTGCTGTCCGGCGGCGCAGGTTGGAGGCTACGATCAGGTTTTGGAGGTAGCCGATTGTTTCTTCGGCCAGGAGCGCGGAGAGTTGCCAGAGGACTTTGTGCAGGATTGCGACTCCTGTGCCTGGGAGGAGGCCTAGAAGGAGGCCACGCCATCCGTTGCCGAGGATTGTGCTAGCTTCTAGGCTTAAGATGTCTGCGAATGATAGGTCCGTGGGATAGATTCCGACTTGGATTCTTCTGACTAGTGCTGTGGGCCACCAGAGTGCGAACCATGATAGGACGTCTAAGCCAGCGCTCCATTCGTTTCCGCGGTTGTCTTCGAGAATCAATAGATGTTCTCGGGCTGTACGTCTGAGAGTCGTGTCGAGTTGCATCTGAGCATCGGCAGAATCCTTGCGTTCGACTACGCCGACTAGAGCCAGGACCTCGTTGGATGCATGTCGTAATTTTGCGTTTCGGGCTTCCGTTGTTGGATTTGTTGGACGGCCTTTGGAGTCGTATTGTTGAAGTGAGACTCGGGTATTGTTTGGTATCTCTGTTGGTTGGGATTCTTGTGGCTGGGTGTTACCCTGGTTGTTGGTGGTTGCGGGTCCGGACTGATATGGAGACCGCCCTAAAGCCAGTCGTTCGAGGTATTGTTCGCGACCCATTGTAAGGGTAGGAGACCGTTACAGTGCATGCGAGTACTCTTCTACGATCGACTTCCTTCCCGATCCCAGATATTCGACCACTCGAGCTCGATGAAACTAGCAATTGCTACCTAGCGAAGTAAGAATTTTGTCAAAGCTTAGAATTCGTTTATGAGAGTTTCATCATACTTGGTCGAGTGTGGAATGTACAAGTATGCCGTTTAGGCCAAAGTAAAACAAAACACGATGATGTCCACAGACGAATGCTACAGTACGTAAATGGATCTGAGGTCCCTTGGTCGCGGAAGTGAAGGTAAGTAGGTGATCGGCCAATGAACGGAAAGCGGAACTAGCCGAATCCTGGGGATCGCTCTGCAGCCGTAGAGAAATTTATCTCGAATCTCTAAACCGCGAAAGCTCGCTCGCCGCATTAATCCTCACCACCAGCTATGTCGTCCTTTTTCACCCTGCCCGCCTCGCAAAAGAAGCGCAAGAGGCCACAGGCTCCTGGAGATGCCCCGGACAAATCTGCAAAGCCGGCGCGGCGGAAGCAGACTCGCGACGAGTCCATCTCTGGCAGTGACATTTCAGACGACGATGCGCCGGATGACGACTTCTCGGGCTCCGAGTCGGAGGACGAGGAATTGAAGAACGAGGACCCAGCGGCGAAGCGGATACGATTGGCGGAACAGTATCTGGCAAACACACAAAAGGAGGTGCTCGAGCATGGAGGCTTCGATGCGGCCGAGATCGATCAGGAAATCTTGCGAGGCCGCATGGGCGAACGGTTAAAGGAAGATACGGCCGAGGGAAAAGGAAAGCTTTACCGGTTCATCGCGGATGACTTCGACTGGACTGGAGCACAGCACGACCAATTCAAGAACGACACCAAGGGTGTCAACGGTGTAGCTATCGCCGGACGCTACATCTACACCGTCACATCGGACCGCGCACTGGTTAAGTGGGAGCTGCCCGAGCTTGACACTTCGTCGGGAGAAAGCAAGAACACGAAAAAGACATCAAGAAAACCGAAGAAAGTAGCCTTCACCCGCGGTAGCAAATTCGCTTCTGAACACCACCAAAAGGACATATTATGCGTTGCTGCATCACAGGACGGCAAATTCGTTGCTACTGGCGGCAAAGACAATCGACTTATTATCTGGGATGCGCACACTCTTAAGCCCTTGAGGGTCTTCAGCGGTCAACTTCGCGATAACGGACACCGAGACAGCGTCATATCGCTTGTCTTCAGGAGAGGAACCAACCAACTATTCAGCGCAAGTAAAGACAGAACAGTCAAGATCTGGAGTTTGGACGAACTAGCATACATCGAGACCCTCTTCGGACACCAGGATGAGGTCCTCGATGTTAGTGCTTTGGCGAACGAGACATGTGTGACGGTTGGCGCGCGTGACAGGACCGCGCGCTTCTGGAAAGTCGTCGAGGAGAGCCAGCTTGTGTTCCGTGGTGGTGGACCCGATCGCAAACCGAAACGAGGGGGCGAAGATGATGGCATGAAGCCTCATTATGAAGGTTCCATGGAGCGCGTCGCATGTATAGACGACGAGACTTTCGTCACTGGCGCCGACAACGGCTCTCTGTCTCTTTGGAGTATTCACAAGAAGAAGCCTGTCTTCACTCACCCTTTGGCGCACGGCCTCGAACCTCCGGTCCCAATCGAACAACGTAGTGCAGAGATGGATCCCACACAATCGATGGATGCCGAAGGTCCGATGATTCTCGACCCTCAACCTCGTTGGATCACTGCACTGAAAGCAATTCCCTTTTCAGATGTCTTCGTCACAGGAAGTTGGGATGGCCACGTGAGGGCATGGCGCATTTCGTCGGACAAGCGCCGCATAGAGCCCCTTGGCCCTCTGGCAACTCCAGAAATTGACGTGTCAGCTGCTCTAGAAGATGCGGGCATCTCGTCATCAAGCTTGAGCACCGACGCGATGCAGGCCATCACAAACGGCGCTCAGTCGGCTGGTCTTGTCAGCGGGGTGGTCAACGACCTCGATGTGATGGACAAGGACGAGCGTGGCAGGAGCGGCTGCTATGTCGTTGCGGCCGTCAGCAAGGAGCATAAATTGGGACGATGGGAGAGCTTTGATGGGAAGAATTGCACGGTGTTGTTCAACGTGCCTCGGAAGCCAGAAGCAAGCGCTGTCAACGGTTATGAGGACGCCGACGCCGACGCTTTTGCTGACTTCAATTGATCGGAGGGAGTTGTATAATGTATCAAAAAATCCCACTGGAGTTGCCCTTGGGCCATCTTCAAACTCTTCAGCTTACAATCAAGTCTTCCGAGACTCCTGAAATTCCCTACTCGACATCAAACAGCTGTAAGTCAACGGTAAACGCAAGGAAAGTTGACTTGTCGTCGGTCTTCAAGCTGCAAACGCCACAAACGGAGCCGCTGTGTTGCCCACTAAAATCTGCCTCACCACACAACGATCCCTCAATTGCGAACGGGACCAGCAAGTAGAGGTCCTCATATACTTGTCAAGCAATCATGATTGCCATCACTTATGATCCGCCAATTCAGCGCATCGTTCCGCCAACGTCTATGACTTGCCACAAGCCAGTTCCACACTTTGACAACGATAACTCCGAAGGGTAGGTCATGTGATCCCTAGATATTGTCTCCTTGCAACCACCTGATCCGGTAGTTTTCAAGGACTTCCAGAGAGGCTGTCACACTACAGTAGTAACAGCAAGCAGTTGTGACGCCTACACACCCACTATATTGATGCGGTGGACATGTTAACTAGTTTCTCTCCCCAAACACCCGCTGCTGGAGAGACCAAGGGGACGGACTACTCCGTCTAATGCAGACGTCCAGCACATGCGGCTTCCAACTCTATAGCCGACCACCTGACAGCCACTGACAGATCGACCGACCTAGCGTTACATGGAATGGTTCATACTGCTGCTGCTGCTGCTGCTGTTGTGTTACAGACTCGAATGCACGGCTGCGAATGCTGCGTCTCTGCTGTAGTAGTACTGCTGTGTACAGATCTACTGGATGATGCGTTGGTACTGGTAGTAGCTGGCCTTGTACCCATTACCGATGAAGTGGATTGGTGGATAGAGGGCATAAGAAGATTGACATGATGCTCAGGTTCCACTCCAGTGCTGATGGATGGGCGAGCCAGAGTGACGCAGTTACGACAGTCTATTGTTGATTGATCGAACTGGGCCGATGATCAAGATAATAATAACAAGATGGATACACCCACTCATGATGTGAAAATGACGACTCAGGTGATATCCAACAACACGGGGGACCCGCACCAATGGTTATAACAAACAATCTCAGCGTCAGCGCTGGTAAGAACACCAGCCTTTCAGCCCGCGATAATCGACTGAGCTGGCAAGCCGGTGACGTCCTGTCTGACCTTACACATAAGGGGGTAAGCATGATGCCACCGCGGACCTGAGCCCGGGGGGATTCTGACAGCCTCAGAGCGGACGTCTTTCAAAAGTCTCGATTTCTTCGATCGCAGTCGACGATTCGCATGTCGATCGCCGGTCACAAACCAGATGCCCAGAGGATCCGCTTTCGCAGGCCAAAGTGCGCTTGTGCAGGGGCAGGCCGTCATCGAACTGTGGAGCGGAGCTATGCCCGAGCACACACCAGCACTAACCTTGCAAGCGTGCCGGCTAGACTTCCTTCGAACCAAAGCTGTTCTCTCTCTTTGCGATACATGGGTGTTAATTGATGAGTGCTGGCCGCTTAGCTGCAGCCACAGCAGCAATGTGCATGCATGCATAGCCTGAATTGATGGACAAAGGCCGTCGGTTGTGGAGTTACACGAGCGGCTGCTGAACACTGAACAGCCTCCGGAAGAGTCGAAAAAACATGACGATGGATGGCTTACATACATCTGGCTAGTGTCGCACAAGAGCGCGCTGACATGCATAATTCCGCCCTTTCTCGCGGCCTACCATCACATGGCATGGCAACTCTCTTTTTTCTTTTCGCCCATGACCAACGAAAGTTTCACTGAGACGCTGAGTTCAGCCTTGAACCTTACGATCTTTGCGTTCGCTACACGCTGTAAAGACGGCTGATAGTCTGCTACTGCTTACTAGTCTTCTACACTCTACCACTAAACTTACCGACCACTACCTGTCCCGCGGGACGCTGGACGAACCATGGATCTGCGGACGTCGGCAGACACGTGGTACAGTAGCTAATAGTGGTACTGCAGTCTAAATCAGGCAGGATGGCGATTCGCGTCGAGTCGAGTCGAGCACAGAGGGCGGAATATCTACCAGCAGTCTCTACTCTATCTTTTTTGTCCCCCACCCGCGCGCTGTGAAGAGATGCGACGTTTTGGTACGATCGAACCGCAGAACGGGTGCAGACACGGCGTTACGGACGGGCTGAGACATGGGCTTTGTTGATGGTGCTCTGTGCACAACCCCATGCGAGTTATCTCAACAACGCAACGGACTCCGTGGATTGTGATACAACTCTTCCTTGCGACGGTGAAAGGGGGTTCGAACGATCGTAAAGCAGCTCTCATCGAACATGGATCGATAATGGCCGTCGTCATAATAATTGAGGCGAACGACTGTCAACCGCATCATCGTCGATGTGGCAGATTTGACAGGCAGGTACGAAGCAACGATGGATTGCGAGACACTATCGATTGTTAGGGTGGAAGAAATTTGCAAGTGGGCAAGCAAAATGAGAGCAAAAAAGAGAGAGAAAAAACCGACACACAGCAGATGACCGCGTGAAGATCAACAGAGTGAGATAAAACACAAAACATGCCTTTTTCGACCAAACGTTGTCGTCTGCACCTTTTCCGGGGCATGACATGAAGGTCGGAAACAGGAGGCCAAACCGTCGAGTAAGATGCAGAAGTCAAATTGCCCATTCGACTCCATGGTGGGAGAGTCTAATCTGGCCGATGGGCGGCACGGGCAAAGACAGACAGAAAACCGCGTTTTGGCTAGAATGGCTGCATCGCCGATGGTCTGGCTCGATGTCGATAAGTGAGGTGGGCGTGTGGCATCGTCATGACTCGCCCTATGCGTGCGCTAAAGTGTTCGTTCTGACGTGTTTTTGAGGTCATGCCACGATCATCCTACAGTACGATGCAGAAAACCAATGCGATGTGGCATGCGACTTTTCGTGTCTCGACAAGTCGACAGGCTATGCTATTCGTGGCCCTTGTCTCCGGGAACGCACATCTTTGCCTTTTCGTGCCAAACCCGGTACCGCATCGCATCTGCTTTGTACCCTTGTACTCTTGCCCTGCCCGGCGCATCAATTCGGCACCAAGTCCGAAGCATAAACCTGGCCTGAGGTGACAAGGTCCCATCGCATCGCGTCGAACATCGAACATCGACTCGACTTGACTTGCCTTGCACACGACCCGACCCACATGCACCTGCGCGTGTGCAGCCCAGCAATTCTTTCCGGAACTCGGCCTCTGTTGGTATAGTTGGCATGGCTAGGTCTGGCATCATCCATGATCTGTTAATCAAGGGGCCGAAGAAAGAAGACAACAACAACACCATCCGCATCGTCTACCACATCGACAACATCGACAAACACATCGACCAATCGTTTACGGACTACTGTCTCGTCCTTCCCGTACATGAATCGTTCACAACGGTAGTAGTGTGCTTCTTCGAGCCTTCCTGACGCCACTACCGCGGCGGAGAGCTCTTCCAAGGCTCCTATAGAGGCGTGGTGGTCGATTTCCATGCCTACCCGCAACACCCTTCGTGCGTCAAAGCTTTGACGGTGCGCTCGTTGCTGCAGAGCGAGTACTCTACTACTGCTACCGTCTGCCAGTAAGGTTGGTGCCACTAGAGGTGATGCGGAGAAGAATGTCTCACGGCGCGCGGCCGGGCTTCCGGCAGTCATGTAATAACGGTGGTGGTGCAGGATCGGCTATGAAAAGGCTGAGAGGCGTTTCTGCGTGGCGTGGGAGCCTCGCGGGTGATCGAGAGCAGCCCATTTTCCGCCTGTCGCCTGTCAATGAAGTGCCATTCGAATAGTGGGCTGGCCAGTCCCGTCATCACAATCACAATAATCATGCCCTTCTCGGCCATTCTATCGAATAATAACGTTGACCTGCCGGCGCACTAGCCTGCCCGTCTGCCTCCCAATTTCCTGCATCGTCGAGATCTCGAGCAGAAGCGCATCTCCCAGTCCAATCGGCTCGATCGCAGGCGAGGGAGACCCAGGCCCCGGGCAGATCGGGACCTCGATACCATCGAAAACCCACATGCATCGGTCGTTTCTGGGAATGACATCTTCGCATCGCAGAAAGTCCCTGACGTGGCTTGAGATAGACCTTCTTCGATCTCGCACACGCGTGCGCTGTGCTCTCAATCCAGAAATCGCGTTAACGCGATTAACCAGGAAAAATAACGCCCCACTACCGTACCAACCTGGAATTCATCGTTATGGCTGCTTCTGATTTCTATGAGACGCTGAATCGTTTGGGCCTCTCGCAATACCACGACAGCCTCGTCCAAGAGGCCTTTGACTCTTGGGACGTCCTCGCCGACATCACAGAAGAAGATTTGTAGGTAGTCGGTTTTCATATTTGCCGTTTCGACCCCGTCTAACGATCTGTTCTTAGGGACGCAATTGGTGTGAAGTTGGGTCATCGCAGGGTGAGTGTTCGCTCAAGACTCTTGTCTTTTATACCTCATGTCTTCTTGGCCTGTTGCTGACAACTGTGACAGATCTTACAACGAGCCATCGCGGAGTACCGTAAAGAAGGCACCCAGACGGCACCCGTCGTTGAGCTTCCGACCGAGCCCAAGCACAGAGCTGCCAAGTCAGATGGATCTATCTCCATACCAACGACGATAGAACCCGTGTCTGCGTCGAATGGAACTTCGCGTGCACCGACAGGCAGCAAGCGAAAGTACAGACGGCATCCCAAGGTAAGTCGTCGCTACACATGTTCTATATCTATCTGCATGGAAGATCATGACTAACAGCACCGCAGCCCGACGACAACGCCCCTGATAGACCACCATCAGCATACGTCCTTTTCTCTAACCGTACGTTTCCGTCAAATCTTGCATGTCGTCGATCATAGCTAACAGTCAACGCAGAAGTCAGAGAACACTTGAAGGGCAAGGACCTTAGCTTCACAGAAATTGCCAAGACAGTTGGTGAGCGATGGCAGGTCCTCGCACCCGACGAGAAGGCGACGTACGAAAGCAGGAGTCAAGCCATGAAAGACCACTACTATGCTCAGCTGGCTGAGTATAAGAAGACACAAGAGTACGCACAGTACCAAGACTACCTCGTCGACTTCAAGGCAAAGCACGAACATGGCAGTAAGCTAAAAAAAAATCGACCTCGCAAGAGAAACAAGTCAGCTAACCAATTCGCAGATGCCAAAAGACTCAAAGAGGCCAACCCAAGTCCCAGCCGACGAAGCAGCGACGAGAGGCTGCCTAGTAGTCCCGATAACAGAGAGAGCAGCGCGAACAGCAGTGAACAGCAGTATTACGAAAGGCGTCGCTCCACCTACGACTCTGCACGCATCCTCAACCCCGTCGACTGGCGCCCTTCCACCCGATCAGGTCACGCCTCGCCCGACATGTCAGCCAACAGCATGCAGCTGGAAGCCGCCTTCTCGCCTCGCCACACCAAACCTGCCACCACATTCGCCAGCATCAACGCGCCACCACAGCAAACCGCCCCCGTTCACTTGAAACCCTCGCCTTCCCTACGTTCCAACGGCCACTCTGCCTCTCCCATGCAAGACCACCCCATGGCCATCAGCACCAGCATGGCCTACGGCTACCACCCGATGCTCGCCCACCAGACCTCCTCCGATTCGCCACCGCCGACCATGCCTCTAGGACGAAGACCGACCCTGCCCAGCGAAAGCTCCCTCCCTTCCCTCCGCAGCTCAGATTCGTACGGGTCCAGCTCAGCCGGCTCACCCATCACCAGCTCCGCGCCAGGCTTCTCGCGCACCCTGCCCAGCCGCCAGCTTCCTCTGCCGTTCCCTTCGCGGCAAAACAGCATCAGCAACTCCCAGAGCAGCCTGCCGCCGATGAAGGCCCCGGGATCTCCGAGCCGTTTCTCGCCGCCTACCTCCGGTCTCGCCACTTTGCTTCGTGCCGGAGAGCATTTGGCTTCGACCAGTGGCGATATGCGGGCTGGGAGCAGCTATCCTGACACGATGAACCATTCTTGAACCCTCGTCTCCTTATAGACGTGGGTTTGGCATTTTTTGGGATTTGCTCATCCGTGCTTTTCTAATCAAAATCACACGATAGCGACTGTGGCTTATTTATCTAGTCTCATCGAGTGCATGGCATGGGCGTTGATTGCATGGGAATGAAAGGTTCAGGGAATGAATCAGGAACGGCTTCTTTCCTTGGGTGTAAAGCGTGATACCATCTTTTGTTTTGTTACATACACGGCGACAATTTTCTTTCAGGCCGATGACTTATGGCCGATGATCAAGCTTACGAAGACCAACAGGATAGGATAGATTTTGTGCTTGGAATGAAGTATATAACGCTTTGCTGTATAGAGAAAGCTCTAAAGAAAATTATTTGAACTTTTACTCCTTTCTGCGTTTGTTTAGACAGACTTTTCGAGCTGTCTAGGCTGTGGCTTTTAGCATCAGAATCTCCGCCATCGCTTGCGGGTTCATTCCTGCCTGTCGTTTTTGCATGATGTAACGCTGTCGGACGGCGTGTCTGCCGCCGGCGAACGATACGACCGCTGCTGGCTTCTTCACTTCTGGTGCGGCGTCTTCGTCTTCGGACGAGTCTGACGATGCGTCCCGTGATGTCTGTGTCGATGTCTTTCCCTTAGCCTCCTTCCGCCTTCGCTTCTCCTCCCTGCGCTTTCGTCGTTCTTCTTTGCGAGCCCGCTTCTCTTCCTTTGCTTGTGCTTTTTCGTCGGATCCTGAAGTCTTGCCATCCTTTCTGCGCTTCTCTTTGCGCTCTTTCTTGGCAGCCCGCTCGGCGGCCTCGCTCGACGAGTCCGCTGCAGCCTCACTCTTCTTGCTCTTCTTCTTCTGCTTCTTCTCCTTGACCGCCTCGCTGTCATCACTGCTCTCCGAAGCCTCGGACTTGCTCTCACTTCCATGCTTCCTCTTCTTCGAAGCCGCCTCAGCCTCAGCAGGAGCCTCCTCATCTGCCTTGCGCTTGCCCTGCGTGACCTTCGCATTCCACTCCGCCAGCTTCTTCTTCTCATCCTCCTCCATCTTGTCGCCCACCAGCAGACCTCCATAAACAAAATTCATGCCACCCCACTTCTGCGCCTGATAAGTCTGCAGTTCCAGATCGCGCTGCGTCTCCGCCTGCTTTTGCACTTCCACCTCGCTCTTGCCGTTCAAGCGGCCGAAAATCCCGGATAGCGTGGCGAGGCCGAATGTGTCGGCATTGCTCTTGCCCTTCTGCGCTCCCAAGCCGGCGTTGTCGTCGCGCAGCACTACACGGATGTGCGAGGCGTTGGCGGCAGTGTAGTGCTCCGAATGGCTTGCATTTTCGGCTCCGAGGTACTGTCCTGGTTGCCAGCCGGATTTAGCGAGGAGTCTGTGGCCGTAGTTGTCTTTTGATTTCGCCCAGGCGGTGTTGTTCGGGTCTGCTGAGATCTTGTTGCGTCTGTTTGATGGTGGGTTAGTTTCTTGAAATATGTAAGCGTTAGAATAGGGAGGTCTACTTCTTTTGCCCGGCGAGCCCCATCTTGTGTGTTGCCTTGTGTGTATAGTAAAATGTGGATATAGTGGGAGTATGCACCGAGAGTCGCTCGATCTTTTGCGCCCGGCCCTGAATTCTCGAAGTCTCGGCAACTTTTACGCCGAACGCTAAAGTAGTTTGTGCCTGAGGCAAACATAAACTGGTTGCTCCTTCCTTTCCACAGGTTGAGTCTATTCTCACCTCATTCCTTGACTTCACTTCATCTAGCGACGTCCTCCCTTCCAGCGCCATTCAATTTTCAAGACTAGTCAACAAAACAAAACGCAACATCAGAGATGTCATCAAGAAACGTCTATCAAGACTTGGACTCCAGCAGAGACTCACAGGAGGACTCGCAATTGCTTGACACAGCTAAGCTGGAAGAGGCTGTGGCTCGCCATAAAGCTACTGTACGTTACCACAAAAGCGAGAAGCAACACGGGCTGACTCTCAATATAGGTCAAAGCCCGCCGCCGAACCGTCGAAAACCGTCTCCGTCAAACCCAAACAACCGGTTTCGCCGAATTGAGCGCTCGGGGCGAACGCGAATGGACAGCTTTCGAAGAAGACTTGTGCGAGCAATTCTGATCCTCATGATATGACATCTACCGCTTCTCTGCTCTGCCACATTGCTAACATCGCTCTCTGTGTAGAAAATCGGCGCAACGCCCGCATCTTGAGGAGCTCGCCCAACTGGTGGAGAAGAAGAAGAGGCTCGAGAGAGATATTGAGAAGTCGATTGATGAGATGAACAGAGCTCAGAATGCTGTCGCTCAGCAGCTTGGTGCTTGCTTTCGGAGTCGTGTCGATGCGTTGTGCAAGTGAGGCGTATCGCTTCCTTCTACAAGATCACTTCTGGCGTCGAAGGTTTGCGTTCACAGGACTGCTCAACGTTGGCAAACGTAGCAGGTTATCCAGGGTTTCTGATTAGGTCTCTTCATTTTCGGGGTTTAAAGGTGTTGAATTCTAGTTTGAAAGATAACGATGCGCTCCCGAGAACGAGAAGTCTCTTCCACGCGTGCCAGGGAAGCAAAACGAGGTTCTCTCGTATACCTCGTGTACAGATATACGGACTGGCCTAACCCAGCAAGCCACAGTCGATGCGAGGATCCAGAACCGCTATCAGCCACAGACAAGAGTTGCAACTCCGAGGAGAAACAGGACTTTTGTTTGAGGGTATAATCGAATGGTGTAATCGAACGGTGTAAAAAGGAGAACTGATCGCACCGGTTGTATCTCTGACCATGCCGTATTGCCTCTCAGCCGTGGAAAATGCCCACAGCGAATCTCAAATAACCATTGACACCAGTGTGTGACGATCATCTGCAGCAGTCCCCATGTAAGGTCAACCAACCACCGTACAGTATAGGCCACCAGAGCAGCCCTAAAAGAATGATCGAAAAGACGTCCGTAACACTTCCCGAGGCATCTCGGAAGCGTAATTTAAACAACGAAAGAAGCGAAACTCGCCGAGGAGGGCAGAAAGTCTTGATCTTCATCACACATCATGCTTTCCAGATGATCGACTTTCGTCAACCGTCCCGACTGGACGCCCGACGTCGGCAACAATAACGCATATTGATCATTACAATCATACACGTGTACAGGCCTTTTCGTTGACGTAGAAATCACGACCATCATTTACATAATCATGGCGGAGACAAGTCCGGTGGGATTTCGATCCCTCGGATGGACATTGTTCTCCCCCGTTTGCAAGGTTCACACACGACACAACTCAATACCCGCATGCTTCCATTAGTCGACTCAGTAGTACAGCTAGCCAGACGATTGCGTGCCGTTGATGGAGTTGTGATCGAGTTCTTACGGGATCGATCGTGGAAAAGGGCGCTAGCATCTGTGAACGATCGCGAGGCTGTCACGGCATTGTCAGATAGGCGCTGTCTGAAAGGTTCTAGAAGGAGGCAAGGCTTTTGAAGGGCCTTGAGAGTTTTCGGTTTTTTATTTGGGTTTTAACTATGCTGTACTGTTACACGTTATCATCCAGTTCAGAGCCACTCAGCAGTCTGAAGAAAGTGCGAGTTTTGTCCCGGGCAGAGATCTGCTGGAGCACGGCTCGGGAATGCTGACCCTTTGATACATTCGTCCATCTCAGTGCTTTCGGTGTAACCAGGCTCGAGAGCTCTTGGGCTACATACGAGCTGGAAGACATGGGTGGGCGAGATTTATCCTGCGCTATAAGCGCCAGCAAGGAAGCCACGAGTTGTAGATCGATCGGAACTGGCAGAAGATGTCGGCGTGTACCCACTAAGATCTCGCTCAATCCCGTCTCTTTTCCTCAAACGCTCGTGTACTCAAAACTCGACTTCCGTATCATGTGTAACCATTGAGCTGCCTAGTAGGAAGGCATGCCGCCCTGCTGCTGCAACGGCGCAGGCCGATGGAACATCTGCACCAAACGCTTGCCGATCGAGGGTTCCAACTCTGTTCCGTCTCTTGCAATCTTGACCTCTCTGTTTGCATTCCACGGGTTGCGCAGGCCTCGAGTACGGTAGAAGGGAAGACGGGCAGTGGAGATCCACTCGATCTTGAATGGGACGCCCAGGTCCTGACCGTTGCCGTTTTCCTCTGATTCTTTGTTTGGGGAAGAAGCCTCCTCTTCGTCTGACAATTCTGCTTCCCAGAAGATTGTCCCGCGCGCTGAATCGTCGATGATGTGGCCGCGAGGTGCGGTCTCGGTCGCGGGCGTGGGAATCGATTGCGGACCATCGTTCGGGGCGACAGACTGGGAACTTTGGGTCGAACCGACGGGAACTGCTTCGCCGGTGATTGGCGAAATCATGCGCGCGTAGCCGAAGTACTCACCGGATTTGTTGGCAGAGAAAACTAGGTAGACATTGTCGGCGGAGTTGAATGCCTGGTTCAAGGTGGCTTCGTTGTGGGACTGGGTAGCCCATATGCCGTTCCGCACACTGGCCTCGAGATCTTGCAGCGTGAGACTCTTGACCACAAAGTATTTCTCAGGCACTCTTGTCGTCGTCGCGGATGGTGATACGGTTGGTGCACTGGTCTCGCCAGATGTAGCCACGGGTGAGCTACCGACGATAATCGGGTCTGAAGGCTCAGCCACCTTGGCGTCGTTGTTCGTCGACTTTACTGCGGAGTCGGTGTCTTGAGGGGTCTTTGGGCCGCCCTCGGTTGATGGAGAAGTATTGGCAGAAGTCGTCGAACCTCTTCTCAGCCGACAGACCAGCCGAACGCCATGGAAACGCGAATCATGGAAGCGGTTCATTGCCGCTACACAAGCAGCTTCAGAGCGGTAGTTGACAAAAGCGCAATTACTCTTTGAAATTAGGAACAGACTTTGTATGTCTGCAGTCGCGTCCCTCGCAAAATGATCCTTTAAATCGGTGACGGTCGCAGCTGGGGGAAGGTTGCCAACCCACAGTGCGTGGCCGGATTGCTTGGGTTTACGGGGAGGACCACGAGGGAAAGAAGGGATAGCTACCGGCCCAGTGGGGCGTTGAGCATACGGTGCTGTTGGAAACAAGTTAGCGACTTTACGGTGAAATGCCACTGTGTCGGAACGTACTTGGATCGGCGTAGCCAGCAGGTGGACCATAACCTATGGGGAACTGCTGTTGCGGGAACCTCATGTCTACCGGGGAATATCCTTGCTGCATCAGACCGTAGTTGTAAGGGGGTTGTGTCTGCATAGGGGATTGTTGTGGTCGATTCGGATATTGGTACTGCGTAGCTTGGTGCATTGCGTTCGGAAGTGCGTAGTGTTGCTGTTGCGGCTGCTGGACAAAATTCCTAGCATCGTGGGATTGTTGTCCATACTGAGGAAGATACGGGATGGACGGACCCATCATACCTGCCGATGGTGGCATGTTGAATTGCGCTGACGGTCGTCGGGTTTCGAATGGAACCTGCTCTGAGCTTGCTGGGAGAGCGTTCGACATCTGGCGCATATCGAATGGCCGGGGATGGTTGCCGTTCATGTTTTGACCTGGTATGGAGCGGAATTGACTCATATCGTCCAGCTGAGAGTGAAAGGCAAGCCTGAGAGCATTAGTGCGCGAAACTTGACACGCAGGCCCGCATTTCTTACTGCTCCTTTCGGGGATCCCCAGAACCCGTCTCAATTGGAGCATGAACGCTGCCAGATATTTGATCACCCATGATAAAGTATTATGTCACAGGTTACGTGAAGCAACCTGTTGAGATTCGGAGTTTGCTATGGAAGTTGTCAGTATGTAGTCGTGTCGTACATCCATCGTAGACCGACCTTTCTTGAGCTTGAAGTATCACGGTTCGCCACAACGTTGACAGTAACGAGCAAGTCGCGTATCAAAGGTGTGTGCAGACTGGTCGAACGCGAAAAGTCAGATCAGGGACGCTTGTCGTGGCGGATTGAAGCAGACTGGGGTTTTGATAGAAGAGACGCCAAGAGCCGATCGAGACAAGATATGCGCCTTCTTTGGGGTATCGCGGTCGGAGAAGCTCCACGGTCGCAGCCTCATAAAATAGTACCCGCGAAGGCTACAAAGAGCGGACTCGAGTCCTACCGCTAGAAGTGACCCCACGGCACAAACATAATTTAACGATCGTGCAGGAGATATCTCCGGGGGCGATATGTCTTGAATGCAAACAAAAGGAACTCGAAGACCACTGCCGATACCGCGCAGCCTCTCTAGCGAAATTCGAGCGAGGGAGAAGGTGAACAGTGGCGACGGCAACCGGCATAGCTGTCACCATCGACGGAACTACAAGGATGGAAGTTAGTGGCTCGATTGCCGCATCCTAGGCTCTCGGAGTGTGCTCCTAGAGATCCGGCGGTACGACATGCTTGGGGCACAATCATCGTCGCTCCTCATTTTTATTGGAGGCGTCTGCAGCCGAGTGAACTCGCCAGCAAACCAACGTGCTACGCTTGGGCGGCTGGGCGGTCGATAATTGCCCATGATCAGCATGCAATTGCTGTGGCGAGGAGTGGGCCGCCGTGATGGGATTCCTAATTATATTCGCGTCGTCACCGTGACGACAAGCGTGGTTCCCGAGTAGAAGAGGACATTCGAGCTCATATGTCGGCCAAAGAGATTGATGCTCAACCATGGAGCACCAAAATAACGCGTTGATGGAGTGTGCTATCGTTTTCCAAGCAGCCGGCGCAGCTGGTCGCCAATGATGGCTCAACGGCCGTTGATGGGGATTCCTGGTATCATTGCACTCGCGGTGGAGGATCCTGGCGCGAAGCGGTGCCACTTTGCTCCTCGCCTGTGCGCGGCCATGCGGAGAGCAGAACCTAAACCGGCTTAAGATGCACTAGTTGCATGAGATGTGGTTGACAGAGGCCAATCAGAACGCTTTCTGCAACAGCTGATCGCGATGTCTTTCGGACTCGAGCCCGCCGCCGACATAAACGAGAAACGAGGAACCAGATCAGACCTCCTGACTCAAGTGGGTTGTGGACTGCAAGTGTAAAGTCCTAATCCGGCCGGCAGCCCTGCTTTCTTCAACCTGATCTTGTCTACTCGCGTCTTGAAGCAAAGTCGCATGCTACACTCTACAGCGCCTAGATATGTTCAGCATAGAGACCACATTATAGGCTCACTTGAATTGCTGTAGACTGTCAATTTTCTAGATTTGTATAGCCAGGTGGCAAGATCGTTCCAGACCGTCGTCTGATTTTGATCCCATGCTATGTATTCTTGACCCTGCAGTCGAGTGCATATAGGCGCCCCCTTGATTTCCAGATTGTGGCGACGGCTTGCATTGCGATAGGTCAAAAAGACCGACCCTTTTACCCCGTCACCTAAGTATAATGTTCAAAGACGTGTTGGTGTTTGACCGCTAGGGACGTGTCTCACTTAAGCATTTTCCCTTGGCGCCGTTGCGTCGCTGTCGGACCCGTTCCAGCCGGATCAGCTTTACCGCTGTACCGTGTCCTCAACGGCATACGTCAAAGCTCAATATGGTATACCGTTAGTCAGCAGCTGGAAGTAGTCGTACACCGCCGTCGAGTAGCTCTTCTCACTCCAATGCACCAGCTTGCGCACAAAGTCCGCCGCCTCCCGGTCCGACTTCTCCAGCACGAAGCGCTCCTTGAAGTGTTGGATTGTCTGCGGCTTGAAGCACGGCAGACCAGAGTCCAGCATTGTCATGACAATGTGGCTGAGCTGCTCCACATGCTGCCTTGCCGCGAGGAAAACTTTGATGCATAACTCCTCGAACATGCGGAACGGTGCGGAGTTGGACCCACCCATGACTGCAACCATCTCGGGCGTGAGCTTGAATGGCGCCCGCTCGAACTTGACGCCACCTGGCGCAATGTCGAAGCAAAAGCCGAAGTCAATGTGCAAGATATGACCGGCGTCATCGACCATGATGTTGCCGTTGTGTCGGTCTTTGAACTGTAAGAGGTAAGAGATGATGGAGTACGCGGCCATGGACTTGATGAAGTTGCTCCGTGCTTCTTGGAAGCGGATGGAGTCCTCGTAGCCGTACTTGGAGATGAAGTAATCATACAGTCCGTTGACTGCCTCGCGCCCGAGCATGTCTCGAGAGATGGAATTCGGCAAGACATCAATGACACCGCAGCCGGGCGCCGTGGCAGTAACCCGGTAAGGGAAGACGAACACGTCTAACCCAGCGCTGTTGAAGATTCCACGGCATGCAGCAATCATCTGCAGCGCAAGTACGTCTTGCCTGCAATCGTCTCCCACTTTGAAGATGGCAGATTGCCAAACTTCGTACGATCTACGCTCCAGTGCCAACTCATCTTCTGAGCCCAAGTTGTCAGCACCCAACGTGTCTTCCTCGTCCTTGCGGATACGGAAAGTCGCCATATAGGGTGCTTTTGCGTGACTTTGGAGCGGTTTGCCAGACTTCCGGTCGATTCCAATGACAACACCATCCGGATTACTCGGAAGATAGACTCCAGGCTCGACCTGGATCTTCCGCAGCTCTTCCTCGATCTTTGCTTTCTTCTCGGGTTTTGGGCTCTTGATAAAGGGTTTCAAAGTGCCAGAGATGCCAGTCACCCTGCCAAAGAAATCGAACTCGCGCTCGTAGAAATCTTTGTCCTCCTTCGAAAAGCTGGAGACCAGGCTGGCGGTCACCTTGTCAAGTGTTGGCTTGACTGGGTCGGGATCCAGGGAGTCCTCGTCCTTGAAAGAGTTTGCCTTCATGTTCCAGATGATCTGGTGCGCAAAGAGCTGCGAGAACATGCCGGTCTCTACGATGTATCGCTCAACGTACCCCAGTGCATCGTAGCGCAACGCCTGCACGATCTGGGGCACATAGAAGAATGTGATGTCGACCGAGTGACTCTCAAGCGCGCGCACGGCGTACTGTATGATCGAAGGGTGATTGCCGTAAGCCGGCATGAAGTACGTGACTGCTGCCATGGGGTTGACTGGCGCCCAATAGAGCAGATACTTGAGCTGTGTCTTGATGTCGTTGGGCAACGACGGACCCAACAGGAGATACAGTGCGTCCGGCTCCGAGATTGCCCTTTCGGAATCCTTCAAAATAAGTGATCTCACTTCATTCGCAAGAGCGGGCGATCTGGGGAAACGAGTAGTGAGCTGTACGGCAATACTCGAATTTTCGGCCCAGGCGACCTTGACAAAGGGTACGAAGGTGGTGTCCCGAATGAGCTGTCCTTGTAGGCCGGGGCCTGCAATGGCACGGGCATCGGATGCTAGGGGATTGATCCAGACATTGAGTCGCTGTGACTCGTGCGCTAACAGATACTGTAAAAGTTCTTGCCTGTTCTGAAGCGAAACCAAGGTCACACTGGACATTGATCCGATGCTGGCAAGCCTCTGCAAAGCTTGTGCAACATCCGAAAGCAATTTGACCTCAGCCTTGAGCTGCAGTTTGTTGCTGCCGTACGACCACAACGGGGGAGTGGCGAACCACGCAAGACCAGCCGATATGATAGCGTCTTTAAGACGCCACTGTGCTGCGGGATCCAATCGAGTACTCAACTTCAGGAACTCAAGAGCCAATAGCACGATGTGGAAATGGGCCTCCCGGGCTAGCGGGTGGCTCACGGTGTTCTTCATAGCCATTGCTGTGATCCGCATCAGACGCGCATACACTCGCTCAACTGATGGAGAGGTCAAACGAGAAGAATTCAAGTGGCTTGAAAGGTATTGCGTCAGGCGCAGGTGCGGCGCGATCAGGTTGTGGACGATCTGACGGCGTTTGGTGATAGCCTCCCAGTTCGTCGGGGCGAATTCTTCCTTGATGTAGAAGGGATCCACGTGGCTATTTGCCGTGTTGAAGAAACCTTTGTGCAGGCGAATTGAAGCTTCCCAGCCGGTAGCGACCTCGGCCAGAATGCGAGCTTCAAGGCTTGGGTTCTCTTTGGCAACACCTAGCCACATTGAGATGCCGAGCTGGATGGATTCCTTGGTGAAGAGAATGAAAGGAATGCTGACGAGACCGCGAATCAGTGGAGCCGTGTCGATTGTCGTGCGGCTCAAGATTCCAGCCGCGCTGCGTAATGTCTCTCGCACTGTGGAGAAAGGCACGTGTTCGTGATCCTTCAAGCGTGTCTCGAGGAGCTGGAGTTTTTTCCTGTCGCTGTCAAGTTCGGTGTTCAGACCCGCGGGTATCGGGCGAGAGGTGCCATTACGTTCGACTAGAGTCCAGTCGTCTATGTCAACCAGCTTATTGTCAATGTGCCGATACTCTTGCCTCGTAGTGTATTGTGCGATGAAATCCGATGCGGTGTTGATGCCAATGTCACGCTGGCGCTCAAGGGAGGTCAGCCTCTGGTCGGTACCGGGGATGTGAGAGCCCATCTCAACGGCGAATGATCGCCCAAGACCGATGTGACCGTAAGCACCATCGTCGGCATAGTCTTCCAGGTACGCTTGAAGCAGACCCTTAGTGTCAAGAGGGGCAACGTCGATTGCTTGAGAGACCCAGACTCGGCACCTTTTATGGAAGTTAGCCAAAGTCGTCTGCCGGTAGTGGACATCATCCGAAAGTTGAATGGAGACGTTGCCTTTCTCCGAAACGTATTGAGCCCTCCATTCGTACTCGTCGGTCTCGGCGTCAAGACAACTTCTCCACATCAGAGTCAGTAATTCGAGAAGGGCAAAAAGCGCAGTTTTCTGGCACAAGACCGATGGGAAAACATTGACAATGCGATCGACAGCCGACACTGCGGCCTGCTGAACCTTCAAGATGCGATGACAGCACCCTTCCAGGAAAGTAGCAAGTTGTACCGCAACTTGCGCTGCAGCAAAGTTTTGTTGCTTGCCGGCAACTGCTCGTTGCAGATATATATCCACGGCATTCATTGCAATAGCAAGCATAGGGGACCCCATACTCGTCGTCTTGACTTTGTTCTCCAGGAAGTATGGTAGCACAGCAGTACAATCGCCCGCGCGGGCTCTGAGAGTCGACACAAGGACAGCAGTGTTAAGGTAGACACAGTCAGAGTAACTGAGACTCTTGATGTCGTTTTCGCGCGATGGTATGGCAGCAATGAGTGCCGACTTTTGGTCAATTGTCGTCTGGGCTGTGGATCCTCGGCGGAGAACTGTGTTCAACTCAATACCACTTTCTGGCATATCAACACGCTGCTCGTCCACCAGAGGAAGACTGTATTGCGCCAAAATCTGCAGATCTGGCAGATGCTCTTGTGTGCTCTTGGAATTGATCGTGAACCCGTGGGCAACAATGTTGAACCACGTGTCCCGACCAAGCTGACGCAACTCGTCTTCGCTCTCGTAGTGGGGGGTGTAGTGCAGGTCCTTTGAGACCAAGACTGCAAGCGGTCGGAACAGCTGAGCAATTGTCCTTGCCTCCAATGCGATATCGACTTTGCTATCCCCAGCAGCATCTCCGCTGCCGACAATCAAACCAAGTATTTGGAACAAGAAAGCCTCGTAATGCGGCGAGTCTTTGCGAATGGCAGAGGCGATACGCACGCGTGCTTCAGTCACCGCGTTGACCATCAATGTGTTCTCGGTGATGTTGGCTTGGGCCGCGACGCGAGGATATAGTCTTAGCAACATCTTCAGCTCGTTCAGGCTGCCCGTCGATCCAAGCACTGCGGTTTCGGTGATGATCTTGGCATCAACGATTGGGTTCACGCGGCCAATCTTCTGCACCAGCATTGAGATGACCAGCGCCGTGATTTTCTCATCGGATCGTGCGTCAGCGACAGCAACTATGGCGTTGATGATTGAGCCATAGACGATTGCGGATTCTTCTTCATCGCTGAGATTCAAGGACAGGTTGCTGCCAAGGGCGTGCTGCGTAGAGTACGAGCTGTTCACAAGGGTACCGTTTGAGCTGCCATCCAGAAACGGCGAAAAACTGCTGGTCTTCTCGGAAGAGCCTGCACTAAGCACATTGCCCAGCGAGTACAGGGTACTGATGACGACGTCTTGTGAGAGGAGCTTCAGTACTTGAGCGAGACACTGGCCTGCTACGATGGCAGTTTGTTGTGTCATGTTGCTTTGCACAATCAGACGTGGCAGGGAACGACTTAGAGTTGTGGCGGTCGTCGATGATGTCCTTGCAAGAATAGCCATTGACTTTAGCACAGTTTGTGCAAGCTGATCGTCGCTCATCTGCACAGGGTCCATGGTGATTGCGTCCAGCCAGGCCGTCAGGATATCATCGTCGGCGATATCCTCATCGATGAGAGTGCAGCACAGGAAACTACGCAGGTTGCTGGCTTTCACTTCAAGAGCCAGGCGTTGTTGCCAGGCTGAACTGACCTGAAGGTAATCGGCGTCTGCATCCAGGAGATCCATCTCATCCACGATGAGGCCAGCAAGATCTTCAAGCATAGCGTCGCTGGATGTCACGTCTGAACGAGCGATCAGGGACTGCCGGTATAGTAGCGTGTCGAGTATGTTCACGTGGGTGAGTCTCTCGTAGGGTGAGACCAGGACAAGAACGCTCTCTTCCACGAGGGCTGAGAAGGCACGTTGAAGAAGCATGGCACCTAATGGTCTGGCCTGAGTGGCATAATGGCGAACCCAGCGCTTCCATTCCTTCACAGACCGATCGTTGGTGCGAACATTGCGCACAGCGGACAAAGAGCCTTCCAGCGTGACCATGAACTTTTCGGATAGGAGGAGGCGAGCACGTTGGACAACAAGAAATCGCTGATCTGAGTTCCACGCGCGTACATTTTTTGCGGCAGCGTCCAAGAACCCGAGTATTGACACGGCGAGTTGAATGGTGCGTAGTGCGTGCTCGGCGTTGTGTTGCTCAGATGCTCCATCGGGCTGTGATTGGAGCCAAGCAACTTCTTCAGCACTTTTACTGAGGGCTTGGATGGTCTCGCCAATGCAGTTGAAAGCTCGCGGTGCGAGAGACGGGTGATTAATCGCCAACGTAAGTACGGCAGATGTGAGGTCAAAAGCGAGGGTTTCCCATGGCGGGAAGTGCAACAAGAGAGAAGTCGATTTGATGGACTGTCGGTGGGCTTCGGTCATATAGGGAGCCAATTGGGACAAGAGGCTCTCGGCGTCCTTTGTGGATTGTATCAACGGGGCAGCCTTGCACAACGCGAGGAGGACCTCTAGCTCGCGGATGCTCATGGGGATCGAGACCGCACCGCTCGCGGCAGCCACTCCATTCGATGCGCCTGTTTTCCTCGTTCCTCCCAGTCTGCATAGCTCTTGAAAGTCCCGACTGCCATCGTGTTGGTCTGCCGTCTGCGCCGAGAGCGAGGCTAATTTGTCCAGAGCAGTCTGCCTGGTTTTACCGCTAGAGCTGCGAAGGAGGTCAGCCTTGTCACCTACTGATACGTGCGCGATCGCGACGACCTCACTTACAATCTCATGATCCTTCAGTGAGCCTGTGTTGGCACAGCAGCGAAGAGGCAATGTTGTTTGTGATCAAATGTCATTAGTTACCTAACATGGAACATGCTTGAAAGGCAGCGTGACGTACAGCTATACGAGGCGCGCCAAGGCTGCCAGGCTCCCTACATGTACCTAGCACTATCCTCTGAAGTGAACCAACTTAGATAAACAAACGACTTCCCCTCCTCCTGACCACGTTCCCTGCATCTGCAGCCTGTCACGAGCAAATGCCCCCCTAGACGACTTTACGCGATCACGTTTTGCACTTTATACTCTTTCGCAACTTTCCTGCCGCCCAATTGACCCCTAAACCAACTTTGTGTCGAGACAGCCTTGGGCAAGAACCACAAACATGTCGACCTTCGCGAGCTCGTTCTGGTCGACGGACTATGCCGCCGGCCTGGGCGTACTGTTTGGAAAGCTCCAGCAGGGCGTGCAAGAGAACTCCCAGTTCATGGCAGTGGCCCGTATGCGCGCAGAAGCAGAAGACGCATATGGTTCCAAGCTCGGCGAGATCGAAGGAGCAACAAATCGCATATCTGGTGGCTTTCAGAAGGACGACGGTGCAAGCGTCAAGAAGGTGTGCCTAAGCGCGCGTTTGTGGATTGACTTGCAAGCTAACCAGAGCAGGCTTACGAAGGTGTACGAACAGAGATGTCCGAGGCTTCACGCAACCACCGCAAGATCGCATCCAACATTCGCGAGCTTGTAGTAAACCCTTTCAGCAGATGGTGCGACCAGCACGCCGCGCGGGTTCAGAACAGCCAGGACGATCTTCACAACCGCGTCAAGGCCCACGACCGCCAGGCCGACACGGTCCGACAATACCGCAGCGCATACTTCAACAAATGCAGGAGAGTCGAAGACCTGGACGAGGAGGAAAAGCTGGCCTTCCAGGATCCCAACTCCGCGGCTGCTGCAGGATCCCCTAAGCTCAACCAGCAAAATGTGCCTAGTATCAAGGTTGAGGAAGAAGAGTCCGAGGAAGAGCCTGAACCGATCGACATTGGCGACGAGACATACCAGCCGGAGCAGGTGAAAAAGATTCTTGCGCACATGCTTGACAACATCAAGCTCGGCGAGACAAAGGTTCCAATTCTTGGCACCTACCAGAATGTATCGACCGGCGCGGAAATCGTGGAGTACATTCAGAGACACATGGGATCGACATCACTATCTTACTCGGAGCGTATCGGTCAGGATCTGGTTAACAACGGTTTCTTACGCCTGGTCGGAAATATGGGCAACACTTTCGCAAACAGCAGCAGGATGAACTACCAATGGCGTCCAAAGGTCTTCCAGATGACAGGCATGCCTGATAAGAGATCAAAGCCTTTGAGCCGGACCTCGACAATCGCCAGCCAAGACTCAACCCCGGACAGTCCGACGATCAATGCCATGGGCGAATACTTGGGCGGATGGAATCCTCTGAACAACGCCCACCCTAACGAGACACCAGCTGACAAGCTTCGACGCGAAGCCAGGGAGGCAGATGAGCGTTACAAGGCTGCGGTCAGGAAGCTCGATGCTTTGCGCTGCAATCTTGAAGAAGCCATCATTGATCATCTGAAGTTTATGGAGCGTTGTGAGATCGACCGCCTCAAGGCTATCAAAGCTGTCATCCTGGACTTCAGCGGAGCCATCAGTAATGTCATCCCCAGCTTGCAGAGTACCGTGGACAACATGATGCTGTACCAGGAGACTGTCCAGCCTCTGAACGATGTACGCTACCTTCTGGAGAACTACAGGACGGGAAGCTACATTCCCAGGGTCACCATCTACGAAAACTACTACAACACGGTTGACGAGCAGACATTCGGTGTTGATATCGAAGCCAGAGCCCGAAGCGACAGGAAACGTGTGCCCATGATGGTCACAACTATTCTGACGTTCTTGGACAACCAATACCCCGAGCTTGAGGGCGACGAAGCCCGTCGCAGGATCTGGGTTGTCGATGTGCCTTTGGGAGCCACCCATCACCTGCGCAGCTTACTCAACACCGGCAAACCAGTACCACCAGCGCTACTTGAGAAATACGAGGTTCCCATTATTGCTGCGGTGTTGAAGCTATACCTTCTCGAGCTTCCAGACTCGCTCGTCAGCAGCCACGTGTACGAGATTGTCAAGACCATCTACACTTCCACTGCCCAGACCGCGAGTGACAGTGCTCGCGTCCAGGTCATCCAATCGACTCTAGGACAGCTCAGACTTGCAAACATCGCCACACTTGACGCGATTGTCAGCCACTTTGCGCGACTCATCGAACTCACCAATGCTGACGAGGCCTACGTTTCACAGTTGGCCGGAGTTTTGGCACCATGCATCCTTCGTCCAAAGCAGGAGACAGGTCTCAGCATGACTGAGAAATACAACGTCAGACTGCTCCGCGATTTGCTTGCACACAAGGACTCGATCTTTGGCGAGTTGAAAAGACAATCCAGCCTGGCGCATTCCAGCTCCGGAGCTACAAGGCCAAACCGTGCCATCAGCACTGACGAGTCCAGCAGACGCGAAAATATGATCGAGCGTCAACGAGCCATCGCAGCGGCTACACAAGCACAAGCTTCAGGCTTGCAGCGAAGCAGCAGCAACCGGTCCAGGGCGCCGAGTCCGGGACCTTCGAACCGTGTCTCGCTGCCAGAAGCCAACGGACACAAGAGAGACAGGAGCAGAGGACCCGAGACTAGGTTTCCCATCTCTACCGGCAATGTCACAAGTCCTACCGAGAAGCGATTCATGTCACCCAACTCAAGAGACTCACGTCTGAGTCTTGAGGTCCCATTGAGCCCGCCGCAGTCTCGCCAAACCCAAGCGATGGGAAACTCGATGTCTCCGCCTCGCCAGGCTGGCACCAGCACGTCGGAGCCGATAGCTGAGGCCGCGCTCAAGACGAACGGATCCATTCACCAACCTCCACCAGCCGAGCCGAGCGTGGATGACCAAAACTCCACCCGTGAGCGCAGCGACACAGGGTCGTCTCTGCGGAGCTACACCCCTCTCGGCATTTCTCACGCCGACGGCGACGGCTCTTCGACTGCCACTACAGTGTCGGACAACCAGTCCAACCGCGACAGTATCCAGTCCAGCCGTGACAGCGCCCCGGCGAAACGTGATAGTCTCAACCGTTCGGGCGCCGCGCGTGGACAATTTCAGCGCAAGGGTACTACCGGCAGCCTGCAGCGTCAGAGCGTGATCTCGAAGCGCGATAGCAGCAGCACGACTCATGAAGGCATAGTGCAGAGCCCTGTGGACTTGCAGCACACAGAACCCGAGCCGGTTTCCAAGGGCGTCCAATTGGAGGACAAGCCGATGGACTTTGACTGAACTGGCCTTTGTGCTTGCCCCAATCTTGGAAGCGTCTCCTAGCGGGTTCTAGGAGGTTTGTATGCTGCGGTTAGCGAGACCGGTCCCCGTTTGCGTGGGTCGTCGTATAGTGCCTTTTGTCATCTTTTATGTATCCTACGAGTGTCCGTATCATTTGTATCAGAATCTGTAACGCAATAAATTTTATGCTTTCGAGTATTCTAGGATCTGGGCGTCTTCCCAACCTTTGCACTTCTCCAACGTCGAACGATTAGGTCGCCACCGCAGCTCGATCTCGCCAAAGTAATTTGCTCCGGCTGGCGTCTGCTCGAAGCCGATGCTCTCAAACAGGGCGATGCTTCGTGCGTTGGATTGGTTGATCTTCACCCGCAGGTACTCCAATGACTTTGGCGATTCGTTGGTCCCTGGGGTGGTAAACTCGGCGCCTATCTGTGCCCAACAGTCGAGAATGTACGCGACGAAAGAAAGCAACGCCGCGCGACCGTAGCCTTGCCGGTGCAGGTCTTTTCGCGCAATCATCAGTTCGATCTCGCCCACAACTGCATTCGACTTGTCGGTGCTACGGTTGGGACCGTTTGCATCGTCATCATCATCGTCGTCTTCAGGCTCGAAAAGAAACAAATTGATATCGCCTATCATCCGCTCAGGAGAATCGTCTACACCGCCTTGAACTTTGCTGACATCGTTCGACGAGGATCGAGGTAGGCAGACGATGAAGGTCAGTTTGTCGTTGTCGGTTCGCCAGCTCTGTTGCATTTCGTATTCTTCGGGCAGCGTCAAGGATTCTGAGGCTGTGGCGGCTTGGAGCTCTGCGTCTTGCATCCAGGTATGGTAGGTCGGGACATGATGGGATGAGTAAGGTACTAGTAAAGTCTTGCTTGTTGATGCCGCTGGGAAATATGTTAGTAATTATTCGGTGAATGGAATTGTTGATGGTGATTGTGATTGTGATGTACCGATGTGCTCGTTGATCCGCATGGCTTATAGTGCAAGACTGGAATAGATGATCGAGCTCTTATTTTTGCAGCTGGTACAAATTCGAAAATTCAAAGCACTTGTAATGTTTTTCTTTTGCCCAGGTTTAGTTCGTTGCCGTCGTCAGTCCTTCATGGCGTCTCAAAAACATTGAATCGGTTTGCGGCTCCGTTCCGTCGCCGAGGCAAGCTCGATGATGTCCTTCCTTCCATTCGCGACAACCAGACTCTAGACCCTACGACATAGACAATCAACAGGAACATCCTCTGACATTGTCAGTACTAAAAGTCGACATGCTTCGCACAACAAGACTCCTCGCGCCAGCCACGCGTCGCGCTCCCATCTTCCAACATCGCATGCAATCCACCTACCAACCCCCAGAAGCACCAAAGACAGAGACACCCAAGAGCAATCCACACGTACGTCTACGGCAGCATCCCACCGCTGTCTAATACGATCGCTGACGCCAAATAGCGCGATTTCTACAAATATCGCAGTCGACCAGTCTTCAAGGCCGCTCTGATCGCCATCTTCACATACGAAATCCTGTACTGGGGCTGGCTTAAACTTGAAAGCATTGAGACGAAACACGACGTGGAGGGTACGCAAGAGCACAAATGAATTGCGAGTTTTCGGAGAAAGAACGTCAGCTGATGGGTCCTGAAGGAGAGATCAAATCGCTGGAGAACGAGCTGAGGCATCTTACGAAGGATAAGACGGAGGCTTCGACTTGAGCCGCTTGCGACATACTTTCGCTGTGGACATACCTGCCGCAAAACTGGCGTACCTGCCATTGACTGGATAAAGACTTGGACAACCGGGACTCGCGCCTGTCACATATCCGATGAACATCGAGCTGCAAGAATACGCGCGAGTCGTAGAGAGCCCTACTCGATGCGATTCTCTATGATCGGTCGTTTCGCCGCCGTTTAGCAACATGGCTGCGTGTATCAAAAAGCAACGCTAGAACATGCTGTTGCTCCACTGGATAGCTCGGACATCCATGGCTCGAAAGGATCGAGCTGGTCTGCAGGCGACTGCTACGGAGATAGCCACAGGTCTAGGCTCTATGGATGCACTATCGTGTATACCTGTACTAATACAAGCGCACTCTTTGCGCTCCAACTACACGAATAAGGCAGCGAAAGCTTTTGAGAGTTCTACTTGCTTCCTGTCACATGTCAGTATTCGCATTGACAGATACTTTTTGATGTCGACTGTACACGCAAGGGCGTTTACAGAGGCATGTTTCTATCTCCTGTCATCGTCTTCATTTTATTATTATACATCGTCTGACGTCTTCGTCTACTCCATGCTTCAACGATAGATCAAGAGATGAATAATATGAAATGTATATATCTATATTGACCCTTTGATCTCCAACTTGCGGGCCGAGGCGTCTCCACGGTCGCGCAGAGAAAAAGTCCCATGTTGACAGGCCAATAAACAAAGCGGTATCTGAACCCCATCTCGAACGAGCAGTGCAAAACTATACATACGACTCCTTTTATTGATTTCTCAGTATCTTTGGGTGTCTACCTAAATACGGGTTCACTTCCAACGGTCGAACCAGGCCCTGAAACCAAAGAATCTCAAATTTCTGGCCATCCTTCGACTTTCACGCCGACATACAACAAACCATAAATATGCCAGTCGAGTGAGTGCACAACAAACAGAACAGTCACCAAATAGTAATATTCTCTCTAACCAACACACCGCAGCGTCCCCATAACACCTCGCGTCACCCGCCGAGCCGCCGCAGCTGCAGCCGCCGCAGCAGCCGCCGCCGCTCCCAACCCTCCACCAACTCCCGGCTTCAGAATCATCAAGGGCAAGAAAGTCTCGACCGAGCAAGCAGACGTGATCAACGCCGACGAGCAGCTGAGCAGAGAGGCGAAGATGGCACAGAAGTCGAAGAGGGCGAGGAGAAGGGCGAGATGCGCTGCTCGTAAGCGCGAGCTGAACTCTCCTGTCAAACAGCAGCAGGCTTAGAGAGAGAGATTTGGAAGGATGGAGAATTGGACCAAAACATGAAGCAGAGGAGGATTAGGTGATGATACCCATGGCGGAGAGTCTTCGTGTACAGGGAAAAAGCATGGTTAAACGGGCGTTTGGAGCGTTAATTTTCTGGGCTGCATCTGGCGGATACTTTCACGTCAAAACTTGCGTGTTGAAGCTATGATTCAATGCGATTTCTATGGCTGGACCATTTTACTCGGAGATTCATGATTCTATATGGCGGAAGGTCGGATGTGACATGTGAGGTTAGGTTATGTTATGCTGACTTGCGCCTTTTTCTCTTTTCTTGTAGGCGAACGCACCAGCTGAACACCAAAGCCCAATCAAATACTGGATCAAGAGAGCGCAACTTTTACATCAGACAACGGATGTTTTACGTCAATGCGTACACATGTTGGGTTCTCTTGAAATGTCAATTTGCGAACACATCAATCTCGACAGCGGCCTCATCGCTGCTAATACCTCTTGAGATACGGCTACGGAACACAGCAATACTTCACCCGATATCAAGGACGATTGGTCAGTTTCTCTGAGATGGGCTTTCCAGATGCACAATCACATAATAAGATCTTGAAATATTTCATCTCTCACTGGTCCCCCCAGCCAAAGGCAAGTTCAATGCTTTGGAAAGGCGTAATCGACATACCCATGTTGGATGAGAGGCGTGAAAAACATACAGTTCGGCTGCCTACAGGGACTGCAGATTTGCCCTCTATGGGCTTGGCAATGCGCCCATACGACTGCATCTAGACGAGCGGTTGCACATCAAAGGTGCGAGAGAAAACTTGTGTTTGCAGACATGCCAACACACGAGACTTTTCTGGGGATATATCGCAGCTGATCGTGCGAAGCGTTTGCGAAGGTGGCGTTTGCGGAATGCCGCATATACATCTGCACTCGTTGAGTGTATCGATTGCGTTGTCTTTGCCAGCGTTTGAACCGACTGACTATGCAATTGGTGTTTATCCTGGGCACCCATGCATTGCTTTTCGCCGCGTTGCTCTATGCGCGCGGCAACCTGAGCTGAGCACCGCACATGCATGCATGCGTGTGGCGCTACAGCTTTACAGCTTTCTTCGAGACTGTGTAACCTGTGAACCACCAAAGCTCATAGCACACAGTAGAGCCGCCAGATCCCACGTTGCTGCTCAATAATACTGGAATCCTCTAATCGTGCCTGTCCATTCACCCATTCGGTTACTCATCTACACGCAGCCATGGCGTCGCCAGGCGTTCCCCATCACTTGTTATCAGGGCAAGTACAATACACTCACTTCTGCGCGAGAAACTGACTAACACGGACAAATCCGCAGACTGCGTAACAGTGGCGCTCACTCTGATCTGATCATCAAATGTGGCGATTTTGAGTTTCTGGTCCACAAATGCATTGTTTGCCCGCAGTCGACGTTCTTTGAGAAGGCGTGTGAGGAAGGGAGGTGGAAAGTGGGTGCATCAATTCGAAAGCTGGCGCAGCGTCAACTAACATTCAGTCCAGGAAGGATACACCAATGTCATCGAGTTGAAGGCTGCCGAAGGAGACCACCCTGATCCGGTGGATGATGACCCCCGAGCGGTCAAACTGATGATCGACTACCTACACCTTGACGACTACGATCCGGCGACACTAGCAGTGGCGAATTCAAACCCTCCTGTCGAGAACGGTACAGGCGTGGAGAGCGCCATTGAGCACGCGGTAGTAGATGCCACGCAGACAGATCCTCCCCGTCAAGACCCATCGTCCTCCAATACAAGCGCAACACCATTCGGCACCACTTCCAACCCATTCGGCGGCGGTCCCAGCGCAACACCATTCGGCGCTCCCGCTCAGCTTCAACAGGATGATGTTGACAACGCTTTTGGATTTGGCACGAACAGCTTCCGGTCGAAGAAGAAGAAGGGATTTGGAAAGAAGTCGAGAGCGCCGGCAGCTGAGCCAACACTAGACAGCTTCCTGGAGATGCACGCAAGAATGTTCGCCATCGCAACCAAGTACGATATCAAATCACTCAAGCAGACTGCGCGCGATAAGTTTAACGATCAATTCCATCGCGACTGGTCGACTGCAGACCTGATTGCTGCCATGGAGATTGTGTGCACTCATACGCCTGATCGTGAGATCGAGCTTCGCACCTCCTTGAAGGACGCAATTGTACGGCATGCTGTCACCCTCGTGGAACAGCCTTGCTTCCGAGAAGCTGTTGAACGCATTGATGGTCTGGCGTACGATTTGTTTTGCCGCATGACGAACGCGCCCAAATTTAGCTAGCCAGCTGTCCCACTCAGCAGGGTGAGTGAGTTGCTGCTAATAGACCAATCGATGATCGAGCAGCGACTTAGAGTATTGGTTGCTAAACTTGTACTATGATGTTGGGATTACTTTCAAATCTCGAATGGAAACAATCGGTCAAAAGAGAATCTGATCTTGCCTTGACACGATAGTACCATCTCCATACAGCAGTCTAATAAACGTACCGAGGTAAATGTCCGACTTCTCTGCCTCTACTTTGAGTTAGCATCGTCATCGTCCCTTGCCACCAACAAACCACAAGCCTCCCACGGAACAACAACAATGAGTGAAACAACCATCAACGGATCATGCCTCTGCAAAGGCATCCACTTCACCGTGACCGGCCAGGATAAGGGCGCGGTGCTGTGCCACTGCACCAACTGCAAGAGCTTCGGCGGCTCCGCTTACGCCCACAACCACCGCATGATGAAGACGAAGATCGAATACCAGAAAGGGCAAGACCTCGTGCGATCGTACAGAGACGACGCAACCAAGTCCGGGAAGGTGCTGGAAAGATTTTTCTGCTCGAAATGTGTATGTTCTTATGATCTCCTAATCGATGAATCTTGATTGAATCCAATGGAGACTGCGTGGATTGATGACGAGTACTGTGATTGTTGCGACAACGGCTTCCATTCACTTGCTAATCGTTCATTTAGGGCTCGTCGCTCATGAACGTTCCAGAGGCCATTCCTGGGCTGGCAGTGGTATGTGCTGGTGCAATTCAAGGTGACAACTCGATGAAACCAAAGTTCGAGCTGTTTGAAGAGGACAGGCGGCCATGGTTGGCAAAGGTCAACGATGGGGCAAAATTATGAGAGCTGTCGGATGCTTTTTGAATGGACTTGTACATCAAGGTAGCAATAATGCGCCACAGTGCGCACTTTCTCCCCAGACCAGTGAAGCTGTATCGTTTGCATTGTTTTGTCCGTTCGTATTGTTCTCTTTCTCCATTCCGTACAAAAGTCTGTCCCCCACTTCACTCCCCGCCAGACCACCACCACCAACGAACTTCCCACTTGCATGCGCAACCTCTTCCTCTTCCTCTTACAACAACGACCGACCCATTCTCCAACCCACCCAAGACAACAACAACCATGACCAAATACTCCACCGACCCGCAGTGGTCCGACGTCGTACCCCTCCCGACCGACGAAGGCGGCCCAAACCCTCTCGCCGCAATCGCCTACTCGCCCGAATACGAAGAAGCAATGTCCTACCTGCGCGCCGTCATGGCCGCCAACGAGTACTCTGACCGCGTGCTCGACCTGACCGAACACATCATCGACCTCAACCCCGCACACTACACCGTCTGGCTCTACCGGGCCTCGACGCTCTTCGCCCTGAAAGCCGATCTGCGCGAGGAGCTGGAGTGGATCAGCGACACGGCGCGCGCGCACCAGAAGAACTATCAGATCTGGAACCACCGCATGATGGTCGTGGGCGAGTTGGGGGACCCCGAGGGCGAGCGCGAGTTTGTGGAGGAGATGTTCGGGCTGGATGGGAAGAACTACCATGTTTGGAGCTATAGGCAGTGGCTCGTGAGGCGGTTTGGGCTTTGGGGAGATGGGGAGTTTGCGTTTGTGGAGAAGATGGTGGAGAAGGATGTGAGGAACAACAGCGCGTGGAACTACCGCTGGTTCCTGGTCAACGGGCGTGAAGACGAAGGTGTCAAGGGCATCACGGACGACAAAGTCAAGCAGAGAGAGATCGAGTTTGCGACGAGTGCTGTCGGCAAGGCGCCGCAGAATCCTAGTCCGTGGAACTACTTGAGGGGAATCTCCAAGGCGAGCGGCGATAATTTGAAAGAGCTCAAGGATCTGGCGACTCAGTATGCCGACACCTCTAAGCCTGACGGCGTGCGGTCTAGCCATGCTCTGGACTTACTGGCTGACATCTTGGCCAATGAGGATAAGCAGCAGGCTGGCCAAGTCCTTGATCTGCTTGCGATTACATACGACCCCATTCGCAAGAACTACTGGGAATACAGGAAAGGTCTGCTGGGTCTGGAGTCTGCCGCTGCCGCTGCTTGAGGTAGCAGTTTTGCGAGGCAAGGAAAAAAATCATGATCACGGCGTTTACGGCAGGCAAGAAAGCATGGGCTGGTGCATTGGGATAGGGAGATACCCTTGTAATGCAATTCGTTTCCTTATTTACTTTCAAATCCAACAGAACTTCTTAAACTGCATCTTGTGTCATTACTTGGTCATGGTCATCTTCCATCCATCACTAACGTCGTATTGATCGCTCTCAAGAAGGAAACACACTCAAGCGCGGATTGACATGAAACCCGCCATGCCGCCTGCGAAATCCATTGCAGTGCCACAAGTCGGCGTATCCAAGCCCAACCCAGTCTTCGCACTGGGCACCTCGTTGATGATCCTATCATCAAGATAGCCATACTCCTGCCTCCAACCTTCCACCATAGCGGTCGTGACATTCGAGCCACCGCAGACAATGATAACAACCTTGTCGTACGGATCCACTTTCCGGCCAAGCGCCCTGTCCAAGCGCCCACCATAGCAGAGAGCCAGGTTGACGCCACAAGCCAACTCAACAAGCGATTTCTCATCGTCAGCAAATCTCCAGCAGCCCATGGCAGCTTCGGCATCTGATAGAACGACACTTCTCACGCGACCCGCAGCCTCATGCATCTGGGCGAGTTCAAAGGCACGGTCTGCGACTTTCACCGCGCCCAGCGAAGTAGCCTGCGACGAGATGCCAGGCAAAGCGACGAGCTCGCCCATTTTCAGACTCTCACTCAGCGAGTCGGCGCCCTTGGTCTCGACGGCGAGCACCTGAGTGTCCCACCAGCCGGCCTCAGCCATGCCTTGCAGCATGCCGATAAGCAGACCACCGCCGCCGACCGAACACGCCATGACGTCTGCGCGCCCGTTGCCCTGCTCGGCCATCTGCTTTGCGACCTCCTCGAAGATGGTCTGATTCCCCGTCCACACGTTCTCGTGATCGAACGGAGGCACATACACAGCTTCCTCGCCTCTGGCGTGCGCTTCGGGCAGAACGACTTCTTGAAGATGCGCGATGGCTTCTTTGAGACTCTTGCCTTCCTGGATCACCTGAGTAGCGCCGGCGGCTCGAATCTTGGTTATCATCATCGGCTTCGTCGATTGGGGGACGACGACCGTCGACGGGCATCCCAGCGACTTGGCGGCGAACACACAGGCCAGACCTGCATTCCCGCCGGACGAGGCGTAGAAGTGGACGCGCTCGGGGTTGGCGGAGCGTGCGAGGGCTACTTGGCAGTAGTGGCCGATCCCGCGGCTTTTGAAGGAGCCAGAGGGTTGGAGCGTCTCGAGCTTGAGGAAGATTCTGCTTCTGCGGCTTAACTACTGGGTCTTCGTTGTGTCATGTATGGACACTTGATTTACGGAAGGGGGGTTACGGACCAGCCTGCAGCTTCCGAGAGGTTGGCCGATTCGACCAGAGGAGTCTCACGCCATGGTTTCTTGGTTGTTGTGGGTTGCTTGACGGGTTGCTTGACGGCCGGCGCTTTGGAGGGGGCGTTGGTGAGAGGAGCGTATACGGAAGCGTCTGCGGTCATTTTGAACGATCGAGGAGAGAGCAGAGGTGGAATGATCAAGTTAGATCTTGCTGAGGAATGCAACGATAGCGATGTGGAAAGAGATAAGGAAAAAAGACGTATATAAGCAGATAGACCTACCGTCTCAACAATGGTAATACTCGCATTGCCTACTCAGTATGCCGAATCCACACCCGTGACGACTACCATCACGCCCTGAGGACGACATACGCATGTTGCAATATCAGACCGGAAGCTTAGCACGCATTGGGAAAGGTGATCCCATTCGATCCCGATCATTCGGGGTCTGAGCCATCTCGATGGATAACTTGACGGCGTTAGCTTTGGACCAGACTTGACTGTGTGCAACGTTGGCAGGATAGTCATTGGATGGACATGGTGGTGAAGGGGATTGTTGGTTACGGTATAGGGTAAGAAGAACGCGGCATGATGGGGTAATCGAACGAGGTCTCGGTTTCGGCCTTAGGGCGAGGGAGAGCCGAAGCTAGGCGGCGATAGCGAGGATGTTGCCCTCCAACAACGTGATGCCTTGATCGTTCACCTCACCTTCCTTTGTTCTTTGCGACTTTTGATCGTCTCGTTTGTCGTACTTTATATATATTAGCGGCTCGGTTTGACTAGCTGTGTGTGTAACTTGTGAAAAACAGCACTCATCAGGAAGGAACAGAACGGTAAGTGAGTTGATCACGTGATTGTTGCCTGAAGATTGGAAGTCTCCACAGCACCACCATCTGCTTCCCTCTCCGAACAGCAATAGCGATACTGTTAGGGAGCATCCTCACATCACGGTGCTAGCATCGTCTACCACCTCGGCTCGCCGACATGAATCAGCAACAATGTAAGACCGACCAACATATAATTGACTGATTCGGCGCATCATCTAACCTCTCTACAGACCTGCAGTACGGCGCACCAGAAGGCGTCAACACAAACGCGCACTTTCCGCCAAACCCATTCACTACACATCCAAACGCGTATCGACCTCCGGAACAACAGCAGCTGTCCTATCCACCTGTTGTGCCCGGCGCTCAACAGCAACAACCGTATTACGGACACCTTGCCTCCTCCACACAGACACAGCCGTCGCAGCACCATCCACCTCCTGGTATTCACCAAGCCCATCAGTATGGACAGCAATCACAACAACAGCATCAGCCGCCTGTCGCAAGTCCATCCCCCAGCCGTAATGGTCCAGGCGCACCTCCACCCGAGTTGAACTCGCCGTCTCTGTCACAATACGGGAATACTGCCAATGAAGAACGACAAGAAGTCGACGGCGACGACGATGCCGACGAAACAGCACAAGCCGATCAGGGAGATGGCACGGAGCCTGTCTTTCACTTGCCTCCTCCACCAGAAGGTCAGTACCCGACCGAGGAGGCTCTTGAGGAGGCCGTTCACTCGTGGTCACTAGAACATGGCTACGAGCTCGTGCGTCGTGCGAGTAAGAAGAACGCGAAAGGCATACTGTACAAACGCTACATGCATTGTAGTAGACACGGTAAGGCCGCCAACACCAGTAAGCTCACGGACCAGACCAGACAACGGTTCAATCGCAAAAGTGCTCGCATCAATTGCCCCATGAGCATTGCCGTGGTGGCGACCGATCCGATGAACCCTTCAGGCGAGTGGCAAGTCCGTCACAGGAAGACGCATCACAATCACGGCCCTCTCGATGCTCTCGCCTTGACTGGTCACAGGCGCAGGGCTCGTGCTGGAGGCATTGAGCAGGCCGTTGACGGTCTTCTCGCTATCGGTACTCCCACCGCTCAAGTTTTGCAGTTCTTACAAAGGACCAACCCACACGGCCTCTTCACCCGGACAGATGTTGCGAACATGAAGTTGAAATTCCAGAAGTTCGGAACCTGTCTAATCAAGCAGGATACGTCTGCACACGGTCGCCCCTGCGATACATGTAGGTCTCGGAAGATCAAGTGTAACCAAAGACGTCCGACCTGTGGGGGATGCATAGATGCCGGTAAGACCTGCAAGTACGACTACCCAGACCCAGCAGAAGAAGAAGCAGCAGTAGGTGCTGCAATCCCCGATGTGAACGGTGCTGTGGATGGCCCGACAGCTACAAGTGGCGAGCCGGGACAAGAAGATAGTCAAGCAGCAGGGCGAACCCGCACGCGTGGGGGCATTTCTGATTTCCAGCAAAGAGCCCAACGTGCAGAGGAAATACTTGCCAACCTGCAAGCTTTCAAGACGCAGCACGTCGCTCCAGTCAAGCTCGATCTTCAGAGCTCTGCAATCGAAATTCTTGCTGCCAGCTCATGCGGCAACGGAGATTCTTACAAGAATATCCCGGTGTTGAAGTCTGCGGACGATTGGCCTTCTTTCCGCGACATGGTGACGGAAGCTTCCATGAAGGAAAATACCTTTGAGGTCTTGATAGCCGAGAAGACCGAGCCCATTGCGCCTCCGAGTGATTGCAAGATCGAAGACTGGAACGAATACATCAAGAAACTCGCCATTTTCAATCGTCGTAATGCAGCCTTGACAGGCACATTATACGGCAAGCTAGCCCCAACTTTCCGCAACCGCGTACAACACCTCAAGAACGCAGCCGACATCTGGGCAGTGCTCGAAGACGTCTGTCTGCCACAGGGCTCCGAGACGGGCTTCAAACTGTACATGGACCTCCACAACATCACTCACGCCAACAGCGCCGATCTCAAAGACTACATTCACCGCCTGGAGACTGCGTACGTGGCTTTCAACCGCCTGAGCAAGCACCTGAGTACGCAGATCGATCCTCACAACACACGTCCAGGCCCGACATTCACATCCTCTGCCACCAACCACTATTTCGGTCCCTTTTCAGCTCACAGCGCCACTCACCCTGCTTCTAGGCAACCTCCCGTGGCCAACGCTTTCACTGAGGAAATGCTGTGTTTGCTGTTCTTGAGGAATCTGGCGCCTGAGTTCAAGCGTTGGGTTGATGGTCTCTGCGCCACCAACAATGTCGCTGGCTTCGGCACTGGGCCGCGACTTGGTTTTCTCGATCTGAGTAGACGCGCTATGGATCATGATGCTGGGATGAGAGCAGGGAGGTAGTAATCCGTAAGTGTGTGGCAGTTGCACATTGCGTGCGAGACGTCGTTTAGGTGAGACAGAGAACATTGGCAAGCGTGTATGGATAACAGCACTTCTCAACCTACAACGCTGAGAGTTCAGCGCGAGAGACTATGCAGGATACATGATTGATCAAGTTGATGTCCATGTGACACGGAACGATACTGACTGCATGTCAGCATGCAGCCTGGGGTTGTCTAACCGGTAGGGGGAAGCAGTCTCGAGTATATCATCCGCCTCGCCCCGAGCTGCTTACCTTTTTGACTAGGTTTATACAGCAGACCAGGTTCATTCGTGTATAAGTAGTACCCGATCCTTTGTTTCTGCTGTCCACTTCTCCATCACACACTGCGGTCAGACAAGAAGCGACACGAATACTAGGTATCTTCCAACACAGACCCCCACCATCCATCCAACACCACCATCTCCATCACTATCATTATCACTGTCACCATCTTTCATTGGACATCAACACACGGACAGAACTGGGTCACGTTAGCAGTAGCCGGTCCAACCAGCATTTCCTCCGGAAAACCATGTCACCAAAACCCACCCTCATCTTCATACCAGGCGCCTGGCACACAGCAGCCGTCTGGGACAAAGTGACCCAACTCCTCAAAGCACAAGGCCACAACTGCATCGCCCTAAACCTCCCCTCTTGCTCCTCAGATCCATCAGCAACCTTCAAAGACGACATCCAAGCAGTGCACGCGGCAATAATCTCCGAAACAACCGTCAAGAACCACAACGTCGTCCTCGTAGCATGGTCCTACGGCGGGCATGTGGCGAACAGCGCGATCAAAGACCTCACTTCAACCCTCCAAACCACAAATGGCAACAGCAACAACAACAACAACGACAACGACAGCAGGGACTCCCCCACCCGCGTCCTAGGCCTCGCCTTGATAGCCTCCGGCTTCACAGCCACCGGCATCTCCTTCCTCGAAGCCACAGACGGCGTCCCGCCACCCTTCATAACCCTCAACCATACCACCGGCTTCGCCGACCTCTCCGCCGACCCCAAGGCCCTCTTTTACCACGACCTCCCACTGGCAGAAGCACGGCACTGGGAGTCTCGGCTTACGAACATGTCTCTGAGGAGCCTGACTGAGGGAGGTGAGCATGCTTACGCCGGCTGGAAAGATTTGCCGGTGTGGTTCCTTGTTACGGCTGGGGATCGGGCTCTGCCGGCGGGGGTTCAGAGGGAGTTTGTGAAGGGTGCGAAGGGGCGGGGCGGGGATGTTACGGTGAGGGAGGTGGAGGGTGCAGGGCACGCTGTTATGTTGGGTAAGGCATGGGAAGTGGTGGGTTTTTTGGAGGAGGCTTTGGAGGCTTTGAAGGCTTTTGGGGGTTGAGAGGACACAAAAAAGGGGTTGGGTTGATTGTGATTGTGATGTTTGGTGATGATCCATGTGTGACGGTTTGTTTCGTGGTGTTGATTTTCTTGTGAGAGAGAAAGTACTTCACGTTCCTTGACAGATGTGGCGATTTGAGAGTACAGGGGGTTTGTGATGATTCACGTGCGTGACAATTCATGGTGACGAGAGTTTCTGACATTTTTCCGTCTTTTCTCTGTGGGGAGAAGTTACTTTGTTTCCTTCACGTTCCTTGACAGTCGCAGTGACGTTTCGCTGGGACAAGTAGACTTGTCATTGTCATGGTCGGATATCATGGCGGAAATGCCGGACTTTTCCAATAAAAGGGCCGCAAGTCATTGGAAGGCAACGGTCGTCGAATTGGGTCGGTCGAGCAGATGAAAGTTTGGCGATGCAATTGATCCGATGGACGAGAGAGTTGGCAGAAAGAAACGTTCGCCTCGCATACTCTATTCTGCCGTGTCGCGGAACAAATACCTAATGTTGGCTTGAGTCTAGAGCTGGGAAGCTGCAGGTGGGTGGTATGAGACACGCAGAATGTTCCAGTCTCACATGCACAGTAAGTTATCGAGAACGCCAAGAAAACAGTTGACAGGTCTGTCTTGCCGACCGATGGCGATGACATACCTAGGGTCGACATGACTTTTGTCCAAGATGCGCCTGGAACTTTCCCAGTATTGTGGATGTTCATATGCCTTGTACCGATAGAAAGGTACGATCTCCCAGAAGCCCTGCATCCCTAACAATCAATTCCGCCCTTGTCAATATTCCAGTAGTAACTGCTTGCTCTAGTAAAGACGGTATATAATGATGCCAATAATAAACGCGACAGATCCTCCCCGAGATCCGAGAATCGAGAGAGAGAAATGTCGTGCATGTCTAAAGCAGAGCAGATACCACCCTGCCTGTAGAAGCCTCCTACCAATCGAGGCAGAATAGGCTGCGAACGGGGGGTCTATGATTCCTCATTATTGTGATCATCTCGAACCTGCATATAGACACACGTAGACACGTCGGCGTTCACCGTCGTCATCATCATGCAGGTGTAGGTACCTAGGTGGCAGGTGTAATATCCGAATCGAGCCAGTAGTGAGTTCCCCCCCCCCAAAACGTGGCGAGGAAAACCTTCAAGAGGCATTCTGAAACAAACCATCACAGCGGCCGATCAAGTTAACATGTTCCTTCTTATTAGTGCGCAAAGTTTTATACCCTCCCAAAAGGTAGGTACCTAAGTGGGAAGAAATCAAAACTAAGAACTGTCAACCCGCCCTGCGCCTGCACGACCGATCGGAACAAAATAACCAACTAATGCGAGTGCAAACGCAACCTTAATCTCACAGTCGGGACCTCCGCAAGGTGGGTAGTATTGTACATGTGTATGAAGCGGATGTATAACACATCGGGCGTAGATCATAAGTCCAAGACAGGGCCGCTGCCGCAAGGCGCAAGGCGCAGTTCTATTTCCAGCTCTCTCTTGTGTACTGTATGCAATGTGGTGCATACGTGTTGTGCTGCTTTATATCATAAAAGCAGCGGTGGTATAGGTACTGGGATGCATACATGTTAGGGCTTAGCCTGGACTTCCTCGGCGAGAGCGGGCGGAGGAGATTCGGTGCCGTGGCTTTTCGCTGCATTGTGGTATTATTATCGGTCTGATTGGGATTGTCACATGTCATGGTCGTGGGCAGAGGTGGAGAGTAGGCATGATGCGGGATTGGTTTTGTTAGTTGGTTCTGGAGTGGCGGTTGTGACGTACTGTTGTTGTTTTTCTTCCCGATAGGTAATTGGGAGCGACAAGATACTTGGCTGATATCGATGGTCGACACGACAGACGGACGAAGGATTGGTTGTGACAGAGGCAAGGTGATGGGAAGTGAAGCGAAAGTGCAAGTGTTGGTATGTGAAGATCTAACTTTTTTGTGTTTGTTTATGTCCAAAAAAATAGGAGGCAGTAGTAGATAGCTATCGATGAAACGACCAGCGTTCTCAAAGTAAATATCAATCCGTCCATCCAATTCCTTCCAACAGGGACAGCAGAAATCCTTGCTTCAAACAAATCCGCAAGCACAAGCAAGAGTGTTAATTGTACAGGCTGCTCCCCAAACAAGAGGAGACAGAACAAAAGAGTATGTGACCAGAAGTAGGTATCGCGTCGTTTTCCTTTTTCCCCCTTCCCTTCCAAAAACCCAATCCAGATGACAACAGAAATAGGTATCTCCAAGCAAGAAAACCCTCGGTCCCGACTAAAAAGTGATAGTGTGATTATACATAGCGATCGTGGTAGAATGTAATGATGTGTGTGTTGTGTTTTGCGGTGGCGGAATGCACAGGCGTGGGCGTGTGCTGTTTCCAGAAGTCGCAGTAAAGACGCCAGTTCTCCAGTGTGACTCCGTTCTCCCTTCTATGGTGGTATACCCAACGTGACGACATTAGGTTCGTGGCGAGAAATGAGGGATGGCTAACAAGCAAGACAAAAAAGGACAAAAGAAAGGAATAGATGTTCAAGTGAAGCATCTACTCGTCCCTCTTGCGCTTCTTGGCCGCCTCATTGCCGCCTGAAGGGCTCAGCTCGTTGTCGCTGTAGCTGCCCATCGAGCTCGAGCTGGAACCGTGAACCTGGGAGGCCATGTCGAAGAGCATGGCGCCCATCTCCGCCGAGTCGGGAGAGACACGGTGCTGCTGGGGAACCTGGTGGTAGGACTGCTCGCTCTTGGGGGTGATCATGCGACCGTTATCGCCTCCATTCATACTGTCCATTGGCTGGTGCATGTGACCGTCGGTCTGGGTGAGGACGCCCATGACCATGGTACCGGCACCGTGAGTACGCTGGTGCTGGCTGAGGTTGTCAGAGCGGGAGAACTTCTTGCCACAGTCGGTGCACTCGAAGGGCTTGTCGTGAGTGTGAAGGGAGCGGTAGTGACGCTTGAGGTGTTCCTGGCGACGGAAGCGGCGAGAGCAAAGAGTGCAGACGAAGGTCTTGGAAGGGTCCTCAGTCAAGGACTGCTTGCGGCCACGGCGAGAGGCGTTGCCGCCCTGGGATGGAGTACCGGCAGTGGACTCGGGCTCCTCGGAACCCTCGCTGGGTGCCTGGGAGACCTGCACAGCAGAGTTCTCGGAGGCCTCTGCAGTCTGGTGGAGGTGAGCAGGAGCATCGCACTTCTTGCCACACTTGCGCTTGGGCTTGGTGACAGCAGCGGCGGAGTACTCGGGGACAGAGTACTGGGAGGTGGCGGGTGAGAAGCTGCCGCTGGCGAACTCCTCATCGCTGAAGCTCTCCTCGCTGAAGAAACCATCGTCCTCGACAAGGCCGGGGGCAACGTCGAGACGTTGACGCTTGCTACCGTTGAAGTGAACAGGCTCGGGGCCAGAGTATGAAGCAAAGCCAGAGAACTCATCCTCAACATCGAGCTCGAAGGGGAGCTCGAATGTGGGAAGACCAAAGTTGGAGAAGTCTGTGGGGTTGGAGATCATAGGCTGGGCCTCGTGCATGTTGGTCTTCATCATGATGTGGTCCTCCTCGGAAGCAGAGAAAGTCGGGAGCGTGGAGTGCTCGATGCTGCCAATGCTGAGGTTCCTGGGGTCGCAAACCTCGTTCTCCGAGATGACGGATCTGGGCACAGGCGAAGGCGAGGGAGAGAAGCTCTGAACGTTGCCGGCAGTGAGGTGGTAGGAGCCATCGACCGAGTTGGAACCAGTTTGAAGGAAGACAGGTGTCATGGGTGGTGAACCAGTCCAGTCACCACCGGCAAGGACTTCAGAGAAGACCTCCTCTTCGCAGCCCTCCTTGACAGCAGGGTAGGCAGACATCATCGGGTTGTTGAAGAAGACACCGTTGGAGGGTGCGGTTATCATGCCACTTGAAGGAGGGCTGTTGGCTGTGCTGAAGCTGCCGGAGGCGGAAAGAGTCGGGGTGGTGGGGAAGTACGAGTGGCAGCTGGTGTCGATGGGCATCATGGCAGGAGGGCTCTGCTGGAGCATGATGGTGGGCTTGTGGTGGTGGGCGTGGGGCGATGCGTCGGGTGTGAGCATTGCGTGGGAGATGTATGCGGGCTGCTGAGCGTATTGCATCTGAGGACCAGCGGATTGAGGACGCTGCTGGTAGATGGGCTGCTGGTACATCATGTACTCAGGGTGTGAGTGGATGGCAGCTGCCGACATGTGACGCTGCTGCTCGTATTGCATGTTCTGTGTCTCACGGCTGTCGGGGGCGTAGTAGTAGAATTGCTGTTGCTGCTGGGCCATTGGAGGCGTGGTGTGCGAGGCGTATTCCATTATGCTGATGTTTCTGTGTGCTGCGTATTGTCAGCTACACTTGTTCCAAGCCGACTTCCAAAAGGGTCCACTGACGTGTTTGTGGTGGATCAGGTTAGCTGTGGAAACCGGGACGAAGTCGATGTCTCGTTGGATGTTTCGATGTCGTTGGTCGGTGCGGTAATTACAGGTGTGTTGCTGTGGGTTGATGATGTTGTTGTATGTGCTGTACTGGACCGGTGTTGGCCGTGGTGTCTTGGTGACTGGTGGTGGTCAACGTTGGATGGAAGTCCGGACGTCTAATAGATATGTAGCAATGTTGGTGTCAAGGAGAGACAATGTTGGTGTGCACTGCAAGGTGACGGTGGTATAGTATAGCGTGTGAAGGACCCCGAAAGGAATGAGAGGTGCGCTTCGATCGAGAGTGAGACTGGTGATCGGGATTAATTTCAAGAAAGAAGGACGGGTAGAACGAAGAGAAGGATGACGATAGAAGAATGCAAGGAAGCGAAAGGGCAGCACGATCAGGTTGATAAACCCTGGACCCGGGCACGAGAGACAATGATGGGGAACGGCGCTGGGAGAGAATAGATCGGCGGGAATCCACGACCGCGGGCTGGCGGCCAGGCACACGGCCCAAGATGGATTAGCCAGGTACGGATGCTAGTGGCTGCATGGTCCGCGCACGATTCAAGGCGGGTGGGCCTGGGGAGGTCGGGACGACAGAGCTCGGGGCGCCTCTGCCTTTGCTTAGCTCCACTCGGCCTGCAGGAACGGGAAGCCCAGCTATGGCGCTACGAGGCATATCAGCCCATGATTCGTAGTTCTTTTGGCGATGGATGCCAGAAGTCCTGGCTAGGTGGTGGCAGTCAAGCGATGGTGTGCCATGTGGTAAGCCTTGTAAGTTGTGAGCTAGCCTGTCGAGCTGGCTGTATGGTCGACGTCCGAGAAGATGGTGGTATGGCCACGGTGGCGGCAACGATAGTACGTGGTGGTGGTATCACAGGACCGAGAGGCGGACTACTGCCCGGTCGAGTCTCTTCTCGTGGTAGGCTGTGCCTATATCTCATCTCTTGCATACGCCGCATGCATACGAGGTGTATAGTACCAGTCGTCGTCGCTACATGTACATGATGTACGCTGCCGGGTGGCACAAATGCAGCCGAAAATGGAGCTGACGTCCGCTTTGGGCCGGACACGCCGGCGCGGTGGCGAGATGCTGTCTGGCAGGATTATGATGATTTATTATCGTGTTGCCAGTCATGCTGCGAGACAGTAGTCCATTCATCCAGTGCAGCCGCGGGCAAGAACACGGCTGGAGAAAGGACGTGTACATATGTGGTCGTCTTGTCATGTGTACAGTGTTTGTGTGGTGATGTTTGGCGAGCTCGTCTAGTCTCTGTTCCCGCGTGCCGTGACGAGTGGTCGGCCAGTCATGGGCATCGGCATCGAGTCGCGCGTCTGCCGCTGAAGGCCACTCCGAAATCAAACCGATTATTTTGACTACACCGTGTATGTACTATCGATACGACTATTTCGATGCAGTCTGCGAGAGAGGCAGGAGCACGTTGGCCCATCAATTTGGAAGAGTGATTTAACATTGCTGTGGAGAAGACAGACATGCTGCGCTGAGTCGCTGCGTTGCAGCAGTGGTCATCACTCTGTCGCGTACGCTGATGGCTGCCAGGTAGCGCCACCAGACAGTCCATGGCATCCATAGGCCACTATACAAGCCTATGGCAGCCAGAGGCCACTCTCCCAGCTCGTCAGTGCCGCCGCCGAGCTGTGCGTCTGCAAAGTACATGGACCAGACAAAGCCCGCCAGCTCTGTGAGACGCTGTCTCTAGACGAGCTCGCCGGCCAGTCGCATCCTTAGGGCAGTCCAGCAGTAGTCCAGTCGTCCAACGCTCGCTTGCCGTTCTACCAGTCAGTAACTAGTAGTAGCAGCATCGTTGTCGCCGTCGTCGCTCACCGCGGCAACCAACGTAGAGTAGCCTGGGGTGTCCAGACATTCTTCAGACATGAAGCCTGCTAGCAGTGTGTGTGTGTGTGTCGAACATAGCCCTACGTTCAGCATATCATTCCGCCATACTCAGTCACTCACCCATACAGTAGGCGAGTGCTCCAAACCACCTGAAACAACCTTCCAATGCGAGACGCCGCAGCTGGCCTGGGATTGCCTCGCACATGCTGCCCGCCAGCCTGCCAGAAGTCGCGGTGCCGGCGATCGACTTCTCGAATGGCGCGGCGCCGTGTTGGTGAAACGAAGCGTCGTCTGTCCTTCGCCAGCGCCTCCACACCCGCGCCAGCACGCCAGGGTCATATCGACGCGGCCATAGCGCTTGGAAGATCAGCATATACCTCGCCGCCCCGCCCGAAGTCTACTTGCTTTGTCGGTGCTGGTGCTGATGCCGGTGCTGGTGGTGGTGGTGGTGGTGATGTTTTGCCGCTGCTGGCCTCGTTGACTACTACATCGCGTCGACTGCTATAGTACCGCCGTTGGAGAGGCAGGAGGAGGGGACTGGGTGTCTTACCATAGCCTACACCTCGTCGGCCTCTCCCTCCCTGCAACGTGGTGCTAAGACACATTATCGCGAAAGAGGTGCGCGCACGGCACGACTCACCGTCTCGTCGTGTCGTCCGCTATCATCGACGACAACAATGATCTTCGCGCAGGAATAGACATTTGAAGGGCGCTGCAGAGGGTCTTCGTTTGAAATTGTCACGCCTAGCTAGCGTCAGGAACGTGGCCGTATGCGGCAGATCTAATGCACCCTCGACCACTCGCGCGGCGCGCAGCAGTCAGGCACAGTTGCGAAGTGAATAATTGGAGTGCGAGATAGCATTGGCAGCAAATGCATCCGACGGCCGACAGCTCCTTCTCGTGCGACGACTACGTCAGAAGTCTGCCACTCAATCTCCATGCTTCCATCGAGTCTTCCAATCTTCGGCCGCGTACCTGCATATGAGATGATGCTCCACTGTGCCCTTTGCATGATTGCATCGCATCCAGTTATAGTACAGTGTTCTGCAAGGCACCTCGAGGGCGTGCGTCTATCTCAAGCACTCTACATTTATACATGTGCCACTCGAGCAGTCAAGCAGTCGCCGCGCAGACCGCTGGTGCAGCCCGACACGCATGCAATCACGCTACTGTGTACAAAGCAACTTCGCTTGCACAAATACCCTGTCCGCCCTGCTGCTCTCCAGTCTTCACACGCGGCCAGCCGGGGCGGCGAAGAGATTCGCTTTCGCAGGGCTCGAACGCACGTGCTGCATCCCAGTCCGACATGCCCGGCAGCTATTGTAGTGTAGCTCCCAGTGTGAAAGAGCCTTTGCCGTGTTGCCTCTTTCTTGCTGTGCTGGGCCATCTGTTCACGTTTCCATTACGTCTCCCCGGCCTGGCCGCAGATTGCGTTTTTCCCTCTGCCTTCTGGCAACGTCTTCTGGCGCCGGCACAATCGCCCGGGGAAATATACACATCGCCAGTAGTCTTGCCTCTAGTCCTATCTACACTCGGCAGGTCGACGAATGCTACATACTACTCTCCCAAGACTCGAGACCCTCTTGCATAGCCGCGATCGGTGCGCGCGCCCCGACTCGTTCGCACTCCACACCCGTCATTTCGACAGAGACGACCTCGTGATCCGCGCCCGCCCAGAGAGTCATGCGGTGAACTCGGCATTCGCTCGCGAGGTGGTCGACCCTTCACAGAACGGTGGTCGGTGGACGGACGAGCGAGCGAACGGTCGAACGAACGCCGCAGCCACCACCACCACCTGACTATCTACGACGAAAGCACAGTCTGGAGGAGGCGGCCGACGGGTTGGCCAGCCGCGGCGAGAAGGCGCCATTTCGTGCTGGCCTGGCCAAGACCAGAGGATTTGTGTGTCGTACCCTTCAGACGAGCAAATACCGGCCGGCCGGCACCTAGAGGGCAATCGATTCCTGCCTGCCTGCTTCCTTTGGGCCAGCCAGCCTATAGGGCCAACGTGCGTGACACGCTTGTGGTGGCGAACAACACGAGTAGTGAGTAGTCTACCTTCTGCCACCTCAATGGTTCTGGCGTTGGCGTGATGTACTACCAAACCGCGGATAGCAATTTCCCGTAGGCTTTCGACCGAACAGTACAGTAGTGATATGCAGCGTGCAGCTTCTCGTGAGGGCTGCGTCAACCTCGGATCCGACAACCTTACACGCCACAGCCACGCTGCAGACGTGATACAGCGTGACGATAGTAGAAAAGATCTGCCATCACCCATTTGGATGCGCCTTTGGGGGAAGCACGGCTTTGGGCCGCCATACGCAAACTTCGTGCTTTCCCCAACGCTCGCGCATTGCAAATCTGCAAACTATTTGACTAAAGTCGCGCATAGCTTGCCTGATTGCAGCGATATGCAGAGGGCGAGCCTTTTTCTTACAAGACCAGGTGAGGTTACGTTAAGCTGGGCTCGAGATGTCTGGGATGTCTCACTCGCAAACAGCTAGACATCTAGCTTCGGAAGAATTGAGAAACTCACAGGTGACAGGAATGGAAACAAGGGACGAAGAGAGACTCGGCTCGAGCCTTTCTTGACAAGCCTCCATCGTCGCGTGCTGCGTACCAAGGTACTGTACCAAGCAAAACTCAGCAGGGGAAAAATCGCGTGCCTGACGCGTTGACAGCAGGCGGCTCAGATGAGACATCAACACCTAGATGAGACACCACATGGCCGAAAACAAACAACACGTCTTCCAGCCCTGAGCGAGCCGCGACAAGCAGAAACAGGCAGGACTTTTTTCGACCCAAAACGGAAATCGATATAGTCTGGTAGTCTGGCAGTCACCACTTCCAAGACACTCAGGCCCCGCAAACCACGTGGGAGAGGCGTCGAAAAGGCGTCCGTCAAGCCAGCGCGTTGGGATGTCTACTCTATGGGTTCCATATTTCTTGCCTATAATCGCCCAATACCGCCCCTCTCCCCCGCATATCAAGACAGATCATATAGATCTCCTAGGTAGGTGGTGGCAGGACGCCTCCGAGCGTGTCGGCCGCCCTATATGCGACCATGAAACTTCAATTGCGCGTTCGGCTGGGAGATTGCATTCTTCTGCATATGCGAGCAAGCAAGTCTATACCGCCGCCTCTCGCAGCCACTCCCACAGCCTGCCAAAGTACGCCTCGCTCACCGGCTCCACCGTGCGTAAGGCTGGGAGGCCTTCTATCGACCGCTGAACAGCGAATGCCTTGCGTTCCGTCGCCGTCGGTGCCTCCTCCGTACCGTCAATACCACTTTGCCGTCCCTCCACCACCACCACCACCTCCTGTTCCTGGCCGTTGGAGTACGCGCGCTTCCAGTGCTCGAGTAGCTGCAGCGCTGGGTGTTGAGAGCCCTTGTCCGCCAGCTGCTCGAGCTTAGCAACCCACGCGGCCGGCGACAGCGTTTCAAAGTCCTGCCTCTCCTTTACCCATCGGAGCAGCTCGCTCCACTCCGGCCTGGTATGGTAATTCACAACATGGTAAACTTGGACCCCGTCCGACCCCCCGGCGCCGAGAGTTCGCTCTGCCCCTTGGATCATGGCCAGCGCGGCGATGTCGACCGGCAGCCAGTCGAGCACTTCGCCGTCCAGCTCGGGCAGCGCGGCGGTCTCTTGCACGCTGCTCAACATCAACGGCCACGCCTCCTTTGCGTTCCACACGCCCGTGTCGCTGGCGCCTGCCAACTGACCTACGCGGAAGATCCCAACGCGACCTGTCAACCGCGGGTTGCCGTTTGCGCGTGCGCATACGTGCTCCGCGACCCACTTGCTACGGGAGTATCCCAGCTCACTCGCCGCCGCCGGGTCGTCGACGAGCACTTCGGGGACGGTCGAGGCTGGATACGCCATAACGCTGGCAACGGACGAGCAGAAAGCAATCCTCGGCGCGGGGCGCGAGGCCGGTGCAGCGAGCGCCAGAGAAATCAGGTGCGACAGGCCTCCAATGCTGTCTTTGGCGAAGCTGCGCAGCTTCATGCGGAAGTTGACTGACCAGGCAACATGCATGATGACGGTCGCCTCGCGGGCAACGGCAGAGTACGTTTCATCGTCCAACCCGAGGCGTGCGTCTGCCAGGTGCGCCGGCAACACGACGACTTTCTTCTCGGGGTCGTCGGCCAACGCGCGCAATTTGCGATATGCCAACGCCTTTGCTACCCTCTCTTCCGCTGCGTGGGCGTCCGCTGCCCGTACCAAACAGTACACCTTGCGTACAGAGGCTAGCGAGCGATACTGGTCCAGCACGTGAGCTCCCAAAGCGCCGGTTGCACCGGTCAGCACGACAACGTCTCGCTCGTCGATGCTGCTGCTGTTGACATCGTCCCCGCTAGTCTTCGTTTCTGCTTCTACAGATTGGAAGTTGCTATACTCTTCAACCAACTGCCGCATCAGTGTCAGCTCATCGTCGGCAGTGCTACCTGGAACCAAGGCCTGACCATGTCGCCGTTTGAGGACGTAGTCCGCCAGACCGGATACCGTCTGGTAGTCTTCGACAACGGTGATGGGTAGGTCTCTCTTGTCGGCTGGCAACAACTGGCGTAGCCGGCCTCGTATTTGCATGCCAGCTACAGAGTCGATGCCGTACGAGAACAAGTCCGTCTCGTCTGTGAGTTTGGCCTTGCGAGGCGCGACGGTCGTGACGATCGATCTGATCATTTCAGTCAATTCCTCATCTTTGACGTCCGTCCTGTCGCCGCCATCAGCTTCGCCGTATGCTTCGTCAATCTCCTTGCTGAACCTCTTCTCAGCGGCACCTCGGAGTATCGTTCCCTTGCTGCTCTTCTCCAGAGGCGTAGTCAAAGTCTCCATCGCCACAAGCATGCCCTTCGATATCCTTGCATGATCTTGAGACTCGATGTTGAGCTTCTCGATCGCCGGCCAGAGCTGTTGCACAAAGTCATCGTTACTCATCGTTTTTGCTTCACCAGACTTGAACAGCAGCACACCAGGATAAGGCCTTCCAGTCCCGAAGATCAGCGCGTCCTCGACTAGCTCCGACGTCGCAATCGCTGCTTCCAGAGGTGCCGGATCAAATTTCTTGCCCGTGATCAAAGTCAGCTGCGAATCCGCACGCGAATGGTATTTCCACGCGTCAGGAATAGTAGCATGCGGCTCAAAGAGATCGGCTGTGGCAAAGGCGCCATCTTCACGATTCCTCTTGGCCATGTGCGGCCAGCCTGGAAGTACCACCAGCTCGCTCAGGTTATCCTCCCGTGCTTCGAAACGAACGAAGGCTGCATCTGACGGCAAGCGTAGGTGTTGCCACTCGCCGTCCTTGCTGTAGTCTCTGTGCGAGCTCATCAAGAAGCCACATTCTGCACTGCCGAAGCGCGAGATGAGGTTGACGCCCTGCTTGACGAGTCTGTCGCCGATTTCGGCTGGGAGAGCAGCGCCGCCCACGCCGACGATGGACATCGATTGCAGGTGCTTCAGACCGGCGGAGTCGGCTTCGAGCATCTGCAGGACGTATGGTACTGAACTGAAGTACTTGACTGGGGGCATTGAGTTGCTCTGAGAGGTCGCTTCCGCCGCTATGTCGAGACACTTGACCACATTCGTTGCAGTAATGGGAGCGCCCTTTCCGGGGAATAACCAGATCAAGGCGCCACTTGTCCAAGCACGGAACAAGTCTGCGATTCCACCGTGGTAGAGAGGCGTGGTGGTGAAAGTAGCGTTGTCTTTACCAGACTCGAAAGACGGCAGTACGCAGACTGCCGCGCGATGGGGCTGAGGAATAGGCTTGGGAGTGCCCGACGACGTCCCCGAGGTGTGGTGCAGGTAGGCGACGTCGTTCTCTTGAACAGCAGGGCTGACTGCCGGTAGAGCTCCTGATTGGCGCGAGACGATTTCGGATATCGACCTATCCCCGTCAAAAGACAGTTGCTGCGCTGTGATCATAGCACCATCGTGCGCCGCCGCCTCTTCCGCCAACTCGGCGTAAACCTCATCATGCAAAATCAGACTGACCTCGCACTGCTCGCAGAGACTCTTGATCGCCGCCGGCCGACACTGCGGAGCAATCAACAAGACAGCATGCCCAAGCCTCATCAGCCCTAGCCAGGTGAAGAGGAACTCTGCCGTGCTGGGACACAGGAGCCCGACAGTAGACCGACGGCCAGACAGCGCCTCGCCGGAATTTTCCAGCAGTTGCTTCGCCGTGTTCACGGAGCCGGCCAAGATTTGCGAGAACGTGTAGGTTTGGTAAGTCCATTCGGGTTGTCTGCCATGGCTGTTGTCTTTGCCTGATGAAGACGACGGAGCCGTGTAAAATCCCACGGCAGGCATGTCGGGGTTCGTTTTCGCTTGTGCTTCCACGAACTCGTTGACATTCTGCACGCTCTGCTGGTTTTTCAGCTCGGCCGCTTGGCCAAGCGTGCAGGTGAAGTAGGTCGGTTCCATCTGAGGCTTGGTGCTGTGCCTTTCTCTCGGGTTGGACTTTCGACGTCGATAGTGTGACCTCTTTCCGAACCCTGTAAAGTGAGTAAGGTAGCGATGGCGGGGGTTTGTGTTGTAGAAACCTAGTCACCTACATGTACGTGTACTGATCGTTGAGAGCGAGGCTGGAGTCAGCTCCTTCCCTCTGGCTATATTGAATCATTGAGATCCACCTTTTCGGTTGCCATCTGCAGCTTCCAGATTGGACTAGACGTGTTGTTTCTTGCCCGATCAAAACGATCGAGGCAATATGGTGACGACATGTGATCTGCTCGTCTCCACTACTGGAGAGAGCTCCTTCTGGCAGTTCAGATCACTCGGATCGGCTGACCTGCCCTCCGAACAAACCTCTCGGCTTTTGAATTGTTCAATGATTCTCAAGACGAAGCAGCGACACCTCTTCTCTTCTCTTCTCTTAAAACCCTTCCCAATACACCACGCGCCCGCCATGGCACCCACCTCCGATCCGCCACCACAAAAAGTCTCACTCTCCCTCGGCCGGCTAAAAAAGCCCGCCCCAGCATCATCCCAAGCAACAAACTCCCTCAAAAGACCCCGCGACGCCCTGCGCGACAACGAAGACGGCGACAACGAAGACCTCGAAGAGCAGCAGCGCGCGACCAAAGTCTCACATTTCGACCTCAAAGCTGGCGGGGCGCTCGACGAGTCTAATCGCAAAACTGAGAAAGCGCCGCTTGTGATTGCGAGACAGGCGAATCGCGATTGGAAGGATGCTGCGAATCGGAAGAGGCGGCAGAGGAGTGGGCTGCCGGGCAGAGAAGGGGAGAGTGGACGAGAGGAAAAGGTTGAGGCTGGCACTACAGAGCCGTCGAAGGTTTTCGGGATTGATCACGCGAGTTCACGGAATGGTGGTGATGCAATTGCGGACGTGAATGCGCCTTTGGAGGGTGCTGAGAAGGCGCAGGAGACACCGCTTGAGCCTAGCGCGGATGCGCCCAAGACGGAGGACGAGGAGGCTCTGGACGCTCTACTTGGCCGGACGAAAAAATCCGATCTAATGATTCCCGCTCTGACGGAAGAGGACGCTTTCCAAAACGACATCACAGAAGCGCCGGATATGGCGACTTTGGAGGACTATGCGCGTGTCCCTGTCGAGCAATTTGGCGCTGCGATGTTGCGCGGTATGGGCTGGAAGGACGGGGATGGGATCGGATTGAACAAGGGCGCGAAGCAGGTCAAAGCCAAAGTCCCGGAGCGCAGACCTGCTTTGCTTGGGATTGGAGCGAAGGAGGAGGCTGCTGTTGCGCAGGAGATGGGGACCTGGGGTAAAGCTGCGAGAGGGAAGGGCGGGAAGGAGCCGGTTGTTTATAATCCGATTTTGCTTAGGGATAAGCGGACTGGGGAGATGTTTACCGAGGAGGAGGCGAAGAAGCGGGAGGAGAACGATGAGAGGGAGAGGTATGAGATGGAGTTCGAAAGAAAGGAGCAGGAGAGAGAGCGATCTAAGGACAAGGATAAAGACAAGGGACGAGAGAGCCGGAGAAGGAGGGACGACGAAGACGACGAGCGGCAAAGACGCAGGGAGAAGGATTGGCGGCGCGACCGCGGAGACGACAGGCACAGAGATCATGATAGGGAGAGAAGGCGGCGTGACGACGATGGCGAAGAGGATGAAGAGGAACGCCGGCGTCGAAAGGACAGGGAGAGGCGGCGTCGCGAACGAGACGATGAAGGTTATGATCGCGAACGCTCGAAGCGCCACGATAGGGATCGGGATGGCCATCGGCGAAGGGAGAGGAGTCGCGAGCATAGGCGGCGTTGATCTCTGTTGAGTTGTTCGATATCTTCGATTGCGGCAGAAATATACCCGTTGCAGCGAACGATGCGCTTTTCTTGAAGAGCTGAGAGCTGAACTGTCTGTATGATACATTAAGCAAATGCTGCCGGTCGTTCCGATCAGCGAGCATATACGATCTCAACCTACCTAACCCCCTTTCCTCGCAATACTTGGAAGTCAACACTCAGATCGATCCGTCGTAAATCGAGATACTCGTTTGATCAGATCTATGTACTTGTGTGCTTTGCTTCTTCAACGATAGTGTTCGTCAGTTCCGTGACGTTGCAATATTTACAGTTTCTAGTGGAGTTCTCACCAGAACAGACGACCAAAAATTACAATATCGAAAATAATGTCACCTGTACCGACCAGCACCAAACAAACAGCTCTAGACATGTCCAACATCACAACAGTACACATCTGATTGCTACAGAGTCCTCAAACTGCCATATCGCCCTCGAGATTGATTGATCTTGCGATGGAGAGAGATGTCGACCCTAACCCTGCCAACCCCAAATTGAAAACCTCTGGGGTTCAAATTGTTCCAACCACCACCACTACGGCGACTTCACTGCGTATCCAATCGAAATCGCCGATTCCTACATACGTACTAAACATCTTACGATGGTTGTAGGTCAGCTTACCACTACATGGCAATAGCCCCAAACCGGCCTTTGTCGAAACCCGACGACAAGCTCTCTTCGCAGTCAACCCGCAAAGCGACCAGGTATCGAGAGGGAAAAAAAAAGAACGACAGTCTACAAAACAATGTAAGATATCGATTGAAAGTTTGAGGTAAATGAGTCAGGATCAAGGTCTCGTATTCATTTTCGTGAGAAAGCTTTACTGTCAAACAAAAAGAGCACAGCCAAACCAAGCCTACTCCCAAACCCAGGTTTCCTTTTAACAAATACATACAAAAACAAACCCCTTGAAGGGCGTTCCAGTAAACAAAGCAAGGGCCCCTTAAGAAACGCCAACGCTATGCAGCAAAAAAGTGATATATATATCTTACAGCCAAAAATTCCGAAACAAAGAGGGCGGTCTCATCTGTTCGACGCGCCCTAGCCAAAATGATCCAGACCTGCACCTGAAAGATCCGGACGGGGAGAGAGAAGGCCCCCAAAGAGAGAAAGACATCATGCCGTAGAACAGTAGAAGATCAGCAGCAAGGTCATCCTTTCTACTGCCGAATCAAGCAACCTGCCCCACCAAACCAATAAACAACGCCTGCGCCGCCACCTGCAGCGTCCACAAACCCACCTTGCGCATGCGTCGGCTCGTGCGGTCCGCATCCGTGATGTCCCTCGAAAACGCCTCATAAGTCTCCTTGCTCAGATCGTCCAGCAGGCCGGAATCGAAAATCGTCCAGGACCCGTCGAACTCGCTCTGTTGTTTCACGACGCGGCAGTGCACGGGGATGAAGGCCCGCTTGCTGTTGATGTAGGCGACGATGGGCCGCACAAGGGCGTTGTTGACGTAGCTGAGGTCTTTTGTGAAGAGCGGGACCGAGGCGCGCACGTCGTTGAGGTGGACGCGGAGGTCAAAGATTATAAAGCGTGAGGGGTTGTCGTTGCTGCTGTTTGTTGTGGAGGAGGAGGCGTTGGAAGAAGGCATGTGGTCGTGAGTGCGGTAGGCGTCGGTGGAGGGTTCGTGGTCGTTGTTATCGATCACGTCGTAGTCTATTCCGCGGTCTTTGTTGGTGTGGAAGGGGGTTTGCACGTTGGCCACTGAGGCCTCTATGCGGTCGTAGAAATCCGTCACGACCTTGACGATGCCCTCGTTGTCGTCGCGGGGGATGGTGATGTCGGCTACGATGTCGACATTGCCTTCTTGAATCCAGCTGAGGGGACCGTTGACGCCTCGGTTGAGGTGGTCAATTTTGAGGCCATCGAGGCGAATTCGGCTTTGCTTCTTCCACTGGCGAGGGTCGCCGATTGAGGCGCCACCGTCCATTGCAACACCTGTGTGGCCGTGTGCTTGAACGGGGTGAATTGTGAAGAGCGAGTTGTCAAAAGATCCACTCATTGTTGTGGCTGATAGGAAATCATAGAAAAGCCACTGCTTTCTCAACCTGGGCAGTTCACAGCTGAAGATGCTGATGGTGAAAGGCCGGAAGTTGTTCGGTTGGTACAGGGTGAGGAGGACGTCCGACATCTTGAAATCGTCGATCTCAAAGTCGCCAATGTTGTGTGTGTGACGGTAGCTTTTAGGATCGATGTTTTCATCAGTCCAGTGGACAAAAGTGCGATCAACAACACCACGCACACCACGCACTTCAACATCCTGGAGCAATCCCTTGCCGTTGAACCATTTGGTGAATGATAACGTCACGTTGACCGTATCGATCGTGACGTCAAACTGCGTATAGTTGGTGTCCTCATCGGGGTCGTACTCGTCTTTTGCAATCTGCGTTGCCGCGGCCGCTGCCGCAGCAGCTTCAGTAGACGAACCCTTGCTCACAGCCCTCTCACGTGTCCGCGTCTTTCCAGGTCGTCTCGAAACGAAGACGTTGCGGAACGTAATCACGCCATCCTTCCAGGTAGGAACGATTGCAGACTCGAAAACGACCTTTAGACCGGACGATTTTGTGAGATACTCTCCAATCCAGCCAGCCAGCGTTTCCTGTGCAAACACAGTGTTCAGCGCCAGAATCAACAAAGAGCAGAATGTTGTAGTTCCAATGACAATCCAAAGCACGTGTCCCCAGAAGATCCAGCTTAGGAACGCGAAGATCTCGTCTACTCTGAACGGTCTTGCCGATCGAATGGAGAACCATTTGAAGCGGACGCCCAGTCGTTGCCAGAAACCGGTCGCAGCGGCTAAAAGTTCCTCCTTTGTTGGGCGATGCAAATGAGGCAAGTGATCGAGTAAATGGTGTTTTCCACCAGCAGCGCCAGCCGACGCAGTCTTCACAGTGTTTTGTGTCTTTGATGCTTGCTCGGCCTTTTGTCCATCATGCGCCGACTTTCCTTCAGCCGGTGTTGTTTTGTCGCTCTTCCATCTTCTTTGTGCAAGTGTGATAATTGAGCCCGGTCGAAGAGAAGATGACGGTGAGTTATCTAGGTTGACGGATGATCGATGCGATGCGCGCAAGGCATGCGACACAGGCGTCAACGCACTTGTTGATGTCTTGACAATCGATACATTTCGCGCTTTCGATGTGGTATTCCAGATGGCGCGACTTGATGAAAAGGTACGCGCTGAGAGCGATCTACTGGTATTGATACCGCAGTGCAAGGGAGTGCGGCTCCGGGCGGCCGGAAGGTCGATGGAGCAGGTTATGGGAAGCTGCTGGCGGGCTATCGTCGCGACATGGCGGCTCATTGTATTCTCATTGTGGACAATCACTCGGTCCTGGTTGAGCAGAGGTCGAGGTAGATAGCAAGTTAATGGGAGGTGGGTGTTGTGGTGGTGGTGTTGCAGGGATGGGAATGATTTGGATTGGACTGGACAAAAGCAAAGAGAGGCTCGACCTTGAATTGAAAGCTTTCAGCCTCTCCATGACGATGCTTGTGTCGCGTCGCTAGGGTTAGGGTAGTAATCCTTATCGAAATCTGAAGACCCTATCGTTCGAGCGACAAGGCAAAAAGATTCTGGAGTGCGCTAGCCGAGTCAAACAACCAATCTTTCCTCCACCACCACCACAAAACACTGGACAGAAGAAGACACGCCCGGTCACCCCTCCTAAACAAAACAACACCGCCAACATGCCCGCCCCCACCGCCCTCCAAAGAGCGCCCGACGCCCTCGCCATCGAAGAGACAATCCACGATGCGCCCCAGTCAGCAATCGACCAAGACGTCCTCATCCACACCAGCACCCAGCCCGAACCCTTCCAAGAATCCGCCGCCCAGGAGCCCGAGGCCTCAGACAACGCCATGCAAGTCGACAGCGAGAACCGCCCCGTCTTCGCCCCCGAAGCCGCCTCCAAATCCGCCGTGCGCATCGAAGAGCGCAAAGTCCGCATCCCACCCCACCGCATGACGCCGCTCAAGACCGCCTGGCCCAAGATGTACCCGCCGCTCGTCGAGCACCTGGGCCTGCAGCTGCGCATGAACATCGCCAAAAAGGCAGTCGAGCTGCGCACTTCTAGTCAGACCATCGACACTGGAGCGCTTCAGAAGGGCGCCGACTTTGTCACCGCCTTCACCCTGGGCTTCGACGTCGACGACGCCATCGCCCTGCTGCGCCTTGACGATTTGTACATTGAGACATTCGAGGTCAAGGACGTCAAGACGCTCAACGGCGAGCACATGAGCCGAGCCGTAGGCCGTATTGCGGGCAAGGATGGCAAGACAAAGTTCGCGATTGAGAACGCGAGCAGGACGAGAATCGTGCTGGCCGACCAGAAGGTGCACATTCTCGGTGGCTTCAAGAACATTCACATTGCCCGTGAGGCTGTCGTGAGTTTGATTCTCGGTAGCCCGCCCAGCAAGGTTTACGGAAACCTCAGGACTGTCGCCGGCAGGATGAAGGAGCGCATGTAAATGCTGCTTTCGTTACGACATTATCTATAGGGAGAGAAAAGAATGATGGCTGTGCTGGACAGGATTGGTGGCATAGCGCTGGATGCTTGAAAAAAATGGGAGGATAGAGGGAAATTCAAAAGCAGATGAAGGCATGATCACTTTTAGCGAGGCGTTTGGGCGTGGTTATCAACAGAGAACGACATATGATAAAGCATTTTATATCCGAACAAATGCATTTTGAGGCTACTTCTTGCTGAGAGCTTGTTGTTCATGATTTTAATTGTCTGATCGATCATGAGCGGAAAGTCTGAGAGCTGACGAGTCGATGATCATGTCTGGAACGAAGTGCACTTCACTCGTCAAACCGGACTCGCAGCGCGCAATCCGGTATCGTCGCTATCCGTATTGCACATTCCGCCGCTCAAACAGCATCATGTGTCAATCGGTCTTTCAGTCATCCATGCCCTCTTGATTACGTTCCCTTCCCAAAAACCAGACCCAGAACACCATGCAACGCAAGTCCCAAATGTCCTCACAAAGAATCCTCCTCCGCCTTCCTAGCCTCCATGATCTGATCGGCAACCACCCTCCTCTCATCCCTCAGCGAAAGGAATATCTGCAGGTTTCCCAAATGTCAGCATTCAACCCATCCACCCCCAAAAGCAAGAAGGTACCAGGGATTGAAAACGCACCCAATACCAAACCATCAACTCCATAAACGCCCAGCTAAACACCCAGCTGTTGCACAAATGCGCCCCGACCCCCGTAGCAGCCCCCAGCATTCCCCCCTCTTTGCAAAGGTACGAGTAAGCCGTCAGAGCAAACAGGACCGTCAAGCGGACGGGGACGTTCCCCAGCCAGTATTCGAGAGCGGGGAGGGCGGGGAGAGAG